>Ga0210040_10005278_pt1 | contig 16542 bp, 9 predicted proteins | sample CryGeyCG12114_NA_FD_185462 | JGI IMG/M metagenome (GOLD analysis project Ga0210040, IMG submission 185462) | Groundwater microbial communities from aquifer - Crystal Geyser CG19_WC_8/21/14_NA (SPAdes) (version 2) | ecosystem: Environmental > Aquatic > Deep subsurface > Groundwater | place: USA... | reverse complement strand
CTATCCCAGGTTTGCCGTTTTCTTATCAGTTTCAGTTGACGGCTTAGATGATTATCTAACTAACTACAGCGATTGTTTGAATTGTACATGATTTATAGCCGTGTGACATGCAAAAATTAACTTAACTGCAGAATTGATTGTTGTTGTACACTACAGTTTTTACATATGAGCGACCCCAATGTCACATTTGGTCATGAAAGGCAATGTGATTTGCTCTCGAATGGAGCGGAATTGGCATCTGCCTACCTGTTCTTGTATAACGGTCATAGTGAGAGAGAGAGCTGCTCCTGCTTAATTTCACGCACCTTTTAATACTATGTACTGATAAGTTGGTGAACGTTGTTGTCTTTTAGAAACTACAGAGAGAACCCGTAATAATAATCTCTAAAAATCGTGCACAATTTAATATTTATGAATCTGAACTTGCCATCATGTTTGTATGTTGTGAAGCTAAAGCTTACGTACAAAGGGGGTATAAATTATGCGAGATTTAAGGCAAATAATGTAGGTGAGGACTGATTGGTTGGTTTCTTTTCAATTTATTCATTGAATTTATGTGTGTGTTTGTATTGGGAATATAGATTGGGAAAATGGCTTTATTAGATTTGCTATGGTTTGTATGCTAATGGGATGCAATTTTTTATGAAGGATTTTCAGTTTAAAGTGTGTAATAATAATGCAGTTGTTGACTATGTTGAGATACGGGAAATATATAGGATTTAGTTAGTTAGTTGTTACAATGTTTTCTAAAGGAATCAATGAACTGAATATTTGGACTGTACAGTTTGCTTTCGTCAGTCAATTGATTTGTGATGGCACTGACTGCTGAACTACATTATTATGTATGTATGTGTACGGTATATTCGTATATTGATTGATTGATGAGCTAAAAATGTTATTTGACCGAACTCTTGTAGTTGTGTGCAACTTACTAACGTTTGCTAGTAGTGGTCATATTGCATTGCAATATTGTCATTGCGGTATGCATAATTTTCTTGAGAATAAATTTGGCAATCATTAGGATTTCTAAAGGATTCTATTCGCCTTGTCTGATCGATCTATCGAGTTGTGAAGTTTTAATATTGGCAGAAATTGTGAACGATTGGTGTCAAAATTACACACAGGTTGTCTCTGTTGTTTCTCTGTATTTTTTGGTGTGCTAAAAATGAACTAAACAGGTATGGAGCATCGTATGCATCCAATCGATTTTCATTTATTGCAAATCTGCACTAACTTAACACTACTTAAAATGAGGAATCAATAGTGCCAACTGTTTAAACACAATTTATAGTATGACTTATGAAGTAATTTTTTTGTGTGTCAACACATTATACTGAAGTACAGTGCAAGCCATAAGTTGTTTTGCATACATTCGAGTAGAACGTACGTACAGGTACTGTTTGTAGAAGTAAGGATTAATTCATTCACAAGTGAATTACCTAGTTTTAAAGGTTTGTAAAAAGAATGGCTTTGAACAGGAACGGTAAATTTTTTGTATGAACAATAACCTTATTTATTATGAATTCATTTGTTTGTGATGATGATGCACATGCAGAGAGAACTGTATTAGTGACTGTTGTGTAGTGTGAGCCAATGTGCTTTACGATAACTTACTAACTAACTAAACTATAACTACCTAATATTGGCTGTGCTTTTTACACGGTCAAGTGATGAGGCCATTCAACCAGTGTTGCTCCACTCGCTCTACTGTATATCTGTTTACCTGCGAAAAAAAACGCCGTTACAGTGTGTTTTCCTTTGTATACATACACAACATCCAATTGTAATTGTAGCAGCAAAAATTATGTTGTTGGTAAAACAAGTGGGCTTATAATCTATACTTTGAGTGAGTGATGGGTGCTGCATTAGTCAAACCTAATTTGTGGTTGGTTACATTATTTGGGGAGTGATGGTGCGATATGCAGTTGAAAGTACTGCCATTTACTAATAATGCCTAAGGTGAAGAATGAAGTCTAAAATCTTCCTGTATGAGGTGAATAATTTAACTGCATTGTTTCTTGGGCAAATAGTATAGTCAGTCGGTCAAAGGAGCAGCTATGCAATTCTTTTTCGTCTTCATTAGTTGTATTGAACCTTTTGAGTTTTCGTAGAAGTTAGTGACAACTACTGCTGGTGACATTATATACGTTTGTAATGACTGCATTTATTGGCTATTTAATGACTCCATGAACATGTTTTGTCTTAATCAAATCAAAATTAATTGTTGGGGCTGAAGTCAGCTAGTTAGTTAGTTGAGTAACTAACTGTGGGGTAGGCTATTGTGTTCAGATGATAATGTTTAGTTAATGTGAGTGAGTAGGCGAGACAAAAAGTAACAACTTGTGAAGTGAAATTGTGCAGTTAGTAAGTACAGTCAGTGATCTTAAAAGGACTGGCAATGTGTATGTTTAGTTAGTTAGTTTATAAAATTTAAGATTAGGCATGTTGTGTCTGTGTTTGTACACAAGTAAGTGGCTGTATTATATTTGTGATGAGGATATGGCCAGGTGTAATGGCTGGAAGGGATAAAATCTAGAGTTGATAAAATGTTGTAAGGTTTCACTTATTTGTATGCAGAGTGCATAATATGCACACATATTACAGTGTTTGAACCGAGTCGATGCTGCACAGTTGTTATCTTATGCCTTCTATTATGCATCCATATTTAGGTAGTTAGTTAGATTTACCTTAGGAAAGGAAGTGAGTGAGTGAAGAAAAAGAGCTGACAAAAAATGTTGATTTGTTCAAAGCTATATTATCTGATACTGAAGTCAAACACACCCACACATGCTCACTCATTTAAATGATCGACTGGAACTAACCTAAATTGGTAGTATCCTTTGGGAAAACGTAAACTATTTAGTAGCAGCTTTAGAGGGTACACAAATAGTACATTTTATGTTAGTAACTAACTAGCCAGAAGGTAAAGCAAGTTTCAATAATGATGATCAAAAGGACACCGAATGTACATTTTATTACTATTGCACGCCTACAGATAAACTTGTTTTTCTAACGGCTGGCTAGCTGGCCTGGATCTGGAATATTCTGGTACCTATATTTATCTATGCCCCCGTGACACGATGCGTTTTTTTGTGCCTCCGGTATATATTTCTTTGGATTCGTGATAATACGACAACTAACTGATGAATGATAGGGATCGTGCTTTGTGCAATTAGAGCATGTAGGTTCGCTTATCCGGTTTTAATTGATAGTAGATTAGATGGTTATGTAAAACCGGCTTTTGGTTTTTGATCTCTGTTGTTTGTAAATTACAAAGGTTTCAATGTGCATGATGTTTGTTATTGAATTCCCTGAATGTTGTTGATAAATTACGTCTGGTTAGTTTGTCGTCAAAAATCATTCACTTTATATCACATCCAAATTGCAATATTTAGCATGTGTGTGTGCTATTGAGCGATCCAATTTTTTTGGCTTTCATCTGTGTGAGTGTACGTGCGCTATATAGGTTATAGGTATGATTGTTTATCAGCGTTCTGTAGACTAGATAGAAATGAAAAAGGTTACATGTATGCATTTGGCATCGCCAAACAATGTTGCTATACTGCAACTAACTAACTAAAGGAAATACTTTTGCTGGATCTGCTGCAACTGACGATATTATTTTAGCACATGGCCATTCACTTTACGTACTGACTTAGTCGTAGCATAGTATGTGCGTTTTCAGTTTTTCCGTCCCGTCTTATCTCTGTGCTGCGTATGAGATATGGTCTGTTTTTATTTTGTGTGTACACTAAATGTATGCTGGAAACAACGTGAATTATAGTTAGTTTGAGCCAGTCAGGTTTAGTTTGCATGTATAGTGTGGAGTAGTGATATATTTTTATTACGTCTGGTGACTATATTATTGAATTTTAGATATCTGTCTATGGTTAGTTAGACCATAGCTAATTATTGCAAGGTTGTTTGGATGACTGTCGGTCTGAGGTTTGGTTTTGTGTCATGAATGGGTTAGTTAGTTGTTTAAACTTTCTTTTAGTGAGTTAATAGCAAGTAAGTTGCCGGCTGAGATTGAGGATATTTTTTTAGTTCGCTTGAATTAGTCAGCACTGATTGTTATGATAAAAAAATATTGTTTTTATGGGAGATAGAGTGGTGATGAATATTTTAGGTAGGTTAAGTTGGTATCAAGTCATAGTTTGGTGTAAAAAAACATGGGAAGAATGACTCATGTAAATTGTGCGTTGTATGTTTGATGAAGATTGACAAAAATAGTTGCAATTTTTAGCAAAAAATTAATGTTGGTGATTTGACTTAATTTTCCAGGTTGTGAATCCATTGGCGCCAAAGAAGGAATCCAAGAGTACGCCCAGTGATAAAAATATTGAAAGTCAACCCAAAGTGAAGTCAGATTTGAAGAAAATGGAAGAATCAAAGCCGGTAACGATTATGGAAGGAGAAGTGGAAAAAGAAGTTGGTTCTGTGGTAGAAAAGGAATCACAGAAGGCGGTAGACCCGGCAAATTCTGAGGCTGAAACTCAAATTATCGTTGATGAAGAATCTCATTTGGAAACAAAGGTTTGAATGATAAATAATGCTGCATTAGCATTAAAGACAGAACATTTTTTATTGTGTTTTGTTGTGTAATAGGAGGAAACAAGCCAGAAACCTGTTGAATCCAATCCAGAAACGATCAAGATTGATGATACGATTCCCCCGCCTGTAGAATCCGAATCCACTTCATTGACAAATGTACCATTGAAGAAAAGATCCCGTACTAAGAAGCCGCTGAAGAAAACCGATTCTAGTCAATCTTCGGAAAGCTCTGAGATTTGTAGTGACACCACCAAACCTGATACACTAGAAGAAGATGAATATTACTCATGTACTGAGAAAGGAGATGAAGACAAGTCCTCCACAGAAAATGCTCCTGCTGTGAAATCCAAACAAGCTAATAGTAAGAAACCAGAAGCAGTTTCAGTACAACTCGAAACTTCAACGACTGATCCTGAAGTTGCAACTCCTGAGAAAATAATTAAACGTAAAAAATCTCGAGCTGGGAGTAGTAGTATTGCCTCCAATAATGGATCGGAAAAAGTTTCTTCTGAAACCGTTCAACCATCAGTGCAAGTGAAAGAAGAACAAAATGACAGTATTAGTGAGGAAGGGGAATACGATTCACAAGGTGTTAAAAAACCAGCGAAAGGACTATTTGACGCTCTGTCCAAATTTTTCACTCCCACTAGTAGGAAACGACAATGTACAGTGAAAAAAGAGGATAGTGGCGGTGAAGGGGACGCGGGTGCGATTGACAAGGACAAAGGGAGTGTTAGTGACTCAGGTATCAAAGAGACGGACTCATCTAGTAGTAAAACACCTGCTAAAATTAAGTCACGCAAGACTGCATCTGCTCCTGTGCCTGGAGCAAATACTAGCGGTCGACTCAATTCCTCGTCGTCATCCGGCGACTCACCGCCTGCCAAAATTGACGTGGCAAAACAAAGTCCTATTCACTCACTATCAGCAAATTTAAAATCCAAGTCGCCCAAAGGCAGTACCGGCAAAAAGAAGAAAATGACTGCAATGTTGGCTACCCTGAAAAGCACCAAGTTGCCTACTGCTAGTAGTGTTTCACCAGAGATTTGTACTCAAGAAAGTACGGAGAAAGTAACGAGTTCTTCTAAACGCAAGTATTTAAAGAAAAAGAAACAACGTGATATTAATGTGGATGTTTTGAGTGACAAAGAATCTTCTCCAATGAAATCTCCAAACGTAAGTGTCGCCTCAGAAGGTTCAGATGATGCCAGCAAGAGTAAAAGTGGTTTGAAACCTAGATCTGCATCTGCCTTGTTATTATCGACGATCCAGAAGAATCAAACGAGACTTACTGACTTCTTTTCTAATGAGAAAGATGGAGCCGTGAAGAAAACTACTAAAAAAGGGCTGAAAAGGAAATTAGAGGATACGGAACAAGTCGCAAACCCTGTAGTAAGCTCTTTAAATGACACGATTGACTCTGTATTAGGTCAAAGTGGAAAATCTCCAGCCCAAGTAGCAACTCAGTCCCCACCGACCAAGAAGAAGAAAGGTGGTGCTAGCTTAAAAGTTGACAATGTGATAGAGTCAGTATGCCATGATAAGGTGACTGCAAGTAAATCCCCCAAGAAAGGGGAAGATCTCCCGGTGCCGGAGCTTGAAAAAGGAAGCAAAAAAGGAAGAAAACCCAAGAACTCTCCGCTTAAGCAACCTAAAGAAATTGTGGGAGTAGAAAATAAATCTAAGTCTAAAAAATCATCAAGTCTTAGTCCTAGTAAAAAGCCCGTGTCACCTACAATCTGTTTCTCTGAATATGTAATGAGTGATGAACATGATGAAGACCTTGAAAAATGTCGCAAATCATTTAGTTCTGTTAAAAAATCGGTGGGAACGCCCCAAATTCATGTGGAGGGCTCTCTTCTCAAAGGCTCCAAAGGGAAATCCCGCCGACCCTCCGGCCTACCTTCTGATATTTTAGACAACTTTGATGTACAAGCTTATGACTCTTCTCCTAATAAATCTGTGGATGCAGGAAAAGTTGCAGCACTGGTCAAAGAACGGGCTGTAAAACAAGGAGGACTTTTATCCATTCCATCGCCTTCACGAAGGAAAAGTATGTCCCCTATGAAAATTAAAAGTCCTAGCCCTTCACCTGCTGTATTAGTAGCTACTGCAGCCACTACTCCCGTTGGCAAGAAAAATACAACGGCTACTAAATCTAATAAAAAATCTGTGATTGAAACATCCCCTGTGAAAAAAGGAAAAGATGTGAGTGTTAGTTCGCCTGTGAAATCTGAGAAGAAAACTCCTGGCACTGTTGGCAGACCGAGACGAAGTTTGGCTCAACAACAGCAGAATCAGAAATCCAGTAGTGCTAGTAGTGTTTCTCAAAGAAAATCAGCTTTTTCTAAACTTTTCCCTGTGGCTAAAGCGGAATCTCCATCTTTGGAAGAAGAGGCAGGTTCTAGTACTAAATCTGAATTAGATCCTAAAACACCGGTGCCTTTACGAGCTAGTAGCGGTCGGCCTATTCGTCCAGTACTGAGTTCGTCGACTGCTATTTCTACACCATCTGTGAAATCCACTGGGGTTAGAAGCAAGACTTTGAGTTTCGTGGAAGGGAAAACTCCCGAGCCTGCCAAGATTTTACGTACTCCTAAGAGTGAGAAGTTGAAGATGAAAAACAAGAAATCATTGGAAAAAAGTATGAAACGGGAGACTCAAACTCCTAAACGAACTTTATTAGTTGGTTCTACGAAGAAAGCCAAGATTTTACAACCCAAGACGAAGAATGCGCCGCTGCTTAAGAGTGAAAGTGATGATGAAGATGACTGGTCTGATGTGGAAGGCAAACCGACTCCGGAGGAAGGATCTCCCAAAAGTATGTAAAAAATTATTGCTATGCAAGATTAGTTATAATTAAATATTGTATGAATGTTTGGCAAATTTTGTGATATTTTTTCAGAATTACTAGCTGGTGCAACTTTACCAAATGGTGTGACTGATACAGATGTAGATTTCTTCAAGAAAGCACAAGCTAAGGCTAATGAGGTGAAGGATATGAGAGTATAATATTTTTAATTTTTGTGTTTTAAATTTTAACCAATGTTGTTTATGTCTAAAATTCTTTGGAAAATAGATTTTAGGGATTCCAAATCTTGAGGATGATGAAAATACACCAGCTCCAGTGAACTCATGTGGTGTTCCCAAAAGTGCCGCAAATCAGGTGCGATGTCCCCAAGCTATCGAGTTTGGAAAATACGAAATACAGACCTGGTATTCGTCTCCGTATCCACAGGAGTATGCTAGGTATGTTGGTCTATATTTTATGGCATTTTTGTGATTTAAAAGTGACAATGAATTAGACTGAAGCATGATGCCTTGTATTTTAATTGCAGACTGACGAAACTATTTGTATGCGAATTTTGTCTCAAGTATACTAAATCAAAAGGGATTCTACAAAGGCACTTGTGGAAATGTAGATTACGATATCCACCCGGAACAGAGATTTACAGAAGAGAAGATTTGTCTGTTTTTGAGGTACTTTGGTAGCTATCAGAATGTTTGGTAGATTTAGCTTTTATTTGGCTCATGAAGTTGAACGAACCTTATTTGTTTTCTTCGCAGGTGGATGGAAATGCCAATAAGATCTATTGTCAAAATCTGTGTTTACTAGCTAAACTTTTTCTGGACCACAAAACTTTGTATTATGATGTTGAGCCGTTTCTATTTTATGTTCTTACTAAAAATGATCGTTATGTAAGTTACTATTTATCATGGTAATAGTGGTGGTGGAAAGTTATTTATTAATTGGCGTTAACGACTGACCTGTTTTTTCTTGTTACCTGTAGGGATGTCATCTTATTGGATACTTTTCTAAGGAGAAATTATGCCAACAAAAGTACAATGTTTCTTGTATAATGACTCTTCCTCAGTATCAAAGACAAGGATTCGGAAGATTTTTGATTCATTTTAGTGCGTTTGATTTTCAATGCGTTCAAGTTTTTATCGTTAAGCGACCACGGGATTTACATTATAATGCTTTTATTTTTCAGGCTATCTGTTGTCCAAAGTTGAAGGCCAACTAGGAACTCCTGAAAAACCATTGTCAGATCTGGGTCGTGTCTCATACCACGCATACTGGAAGTCTTGCGTTCTAGAATATTTACATCAAATTGGCAAAGTTTCTGCTATTACTATTGATGTATGTTGTATTATCTCTTTATTTGGAGCTCAGATTTCGTGATAGTGTATTTTCATTTACTCACTTTTGTATTTATTCCTTACAGCAAATAAGCCAAGCAAACGGTATGTGCGGCCAAGACGTTGCAACAGCATTGCAGATACTCAACTTCATCAAACGTATTCCGGATCCAAATCCTAATATCCGAACCTCTAAACTGGCAATTTGCATAGACTGGAAACTCGTCGAAAGTCATGCAGCCAAAGTGGCAGCTAGTAAAACTAGAATCCCACTGGATCCTGATGCTCTTCGGTGGACTCCCTTAGTATACACTTATGGGACAGCAGAGGAAGAAACTCCAAATGGGCTGGAAGAAAAAGTTCCTATTGCAGATACCATGAACGAAACATCTGTGCTAACAACATCACCAATTCGTAAAACACCGGTTGCTGCTGCGGTAGCTTCCAATTCGGACAATGTGAAGTACCCGGATAAGTTATCTCGGAAAACGAAGAAGCTAAAAGAAGCTTTGAACGTTGACAAGGATGTTTTGAAGAAAAGTAAACGGGGAAGAAAACCCAAGAGAGGAAGAAAACCGAAACACTTGTCTTCTGATGAAAAGCTCTCTGACGAAGAAGAGGAAGAGAAAAATGATTTGGATGAAAAATCCAAGGATAAAGAACTTCCCAGTGAAAGTGACGATGGGAATGGAAACGGAGCTCATGGAGATCTGGGTATGGAGGAAGAAGGAACAAACGATGACATTGGTGGTCAAAGCAATGGTAAAGACGATACGGAACCCAGTAGTGGCAAATCTTCTCAACGAAGTTCTAAATCTCGTAAAAACTCTATGACCAAAGAGTCTGTGAATAAAGTGAGTTTAGTGACTGCATCCAGTGCAAATCATGTGGGTAAACGGACTGGGAAAAGAAAGTCCACTGTGGAGTCCTTGGATGATGGAGAATATGATGAAATGGCGAAAAATATTGTTGTAGGCAAGATTTTGAAAGCTAGGGCTAGAAAAGCATCTACTTTGGATGAGGAGGAACGATCTTCAGACTGTGAGTCTGTAAACAAAAGACCTAGACGACAAAGCACCCAAAATCGGAAATCTATCGAAGTTCCAGCACCGTTTGTAGAGAAGGAATCTGCTATTGTTGTCCAGAAGAAAGAAAGGCGTCGGTCCACAGCAGATGGAGGACATAGTGCTACTGCTGCAGAGGCCTCTGAAACTCCAAATGACCCAGACAAGGAAAAATCCGAAAAAGAGGAGGAAAAAGATGACCCTGAAAAACAAAGACGTGAACGAGAGGAGCGTTACAATCGTAGGATGTCCAAACGGAATCGAAAAGACGGAGGTAAGGACTCTGGCTCGGATGAAAAAGGTGCTATGGGCTTGAAAAAGAGGAAAAAGTTACACGTGGCTGTTAAAAAACCTAGCACGTTGATGCATACAACTCTTAGTACCTCCAGTGGAACTGTGCCCCGTAAAATGAAAAAGATTCGTCGGCTTAAAACATACAAGTATTGGGGTGCGCCTCCGTCTAGTGCTAGGAAGAAGAAGAAACGAGTTCCAGTTGCAATTGTGGCTCCTAGTTCTTTGACACAAAGTGTGCTATATGGGAACTCTTCGGAAACTAACGAACTCCACAATAGTGGGTACACTGGGGATGATGATGATGAAATGGACACCGGAGGCTACAGAGCTGAAGTGGGCAAACTGCATGGGAAAGATAACGCTGATAGTAAATGTGAGGATTCGATTGAAGACACTGAGAGGACTGAAAAGAATGGTAGTGAGGAATGTAGCTCCTATGGCAAAGATAATAACGGTGAAAAAGAACGGAAAGAAAACTATGATGAGGATTTGATAAAAGATTACGATCTCCCTGATAGTGTGGAACGGTATGATGAAGAGAAGAGGAATACTACGGATGATTTCGATGGGACAAATTTGGATGAATTGCGGGGTGATCCGGAACGACTCAAGGAGCCTGATTCGGAAAGTCTTCGTGTGATCCCAAGTGGCCCCTCTAGTTGCAATACGGTGTATGACGATTCGGATTTGAGTAGTCAACCTAGTGTTCCCAATGGGAATAGCAGTGGAAATGGAGGTGCTTTGGAAAGCATGGATAGTTGTGCTGCAACTGCTTCGGGGAATAGTAGTGTGAGCAATTTGAGGAGTTCGAGTTCCTGTAGTGGAAGTTTGCCTTTGCCAGCACAGACTAGTAGTAATGATTGTGCTGTCACACAGCCGCTGCAGCAATGCAGTCCGGTAGGGCTGCCATCAGTGAATACAAGTAAGAGTAACAATACGGGATACAGTCATCCTCAATATCAGAGCAATGTGGATCAGCAGAATTATACGGCACAGAATTGTAGCAATAATTCTTCGAGTGCTGTAGCCGTTTCAGCTCCCTCGGCTTCCTTGGTTCAGAATGGTGAGTTTTAGAAAGCTTTCATTTTTTGTATTTTTTAGAATGTAAATTATTCATAAAATTTATAATTATTTAGGTGTCCAACAAACTCATCAAGTTCCACAGAAGAATCTTTTGAATGGGACTTCTTGTCAAATGGGAATGCAGAATCCAACAATTCCGCCACACCATCAGGAAATGCATAATATGGGATATTCTAGTGTGACCCCTCAGCACCCATCTACTACCATGTATGGAGGTCATACAGGGAAGGCTCAGGGATGTGCTCCTGGTAGTGTTGAAATGATGGATCACCACTCACAAGGTAATATGGAGTCTCCTGGCTCAATTGGTAGTGCAAGCTCTGTGGACATGCATCATGCTCATGGTCCTGGATCTGTGGACAATTCCTTGTACCATCATGGTCACCATAGACATCAGCAGAATGTGTATGATGGAGCCCCGAATGGGAATGGGAAGTATGCAATGGCGCCACAGTCCCCTATGGTCATGTGTAATCCACCCACTCCTCAGTCTCAGCAGAGCATGCATTTGAGTCAACCTCCTACTCCTCAACTAAGTAAGTCATTCATGGCAAATTCGAGAGAGATTTGCGGTGTGTAGCTAGATCGTAGAGTACTGTTCATTTAAAAGTTAAAAAAAGTTGTCCCATGTTATTCGGCTATCCCCGATAAATGGTGGATTTATACAAATTGTCTGTAAAATTTTGTGGCAACAATAACAAAAAACCCCAGATAACCTACCGAAAAAAAAATCTTTTTTTCATTGAAATGGACTATAGTAGAATGTTTTTAATGTGTGGATATTTTTTCTCTGTAGATATGAACCATTACTCTGCCCCACCTACCCCCCAGAACATGAACATGCATCTCCCGTCCCCGGGGGGAATGCATCACATGTCGCAGCAGCAATCTCCTCCAACCCCGCAAGGATACCATCATCACCACTCCCCCTCCGGTCCCCCTCAATCTGCTGCTGCTGTGGCTAATCAAAAGCCCATCTCCCCTCATATGAACAATGTTGCTTCAACCCCTTCCCCACAAAATTTGACTCATTATAGACAACAAATGTCGCCTGGAATGCACAATTCTAATCAATCTGTTCCATCCCCCCATCATGCCCCCACTCCTCATCCTAGTGTGGCTGCTGTGGCACAAATGTCTGCAGTTCCTCAGGGATCACATTCCCCTCAAAATTTGAGTGGTTATACTTCGCAACAACAACAGCAGATGATGAGTAACTATCAGCAGCAGAAAAAGCAGCATATGGAGCAAATGAAACATCAGCATATGGAGCAGTATAATCAGCAACAGCAGCATCATATGAAGCAGTCCCAGCAACAGCAAATGCACATGGAGAATCAAATGAAACAGCAGCAGCAACAAATGGAGCAGTTGAAGCATCAAAGGTCAGCTAATGGGAGTGCCAGGCAAACCAGCATGCAACAGAGGACTATCACGCCTGCACCTATGTCACCTGCTCAGCAGCCGCATTCCGGGCATCCGCAGCAGCAGCAAAATACTCAAAGTATGTTGGCCAATAGCGTATTTTCTTACAATTAGTAGCATTTTGGATAGTAGTACTGACGCGTTTCATTTCCTTGTTCACAGGTAACCATTCAGACCGCAGTATGAACTACAATCACAATCAACTGCACCATCATCAGGCAGCCCCTAGCTCTCCTTACCCAAATGCATATCCCCAGCATCACCATCAAAGCCAACCCCAAGCACAGCATCATCATCCAATGGCTCAACCAACAAACCCAGACTCGTCCTCTCGATCTCATCCTTCGTCTGTAGCTCCGTCTCCCACTCCTCAACAACACCATGGGGTCGGAGTACGAAATGGTCCATCCAGCAATCCCTCTTGTAGCATTGCAAAACTTCAGCAACTGACTAGTGGGATTGAACGATCCCAGTCTATTCCTCCACCTCCTTCTCCTATTGCCTACACCAACAATATGAATCATGGCTCACCTGCTCATGGGACTCACCATCATCAAAGTGGATCCACGGGGAATTCAACGTTGACGCCACCACCAGCTCGATCTTCTTCAAATTCATCATCAGCTACGCCAGGTTCACCTTCGGCATCTCAGTTGGCCCAGTACCAGAAATACTTGATGAATCAACATCACACGAATTCCGTGAGTCCTAATCCGTATCATCATCCACAACAACAGATCATGCCGCATCAGCCTGGAACGGCTCAAGTATCTTCTCGGTCTTCGGTGAATTCTTCCGGTGCTAGTGCCACTAGCAGTTCGAATCATCATGGACATCATGAGTCGGGGAATACTAGTAGTAGTGGGAGTGGGAGTAGCAGTAGTGGAGGTTCTGCTTCAAATAACAATAATCATCATCACCATAAGTCATCCAAGTCGAAAAAGAGTAGTAGTAGTAGCAGTCATGGTAGTTCCAGCACGAATTCATTGATCCCACCCAATGCTGGTAATGCCATGACTCCAAATATGGGATTGATGCCTTATGGACAGTATCCACAGTTTGCTGCTGCACAGTACTTCTCTGGTGCTCAGTTTTTGAATCAGCATTCCCATGCGGCTGCTATGCAAATGATTCATGGTCATCATGGAGCAGGAGCGGGGGCTTCGGGACAAAATCAGTATCATCATCAGGATCCCCGGGCTGCGGGTACTCACATGTACAATCCTTATGCGTATCCGCCAGGGCTAATGAGCCAGTTGAATCAGTCTATGCGTAGGTAGAAAGTTTTTTTTTGGGAGATTAGATGATCTCAGAAGAGAAGAAGAATAGTTTGTGTAAATAGAATATGAGGAATTTTTTATATGAACTCTTGACATTTTGTATGAACCCTGTGATTTGTTTATCATATACGTTAATTTGTTATTTGATTTTTTGGTTGGATCACTACTATGTTTAGCAAGTAAGTTAAGTTAGAGTCATATTTTGTTTGTAATACTTGATTTGTAAGTAGGCAGTGAGTTTTCTGCATTTTTAAGCATTTGTTTTATTTTCGATGGACTTAAGATTGTTGCTTAACAGGTGGTTTGGAGAGTATTGTTTTTGAAGAATCTCAATATTGTATTTATATTTATCGGGTGAGATCGCCATTTTTTGTATTATTATCCTGTTGTGAATTTCTTGGAGCTTGTGTACATTTTGAGTTTGATGTATACAATAATATTATGGCTGTATTTGTAATAAACTCTCTCATGTAGTTAAGTTAGTCAACGAAATGCATTTGATTTGCATTTAAAAGTGAACTGGCGTATAGCGTATGTAATGTATTGAATCACAGGAAATCCAATTCCATAATGCCTAACCTAAAGATGATATTAGTGCACACGAAATAGTAATAACTCACTATACTCTCTTCCGTGTCAACCTGTAGCGATGTTAAAATGAATATATAGCACAAGTCAAATGAATATATCTTCTCTATGTGACTTAAAATAATGCATTGTTGTATGCAAGTTTATGAAATGGCGTTATCAATTAATAAAAAGAGATCAATAGTTTCATGTATAATCTTTGGTTGTATCTTCTGCATTTATTTTAAACCCTGCATTTTCTAACTACAACTATCCAAATGTTTTCTTCATCAACTGTAATAGTAGTAGTCATCATCGAATTCTCCTCTCATAGAGCTAGCGGATGAAAATGGTTCCTTACGTCTGGATGTCCCATGATGGTTGCCTCCGCTACGTCCATACCCACCTCCTTTTTTACCCTGTCCACCTCCTCGCCCTTCGTCAAAGTGATGATGATGGTAATGGTGATGATGGTGCTCATGTAGTTTTGGTCTTTCATTTCTTAGGGGTTGAGACTGCATTTGTGGACGTGGGCCCCAACCTTGATTGACTGGGGCGAACTGAGGAACGGTGGGTGGAGGCTGTTGATGATGGTAGTAGTGATGAACAACTGGAATAACTTGAGCTGGTTTTTTTTTCTTCTTCCCGTGGAATTCATGATGAAAAAAAGGTTTGGCAAGTAGAGGGGGATGAGGTTTTTGAAGCTTTTGAATGATAAAAACGGGTTTGAATTTGTAAAATTTGGAGAATAATTTCTCCTTGATTGGTTCCAACCATCCTTTGTGTTCATGTCCTTTTTTGAAAATGTATTCATGTTTGTGATGATGCCAATGGTCATGATCGTGTTCATCTTTTCCCCAACCCTTTTTCCCTTTCTTTTTGCCCTTCTTTTTTTTCCACCAAGCCTCCCCGTGTGGGAGTTCCAGTAGGATTGTGAGTAGGAGTAATGTGATTGTGGTTTGGAAAGTCTAAGGACAAAAATGATAGATTTGCTATAGTTAGTTAGGGAAGCAAAGTTGAGGAGGCAAATAGTAATAAGTTTCGTTGTGAAAAAATTGCATAGTTTTTAAAAAAAAGGACTTTTAATTGAAGATGTTAATTTTACTTACCAGTCTTTTAAGATCCATAGCTAGTTACAGTAAGTTATAGTGTGTCAATCAAGAATGCATGACTTTATTTTGACCAGTGAACAAAGACGAACAAAAATAAGTACATCATAACGACACCTTGTCAAACTGTGCACTACTGACGGAGTGGCAAGGGAAATCTACACATTTTATAAATATTTACTTAGAGAAATGCAGTTGTTCCTCCCATTTGTTAGTACATGTATAAAGTTAGCACAAAACTTTCCTGCATGCGATGCCACCTCATTAACCATTCATGTAATATATGATGAATTGCATTGCAGGCGTATCCCATGCAGTCTGCCGTCATTGTACTCATCTATAGGTAAAGAAGATTATAAAATTGCGTTGGGACTTGGGAGTGAAATAAGTTAGATTCAATTGAAAGACGGACTCTTTTATGAATTAGATAACGAGAGAAAGCTTAAGTGGATATCAAAAGTAAAAACTTTTGTAATCATTACTGCTCGCTTCAATACTCTATAATACAAGCCGAATAAATAAATGTGTGCGTTTAATTTTCATGACAAAATATTTGATGTGTTGGACAGCAGATGTGCGAGTAAGTAAAGTATATACACCTGCTGTGCGGTGTTATTAATTATAGGCAATCACATTTCTGATGTACTGCGGTGTGTAGGACTACAAATTGTTGACATTCAAAAACTGACAGGCATGTAAAATTTAAATTTGCTTTAAGTATTGATACGGAAATGATCCTTTCATTATAAGATGGGATGGAGAATGTGTTATTTTAGTAAGTGTCCTAAGTCGTAGCATCAAATATCGTGTACAATAAATGAAAATAACCCCATATATCATAATGCAGGAGGCAATTAATTAACTAATGAATTAATTTTATTTTGAGATCAAGTCATCAAGTCAAAGTAATTAACAAAACAAGTCTTAGAAATAAGTCAAAGCATTGAAATTTTTCATAATACTTTACTTTCTGAAGTTCAGACTTTTTCTTGAACTAAAAATTCTTCTGGGGATCGCAAACGA
>Ga0210040_10005277_pt1 | contig 16542 bp, 6 predicted proteins | sample CryGeyCG12114_NA_FD_185462 | JGI IMG/M metagenome (GOLD analysis project Ga0210040, IMG submission 185462) | Groundwater microbial communities from aquifer - Crystal Geyser CG19_WC_8/21/14_NA (SPAdes) (version 2) | ecosystem: Environmental > Aquatic > Deep subsurface > Groundwater | place: USA... | reverse complement strand
GCAGAACTTTCGAAAAAAGTTGTGGCAAATTGGTAAAAATGGTGTGTATGCGACGGTGGATACTCCAAAATAAAGGTAAAGTCACATTTTTCATGATACTTTCATAGTTGTATGGCTTAGCTACGCTAAAGTATGAACTACAGAGCTTTTAATCTTGTCCGGATATTTCACCAACCAAGCAATAGGGGTAAATTTTTTAGTGATGCGCGATACACGCCATGCATATTGATAAGAATTAAGCAAGGGATTGAAATGGAATACTTTGGCTGTGCATGATGGCATTGTACCGCAAATATCTGTGAATATAATCTATTCCCAGTGTAAACTAACTGAAGTAATTGTATTTGCTTTGTGTTTATGCATACCCATACTAATTATAATTTTAACGCTTGTTCAAGCAGAATCTGTAATCGTGTGTATGTAATCATTTTATTCAACAAGCAAAAAGAGTGGTTCATGGGTATACAATTATTTTTCAAAATACATTCAATTTTATGCAACAATTTCATTTTTCAACATTTTTTATAAAATAAAACTACGATTTATTTAAAAATGCAAGGATTTGTACAAATTATAAAATCTATCAATCAAGACAACAATATCCAATAATTCATGGATTCAGGCTTGTTGCACATAGCCCCGAATAACAATATGGAACGCATGGAACATGGAATGAAACGAATTAATTGCACTTCCACTTCCCTGTTTGGACGGTAAATAAAATTATTGAATACGTATAAAAATTGCAAATAATAGTATGTTATTAACCCAGTATTTTTATCTAAAACGAAAATTAATTAATTAACTAACTACAGCTGGTGAGATTCCAGGGGCTGATTTAATTTGAAAATCTTGATTCCAGGTCTACCTCTCATTTCATTCAACAATTGAGCAATCTCTTCATCTCTTGGAGTTCGCCTACTCTTTTTACCTCCACTCCTATCATTACTAGTACTACTACCAATAGCTTCTGAATTTTCATTCGTGTTTTTCACAGTCTGAGCATCATCCTTGCCAGAGATTTTCTCAATTTGCACATTCTCTAATTTAGTGCTGTCCTTCTCTAATGACCCCTTTTTCTCCTGCTGTGCATCATTACTCCCGCTAATAGCATTAGAACTCTCTGAGGCTGCAGGAAGATTGTCAAGCTTTATAATATGGGCTGACATAGTATTCCTTTGCTTGGCAATTACATTCCCATTATTGCTACTACTTCCACTAAAAGGCTGAATTAATGAAGTGCTACTTGTGGGTTGCTTTCTTTCACCACCACCACTTCCATCTTCTTGAAAATTTGGGGCAGACCCATTAAATAACTTGAGAGCACTATCTCTGGTGAGATTAGCAATCTGGTTATTCGTCAACTTGTGAATTGTAGGTGGTGGTCTTTCATGCAAGTAAGCCACATTGGGATTGTACGGTCTTCTATCATCGTAAACGCTGCCTCCAGAGCCACCTGGTGACAAAGTGCGCTGATTGCATGAACGCCATATATTTTGACTGGGGCCTGTGCCTACATAACACCAGGGTACAGAAAGACCCGTGGAAAATCCACAGTAGTGGTCAGGTCTGCAGCAAAAGTCCCAAGAGCCTTGATTGTCTACTTGACAATAGTAAAAGCCGGCATCTCGGTTTCGGCGACATGAATTCAAACATCTTTCACCGTTTACAGTCCGCTCGCCTAACATGCATGCATTTTGTTAAAATTAGCTCAATAGTATGCTTATGCTGCCTGCAGAAAACCATCAGATGAAAATAAATATATGACGATTTACCTGCTCCAGGTCTGTATGCCACACCGCCAGAATCCCAAGTTGATTGACTGTGTCCATGTTGATAATGGCCGCCACTGCCTCCATATGACCCACTTTGATAGTGGGAATTGCTAGGATATCTATTATTATCGTATTTATCATATCCTTTGTACCCATAACGGTTGTAGTTGCTATCGTACCTCCTATTCGCATCATAATGTCCACCAGCTGTTGGATACCGATTATTAGTGTCATAATACGAGCCAGATGAGGGAGTAAACTGACTATTACTATAATCTTGTGAATATCGGCCTTGTCCGTAACTTGCAGGGTATCGATCATAATGACTATGACCTCCGCTGGTTGGATACGGGTACGGATTTCTTCCCTGCGAACTTCCATAATAGCCACCACCTCCGGTGCCATGATAGCTTCCGCCAGAATGACCGCTGGATCCAGCATAATTTCCTCCGGTATAACCACCGGATCCATAATAGCTTCCTCCACTGCTTCCATGTCCTCCATAACCGCTGCCATAGCGGTCCCTATCATAATAACTGTGTCCAGGCCCATGATTACCGCTACTACCATAAACTCCACCGTAGCGGCCTTCATCTGGGCGGCGGCAGATTGGGTCTCTGTCATCGTAGAAAAAAGTTACAGCACTTTCATATCGATCTCGAGCTGCTATGTAGTCCCTTTCAGAGATTTGACGATGGTCCATATCAGAGAGTTGACAACTTCCTCCCGATTGGGATGTGCGTCTATATTGGGATATGAAAAGTGTGTGCATTTCATTCTTTTATGAATATACTTTTTGATTGATCTAGCTATATTTAGAAAATAAGAACAAACCTGTATCCCATAACATTACAAGGGAAGCGCAGCACTTGGGCACTGCGTATACATTCAACTCTGCATTCATCTAACGTTTTTACTGGAAAGGTAGCACGTGAAGCCTCCGGTGCAAGATAAAAATCCCTTTTTAGGTTGACAAGGCAGACTAGATTCATATAAAATTTGGTGTCAAACGATGGCACATACATACTTCATTGAATACTCAATTGCAGTAGTAAGTAAATTGAGGCTAAAGCACTAATAAGCAAGCATTTTGGGGAAGTATAAAAACAATAGTAACATAGTAACTAACTAACTATTACTGATGAATAATAGCTCATAATTGCATGCACTGCACGGTCAACACACTTTAAAACAAAACAGAGAAAACAAAAAAGTCATAGTGTATTTTTAAATGCATGCAATGCATCCTATGATTGACAGAAGGCCTAAATTTACGTTTTCAGACTTCCACAACATTACATTAATCTATAAGTAGTGCGTGCAAAATGGCAACCCAAGCGGCACAAAAGCACCATTATTGTCCAGTTATGTTAGATCATGGAAGTTACCAGTTGTGAATAGATCTAAAGTCCCATAATATACACTGGGACAATTAAAGAGAAAGTGTACAATCATGCATGGAAACTGGCAAAAAAAATCACTAGTTTTAGTTTTAAAGCATGCAATATTTTCAAAACAAAAACTGTCTACACTCTACCTACATTCCAAAAGCGAAAATTATACACTGTGTGTATTCCTACAGCCTAGATTCTACCGATACGCACATTAAGGGTAAACAACCTTCCCGCCTCTCGTCGTAATAAGGGGGAGTTGATGATGACATGCCACCATTTGTGTGACTGCTTTTATTTCCGGTGCTACTACTGTCAATAGGACCATTCTCAGGACGACTACTACTGCCATCCGTAGGACTAGCTGTTGAAGAATGCCCAATATCATTATCCACAAAATCTGAGGTCCCAGGTTGCTTCTGAAGATTTTGGGGCCGACCTGGAAAATTATTTGCATGGGGAGGACTGGGTGGAGGATGAGGTTTCCATCCATGTCCACTACCTTGGACGAATTGATTGTCTTCTGAAGGATGTAAAGGATTCTCATCCGTATGTTGAGGCTCATGTGACGGACTAGGGTAATGGCTTCCACCTGGAACTGGAAATTTATCGCGACCACCTACTGTGGTAATGCTACCAGTGCTTACAACCTGCTCCGGAGGATGAGGAGGATACCGATTGCTAGAACTGGGTCGAGGAGGAACATAGGTTTCCTTGTTTCCATGAATGCCAGGATGACCTTGAGCCGCAAACTTGTTGTTTAGCCGCTGCTGTGGATATGAAGGCTTTAATGGGCGTGGGAGGTATCGATCACTATCGTGACTACTAGGCCTACTACTGTGATGCCCAGGGTATCTGTTATGCAGATCTTTGCCTGGTGGAGGAGGAAACCGATCTTCGCGATCACTGTCATGTTTGAAAGGAAAATGGTTGGCTCCATTAATTTGCTTTGCGGGATATAAGTTGCTGATAGTGCCGTCCCCACCACTAGGAACGTAAGTAATGCCACTGTTGCCATGTCTGTTACCACTGCTATGGCGATCTGTGTCACCATAGTGAGGGGTTTCCCTATGGCGATCTGTGTCACCATAGTGAGGGGTTTCCCTATGGCGATCTGTGTCACCATAGTGAGGGGTTTCCCTATGGCGATCTGTGTCACCATAGTGAGGAGTCTCCCTATGGCGATCTGTGTCACCATAGTGAGGAGTCTCTCTATGGCGATCTGCGTCCCCATAGTGAGGAGGAGGAGGCTCTCTGTAGTGCTTTGTGTCACCATAGTTTGGTCTTTCTTTTTGGTGTTCACGGTTCTCAACTTCCCCATGATGAGAGCTACTAAAACCACCACCACCCCTCTTGTCACCTGAAGCTGTAGGAGGATGACGAGATTGAGCTGGATAATCTGAACCTGCTGATGCCGGAGGAGGATAACGTTGGTCTATTCGGTTCTCGGGACGGTTATAGTAGCCCCCATGCTTGTCAAAACTGTGGATATTCGTAGACGGATATCGATCACGATCTCTGTCATGATATGCAGGAGGAGGATAATGGTGAGATGCAGGTCTACTTGTCGAAGTCACGGGAGCATAATGATCTGGATTACGACCAGTCATGTACTGATCATACAAAAGACACTCGGCACCCATCAAACGCCCCATTTCAAACAAATCAAAATCCGGCTCAGCCTCTATGTTGTACGCAGGAAGGCGACTGATATCTGCATCGTATAAGAAGCAAGTATCAGTCGCGGTCCGTGATGGCGGATACACAGGATTCCTATGAAATGGATCTCGTTCCAACTGACGTCCATGTTGGGTATGCCTGATCAAGAAAACGAAATGAAATTACCATGTAAATTCATCGTAATTGCCATACAAAAGAGTAATGCAGTACAATGAAAATGCGTTTTAAACCCAAACATGTATGCCCATCCATAAAAAAATTCACAAAAGATTTTACACCACACACACACGCACAATAAATAATTTTATGTGCGGCAGCAAATGGCCTTGAATTTCAGAAATGAAATGTAACCACTCAATCGACTCAATCCACATGCAAATGTAGCTCATGTATAACACTTTAACATGACAGATGAGATCTCATGTATAGTTTGTAACTTACTGCATATAAAAAAACAAATCTGATCCAGCTACTGAATTATGAACGAAGATCAACAAAAGAGCTTATCATGATACCATGACCAGTTTTTATTCGTATTCGTTTCGTTAAATTTTTCACTTTTATTTACTTATTCCATCAAATGCCCAAACACCTAACCATTTAGAGTCTGACTGACTATGAATATATGAGATAATCAAACAACAACAAAACAAACTCACCGGAAAGCGAAAGCACGGCACCGGAACGAACTCGTGGTGCATAGATGCTCACATTGACTCGAGGTCGACACATGATGAGTAGATTTTATGAGGGATGAGGTGAGTTTTCCTCCTCTGCGAACTACTACTGCACAGACTATAGAATTTGGGAAAATTCAAATTATCATATCCATTCGAAAGCAATGCACTGCAAACAATTCCCTTCAGCTCATTACCAAGAAAGCAACGCCGGTAAGGTAAAAAAAAGTCCTGTATTTTGCTTGTGCTTGCAGCACGTGCAATTTTCCGATACTAGAGACATAATTCATTGTTTGCAAAAGAATCATGCAGATTATCAAATGCAATCTGATTTTATATCGGATAAAAGTAAGTTCAACCTGTGTATTTGATAACACAAGTCACGAAGTCCTCATCATCTATCATTACAATTTACAGTTTCCTTTGTAGTTAGTAACTAAACTGAAAAAAGTCCATTCCACACCAAGTCAAGGATACAAATGATTATTATTGTCAATATAGGGTGTTCCTGGCTATTATGCAGGCAATTTTCAACGGTACTAGATAGAATAAAACAAAAACAGATGACGAAAAAATGTGAAACAAAAGTTGAAAGGTAAATAACATCATTAGACACAGATCCTTTTGTGATTACATACATATGGGAAAAACAAACCAACGAAGGTTGAATACTCTTATATGTATTGTCAAGTTCATAATCCAAAAGCAAAGACAAGTCAGTATTGTTCTAGGTGACTATTTTTTCTCTAAATGGACAAATTTTGCGTGTCTCTTGACCAGGAAAGATTGCAATCGTACACTCACAAGATCAAAGGTCAAGATTCTTAATCTTATTTATGTAACTAGCTAGGGTAATTTTGTCGTGTGTGTAGTGTGACTCACCTCCAAAATTCGCTCCGATGGAACTCGTCGTCTTACAATGAGGCTCTCGTTGGAAATAATCATAGTCATAATCCTCGACAAAATCATACTTGGTTCTTGACTTGTCTTCAGGATGTCCCAGGTAGAAGGCTGACATTTCACAGTTGCTTACCTATGTGTGACCAAATGGAGACAGAGACTGATATAAGCTATTATTACTAGAGATATGGGTATTTTGGAGAAGTTTGTGATGCCGTAAAAAATTATGTCTTGTTAGTCTAGTTGCCTAGTCTAACTCTTAGTTTCTATGCATTTTTGTCGTTAATAACTAACTAACTAACTAAACAACTTACTGAAATTTCATTATGCGACTGGATTTTTAAATCATCACAACTAGCTTATTGGATTACTTTCATCCATACATGTCAATTTACTATAGTAATTTTGAACAAAGGACGTATTCCATTACTTTAATGTGAAAAATAGAGCCAACCCAAATACATAGTCAATTTACTAGTAATTTTGAACAAAGGACATATTTTGACTTTGACCCATGTGGGTGTCAACGTAGTCACTTAAGCATACCAGATAGCAATTAATAAAACCACTCATCAACTTGATGAGGGTACAATAAACGCTGGTGACGTGACAATGTAAAGGAGACATGGGTAGAAGAATCTAAATAGCATGAACTTTACGCAATTTTGAGGATATTCTACGAACCCAAAAAAATGTCGTCTTCCCTTCATCAACAATGTGCTAGTCATGCAATATATGAGTGCTTCCTTGCGTGTCCGTTTGAAGTGAAAAATAATTTACAACAGAGACAAAGATATTATGCTCCGTAGAAGGTCAAAAATAAATGCAGACTAAACTAACTAAATACTTTAGCCAAAAAAACCTACAGCGACAATATCATCATGCCATGTGCTAAACTTAGGTTGCCATTAAGTAATTGAATTAATTCTAAGAACTTACCGAGTACGTGTATCCGCTCGGCATGTATCTGAAAGATGCAAAAAAATTCAACGAAACTTGGAAACTCCATATTCTCTCACACATTAATGTTTACAGTATTTACCGGTAACTAATTGATCGGCAGGCAAAACTTCGCTCACTAATACAAGCTTCTTGACATTCCTGAAGAGTATTCACACTCACAGATTTGAGTACATGATATTTTGCTAGCCGTTGACCCGACATGAGTCGATAGAAACAATCGATGGGAACACCATTAGGCCCAGTCGGGGCCCGTGAACTGCTGGAACTAAAAAGTGGGCTAGTTTTCAAACATTGCCCACTGAAAGACTCGATGTACACATCAAATGGAGGTGCTCTGTCCACATCTCGGATTGATATTTGTGTCTCATTTTGACTTCCGGCTCGATTTGACGTGCTCCTAGAATCCCGGGTTCGGATTGCCAACTCGCAAGTTCCATTTGATGTACCCGAGGTTCTAAAATGGTTCAAGTTTAAAGCTATATCATGACCATTGCTAACAAGAAAAATTACCCACTAACCCGCTGTATGTTCCCAAAATCACTTACCCGTATGCAAAAGCAGCGCAACCCCGAGTCTGAGCACATTCTTCTTTACAAGTGCTCAAACCTACTCCAAAAACTGTTTTTTGTGGCTTCCCAGTGGCTAGTCGATGTCCCCTCAGCCATAAGTCGTAACAATCACTACCTATCCTTGCTAAAATCAAAAAAACAAATCAATCACATAACATACTATAGTTACAAACTAAATCATTCAACAAAGTAAACTAACTAACCATCATAACTTTCACTACGAACAAAACCTATGTAATAACTAGAACTGAACATTGACACTACAATTAGCTGTATTGACAAATCACGGAGCACCATGTTTTTTCTATGGTACGGCAGTTTCATCTTGTTGCTGATCACTATTTTTGTCTTCTGAACACTCAGCACTCAGACACGCACAAATGTCGATGATAATAAAATGTTAGAGCCGTTTTTTACCATTTAATTTGTGAACCCAAAACGACTAACTATATGCATATCTCAAGTCAAACGAAATCGGGTGAACATGCCCGGTCACAATTTATCTCGTCTTGCTCTTTCCAAGTAAAGATCATAACTACGAAATAAAAGAAGATGAGAGTCAGATATGGAGAATCTTTGTTAGCTAGTTAGTTAGTTACTTAATATAATGAGCTAGAAGAGATTTTCTTACAGCCTTAAATGCAGTAGTATTAGTAGTATGAGGTAGGTAGGTTATTTTGTGGACGTACGCACGGCATGGTCTTTGTTGGGAGGAAACAACCATGAAACTGATTCTGGTATGCTGTGCAAAAATTATATTAACTAACAATTTTGGCTGCTCCTAGTTTAGATATGGAAAAAATGGGGAACAAATGGTGTCGGTTGGACGCGTGCTTTGCAATATTGCAATGTACTACATGGCCAACAATGTGTCCAGTTAGTCAGTCAGTCAGTGTGTATAATCTAGGAAAACTGTTTGATGATGGACTTCAAATTCACGAAAGACCCATAATTTAGGTCGGTATCTAATGAAAAAATAAAATTTTAGAATGGGCAAATTTGTGAGGTTTTGAATTGCGATTATTTTTGTTTAAGTCGAGGGATTTAAAATATAATTTTATGGTGGTGATACTGAAAAAAGGAATTGTCTGTCTTTACTTAGCAGTTAGTTAGTTAGTTGGTTGGTAGCACGGGTAATGAATGTTTAAAATCGCGTGAAAAACTTTTTTGCTGCTCCCTTTTGGCCAGTTAGTTTAGTGCTTTTTGGTACATTTCACTTGCAATGTGTGAGTCGTAATGAGGATGATGATAATTGCATGAAAGTTGGGGGGCGGTCAAAAACTCGTTATTAGAGAAACTAAATAGGATTGCATTATTAGTATTAAATGAGTTTTGTCTGGAAAGGAGCAAATTGGTTGATGAGAAAAACTTGTAATTAGTGCAGCAAACAAACTATTCAGTTCAAGAATATAACCGCATTCCATTTCCATTAGGTAACTAAAATATCCCACGTACTGTATGAAATGTTGAGGGCATGCTTACTCACTTTCGCTATTATTGCATGTGATGCATGTAATAAGTGAGAAAAACAACGTTCATTTTATTAAAATATTTGCAACCATATAGTTCAATCCAAATCTTAACTTTTATAGCTCCAGTTTTTATTCCAGCCACAACCAGAAAACGCAATGCAATCAGCTAGTCAATCAGTACACAACTGACTTTTTAATCGTGAACTAGATCATTTACTTGTTTAACATTCCAACATTCCCATGAAGAAAAAAGTTTTTTTTTCTAGAAATTATCTCATCCAAACGTTAACAAGTTTAGTACCAAACAATTAAATCCTGCAACAAAAAAAACTGTCTACAGCCATAAAAAGATAATTTTAGTCATCATCTTAGATGTTTTTTTGCTTTTGCGTCAGAATGCAATTTAGTAAATAACCTGAACATAAAGAAAAAACAATAGCCGGATGGCACCACACGTTGGGACCAAATCTATTTTGTGTACACAACAAGTGGGAAACACGGAGAGTCTCGTACTTACAGCATTACATAATAGAGTTTCAAGTCTTCTCAACACAACAGTTTCCACATGGGTACATTTAAGGTCAAGAGATTCTCTCTCATATCCGGTGATGCACCCTGCATTATTCTGGTCATGTTTTAAAAAGAACCATTACCTTTTTGCAGTAATTTTTTCTTCTCTCCATATTGCAGTATAATATATTTCAAGGTGGAGTGCATTCATTTTGTTCGTTAGTTAGAAAAAGAGCTAATAATCATTATTTTTCATAAAACAGAGTTAATTTCTTTCATGTTGGGCAAAAAGGAATAGATTACGTATGTCGTGATGAAGTTCTTTACCGTAGTTATGGTTGGCTGCAAAAAAAGTGTAATGCTTCTATAATCTGCCTACATCAATAGGTACGTAGTTTTGATGCGCCTAAAATGATTGTGCATGCGAAATTTATTCATAGTGGTAGCCAACTGAGGAGATGACAGAATGTAGTTATTTAGCTAACGGAAGATGTTAAAGGAGATTGAAAAAACAGTGCGAGTGTAGCGAATGATGAGTCCATGGTGCATTGTAAAACTGAAAACTACAGCAAATATTATAATTCAGCTTGTGACCGAGAGCTGAATATAGTAAGCATACAGATTTATGTGATTCCTGCTTGTATGCTTTTGACTGAATATGGAAGAATTCTTGTGTATGGGAAATCAATAAATGTGACAACTTAATCCGTACAAATGATAAAGCGGTGGCTTTAGAAAACAACAATTTCGTTTATTACTTAAAATCTGAAAAAAATTGGGAAAGGCAAGAATAACATTGTTTGGTTGTCCCAGAATTTAGAATTAGTCCTCTCCGAAACTTAACAATCAAAATAAAAGTTACTTGTCAAAGTAGATAATGCAAACCAATTTTTGGTGCCCAGTCTATGTAATTTTCAGTATTATAAAACTACTAGTTTGTACATGTAATCGTTAGTTACTTATGTAAAGTTTACAAGTAAAACGTAAATTGCCCGTTCCAATTCAATCAGAAGTTGAATTTGAAAACTTTAAGTATTAATCTTATGTAACGGTATAAACATAAAATCGTCGAACTAACCTTCAAACCTAATCCAATAGAAAACCCAATTCAAATGAATCTACGTACTTATAGAACCAGAAACAATCATTGCTTTGAAATGTTGCAGATTTAAAAAAAATTCTAGCCTTCTACAGTGAAATAATGGTGAAGATACTCAAATTCAGCCTCAAAAAGGTTCAAAAAATTAATAACATCTCATTTGCAAAGACATTCAATAAATGCCTCGGTCCACAATATTTAAGTGCAGAGAAGTTTATGGGTCTAAAATACGTTCAAAATACTTTAAAAATCCCGACATACTTATTTCTTTGGCTACACAAATGGAGTGAGAAACGGTGCCGGCTTGTGAAAATAAAAAATATTTGGAGAAAAATATTTTCCATCATTACATGGTTCTGGCTGTACATTGGTTTTGGTTACACATGTTTCCAATATGCTTTCGCCAAGCAATATGAAAAAGAACCGTGGTTTCCAAATTTATTACCGTTTCATTACATGCACCTTGCCTGGATGATTTTATCCATTTGGGGAGTCCTCATTCATTTACATACTATGTTAACTGTGGAACATAGTTTGGTGTCATCTTTCAACCATATGATTACATTTAAACACGCCAATGAAAGTAAGCCAAGGATTCCTTTAAATTTTTTTTTATTTTGAGTGTGATAATTTAGGGTCAGTGGAACCAAGTAGGCTTTACATATGAAGCAATAGTGCTCCACACGACCCATATCTTCCCATTAAGCAAAAAAAATGGAAATAAATAAGTTTGAAGTAATTTTTTTTATCGATAGGTTCAGTCAGCTATCTAGCTGCCCGAAGAGTACTACCAGGCTATTCACACGTACTAGTTATTCATTTTGCGTCACTTCTTTGGTTTGTTTTCAATATCGGAGCAAGTCCGGTTTTGGTTATAACGAATTTTATAAACCCTTGCTGGCCAATGTTCACCTCATCCTTGTATTGCACGAACGAAACTCAAATATGGCGTAGTTGCTCAACCCCAGAAATATTGCTTCTCATTGGTATGTTAGCATTTGGATACCAAGTGTCCACATTAATCGTTGCATTTGGAGTCACTGCAATCACAGCGGAGCATATGATACTGTACTACATGAAATTGTCAATGTATGCATACTAACAACTTTGGTCTTAAGAATTACTAAAAAACTTTCGCAAAATTTAAGGAATTTGTTTGCCTGTAGAAAGCTATTGGAATGCAGACAAGTGAAACAATCCATTCAATTATTTCGAAAATTGAAAATATTCGAACAAGAGATCAATCTATCAATGGGGCCATTATTGATTCCTCTTTGGCTTGGATTGCTGATGATAATTTTAGCAATTTTTGCATTTTTAGTCATCAAGTCGTACAATAGAATAAATATGTTTCTCAAAGTTCTAATAATTGTACTGGAAATAGTTTGCTTTGGTTGTTTATATTTCTTAAGACATTTGGAAAGTTTAGACAATCTTGGTAACCTATATAGAGCTTTGCTCAAGTTACAAGGCAAAGAGGGGGGTAGAAGAACACGAAAAGAATATTTCATGATAGCAAACAGCTTTGTTTCACTCAGATTGTACTGTGGAAATGTTTATTTGAAGCCAGCCAATTCTATGACATGGATCGACACCATGATCAGTTTGACTATTAGCATGTTGATTTTAAACAGCGTTTTTGAATAAAAAGTTTTATAGTTGTTTGCAAGAGGATGAGTAAATTAGTAGGAACGAAAGCCGTGGGGTTCACATTCAATAATTTTGTAATGTCTGCTACTACTTCTGTATCATATAGTCAATAATAGTGGATATAAATATTTATGATAAAGCCGAAAAACTGGAAAAAACCATGCCATGATACGGAATAAAGAGTACAGCGAAGGGTATAACTATTTTCTTGTTTTCATCACTAACCATAGACTTCTAAGCTTTCAATCTTTTTTTTAGTCCAAATAATATTTAAAACTCAATTTATTTTGTAGTACAATTTTGTTTTTTGTTATAGTTCATGGAAACTAAGCTGTAATCCAGCTTCTGTCTTAGACCCTAAAAACGGGGATGACAGTAAATGTCGTTTAGTTGAAGACTTAAAAAAACGGAGTCAGTAAAAACCAGCAAGTCCGTATCTGGAATCAATTCTGATGGCCTGACTGAAAAGTCTAAAACAAGTGGATTAATCCAATGGGAAGATTTTTTTGTATTCCTTTATTGTTTTACCTATGCTTAAAAATGTTAACACCATTGAAAAAAATTAGAAACCCCAGAGCCCACACAAAATTGCATTATTGCCTAAATGCTCCTTTTGCTTCTAACTACAAATGTCTGATGTACCAACTCAAATTATCCATCTAAATTATAAAATATTCCAGAAATAATGATTCCAATCATCAATGAAATTTTCCATCAAGTCAGTACTGACTCAGGTTAAGTTTTCGGTGTAACTGTGCTCACAAAATTCAACAAACGATCATTAGTTATGCAAAAAATAAACACGATTTTTTTAATATGAAAATATGAAGATTAAAATATTTTTTATCGCTGATATGAAATTTTGTGTGGGCTCTGGGGTTTCTAATTTTTTTCAATGGTGTTAACATTTATAAGCATAGGTAAAACAATAAAGGAATACAAAAAAATCTTCCCATTGGATTAATCCACTTGTTTTAGACTTTTCAGTCAGGCCATCAGAATTGATTCCAGATACGGACTTGCTGGTTTTTACTGACTCCGTTTTTATTTCAAACTTTTCTATTCTGAGTTTCAATTCAAATTCACGGCATGCAGAAATTCATGCTTTCGTAAAAAAAGGTTTTGCAAATGAAACGTTTTTCATGGTTAGGCAAATATTTACTTGTTTGTGGTGAATTTGAATTCGAAATTTTTTTATCGAACGTCGATTTCAAACACCCACTATATAACAGTATCTCGAGTTAAAATTCATAATATGAACTCTCTCAAAAAAACCCGTATTAAATAAAGTTAGAAGAGTAAGGCCATGGTGACAATGACAAATAAGTACAGCAAACAACCCCTAGAATTTTGACTACTCCCAACTCAACTTGTTAATGAGATTTGACTGTTTATTGCACATTTAGAACTTAGATACAGTATTTAAAAAAAATTTAAAGTAGATTCAATCAAGCTTGAAATGTGCGTTGTGTTAAAGACTAACAGGTGAGTTAAAAATATTAATAGCGAGATAAGGATCGAGTGTGTTTAAATTAAATATGTAAAAAATTCCAAAAAATCTAAACTTGGCCGGAATTTTTCGTTACTTTTTTATGGGTAGGAAATGTAGCCACTTTCAACAAAGATAAAGAATGATTGAAACTGTATTGTAAGACAAAAATTTCGAAAATCAAACCGTAGGAAAATTTCAACATTGCTTTTTGAAGTTTAAAGTAGAAATATAAGGAATACGAAATGTATAAGGATTACAAGCAATACTTCAAAAAAAAGAGAATAAAATGGTGCACAAAATGGTACAATCAGAAAAAAAATTGGTCTACGTTAGGACAAAAAAACTTGGTTCTGACTAAATGAAAAAATAGGCAAAAATTGGTTAGCAACCAATTTCTTTAATTTCTAGGTAATTTGAAACCTTTTGTATTTTTTCCATTCGGAAACCCCAGATGCGGAATTAATTTCTAGGTAATTTGAAACCTATTGTGTTTTTTCCATTCGGAAACCCCAGATACGGAAAAATGTGGACAACTTTCATCATAAGTTGCCGACCACACGTCATTCCTAGTTTTATTATCTTCAATATTTTTTTTGCCAATAGGCAATGGCTGTTGCTGACAATAGTGACAGTGACAATGTTAGGCAATATAAATTGCATTTGATTTTAATTTCGTTTTCATTATGAGAATCATGAATCATCATTCAGCCATTTTAGACACAGTTTAATTTCATGTGCTGATGAGAACTACAGTCCTAGTCTTGATGTTGCTACATAAACGGTAAATCTAAACTTATAAACTATGACATCCGAACAACCGATAAATCTATCCAATACAAAACTAAACTTGCTTTTTCAAAATAAACTGGAAAGTCTTAAATTGCTATTTATGTAAAAATAATTCTTAGATACCATATAGTTGACAGGAACTTCAAAAAACTTTTTAGTCGTAAAAAATGTCATCTGTAACTTTATAACAAGCCCATTTCTGACACTCATTAATTTTGGTCGCCCCTCTTGAAATTTTTATCTCATCGGTTAATGTGCTGAGTTTTTCATGCAAAAATGTCTCTTGTATTGCACAAGTATTGATAAGCAGCAGAGTAAATTTGCAAAAAATGTTCTGCAAAGTTGCTATCACAAAAAAAGAACCAAATTTTTTAAAGTTTTTTTTGCTGTTGTAAAAGCCAATGTAAAAGTTTAGCACCAATTTAAAATTGCGCTCAAGAATTAATAACATCAGAAGGGAAATTTACCACAAAGTTATTTGGGCTATTATCCATATGAATTTCAGAGATCATTTTTTTTGCGTATGTGTAAATCATATTCTAAATTATCTTCACATTTCATTCACAAACACATATGCCATTATAAACGAGGATGCTCTTCAATCAAAATATATTATTTCATTTCCGTTGACAGCTACATGGGAGCCATGATATTCGTCCTTGGCACAAAAAAAAAAGAGTTTTATCTCCCTAAATCGTGTTATGTAGTGATGCGATAGACTACTAATCATAAAATGAAATTTGCGAGCCTCCTGCAACACATTTTATGTTCAAAAAAAATTGCATCGTTAATTCATATTTAGTGAAAAATATTGTGAAAATAAAAATAATGATGGAATCCAAACATTTGATTTTTTTAAACTGCTGTTTTTTAGTTTCTATAACTAGCTAGTCCAGGCACACCAAAACTTTTTTAAGGTAATTTCGCTTTAATCTTCACAAAAATTCATAAATTCACATTTCAGGATTTTGAAATGAAAAAGGCCATCCATATTAAATGCATGGATCAAGATCGTATAATTTCTCACTTGTCTTTTCTTTTTTTAATGTGTTAAATTTTTCTTAGCCAACAGAAATTTTGACTGGAAGTTCTTTTGGACCAAATCAACCATCTGAAATCATTCACTTAGTTTGGTTACGATGCTTTTCGGTTTTGGGCAGACATCCTTCACACGAATGCTATAATTTCCGATTATAATTTGATATCATGCTACAGCAATCGTTCAATTCGAGCATGTGAAAGCATATATGAAGCCTAATTTGACGATTGATCCAACTACCAGCAGTCATAATGGAGACTTGGGGATAAAGTGCTATGTAAGAGTCATCTAGCGCATTAAAAATGAAGTTGGTCAACAGTTAATACGCTCGCGTTTATTGTTAAATAGTTAGTTTAATTTTTGCATCCTAGATGCTGCTGTATGCACTGCATTACAAGAAATTTCATCTTCATTGATTAGACATTGGACGTACATTTATCTTTGTATCGTTGAAAAATCTGCCAACTAATTCCAGATTATTTGTCCAAAACCCAAAAGCTCTTATTTCATAACAGATATTAGTGCAACTCACACAG
>Ga0210040_10005276_pt1 | contig 16543 bp, 12 predicted proteins | sample CryGeyCG12114_NA_FD_185462 | JGI IMG/M metagenome (GOLD analysis project Ga0210040, IMG submission 185462) | Groundwater microbial communities from aquifer - Crystal Geyser CG19_WC_8/21/14_NA (SPAdes) (version 2) | ecosystem: Environmental > Aquatic > Deep subsurface > Groundwater | place: USA... | reverse complement strand
GTCAGTATTTATAAAAATGATTATATTAATTTTTTGTTGACTTGTTGAATACTGACTGCTCCGGATGAATACACATTTTGATACATTGATTCGGATGTTTTTTGTGTAGGGAACTTTGATTTTGAACTTTGCTAAAGATTACATTTCAAAATAATTAATAGTCAGTCGATTTTTATGACAAAATTTACCAATAATAAATGAATTATTTCACATTATGACCTCAGGTCAGCGTTAATTTATATTAGTTTACTTCTAGCTAGCTCATAGTTATACTTTTGGAGCAATTTTTGTAGATTTGTCAAAGCCAGGCTATGGACTCACTCAGTCAGATGTCATGTACTGTTATTTATACACGATCTACGACCGCAAAGGGGACATTTATGCTTCGGTATGATTTAGTTAGTTGGTATTTACATGTGAAGATTTTGTTTGGAATAACGTAAGTGTTGATAATGGAATGATCAGTAAACTGCACATGTTTTTTTGTGGGTCAGTATTCGAATTGATTTAGTTGTTATTCATTTGTAGAAGAGCATAGAAATGTTCTAAAGTGGGCGGATAAAATGTAGCCATTTGACGTGGGAGTATAAATTCATTATATTAATGGAAAGATCTAATGTTTTGAGAGAATTTCTTGACTTTGAAGTTCATTTTATTGGCATCTTCTTAAATAGTCTATTTTATGCGTTTGTGATGTTTATCATCACATTTAACTCATGTAAGTGGAATATGATGCTTTACCATACGAGTGGAAAGTTGTAATTTTCGAAGAAAGTTTTTCTCGGAACAAGAACGAGAACATACCATAATATAATTTATCCACTTTACTGTCACATGTTTTCCAAAACTAGAATTTACTGCCAAAAACAGCTTCATTACCGGATGCCTCCAGTTTTTGCATCCTTTCACTAAAATCCACACAAACTAACAAACTGCAGTCGCTTCCGCTCTTCTGCAATCTACAGCAAACAAATATTAGTTATAAAGCTAGTTTAGAAACACAAACAAGATTATTGCTGGGAGGCATGTGTTGCTGATCATAGTAGCTTTTAAAATCAAATGATTCGAGCCCAGTCAAAACCATGACTGGCTGTAATTTACATTGTACAGGCATTCTTGCTATTCGATATTTGCTGTTGATTTGCCCTAATTAGACTTTTTTATGTTAATTAATATTTGCTGGCAGAACCAGATATTTGATTTTCGCGTTAAATACCGTAACCTCTGCAGGCTGCTCTAACCGTTGGAGTCTAGCTGATGATGCACAGACTTTTCATTTCATTGTTAGTTAGGAGTTGACAGGCTAGAAGATAAATTAGCATCTTGAAAATAAATGAGTTGTCGAGAAAGGTCCTTAGACTGACAAAGTAAGGCCCCCTGCCATCTTTTCGGACATTTAATTTGTTAGGTGAACCGAACAGAGTGATGAGACAAGCCAACTTCATAATGACATTCCGGGAGATGCAGGTATTCTAACCAACCACTAACTATCAATATGATGGTTTTGCTGCTACTCAGCCAAAATAACACACTAGTTTGATAAATTAGTTTGTCAAGGGCATGTGAAAAATGCCTTTTCAAGATTAAATTGTAACTGACATAACCAACGTACATTAGCGATTAGCCTTTTGCTATACGTTAGCAGCAACATAAGTACTTTGTAATTCAATGTGCACACAAAAACTTTGATCACGGGTGGAAAATCCATCATAACTCGGTAACCAGGTTATGGAAAAAAATTGGGGTAGGTGCAACTTTTGGGCAGGTTTTTTAAAAATTTCGGGTAAGAATTGCCCAAAGTAACAGAAACTGTGCCACAAACTGTATTTTAGCTGATTTTTGGCCCAAATTTACTAAAAACTACTAAAATTTTACCCTATTTCTCAAAAATTTTGCTCAAAAATGAGCAGAATTTTTGGGTAAATTTTTACTGGTTATCGGGTAAATTTATTTTCAAAAAATATTTTCCACCCGTGACTTTGATATGCGAAAAAAGCGGAAGCCTTATAGTCAAAGATATGCTTTTATTCAGACTCGAAAAATCCTTTGACTATACTTCGTATTTACGATATTTATACTGTTCATTTAAAAGTAAAAAGAAGTTGCCCCATGTTATTCGGCTATCCCCGATAAATGGTGGATTTATACAAATTATCCATAAAATGTTGTGGCAACAGTAACAAAAAATGCCAGATAACCTACCGAAAAAAAAATTTCTTTTTTTTCGGAAATGGACAATAGACCGATTTAGACTGCATATCCTATTGTTTGCGTTTTAGTTATAAACTAGCAAACATGGCGGAATACACTGTTTTGGGTTGACTATGGTTTGCGTAAGGCTTCTATGGCTTTCACATAGAAGCGGTGAGGATTTTCAACTTGAGTTTGTAGGTGTGCGGCGGCAAAGCGAAAAGTTGTTTTTATAATTACAACGCAAACACAATTCTTGCGAATCAGATCATTTGTTTTGATTGTGACTTGATTCAAAGCTAAGACAGGGCAAAGTTCAATTTGGTTCACTTTAGTTTAAAGATTGGTGATACAGAAACTCTCAGCTTGTAAGTTTGTTTATTAACTTTGACTGACTCGTTTTGCTGAAATTTCAACTAACAATTGTAATCAAATTACGGAAACATTTAATTAAATAGGCGCATTTCCTTGGGAAATTCCTTCAGTCATGATGTCTAGCTCAAATCGATCAAAAGTGATTCAGCTGTACAAAACGGTACGTCAAATTTGAAAACTAAGCACCTTAATTGGTTTGCCCATTGCCCATTCAGTTTCTAGTTTCGGCTAGATTCCAAAGATTGTCAATTTTCTATTATTCTACATTCTAGTGCATTCTAGAGCATACTCATTTCGTTTATTATCCTATCGTTAAAAATTGTTTTGATGAAATTAAGATAAATTGAATATGGGGATTTATTTGACACTACAATAGCTGCTTTTTATGGGCCGAGAGTATCCTCAAGGTTATACCTACTTCAGAGACCGGTGTCATAATGTCTTTGTGAAAAACCGTGCCATCCAAGACCCAGAGCAAATTGAAAAATTACTAAAACATGGAGATTACATTGTTAACGAATTAAAAGCATTGTATATGCTCAAGAAATACCGTACTCTTCGAAGGCGTTACACACCCGAAGACGAAATGCAAGAAATTTATAGACTCCCAACCGAACCCATCGACGGTAAAGGAAAACCTGACAAGTAACCAATAATTGCATAATTTTAGTTGTGCTCAGTTCTAACTTAAGTTAGTCATCCTGTATTTTGTACCTCGATACGTACCTTTAGTCGAAGAAACCTACCTGATATCTAATTACAAAGTTGAGGGGATGAGTGCAGGTATAAAGTGGATTGTTATTTTTATTGAAATTTAAAAGGAAATAAAATTGTGCGCGGTATTTTAAATGGTGACACTTGACTGACTTAAATCAACGGTTTTAAAATTTATTTCACTGTATTCAAACTGTATTTACCGTACCCTTACCACTCCAATCAATTCTAACCTATATCAAATTGAAATTGTTTCTCAATTGGATGTGTGCCAGTTCTGACGATTTGCAATAACTATTGTACTCCTCTTGCTTTGGACCAAGTTGTATTTTCAAGAAGGCAATACAAAACATATTGAGACTTTTTTCCTAGTAATATAATGAGCATTATAATCATATGGCAAATGAAAATTACTGACGTTGCATAACCACTTGAAAATTTTAGGACGCTTTCCTGGCTTTTCGTATTAAGAGCCCTTCAGGAGCATTAATTCATGTTCGTGTTCAAGTCACATGAAATAATCAACTTTTTAGTTTATAATGAGTTCTTTTGATTGTGTAGTTTTCTGGTAACTCTCGACCACCGACAATGTTACTTTAGGTTGTAGTTTGCTCTCGAAAATATCCCTATACAATCTATCAATTTTAGTCGTTGAAATTTTTCATTTCCATTTTTATTATGAATCGTGTTCCTCCATGCATAATCATATTGGCCATACTACCAATGGTATTAACAGTTTCTCTCGCCCAACCTTTCACCAAGTCACAAAAACTCGTCGCCTCATCTTTTCATAATTGCGTTACACGAATTGTATTCTCAAAAAGCTCATACGAAGCCGGGGACCACTTCCAGTCCTATTACAAACACTATACCAATGGGAATGTTGTTTCCACCATCGTAGAGGGTGAAAGAGCAATGACACGTTATGACACAATTATGGGTGATTTTTCTTATTGCCGCAAAAAAAAGATTTTATGTAAACCTAAACAGTTATATTTACGATTCATTTCATGCTACATCATCATTTACTTACGAGATGAGATGATTAACGCCATCCCTTCTAAAAGCTCTTCTACCGCCCAGCATTATTTATTCACCTTATTGAGTTTGGCGACTCTAGCACGTAATGAAAACCCCACAGCAGTAATTTACGTCACAATGGCGGACAAACCAAAAGAAACTGACCACCGGCAAATGCATAAGGCAGATATTACATCCAAATTCTTTGTGCAAACCAGAAGGTCTATATACATAGCCTGTGTGTCGTGCCTCAAATTTCAAGTTGTAAGTTCAAGATTCATTCCTTTAAAAAAATAATATATGGATAATTGTAAGCACTGTGCCTATGTATATTCATAGATGTATGAAATTTTGGACAAAACACACCTGGACCATAGTCATTGGGTTAAAATCCATTCTTCAAACAACATACCATTTCGGTTTCGTCAAGACTTTGAAGGAAATATTCATTGTCAAAATCTTGTAAATGCATTACGCGTAGTCATTGACGATTTCCCACGTCCTGATAGTTGCTTTGTTTACTACATAAAGGAAAAATTCAACTTGACACTTACTGAGGAAGATTCCTCCAACTTGAATCCCGTCATCGACATAATCGCGACTATAAAACTATTGTCATTAAAGAGCAATGGTCAAACTCAAACTGTAGGTTTCAAGGGTCGGAAGGTGGAGATTGTACCCTTAGGAATTATTGCACGGAGCATTCGATTCGCAACAATTATGAAACCACAAAATCACAGATTAGCATTATTTTTGATGCCATTCGACCTACAAACTTGGATATTTATCGTCGCCTTATTGACTTACACCGTTTTAATACCACAAATGTTTTCTAAGAGGATATCTCTTGTTCAACTGATTTCTTTCCTTTTAGAACAAGGGACATTCATACCCCGAACACAGTTGGCACTTTTCTGGCTCTTCATTTGTCTAGTTCTTAGCAACAGTTATAAAGGAGTTTTGTATTCTATTCTTACGAAACCATCTCATGATGATGCCCCATCCACTATTGAGGACGTCTCGATTTCCCCCTATCCTATAGTGACATTGCAGAAAGTGTATTTTGAAACAATTGCTAGTAATCATAAGTCAATGGTTAGACACGCCATGAGTAGTTTTATAAAACATGCAGAGAAAATGGTCCATCTGAAATTGGTATACAGTCGCATCCTAGAAAAATTAGAATTGGCCGATGGATTTATACCTGGCTTGTTTTGGGAACTGTACGAAAAACTAGACAGTAATGAAATGACTGCTGTTAATACAATACACGATTTCAGGTCAACTCCTATTATCATTTTAGACTATGGTTTGGTAGTCAGTATTATGACACGGTTGCAAGAAATGTATACTTCTTATCTTGTTATACAAGGCAAAGAGGAAGTGCCCCAACTTTCCACACGGTATCAATTTGAAATTTCTCGAAATTTTTTTCTCCCATTGATAAAAATTTTTTACCAAGGGTTGACTGTATCCGGTTTATATACCAGGATGCAGGAATTGCAAGACATATTTGTCGTTGGTTATAATGTTAAGAACATAAGGAGAGAATCTTATTCAAGGGTTTTTAAACCTTTTAAGAAACAACCGATTTTAAGCTATTTGTTTAACACTATGGGGGAAAATGTTGTCAAAAGTGGGTTGAAACCGCTCACAATACAGTTTGCTTTTGTACTTGGTCAACTTGTATTCATTTTTGTAGTGGTGGCTATTGCAACATTTGTTTGTGAAATTGTTTTCTAATTCTAATGAGCTGTGATTGATCATGGTATTGAATATGTGAGCATATTTAACTAACTAAGCAAGTTTGCTTTATGTCTATGGCTTGAGAATGGAGAAAAGAAAATTCATTAACGTTTTGTTACCCATTATACAAGATATTCCGTTTCTTTGTGGGTGGGTTTATATGCAATTGTAGTGTTGTAGAGGGTACGCAAAATTTCAAAATATGGAGCCTTGTTAAAGGGGTGCATTTCTAGGCAGAAAGTTTTGCCCGTAAATATTTTTCACAGTGCAATGATACTTTATTACAGAAAGTGTAGTGTCTAGTTTTTCATCTGATTGTGTCTCAAGTTGCGTCTTTTATGATAAAATTGCACAAACGAGAGTAGCAGGTAGTATTTCATTTTGTGGCAACGGAATTGAACTAGTTGTCATCTTTATTAACTTTTACCTTCTTCTGTTCAGGGGTAACAAAAGTTCTCACATGCAGAATACAGTATAGTATACATAGTCTGAAATATTCACGACATTTTATTCATTCACAAGATCCAGTCGCGTATTTCCATTTTTGTAGTTGCATAAAATACCGTAGGTTTACAATTAGGTTCTCTATTCTAATTTTTTGAAAGAAAAAATTAAAATAGAGAACCTAACTTTATTTGGGAATAATTTCCCCCAAAATGTCACGTGCATTTTGTTTGTCAACGAAACATTATCTTTTATGTACTATTGGCAATATTCCTTTATGGTTGCTCACTGAAAAGTTTACGCCGTTCTACCAAATACATATGCCGAGCTCATTTGGTGACTTTTTGTATACTTTTTTTTATTCCTTTTGTCTAAGTAGGTGGTCTGGTCGTAAATTTCATCTCTGTTGAATGCCTTAGCTTTAATATAATGCTGGCAAAAAATGTAAGTGATTTTTCCTTCAATTTTTTCTACGAGAACTCTTACTACACAATACGACATGAATAAATGTATTTGTTTTTTCGTTACATTGTATACAGTAGTATCTTATGTATTGAAATAATTTCTTTTTGCAAACAAGAAAAAAATTATACAAGTTATTCTAAAATCACATTTGATATATTAATATCATAGACTACTGGTGTTAAATATTATAGCAATTTAATTGTAGTTACTAATCCGCACATACACTCACACTTGTATAACACATATTCGACTTTTTTTTGAAATAAACATAAAATAAGGATCAAATTGTTTAAGCATGACTATGTCAGCAGATAATTTCTCAAGACAATGTGCTTGAAACTCTAGTTTTGAGTGGAAACTCACGATTTTTTTCTCATTCCAAAGGCAGAGTGCAGTTGGCAAGTTTAGCTCCCTCACAAAATAGACAAAGTGATGGATGTGAGAATGAGATGAGAGATAGTGAAAGACAAAGAGGGTGAAAGTGGGAAAAGAATGAGAGAAGCAGATTGATGATGTAGTGAATCCATTAAGTCCATTGCTTGATCTGATAATAACAGCTGTGTGAAACACAATGCACGCCACTTGAAATCATCAAAATTAAGTTATAAAAAGTCAATTTTTTTCATTAGTTCCTTTAGAAAGGAAATGCGGGGTTCTCATCCAATAATCAAGTCAAGTCAATGGCATTTCTAAAGTCTTGTAAGTCAGGCATCAATAAAAACTATGATAAACCAATAAAATAAAAGATAATCAGAAACAAAACTGATAAAACGACTCAAACCCAATACTCAATGGTTGAGTTTGACTACAGAGAAGATGTAAATTTTGCTGCTTTATAAAATTGATTGATCTTGAGATCACAGAACTTATAAATCCATATTTGAATCTAAGATGACAACAGTTAATAGGGATTTTCATCATTCTCTATACTGTCATATATTCTTTTTTGACAGCAAACTTGTTTGCAAGATTGTGCACACGTGAATGAATTTCATCTGAGTATTTTTGTGGAGCTGGCTTGAATTATTTCCCTAATCATAGATGACTGTTTTAAAGGAAAAAAAACACTGCATTGCTATAGTTGGTAAGCAATAATATCTGTCTTTATAAATCGTAGTAGTCAAATTGTACGGCCCAATGGTGATTGAAATTTTAATCGGATTCCAAGGGCATATTAAATTCCTAAATTTCATCAATTTTATTGCTCGCACACTGATCTCATGTAACCAAAACGAAATCAAAGGGTGCTATTACTATGCATAGAGCGACAATGAGCAGTGCACGTGAAAGAAAATGGGATGCACACATAGTAAACATGTGCACTGGGTTGTAGAAAGCAATAAGAAGAGTGAAAGAGCATTTTGCCACCCTCATGGGCTGCTTTAAAAAGGATTTGAGACACCACACACATACACACAGATCCCCATATATACAACAAGAGAGAAAGGAGATTGAGAAGAGAGAAAGCATCACATAAATTTCCCTTCATTCCACAAAACCTCTATGTTCTCTTGTACAAGAAATGTCTCCTATTTTAGTTCACTTAAACAGTTGATTTCCAACTTATCAGATTTCTTTCTATATATGTGACTTTTCCCTCTCTATTCCGCTTTCCAACGCGTTCTTAAGTTACTCTCAAAGATGTTATCTGAGAGTCAGATTCTCTTTAATCTTTTTTCTTTTCGGGGTGAACGAGTGAGTGAGTGAGTGAGGGAGCACGGTGAAAAAAAAAATCTAAACCATTTTCCATTTTCTTTAGTAAAAAAAGTCGAGAGTGTAATCAGGCGCTTGTAATAATAGTGGAGGAAAAAAGGCAGGGTTTTACAGAATTGAACAAAGCTAATGCCGTATCTTATCACTGCTATCATCATACATCTCCATAATCTTATGTTGCTATAGTGATACGCACTTTATGTCTCATTTGAACACCATAGTTGATGGTAGGAAGTTCAAAAACTATTCTATGCATTTTTTGCCGGTTTACCATAGTGATTAAGATACTCAATGGCTCCCAGATAGATTGAATTCATAGTCTTGTGCATTCGAAAAATCCCGCCAAGTGAATTCTACTGGGTTTCAATAATCTGACTAGGATTCACGGTTAACAACCGTTTCGGTAGACTAACTAACTATAACTAAAAATTGTATACTTGGTGTATACATGAGGTTCATTCATTCCGCCCTAAGCACAGTATTAATGAATGGATGAAATGAAATGCACGGTTCATGTGTTCCAACAGACTGTATGATTGATTCATGCCAACTTTTAGTGTATACTTTAGTAGTCATTGGGGCATTCCCAGTGTTTTCAGCTCACTTGAATTTAATGCTGCACTTTGGAATGGAAAAAGAGGAAAGCACTTGTCTCCTTGTCATGTTTCATGCACCTCATTTGAATGCATGTAGTGAGCTAGAGTGTGCTTTACTCAGGAGCTAAAAAGGACGCTCTACACTGTTTAGTATGAGTTTCACTTATTTTGCTGTTGGCATTTGTCAAAATACTATTTCAGTGAATGCCTAGTTAGAGAAAGTTTACGGGAAAAATTGGAATGCACAAAAATGAAGGTTTTAAAGATGTCGTCAGTTTGTACAGCGTTAGTTACTATAGCATAACGTATACTCATTTCAATTACTACTATTGCGGATCCACATGCCCTGGCAAACACAGTCTAGTGCATAATACTACTTTATGCAGGGAAAGCACACGTTCCGAAAGTTATTATGCAAATTACTTGTGCTGCAGATTAATCTGATACAAATTGTGCACTGCAATGAAATGGTTGGTATGGTAAACAATAAATCCATGTCATCCACTAAAAACGAGAGGAGGCCAACAAGACTAAAACTTTTGAGTCTTATCATTGGAATAAGACTTTAGGGCCTTTCTATCGCTGTCTGGAATTACTTATGCGTAACAATTGTAAGATGTAATTCAAGCCTCATTTGTCCTTTTCTTAAAACGCGTGGATAATTTATGGTATAGTTTCGGAAGCATTATTTATGAGGGGGAAAGTATTAAATATTGTTTCACTCGGCCAATTCAATTCAGCTTTCTCCTTATATACATATTGTTTCGGAACCACAAATTATTATTTTGATTGAGCAAACCCTCCTTACCGTCATTACTTTACTACTATATTAGGAATATCGTCCTCAATATGCTATAGTTACAGTAGTTTGTTACCACAAGAATGTCAAACATTGCTCCTTTTTTAAAAGACAGAAAAGAATGTAAAAATCGCAGAAAAAAAATCATACAACTAACTATAACTTTTACGTGAAAACAGTCAAAGAATAGCCATAGGCAAAATTGCTTCTCCAAGTCCTTTTGGAACCTACGGCAGGATAAAAACTTTCCCTTTCAAACATGCACACAGTAGAACATAAGTGAGTGCACTAGATCATTACATCTGCTAGTTGAGTTAGTTAAGTACATCTTTTGTCACGGATGGAGCTCTCGGAATCCAGAAAAGAAATCATTCCTCCCAGCCTAACGATCCATCCCAAACTACCTCATGCTATCATTATTACACTCGGTACAAATCTACCTGTGCCTGAGTAAAAGCAAATAACAGTCACTACTATACCAACTAATTTTTCTTTCACTCATTGTTTGAACAAGTCATTCAGTCAGGACACGCATTCTCTGTCTAAATTATGCAGACAGGCAAGCATAAATTTTCAATACGACCTCCTCAGAGCCAAAAAAAACATGCCATATTCAGTTTGTAATGGTAGCAAAGAGGAGAAATTTATAATCCATGGGATTCTCAACTTGAGCAAATACTGTCAATAGAGAGGAAACACAGGGAAAAAAATCCATAAATGAGGCTTATTCTGGAGAGGATGACTCAATGATGCAAAGTAGGCTCACTAACTATATGTCAAGGAAATATGTATAGCCTTAGAAGGGATTCACAAGTGTTGTGCATCATCATCATCATCTTTTCGTATGAGAGAGATCGAGAGAGTAAATTTCCTATGAAATGAAATATGAAGAATCTTTATCCTAAGAAGAGAAGACATTCAAGATGATGAAAATATGCAGGGACACGCTTGGAACGCACACTTGCCTCTGCCTGTACAAATACTGCTTGCTGCCATAATATGAAAGCATTTCCTTTGCCCCTCTCCATCCATCCTGCCCCTGAAATGCTGGGATATTAGCCCATGGAATATGTAGTCATGTTTTCATTCAATTTTTGTACCAAATATTTCGTTTGGAACAAGGTGCACAATTCATTTTGCAAGTATTATTTGATGGGGGATTTAAAGATTCGGAAAATTATTGGGTTTAGAACGGATACAGTTTGTAGGGGCAAGTTAATAGGGGGGCTTAAGTGTCTTTTTACGGTCGTTTTCATTTCATGGGTGTTATTATTGTCATTATTATTATTATCTTGACAGAGTGTCTGTCCATATATGTGAGATGGTACCTTACTACATATTCCTGAACTTGATAGCAAGTCAGTTTGTTAGTTAGTTAGTTAGTATGGTGCACCTTTCTTCATTCTCATATATGGGTTTGGGATTCAAGCTCAAATGTTGCCGTAGAAAATTTCTAAATTATTGTCCAAACGTTTTTCCAACTTATGTGTATAAGATATGACACTAGTTACCACTTATAAATTTGAAATAGCGTACATTATATTGGTATAGGTTTGCGATGGAGATATTCTCACTTTTAGTAGAATTTACGAAATGCGTTTCAAAAAGCACTTGAACTGTAGCACACACAACTAATAATAATACCGAGATGGGAAAGGGGACAACTCGCTCACTCAGTTTAAGTTCCCTGAATGACATGCTATATGACACAGATAGCTAATGTACGCAATAAATATTCGACAGACAGACACAGAAAAGTAGCATCCGTATGCGAATCATGTTTTTGACGTCTTTTTTTCTCCATCTAGTGCATGGCATTATAATGATTCGCATCATTCGTGTACACTACTATACTTACTACCATTTAATGTTTTACGAGATGTACTCAAAAGTGCGTGCACTTTTGCAACATCATCGCATACTTAAAGTCCAGAGTGCAGTAACGAGTGCAATTCGACTACAAAGGATATAATAAATCTCTTTTTACGCCTTTCTTTCACTTTATGGGAGCTAAAAATGCCGCATAGTGCTCCTTATTAACTAACTAAAGGATAAAATTCATACACACTGCTGTAATAAAACTGCCATTTGTTCAACAAACTAATTAGCGTGTAAAAAATTTACAATCCTGGCTTTCAAATCATCCCCTGCTATCATTTTAAACACATAAAATGACTTTAATATACACTTTCGTATTAAATTGGTTTCCATTTACAAATATACATCTACAATATCTGAGCTCTTTGACTCCGACTTTGCAAATGAGAATGAAAAATGTGTGACTTTTGTGTTCCAAAATGTGCATATTTCACCGCCGTAATAGGGAATATCATGATGATGATCATCATTATTTTTACAGTTTAATAGCAACTTTCTTTTTCCCAGCAGGTTTCTGTTCATTTGTAAAACCACGAATGAGATACTTTTATTCGGGAGACAAAACTCTAAATAAAAGAAACGAAATCATTCTATCTTGCATAAGGTAATGTTACTGCGTAACCAACTACTATGTACTATCTACCTAGCTTACTAACTACCCGGTGAAAAAAGACGTAGTATACTGACTGACTGAGTAAACTTTTACCGTTGTTCGTCCCTAACATTCCGAATTTCCCAACTATAGAACTTGGAGTTAAGAAGAGAGCAGAGGAGTTAGAAGAATTCCGTTTGTTTTTAATCGAACTCTTGAGATTTCCAAAGGAAACAATGGAACGCCCCATATATATGCGCTATATACTGCGGGCTCATCAAATAATGAAAAAAATGTATACTAACTACTAGTAGCACAGAAAAGTGCAGCAGTCTCTGACTCTGGGAATGATACAAGCTTGTGAAGAAGAAAAAAAGTCAGCACAATGACTTTCTCTTTTTCCTCCCAATGTTGAATGAATTTGTGCGAGCTACATACAAGTGGTTGCAAGAAGAGGAGGAATCCATGGTGATTTGGAAACAACAATGCAATTTGCCAAGTTAGTTTGCAACTATCCATGTGACTAATGAGAACGGGAAAGTGCAGCGCAGTGTATGGCCGAGAAGCAATTAGACAAGTCTGGAGTGCACTGTAAATAGAATGGAGCAAGATATGAAGCAATTTTAAGGATTGGGTCCTGTTACAGTTTGCATGGGGAAAAATCAAGGAATTCATGAAATACAAGTCTATTGTAAGGAACACTATTAAATGTCTTATACAGGTTCATGGTTGGGTATTTTAGTGTCCAAAGATACACGGACAATTTTTCCTTTTGGGTGTACATTTTTACAGTGGTTTACGATGGTACATTATGGAAAATTCCGTCCGTGTTAAAAAGGAGACCGGTAGACCGAAAAACTATGGTTTGTAACAATTGTATTCTTTCCTACCATTTTATTTACTACTTGGGTAGGATTGGTAAGTTTGTTGTATTTGGTAAAAAGGATACTACTAGAAAAGTTTTTGAAAGCTTCATTGCCCAAGGGCTGTTTGTTTTGCAATATCGGACGGACGTGCTGGACGCAAATGGATGATTAGAAAACGGTATTTTAATACAAATTATGCGGTGACTTAAAGCGTCAAAAGATTTAGGACACAAATTGTGTTGTACTTGAGTCAGTAAGGAATTTATAAAGCCTTTAGAAAAGCGTGGAAAGGACAGATATCACCCTTTTTGCAATAATTGATATCCTCTTGTGCCTTCTGACGTTTTTATGTCCACTTGACAACGATTTGTGAATCCGCCTGCTTTGACAGGATAGTTTGCAAAAAACCCAAACGCAGGGAGAGAAAAAAGTTTCGTTCAAACCTGATTTCTCAAAATTGGCAGTCTAGGGTTCCAATTCAATGTGGACCATTCAGACTAAGCGTCAAAAATAGGATCGCTTTATATGTACACACACATAAAATGTAAAGTGAGCCATAACCTAAATAGCGGAATAATGCTAAAGTGTCGTGTACACAAAGAATATATACTGTGAGCTTCGGCCTCAAGAAAAACCGAAAATATTGACGGAATCTATAAAAAGACACCTTTTTCGAAAAGTACTACTGCAATTTTTAAACTATAAATAAATATGTATTCATAGATTTTTCAATCGTTGAGGTGAAACTCATAGAATGTAAAATTTTGCGGCCCTCACACTTTAAATTGGCACGCAGGATGGGAGACGTAAAAAATAAGATATTTTGAAACTTGCTGTCACTCTTTAAACAATATGTACATGTGAGTGGATAGAATTCATAAAAATTGTCATTCAAATTCATCCAGTGGAACGAAATCTTCTCCCCTTGGTGAATTTCAATTTCATACATTGATGACGGATTTGTGAGAGGATCAGTTCATCTTATTTGGTTTCCATGTGTGTCATTTTCCTCATCTTTTCCCATGCATTCACATTACTTACAACAACCTGCCACTTTTTTCAATCTGAGTCGTAATCCTAATACATATATACGGGACGTACACTCCAAGTCAGTCGTTCCAGACCAGACTAGAATAAAGTTTGATTGGTCACTTTACCTGAAGAGATTTTCTCAAGGATTTTATACAAAATTGAATTCACATTTCATCCATTTTTTTCTACCAACTGATTTAGAATAGAAATCCCTTATCCCCTACTTTCACAAATTTTCCATTTTTACATAACAGGAACGCTTTTGTTACAACATCTACCATATTTACACACAATGCTATCTACTTGCTAATTTAATTTATTTCCTTACCAACGTTGCCCATCCCAAGCTTATTTCCAAATCTTGCCACAAATGATTTTTCCATGTTTTCCGATTCCATAATTGAAGATCCCATTAAAATCTAAAACCAAACTGGGTCTACTACTACTTGCCAAACCAACCGTCTATAAGCTATACATACATACTACATGTATAGGAAACAACTTGAACCAGTCAAATAAATGAAGTGAATGCAGAATTCCCAGAAGATGGACTCGTAAAGTGCCTTAACTAGCTAGCCCTATACTACAGTACTTATATCTGGATACATGCATATCTGTATCTGCATTTTGCTCCCAATGTACATCCTACACCAGAAGTGGAGAGCAATTTGGCGGATGACATTTTTTTCACCCCAGTACAGATAAATGGGCTAGGAAAGTCTGAAAATTGATAGGTGATGGAGAAAGTAATAAAATGAGACAGAACGGAATGATGAGATGGCTGTTAACTTTCCCTGTGTGACATCATGTCCAACAAGCAAACGATTGAGTGATTACACTCTTGTGGTCTCCCACAAACGCTTCCTACTAATTTCCCCTGTTTTTTTCTAGCCCTATAGTCCTTTTTATGATCAGAGAGGGGGGAAGTTAGTGGTTCCAATTGCAACAATCAAATCCAATGATAGAAATAACAAGAAAACAATAAAAGATGGTGTAAGACCATGCTTTAATTTAGTAGTACTCAAGTTGGCAGACAAAATGAGTAAGTGGGAATTCTGTATTCTTATGTGCACTACACGTGTGAGTGAAATGTAATCTAAATGTTAGGAGAATATATATAGTCGACTTTTTTACAAGCAAAAAATATAATGTGATATTTACTAGAGTTTTGAACGCACTAATATTATACTTTACGCATGATATTACGACTTGAATCGAAAAATGTCCTTTTTGAACATTTGACGTAAAAGAGAATTATAACTTTTTTCGTACAAAAGCTTTTTCTCATGTTGCATACCAAATTATCCTTAGAATGTAATAATAGGGATATGAGTAGGTTACAACAAATATATGAGAAAGGTTGAGCATATCACATCCTTAACACGAAAAGTTGGAAATGAGACATGTCTTTTCATTCCAACAAAGTGACAAAGGAACGTCTCACTGAGTGAGCACAAGAAAAGTTTCTTTTTTCAACTGAGCAGGTAATTACGTGTAACAGTGGGTAGTAACAACACTTAAGTCCAGCGTGTCACCCCCTCAAAAAAAGGAGGAGTTGCAAACACAAATATCAAACTTGTTGGAGTTTCACAACTTTTTCGCTTTAATTTTCTTCTGTGAATGGCGCTCTAGCTCATCTCTTGCATTTTAAGGCAGTCTGAATCAATATTTAAGATTCGATTGGGGCACTTTTACATTCCACTTGATTTTGCTTTGGTTTCACGGCGTGTAAATTGTATTACAGACGTCGATATAATTTGTTCCACATCTTGCTAAAGTTAACACAAAGGACAAACCAAGGGTCATATGCAATCATATTTTGCTGTGTAGATGCTACAAATCGCTTATTTAGTAGCGCCATAGAAATAGATATATTATATACACTAGAAGAAGTACTCATCATTGAGTTTTACTGCCTACTTGTGCATGAGCGGTGAGTGAATTTTGTAGCACGAAATTTAACATTTTTATGTAAGTAGCGACTGATAGTTTGGCATGCAGGTTCAACAAAGACGCACGCAGTGTCGTTTACTTCGCACGTTCTCACTTCAAACATTATTTTTTTACATTTTCTTTGATTTTTGACACTAATCACATCATTAAAAACATAAGT
>Ga0210040_10005275_pt1 | contig 16545 bp, 22 predicted proteins | sample CryGeyCG12114_NA_FD_185462 | JGI IMG/M metagenome (GOLD analysis project Ga0210040, IMG submission 185462) | Groundwater microbial communities from aquifer - Crystal Geyser CG19_WC_8/21/14_NA (SPAdes) (version 2) | ecosystem: Environmental > Aquatic > Deep subsurface > Groundwater | place: USA... | reverse complement strand
TGTGCCGGTCCATCAATGCGCAGGCCGAGTTCTGGATGAAGATCGGCATGCTGGCCGAAGCCAATCCCACCCGTTCCTTCAACGACATCGTCAAGGAGCAGCTCGCCGCCGCGAATGTGCAATCCGCCGAAATGGCATTCGCCTGACATGGTAAAAACACCTGACGAACTGGCGCTCATGCGCATATCGGGCAAGCTGCTGGCATCGGTGTTCGAGATGCTGGACGGGCAGGCCCTTGCCGGCATGTCGACGATGCAGGTCAATGATCTGGTCGACCGCTTCATCACCCAAGACCTGGCCGCCCGCCCGGCGAGCAAGGGACAGTACGGCTTCAAATATGTCCTGAACTGCTCGATCAACCACGTCGTGTGCCACGGCGTGCCCGACCCGGCCGCGATCATCCGCGATGGGGACATCATCAATCTCGACATCACGCTGGAGAAGAACGGCTTCATCGCGGATTCGAGTAAGACCTACCTTGTCGGCGATGCGCCGCCCGCGGCGAAGCGGCTCGTGCGGGTTGCGCAGGAAGCGATGTGGAAGGGCATCGCCCAGGTACGGCCCGGCGCATATCTCGGCGATATCGGCCATGCGATCGAAGGCCACGCCAAGAAGAACGGTTATACAATCGTCCGGGAATATTGCGGGCATGGCATTGGCCGCGAGATGCACGAGGAGCCGCAAGTGCTCAATTTCGGACGGCGCGGTGCAGGCATGATCCTGCAAGAAGGCATGGTCTTCACCATCGAGCCCATGGTCAACCAGGGCACGCGCAAGGTCTCCACCCAGAGCGATGGATGGACCGTGGTGACCAATGACGGCAAGCTTTCCGCTCAGTTCGAGCACACGGTCGCGGTCACGCGGACGGGTGTCAATGTCCTCACGTTGCGCCGCGACGAGATGGCGATGCTGGAACGCTTCGCCTGATCGCAAGCCGTGCCGCCCGCCGGCGGCCGATCAATGCACCGGTGGATCGGTCCTCGGCACGGCGTTGACCGGAGCCACCGGCTCGCCGGGCTCGCGCGGCGGCATCGCGTTCTCGGGCACGTCGGGGATCTGCATGTCGGGCGTGTGGACCTGCTCGACAGTGCGCACTTCGACATGCAGGTTCGTGCCGTCCCAGGTGAGCTCGTTGAAGCTCGGCGGGGTGGAGCGCACGCGCAGCGACAAGGTGCCCGCGCCGATCATCCGCACCGGCCCGTCCACCGTCTCCTGCGTGAGATCGAACGGATCATGCACATGGCCGGACAGCACGCCGAGCACGTTGCGCCGGGCAAGCTCGGTCAGCGCCTTCTGGCCGTTCATGGTGAGCGCGGTGCCCGCCGTGCCCACTTCGCGCAGCGGATGGTGCACCGTCACCAGCGCGCGCGTGCCGCGCGGCAAAGCATCGATGGTGCGCAAGCATCTCTGAAGCGCCGCATCGGTCACCCAGCCTTTCGACCAGTTGAGCCGCGGCTGCCAGCGGCGCACCGTCTTGAGCGGCACGATGGCGATGCCGGGCAATTCGAGCTCGCGCTCCACCTTGTCCTCGATCGCGCGGATGCGCCGGTAGGGATCGAAGAACCGCTCGAGCGGGTTGAAATAGGGCAAATCGTGATTGCCCACCTCCACCGTGACCGGCACGTCGAGCGCGCTGATCCAGCTGCAGGCGGCGGCGAATTCATGGTCGCGCGCGCGCATGGTGAGGTCGCCGGTGATCGCCACCGCATCGGGCCTGCGTTCGGCGATCTGCGCTTTCACCCAATCGAGCGCGTGATTGTCCTCGAGCCCGAAATGGATGTCGGACAAATGATACAGTACGGTCTTTTCAGCCATTATATTGCGTCGCCAGCAGATCCACCTCGCATGCGGCCAGCTCGAAGACCATCTCGGCCCCCTCGCCTTCCACCATCTCGCCATCCACCAGCACGCCGAAGGGCTCGCCGTCCGTGCTGGCGAGGACGAGCCGATCGGCCAGGCCCAGCTCCTGATGCGGCCCCTCGCGGAAGTCGCGCTTCAGCAGCGCAAAGCTCTGGTCGAGATATTCCTTCGCCGTTTCCGCATAATAGGCGACCACCTCGATGCCATTCTCGCGCGGGTTGAGCAGGATCAGCGGATAGCCCTCGCTCCGGCCCAAGGCCGGCTCCTTGCAGGCGATCATCGCGCCACCGAGCGTCTTCTCGATCGCCTCGATCGTATGTTCGGCCATTTGCAGGATCGCGGTTTCGCGCATGGCCTCGCGCACATGGTTCCAACTGGTGCCCGGCCCAGCCATCAGCCCGGCGAGCGCGGTATTGCCCGCACCCCGCACGATGGCCGGCCGCACCCGGTCGGCTTTCCCGTCGGCGGAGGCCCGCACCACGTCATGCATGTCCTTGTCGCCATGCAGGCGGTGGTAAAGCAGGTTCATCGTGCCCCCGGGGAGGACGAGCACCGCGCCCTGCCAGCCGGCGAGATGGGTTATCGTGGCGTTGATCGTGCCGTCTCCGGCGAACACCGCCAGCGTGCCGACACCCGCTGCATCGAGCATTGCGGGCGTGGGCAGTTCGTAGCGGGGGAAGTGGGTGCGGTGCGCCACATGAAACCCGCATTTGCCGCAGGTCTCCTCGAGCACGCGTAACGTTTCGTCGTCATTGCTCCCGCTGGAGGTGTTGTCGACAAGCCAGATCGGTTGGGCATGCTGCATGGGTGCTAAGCGCTCGGTGCGGCGCGCCGTTCCCGTCAGAAACGGCGGGTGACGATCGTCCAGGCGACAATCGCGTTGAGACCGGAATAGACCGCATAGGTCATGCCCCAGCCGGTCCGCCCCGCATCAACCAGCAGCATGGCCGCGAGCAGCAGGACGAATTCGAGCGCCATGCTCATCCGCCCCAAGCGTGAGGAGGCGTGCCAGCGCACTTCCCGCAGCATCGGGTGCCCGCTTTCCAGCACCGCGCGGTGCATGGCGAAATTGCCTATGCCGAGGAGGAAGGTGATGAACACGCCCATGGCCGGCATAGTGGCGCGAAACGGCTGCGCTGCCAATCGCCGTTGGGCGGGCTCGGTCGGCCGTTGGTCCGCTCCGCTGCCCATCCATCGGCAATCCGATGCCACAGGTCGAGGCGCGGCGGCTTGCGGCGGCCATTGCGCCTATCCTCCACCGTGCGCCGCGGCCGATCATCGTGTTCCGTTGGGTCGGGGAGCAAGCTCAGGAGCAGGAGAGGAGACCCCAATGTCCAAGTTGATCCGCGTTTATGCCCCCGCCCGTACCCGTGCCGGCGCCTATGCCGCAGCGCTGGCGCTCGCCGCGCCGATAATGCTGGCCGCCGCCTCGCCGGCCCATGCGGCGCCCAGCGAGCCGAGCGGCGTTTCCGTCCGCTATGACGATCTCGACCTCTCGGCCGAGCAGGGGCGCAAAATGCTCGACCAGCGTGTCGAGAAGGCTGCGCGCGATGTGTGCAAGGCTGACGCGCGCACGCGCCGCTCAGCTGCTACGGACCGGCAGCCCGACCAATGCTATCAGCTGGCGACGGCGCAGCTGAAGCGGCATTTCGCGGACATGCCGCTGCCTGCCGGGCGCCGCTTCTAGGCAGCTTGCGATCGTCAGACGCGCGCGGGTCCGCCGCTTCCGGGTGGACCCGCGCCGTCCGGCGGAGCCGCCTTGCCAACCGGCAGGGTCACTTGCCGGCCATCGCCTTGACCTTGTGCAGATAGGTCCGGCCGATCCGTACCGCATTCCCATCGGCCAGCTCGGCGCACCACACGCCCAGCCCTTCGTGCCTGAGCCCGCGAATATGGTCGCGCCGCAGGATGGTGGAGCGGTGGATGCGGATGAAGCGCTCGGGGTCGAGCTTTTCCTCAAGGCCCGCAATCGTTTGCAGCAGCAGGTAGCTGGCCCGGTTTTCGGCCGGGTCCACGTGCAGGCGGACGTAATCGCGCTCGGCGTCGATGCGATAGACATCGGCTGCATCGATCCGCAGCAATTCGGAGCGATGCGGCACCCATAGCTCGGCCAGCCATTGCGATTCGGTGCCCGCCTCGATGCGGCCCCGGCGGTCGAGAGCCCGCTCGATCGCCCGCTCCAGCCGCTCGACCCCGACCGGCTTGAGCACGTAATCGACCGCTTCCAGATCGAACGCCTCGACGGCGAAGTTCTCATGCGCCGTGACGAAGATCACCGCCGGGCGCAGCTCGGCCTTGGCGACTTCACGCGCCACCGCCAGCCCGTCCATCCCCGGCATGGTCATGTCGAGCAGCAGCAGATCGGGCTTCAGCTTCTCGGCTAGGCGCAGCGCGGCGGCCCCGTCGGTTGCGGTGCCGACCACGGCGAGGTGCTCCAGTTCGGCGCACAGCACCTGCATGCGCTCGATCGCCAGCGGCTCGTCATCGACGATCAGCGTCCGCAGCGTGCCGCTGCCCGGCCTGGCTGCCCCCTCCCGCACGTTCATTCGCCACCCTCTCCGCGCCTGATCATCGGCATCCGCAATTGCGTGACATAGCCCTGCGAAGCGGCGCCGGAAACCATGCTCGCCTCGCGGCCGAAGCGCGCCTGGAGCCGTTCGCGCACATTTGTGAGGCCGATGCCGTGCCCGGCCCGCACCTCGCTATGCCGCTCGCCGCTACCACGTCCATCGTCGGACACGATCACCACCAGCCTGCCATATTCCTCGCGCGCGGCGATGGTGAGGGTCACCGGATCGGACGAGGTGGCCACCGCATGCTTGACCGAATTTTCCACCAGCGGCTGCAGGATCATGCCCGGGATCAGCGTGTCCTCCAGCTCGGGCGGGAGGATGTACTCGGTGATCAACCGATGCGGGAAGCGCACGGATTCGATGCCCAGATAGAGCCGTTGCAGCTTGAATTCCGAAGCCAGCGGCACGTCCGACGTCGGATCGTCGGTGAGCGAGTGGCGGTAGAAGGTGGACAGCGTCTGGATCATCCGCTCGGCCGCGTCCGTCCTGCCGGTAAGCACCAGGGCCGAGAGCGAGTTGAGCGTGTTGAACAGGAAATGCGGGTTCACCTGGTAGCGCAGGGAGCGCAGCTCGGCCGCCTTGGCCACCCGGCGGAACTCGCCCTCGCGCCGCTCGGCACTGCGCGCCTTTTCGCCCGTGAGCAGCGCCAGGTAAAGCGCGCACCAGGCGAGCATCAGGTAATAGCGGCTGAAGGTCAGCTCGATAAGGTTGACCCAGCCCTCCATCTGCTCCTTGCCCGCCGCGCCCTGCCCCGAGCCTGAGCCCAGACCCATGCCCAAGCCCTCGCCCATGCTTTCGACGCTGCCCGGCAGGCCCGGCATGTCGAGTAGGATGTCTCCGCTGCCCAGGCCCGGCGGAGGCGGAGGGGCAGAGGGAAGCGGCGGCATCCCCTCGCCCCCCGCCATGCGCTCGGCAATGGGCTCGCGCATGTCGAGGAAGATGAGGTAATTGGCCTGCGCGATCGACACAGCCACCGGAAGCGAGAGCAGCAACGCCGCCGCGATCTTGGCCCAGAGCGGCTTGTCGTCGAACATCCGCAGGATCAGCCATAGACCCAGCGTGATGACGACACCCGCGAGGCTGGCGAGTGCACGGCGGATCATCAGGTCCCATGAGAACCCCATATCCAGCAATTCCCAGCGCAATGTGCTGAGGAGGAAGTAGCACAGCCACAGCCCCACGATGGAAGCGAGCACGGTTTGGAAGGGGATGCGGGCCGGGCGCCCCTCGGAGTGGTCCGCTGCCCGGGAGAATGTTGTCATGCTCTGCATGTACGCGTGCGGCAATGCGCTCGCCAGCCCCGCCCATGCGACAGGTCGAGTGCTGTTTGCTTCCCGTCGATCAGCCCGCACCGAGTGAGGCCAGGCACGCCGGCGGCGCGACCTGTTCCTGCCACGTCGCTGGTCGAAGCAGCAATCCTGCCCGTCGATCGCCTCGCGAACGGCGCGCGATTGTGGCGCAGGCAGGCCACGCTGGCGGGCGCCGGTGGCATGACGAAGGTCAAAGCGCTTGGCCTCGCCCGGCGTTCCGCCTAAGGCACAAGGCACATAAGAGCGACGAGAGAATGGTTCAGTGAGGATCGTTGAAAACCGGCCGGCGAGTGACGGGTTCGCCGCCGCCCGCAAGGCCATGATCGACAGCCAGTTGCGCACCAGCGGCGTCAATGCGCGGTTCGTGCTGGAACGCATGCTGGCCGTTCCGCGCGAGAATTTCGTGCCCGCCGAGGTACGGAGCAGCGCGTATATCGATCGCGCAGTGCCGCTGGGCGACAATCGCTTCATCGCCCCGCCCGTATTCTACGGCATGATGCTGCAGGAATCCGCCCCGCGCCTCGATGACAAGGCGCTGGTGGTGGATGCGGGCAGCGGCTATTTGACGGAGCTGATGCGCTCCATGGTGGGCTCGCTCACCGTCATCACCCCTGCGCAGGCGGTCGCCGGCGAGGGCGCGACGGGTGCGTTTTCGATCCTGCTGGTGGATGGCGCGGTGGAGTACATACCCGCTCCGCTCGCCGCGCTGCTGGCGGAGGACGGGCGCGCCGTCACCGGCCTGGTGGAAGGCTCGGTCACGCGGCTGGCCGCCGGCCGCCGTTCGGGCGAGGCGGTGGCGCTGCTGCCGCTGGCCGAGATCGGCATCCCCGCCCTCCCGCAATTCGCGCGACCCAAGGCGTGGACCTTCTGAGCATGGTGATCCGCCCGAGCAGCGGGATCCTTGCAGCGATGGCCTGTGTCGCCGCTGCGCCCGCAAGTGCGGACACGCTGAAAGAGGCGCTGGTGCGCGCCTACCTCTCCAACCCGACGTTGGAAGCCGCGCGCGGCAATCTGCGCGTGCTCGACGAGAACGTGGCCATCCAGCGGGCGCAGGGCCGGCCCTCGATCTCCGCTTCGGCCACGTACACCGAGTTCCTCAAGCAAAGCTCCGCCAGCTTCATCGCGCCCAACCGGCAGGTCTCCAGCAGCCTCGATCTTGGCGTGCCGGTGTTCCAGGGTGGTGCGATCAGGAACGGCATTCTCGCCGCGCGCAACCGCGTGGAAGCGGGCCGTGCGGATCTGCGGGGCACGGAGAGCGCCATCTTCGCGCAGGTGGTGACCGCCTATATGGACGTGATCCAGCAGGAAGCGCTGGTCGGCGTGAGCCTCAACAACATCGAGGTGCTCACCACCAATCTGCAGGCGACGAGCGACCGGTTCGAGATCGGCGATCTCACCCGCACCGACGTGGCGCAGTCGCAAAGCCGGCTGGCGCTCGCCGAGGGTGATCTCAGCAACACGCGTGCCAATCTGGTTCTCGCGCGCGAGAATTACATTGCGCTGGTGGGCGAGGCGCCCGATGACCTCGAGCCGCCGCCGCCGCTTCCCAACCTGCCCGACAGTCCCGATTTGGCCGTGGCCATCGCGCTTGAGAACAGTCCCGATCTCATCGCCGCGATCGAGCGTGCGGAAGCGGCCGGCTATGATATCCGGGTGGCGGGCGCCGGTCGGCTGCCGCAGCTGGAAGTCGTCACCACCGGCGGCTATCAGAACTTCCTCGGGACGCTCGGCACAAATCCGGGCGGGACCAGCTCCCAGGTCGCCACCAACGCGCAAGCCGGCGTGCGGCTGTCGATCCCCATCTTCCAGGGCGGGCTCGTCGCGGCGCGGCAGAGGCAGGCGACAGCGCAGGCCAGCGTCGCGCTCGAGGACGTCATCGCCACCGAGCGCGACGTGATCGCCAATGTGCGCGCGGCATTTTCAAGCTTGCGGGCAGCCAATGCCGTGATCGAATCGAGCCAGGTGGCGGTAGAGGCGGCCGAGCTCAGCCTGGAAGGCGTTCGGGCCGCAAATACGGTGGGCAACCGCACCGTCCTCGACATTCTCGATGCCCAGCGCGAATTGCTGCTGGCGCAGGTCCAGCTCGTGACCGCGCGGCGCAATGCCTATGTCGCGGGCTTCAACCTGCTCGCCTCGATGGGCAAAGCCGAGGTGCGCGATCTGGGGCTGGAAGGCGAGATCCCGCTCTACGATCCCATCGCCAATTACGAGCGGGTGCAGGACATCATCTGGGATTGGCAGCGCGATCCCGATCCTGTGGCCCAATCGACCCGCACCGTTGACATACCGGCGCCCGGCGGGGACATCCCCGAAGAGCGATAGGCCCGAAGAGCGACAAGGCCCTAAAGAGATAGCCTTCGGCTAACGGGAGCAATGCAAGATGCGCCAGGAGGGCGAACCGTCGGTGGACCAGATCCTGCGATCAATTAAACGTGTCATGGCTCGCGAACCTCGGCCCGTCCGCTCGGACGAGCCGGACGTGAGCGACGCGCCTGAAGACTTCACCCTGCCAGAGCCGGCCGACGCGGAAGAGGCGCACGAGCTCATCGAGGTGACGGCCTCGGGCGCGGCCGGCGATCCGATTGCGCCCGATGCACCATTCGCGCATGGCGGGATGGACGAAGCCGACGAGCTGCTTCTGGACGAACAGGCAGCCCAAACCGACGATCTGATCGAGGACGAGGCCGATGGCGAGGCCGAAACGCTTCAGGGCGTCCATGGCGAACCCTCGAACGCGCGGGCAGACGAGCAGCCGGCGCCACAGGACGGCATTGCCGGGGAAGATCCGCGCCAGTCAGCCACAGCTTGGCAGGACACCGCACAGCAGGAGACTGTCCCGCAACATGCAAGTCAGCATGAGCCAGCCCAGCCAGAGACTACCGAGCGGGAATCGGATCAGCCAGCAGGCGCCGTGCCGGAGGGCGCTCAGGACGATGGCCGGGCGCCAGGCGCGCTGACCAGTGAAGGGGTCGCCACATCCATGCGCCAATCGCTCGCCGCGCTGGCCATGCTGGCCGAGCCCGGCGCCCCACTGCCGACCAGCGCGGCCGGCGCAGCCTCGCTCGATAGGCTGGTGCGCGAAATGCTGCGGCCGATGCTGGCGCAATGGCTCGAAACCAATCTCCCGCCCATCGTCGAACGCGAAGTGCGCGCGGAGATCACCCGGATCACCGGCGGCAAAGCGGGTTGACCTTGCCAGTTCGCGCATGGGCCCTACCTAGCCCGGCATGAAGGATACCGATCTCGAGTCCACCCCCGCCGATGCACTGCCGCCCGCTCCCAGGAAGCTCGACAAGGCGCGGCGCACGCTCGCCAAGATGGGGGGAGAGGCGATCGACCGGCACATCTTCCTGTGCGCGATCAGCGAGAAGCAGGAATGCTGCCGCCGCGACGTGGGCGAGGCGAGCTGGAAATATCTCAAGCGCCGCTTCAAGGAACTGGGCCTGACCGATTCGCGGTCCGGTCGCGAGAGCGTGGTCCAGCGGACCAAGGCCGATTGCCTGCAAGTGTGCGAGGCGGGCCCGGTGGCGGTCGTGTGGCCCGACGGCGTGTGGTACCATTCGTGCACCCCGCCCGTGCTCGAGCGGATCATCCAGGAGCATCTGATCGGCGGCGTTCCGGTGGAGGACTACCGGCTGCGGCCGCTGTCGCCGGCCTAGCTTTCCCTCCAGGCATCTCGGCGCGCGAGGAACGCGCCTAACCGGAGCTTAGCGGCGCCGGCCTGGCCCCGACCCGCCCTCATCCTCCAGCGGATCCTCTATCGTCTCGTCATGGCCGGTGCCGCTGGAAAGGAACACCAGCCCCATCAGCGCACTCGTCAGCAGCATGGCGAAGCCGATGCCGAGCGCGGTGGCGATGAAGAAATGCGCCGAGACGAAGCCGACTTCGCGATAGATCACCGCCAGCGCCAGCAGCACGACGCCTAGGGTCGTGAGGAACATGAAGCGCATCAGCCGCCGATAGCGCGCCCAGGCGTGCCTGGCGGTGTCCGGATCGTCGAGGGGCGATGGGCGAACCATTGCCGGCTCATGCCCGGCGGCGGGCCTGCTGGCAATGGACCACCAGCTCCGCTTTGCCGGAATCGGGATGGCGTGTCATGATCGCGGGCGCAGGAAGAGCGCCAGCGGAAGGAACCAGTCATGACGATCGCACGGATAATCGATGGTCGGGAACAGCAGATCATCACCTGCACACCCGCGCAGACGGTGCGCGAAGCGGCGCGCCTGCTTGCCGATAACCGCATCGGCTGCCTGCCCGTTCTGGAGAATGGGACGGTGGCGGGCATATTTTCCGAACGCGACCTGCTTTATTGCGTGGCGCGCGAGGGCGCTACCGTGCTCGACCGGCCGGTGCGTGAGGTGATGACCGCGCCCGCGATCACGATCGACAAGACGGTGGATGCGCTCGAGGCGCTCTCGCTCATGACGCGGCGGCGGATCCGCCACCTGCCCGTCATGGAGGCGGGAGAGCTGGTGGGCTTCGTCTCGATCGGCGATCTCGTCAAATTCCGCATGGACCGGATCGAGCACGAGGCCGAGCAGATGCGCCATTACATCACACAGGCTTGAACAGAGCGCAGCCAGCGCGCCTTGAGTGAAGGGCCCCTCCTCCCTACATCAGCTCCATGGCCGATCCGCTTACCCTCTCGCCTTGCGTGACCCTCACCGATTCGGCGGCAGCGCGGGTGAACGCGATCGCCGCCAAGCAGCACCGGCCAGCCATCCTGCGCCTGTCGGTGGAAGGCGGCGGATGCTCGGGCTTCCAGTACCGCTTCGATCTTGCCGAGACCGTCGAGGCCGACGATGCGCAGAGCGAAACCGCGGGCGTGCAGCTGGTGGTGGATCCGGTCAGCCTCGAACTCGTCGCGGGCGCCAGGGTCGATTATGTCGAGAGCCTGGGCGGCGCGGCGTTCCGCGTGGAAAACCCCAATGCGGCGGCCGGCTGCGGCTGCGGTTCCAGCTTCGGCATCTAGCCTGCTTCAAGAGACCCGCTGAGATAGGGGGGCCTGTCGCCAGGCACGCTCGGCCATTGCCCAAAGGCGGTCTTTCCCTCTAGCGCCAGCATGAAATAGGCCGCGCCGCGCCAGGCGGGGCCGCAGCGCAAAAGGGAACAGGTCTCGTGCGGATCGCCAGCTTCAACATCAACGGCGTCAAGGCGCGGCTGCCGCGGCTGATCGAGTGGCTGGAGGAGACGCGGCCCGCAATCGCCTGCCTGCAGGAGATCAAGAGCCAGGACGACACCTTCCCCGCCGCCGAGTTCGAGAAGATCGGCTATCATGCCATCTGGCACGGACAGAAGGGCTTCAACGGCGTCGCCATCCTGACCGATGGCGAGCCGGTGGAAGACCATACAAAGGGCCTGCCGGGCGATCCCGAGGACGAGCAGGCCCGCTTCATCGAGACCGATTTTCGCGGGCTGCATATCTGCAATCTGTACTTGCCCAACGGCAATCCACAGCCCGGCCCCAAATTCGATTACAAGCTCGCTTGGATGGCTCGCTTGCGCCAACGCATGCTGGAGCTACTGGCGAGCGAGGTTCCCACCGTGGTGCTGGGGGACTTCAACGTGATCTTCGAGGATAAGGACACCTGGTCCACTAGGGCCATGGCGGCCGACGCGCTGATACAGCCCGAGACCCGCGACGCCTATGCCCGCATCCTCGCCGATGGCTGGACCGACGCGATCGACATCCGCAATCCGCGCGGCGGCGTGTGGACCTTCTGGGATTACCAGGCCGGCGCCTGGCAGCGCGACCATGGCTTGCGGATCGACCACATCCTGCTCTCGCCCGAATGCGCGGACCGGATGCGCGGCGCGGGCGTGGACAAGGAATATCGCGGGCGCGAAAAAGCCAGCGACCACGCGCCGGTATGGGTGGAACTGGCGGAGTAGCGCCCGCGCGTCATATCGCGCGCGCCACCCCGGGCCCGTGCTCAGCGATAGAAGACGTGGCTGTCGATCGTGGCCCGGGCGGTCTTCCGGTTCGCCCAGCGCGGGCGGACATGCTCGGCATGGAAGTACAGGGAATCGCCCACAGCGCTGACCCATTGGTCCTGATGCGCGATGCGGGCGATCTTGGTTGCCCGCGCCCATGCATCGGACCCGGTATTGGGGGCCGGGATGCGCCCGCCGCGCACGAAGGAGAATTGCGAGGGCTGCGTGACGACCGAGCAGTAATCGTCGGGAAAGAGCCGCGAAGCGCTGCGATTGATGATCACCCGCGCCACGGCCAGCTGGCCCGTAAGCGGCTCACCCCGCGATTCGAAATAAACCGCCTCGGCAAGGCATTTCAGCTCGCGGCCGAGTTCGCCTTCGGCCGACGTGGCGGCAACCAGGTCCTGAAGAGAGGCGTAGTCACCGGCGGCTGCGGTACCGCCATCATCCTGCGGTATTTCCTGCACCACTTCCGAGGAGACGAAACGGATCGCCTCGTCCTGGCCGGAAGTAGCGGGATTCTGCTCGTCTCCGAGGGGCGCTTGCGCGGCCACCGGGATCTCGAGCTCGCTTTGTGCATTAGCTCCCGAACCTTCGGCAGCGAAGAAGATGGCAAACAGCATGGCAGCCGAGGCGAATGCCCCGGCACCGCGGGTTTTTTGCGACATAGATTGCTGAAACTCACTGCGGCGAGAGACCCTTGGCAAGTCCACGGCCCGGTTGCCCTTGCAACCCGGTCCCGCGCGATCCGTATACGGACCTGCCGATCAATCCCCGTCTCGCGCAGCTATTGCGGAGGCCTCATGCCGTCCGCATCACAAGCAGCGCTGGTGGAAGTCGTGAGTGCAGATAGACGCAGGCATCAACGAGTCAATCGCTGGTTCCCGTAACCCCGATGAACCGTTCGGCATCCACGACGTCCAGTTCCAGCACCCACAAATCGCTGTCCTGGCGCTTGCGCCGTTGCCAGAATTCGCTGAATTCAGCCGAATCGGTCGGAATGTCCTGGCGGCGGGCGAGCGTCCACCCCCTCGTCCCGTCGGCGCGAGGCATGCGCTCCCAGGCGCGGCCTTGGCCATCATTGTGGCAGCAGATCACCAGCAGCGTGCCCGCATCCCGCTCCCCCTTGGCGAGCACGGTGGCAAAGCCGCCGGCCGCCTGCACCGCACGGATCAGCCCCGAGACTTCGAGATGGGCGGGAAGCCGGTCGCTCATGTCTCAGGTTCCGCTCGCGGGTGGGCGGCAGCCGGTTCGGCGCCAGAGGCATGCTCGGGCAGCCGATAGCCGCCAAGCCCCGACAGGGCGATATGCGAGCGCATGAAGGTGCCCGTGCCCCGGCCGATCACCTCGCCCTCCCCATCGGTCAGCGTGGCCTCGGCAACGAAGACGCGCCGCCGGCCGCTGATCCATCGCCCTTCGGCCAGCACTTGCCCGGTCCGCACGGGTTTGGTGAAATTGAGATTGAAGCTGGTGGTCAGCAGGAAGCGGTCCGACACCAGCGAATTGGCGGCATAGAAAGCCGCATCATCCAGCATCTTGAAATAGATCGTCCCATGCGCCGCGCCGGCTGCATGGTGCATACGCTCATCAACCGCAAAACGGATGAGCGCGCGGCCCTGCTCGGGTATCTCTATCCGGGAGGCGAACAGCAAATTGATCGGAGCCGAGGCGTAGAGGTTCTCGAGCGAGCGGAAATGCGCCGCCGCACCTGCCGATTCCTCGCTCACTGCCAGCACCGCGAAGCGCCGCCAGAGTCAGGCTGCATGGTCATCAGGCGGCATGGTCACGCGCCATAATCAGGCGGCATCGCGGTCCGCGGCATTGTTGAGCAGGGAAAACAGCGCCTCCTCGTGCGGCGCCTCGGCCAGCGCATCATGCACCTTTTCATCGCGAACCAGCCGGGAGATCGCAGCGAGTGCATGAAGATGCGTGACGCCGCTGTTTTCAGGCGAGAGCAGGCCGAAGACGAGGTCGACCGGCATGCCGTCCGCTGCGGCGAAATCGACCGGGCGGCGCAGGCGGATCAGGGCGGAGACCGGCCGGATCACGCCCGGCAGACGCGCATGGGGGATGGCGACACCGCGGCCAAAACCCGTGCTGCCCAGCTTCTCGCGCTCTTCCAGATGATCGCGCACCTCGTCGGCGTCAAGCTGCCAGGCGCGGGCGAACAGGGCGGCAAGCTCATGCAGGATGGCCGTCTTGTTCTCGGCATAGAGGATCGCGACCGATTCGGGTCTGATCGAAAAAAGAGCGTTCATCTATCAAGCTTCACTCTGCGCCCCACGCATTGGCCATAGGCGCCAATCCGCGCCAAATTGCGGCAGGTTTTGCCGGGGTCCCGATCCGAAACACATGCACAACCTGCCGCCCCATGGACGTGTCAGGCCGGCTCGACCCAGCCGATCGCGCCATCGTCGCGGCGATAGACCATGTTGTGCCGCCCGGTTCCGGCGTTCTTGAAGAACAGCGCATTGGTGTGCCTGAGATCGAGCATCATCACCGCATCGGACACGCTGACTTCGGGCACGTCGATACGCGTTTCGGCGATCACCGGCGGTGCGTCGGGCGCCTCTTCCTCGGACTCGGGCTCCTCACCCTGGAAGATGGTGTAGGCCGCATCCTCCTCGCGGGCGGCATGGGCCACTTCCTCGTGGCGGTCCTTGAGGCGCCTTCGGTAGCGGCGCAGCTGCTTCTCGATCTTCTCGGCGGCCTGGTCGAAGGCGACATGCGCATCCGAAGCGGCGCCGTGGCTCTTGAGGATGAGGCCGTGGTTCACATGCAGCACGATGTCGCATGCAAAGCTGCCGGCCGGAGCCTTGCCAAAAGTGACGGTGGAGGAAAGGGCGCGGCTGAAATGCTTCTCGACAACGCCCGAAAGCCTCGTGCTGGCATGGTCCTGCAGGGCGGAACCGGTGTTCATCTGGTGCCCCGAAACGCGAATGTCCATCTGGCGGCTTCTCCTTTTCCTCTTATCGTTTTCGCCCGCGCCCGATGGGCGAGGGCCGCGCCTGGATGCCGATCCGATCGGTCAGCGGGCCCAGGCGCTTATATTCAACGATTGCAGGAAGGCTTGGTGCCGGGCAAGCTCATCGGCATTCGCCGCATGCGGCCGTGCGGCGCGAAAACGCCCGGTGGCGGGGCGGAATTCCGCGATCGCGACCACCTGCCGCTCCGCCTCGGCCGCGAGGTCGAGGCCGATCTGCCGCCCGCCGCACAATTCGACATAGACCTGCGCCAGCAGCTCGGCATCGAGCAGCGCGCCATGCAGCACGCGGTGCGACCGGTCGATGCCGTAGCGCGAACACAGGGCATCGAGCGAATGCTTGGCACCCGGATGCCGCTGCCGAGCGAGCACGACCGTATCCACCATGCGCGTGGTGCACACCAGCGGATGCCCGCACTGGCCGAGCTCGAAATTGAGAAAGCCGAAATCGAACTGCGCATTGTGCGCGACAAGCGGCGAATCCTCGATAAAGTCGAGCAATTCCAGCACCTTCTCGGTAAAGCGCGGCTTGCTTGCGAGAAACGTCGCGCTCAGCCCGTGGACCCGTTCGGCCTCCATCGGCATGTCGCGATCCGGGTTGAAATAGGCATGGTAGCGCCGGCCCGAGGGCATCCGGTTGACGATCTCGATGCAGCCGATCTCCACCATCCGGTCACCCGTATGGGGGTCGAGCCCGGTGGTCTCGGTATCGAACACGATCTCGCGCATGGGCAGGTTATCTAGCGGCGCTGTGCGAGCGGACAAGAGGCACGGTGCTCAGCGGCCGAGCTTGTCCACCAGCGCCGCGACCTGCCGCTCGGTCTCGGCGAGCGAGGTCCCGGTGTCGATCACCATATCGGCTCGCGCGCGCTTCTCGGCATCGGGCAATTGCAGCGCGAGGATATCGGCGAAGCGCTGCGGTGTCATGCCCGGGCGGGCGAGAACGCGCTGGCGCTGGATCTCGGGCGGGGCGGAGACGACGGCGATCTGGTCGACCTCCTCCGCGCCGCCTTTCTCGAACAGCAGGGGAATATCGAACACGACTATCCCGGCGCTGCCGTGCTCGATCAGGAATTCCTCGCGCCGCGCGCGGACAGCGGGGTGAACGATGGCCTCCAGCCGCGCCAGTGCCGCGGGATCCGCGAACACCGCTTGCCCAAGTTTCGCCCGGGCGACACCCGCCGCGCCGGTGGTGCCTGGGAAGGCCGCTTCGATCGCGCCGAGCAGCGTACCGCCCGGCCCCTGCATGGCGCGCACCTCGCCATCGGCATCGAACACCGGCACGCCGAGCGCGGCGAACATGGCAGCGACGGTGGACTTTCCCATGCCGATGGACCCGGTGAGGCCGAGAATGAGGGGCCGGCTCATGCAGAGATCAAAAAGCAGCGTTCATGCGATCCGCGGTCACCCGGCGAGCAGGGCACGCAGCTCGGCATCGTGCTCGCGTGGGGCGGGCTTTCCGAAGAACCTGGCGAAGGCGACCGCCGCCTGGCCGATGAGCATATGCAGCCCGTCGAGCGTGCGGAACCCGGCCGCGCGCGCTTCGCGCAGCAAGGGCGTATCGAGCGGATGCGTGACGATGTCATAGACCACGCTGCCGGGCGGCGCATGGCTGAGATCGAAGGCCAGCGGCGCGTGGCCCGCCATGCCGAGTGGGCTCGCATTGACGATAAGGTCGAAACAGCCCTCGCGATCGTCGAAGGCGAAATCGGTGGCCGACGCGAAATGCGCGAGCGGGGCGACGTGGTGTTCGCCCGCCGGGTCGATGGCATCGAGCAGCGCGCGGGCCTTGTCGGTATCCCGGGCGGCGAGCACGATGGTGATGCCATGCCCCGCCAGCGCCGCGACGATGGCCCGCGCCGCGCCGCCCCCGCCGATCACCCGC
>Ga0210040_10005274_pt1 | contig 16546 bp, 1 predicted proteins | sample CryGeyCG12114_NA_FD_185462 | JGI IMG/M metagenome (GOLD analysis project Ga0210040, IMG submission 185462) | Groundwater microbial communities from aquifer - Crystal Geyser CG19_WC_8/21/14_NA (SPAdes) (version 2) | ecosystem: Environmental > Aquatic > Deep subsurface > Groundwater | place: USA... | reverse complement strand
GCTACGCTGTGCAGTATTAGGCTATCCTAGTCCCTACGTATAACCTAACTAGCAACACACTGCTAAGCTAGCCTACTAATACCAACTTACTACTAAGCTATCTCCTAGGCGGCTCTATAAGGATTAAGGATATCGTTATGTTTATTAAGAGAATAACTAGGATAGCTCTTAATAAAGTTAACGCTTCTTACGCCTATAAGGTCTAGGGTAAGTTAGCACTATTTCCTTAGCTATAAGTAGTAATAGATCTAGCATTCAACTATAATTACGACTCGCAATAGCTGTTAATAAAACAGCTTAAAGTATACTTAGCGCTTAGTATCGCGTATAGCTAAAATAACCCTAACCTTATTAGACCTAATAAGATAGCGTAACTTATTAAGTTTATCGCTACGTCGTAGATATAAGTAGGCGTAAAATTACTAAAGGCTATCTTTAGGGAAGAAGAGAGCGCTATTAAGCTGCACGAGGTAGGGTTAGAAAAGCTTAGTAACACTACTTACAAAGTTACAGATCCTAGGGTATAGAATCTCCTATAGGCTACGTATAGAGCCTATCGTAACCTTAAGCCGTCACTAGGTATATCTAAGGTATACTAGTGCTTACGTACTATATAGATATAGTATAATAACTTCTACCTCCTATTCTAAGAAATATAGAAGTATAATAATAAATACTTTAAGAAGATAGTTGCTAAGCTGTATATATAGATGCCTTTAATAGGCTAAAGTTAACGTACACCTACTATTATCCTTAACTTCTTAGTAAAGGTCGCCTCTAGCCTTAGAGCTTAGTTAGACTGTAATAAAGATAGTAGTAAATAACGTTTAAGCTATTTAAAGTACTTACTACGATGCTTAAAGGCGATTTATACATATACTTAATATATAGGCTTCGTATACGCCCTTATATTAGACTTTGCATATATATTAAAGTAACGTTAATTACGCTTAGACTGTGTAATATCTACCTAGCTAACCCTATACTATAGACTTAGCCTAACCTAGAGTAGGGAAAAGCTTAATAGCGTACTACTATATATTACGTATACTATTTACGAGGTTAAAGCTATATTTACTAAGTCTAATAAGTACCTACATAACCTTTACGTTACTAATATACTACTACTAAGCAGCTATATACTACCTACAAAGCTACTACAACTCTCTAATATTAATAATATACTTAGTATATAGTACCTAAAAACAGACCTACCTAGTACTATAGTAGTTAAATAGGCAATAGTAGTAGAAAAGGTTTAAGGCCTATTACTGCTAATCTGCAGCCTCTAGGTATTAAATCCCTAGCCTACTACGCTAGCTTAAGGCTAGGCGACAGTAATGTAATTATAAGCTAGTATCCTAAGATACTTAAGTACAATATAGCCTTATCTATACTACCCCTCCTTTAGTACGTATACTTACTAGATACTTATAGGCTTTTATTAGTAGCTACGTAACAACCTTCTATAAGACCTTATATCGTAGATATAGATAGGCCTAAGTACGTAGAGATTAGTAAAGGACGTAGTACTTCTACTAGATCTCCTATATATATACTATACACCTAAAACGTATATATCTATTATCTAATATTATAGCTAAAGCTATACGTATACGCTAGAAGCTTTAGTATAGACCTATAAAGGTATAGACGTATCTTAGCTCCTAGATAACATATCTGCCCTCTCTTACATACCCTAGCTCTCCTTACCCTATTTCTTTCTTCTTCTCTCTCTATTATCTTTACCTATAACTATCTCCTACTCTAAATCGCCTAAAGCTACTATAGCTAGTGCTAAGGCTGTAGGTGCTCTTTAAAAGCAGAGTAGTCTAAGATAGCTTTAATAGGTGTTCTATAGTTAATAAGGGAGCAGAATTATATAGTAATAGTAAACTAAGGTCTATAACTATAGTTATAAGGCCCTAAGAGGAAATAAGATAACTTAGGTCTAATCTATAGTTAGGTTAACCTTAGCTTACTAAGTATAGAGTGTAGTGTTAGAAAGCTCTGCAGAGAACGTCTCCTTAGAGCTTATCTATATAGATAGAATAGACTACCTATCCTTAACTACTTTACTACTGCCCTTATATTAATATAATATCTACATTAAGAGTAAATTATACGCCTTTATATTAAACATAACTAGCAGAACAAATACGTAGATACCTAGATTCGTTATAAAATAGTCTCTTCTCTTTATAGTATAAGCAGAAAGTCTTAATCTAATTCTAGGCTGTAAGTTTATTATAGTAAAACGTAAGGGTTACTATAGTAATATTACTAGTAGGTAAGAGAGTAAAGCTTAATGCATAGGCTCCTAGCCTTAACTCCCTTATTATACTTATACGATTTATATTAACTTAATACTACGCTAGCTACAGCTATACGCTACCTAACTGCAATATTACTTAATAACGCTATATTATTAGTATTTATAGCTGTAGTAGATAAGGCGCTACTCTAACTAGTATATAACCTTCTACTAGCCTATACATCCTAAGATTAATAATTAAGCTATAGCTTATCGCCTAACAGTAAAACGTACTCTCCTAGATATTACGCGTAGCGTTTATCTACAGCCTTATATCTTATACAATAACTATCCTATTAAGCGTATACGCTAAACTGCTAGCGTAGATATATATATATAAGCTATCTACTGCACCTACTATACTTATAGCTATAGACGCTGCAAAGATATTAGCGCTCTATTATAGCTACTATAATATTAACGCTACCTTTATTATACAGCTAACTGTAAAGTACTCTAGCCTTATTAAGTTTACTATTATCGCTACTACTATAATTACGTACAGTACAGCTATTACAGACCTACTAAGTATACTTATACCTATTCCCTATAGTGTAAGCGGCTATAAAAGCGAGGTAGAGTAAAGTATAGTTATTACTAACCTAGGTAATAGAGTAGCTTAATTAGGCGAGCCCTTCTCTTACGCAAACTATAAATACTAGTACCTAAATACTAAGCTTACTAAGACTAGAGATACACTACTAGGCCTTCCTATTATACTACTAAAAGCTACATAAGATATTATAGTAGAGGAGGAGATTACTCTTTACTATAGGCTAGACTACTTTAGCCTAGCTAATAGAAACTGCCTCTACGCTAGGTATAAAGTACAGCAGTATAATAGATAGGGCGTTAATAATACTCTTACGGTACTAAGCACCTCTATTAGATATATATAAATAACTACACTTAATCTCTAATAGGCTTCTATAGATAGTTAAGTATACTTATATAGCGCGCTTACGCTTACCCTAGGCCTACGTATCCTAGGCAACTATATATACACGCTACTAGGCCTTTATATAGAGATATATATAGCTTACTATTATTAAAGGTAAGTTATAAATATATTATATAGACAGCTATATACGTTTTATAAGGAGTAAGTAGTAGCTTTATAACTACTAATCCTTAATATACGCTACTACTACTACTATACGATTTATTAGTCTATTACTATTCCTAGGCTATACTATACTTATATACTAATAATAAACCTAAAACACTACCTAGAGAGACTAGCAGTCCCTAGCTAGCGTGTATATCTACAGCCTATTCTCTTTAATTATATAAAGTATAAAAACTAAGCTAAAAGGGCTACTACCTATTACGCTAAGTGTATACTAGACCTAAATAGTAGAATTACCTACTAAGTAGCAGCTACGAATAGTAGATCGCAGTAAGGCTAGATTTAGATAGTTATAGGAGAGTAGAGGCTAGAGGATATACCTAGTATTATATAGGCTTACTAGACCTAATTATATAAGTATACTACAGTGCTACTACTTTAAAACTATAGGGTAAGTCCTAGCTACCTTAATAGAGATATATAGACGTTAATAGTACTAGATATATATAATAGACCCCTACTATATTCTAATACCTCTAGATATAGCTAAGGATAGTCCTTTACATATTAGTTCCCTTATAAGCCTCTACTAGGTCTACACCTTTATTAATACTCTTATATTAAGAAGCTAAAAACTTAATATCTTATAGGGCCTCTATCTTAGTACACTAAGTCCTATATTACTTATTACTAATAGTAACCTCTTATAAGTTAGCTATTTTAAGTTCCTAGAGGGCATACAGATAGGTAGTATTACTAACTACAAAGGATAAGCGCGCAAAGAGCTAAAGCGATAACTATTAACGTTTCTAATATCTGCTCTAGAGGTACCTTAATAGCAGCATAATCTATAACAGAATAACCTTCCTAGCTATAGCTAGGCGCAGTTAGTATAGAAAACGCTAACTCTTAGCTAACGCAGCGTAATAAAACGGTATAGGAAGAAGAGTAAATATAGTCTAGTAGTAGATAGTTTATATAATAAGTTAATATTACGCTAAAGAGCCTTACGCTTATAGTAATATAGCTATTACTACTTACTATAGAACGTAACTTATACCTTAACCTAATAGCCTCTATAACTTAGCCTTAGGACGTAAGAAGAGCTTTATTAAAACTAGTAAGCGATAGCTTTTAGAGTAATAGATTTACTATATAGTATATACATAAACTAAAGCTAATACTCTTATCTATTTAGATAGTACTATATTAAGTTGCCTATTCCTATCCTTCTTATTAGATATACACCCTAGTGCTATCTCCTTAGGCTAGCTATATTAAGTACGCTAGTTATAGCGTAATAATAGTAAGGCTACTATAGTAGTATAAATATACTAACGCCTACCTTACATACGCTATAGTATATAAGTTCTATTTATTTAATAGTTAAGCAGCTAAAAAGCTAGTTAGGCTGCTATTAGAGATACTGCGTAATAATAAGAATATTATCTTTATATACAGCACTAGAATCTTAACTTTAGTAGGGAGTAGGCAGCTTATATTACCTCTATACTTAAGTATCTAAAGGCTAACTAGTTCTCTAGTTAATAACTTTACTAATCCTAAGAGACTTATAAAGCGACTTAGAGGTAAACACCTCTTCTACTATAGTACCTACGTATACGACTACTTATAATAGAGCTTTAATAAATATATCTATACTACTATTAAAGGTTTAAAGGATACTAAGCTAATACCCTTCTACTATATAATTACTATAATCTAAGAGAGTAATTACCTTATATAGAACTATACTTAGAATATTAATAGCCTTAAATAAAAGATTTCTAATATTACTCCTAATGTTAAGCTTAATACTAATAGGTCTATTACGAAGATAATATAAGCCTATAGTAACCTCTTATACTGCTAGTGTAAAAGCTGCAGTGCTCTCCTACTAACTAAACCCTAATAGTTTTATAGAAATGCGACTATAGTATACCTACGCTACAATTATAATAATAAAGAAAGATAATAATAAAGAAAGAGACGCCGTAGTAGAGGAATACTATAGCTAGATATTAAATACTATAAGGATCTATACAATAGCACGTAGGCTAAAGAGGTAGTAAGAGTAATTAAGTAAGACTTAGGTAGTAAGCTAGATGCGCTATTAGTTACTAGAACTGCACTTAGCGTTAATAGTATAATAAGGCTAGTTTCTAATATAGCGAAAGCAGTGCATAAGTAACCCTACGGCGTTATAATATAGCTAAATAATAGTATAGCTCTGTACCTAAAGAAGATAAAAAGCATCTTTAATCTACTTATTAATAGACTAACTAATAATTTCGTGCACTATACCTATATACTCCTTTTACCTATAATATAGTCTTACGCTAACTATACTACACTACTAACGCCTACTACCTTATACCCTAATCCTAAGCTATCTATTACTATAGGTACTAAGTCTTAGTATCTTATAAAGCGCCTCTATAATATATACTAAAATGTGCAAATTAGCTTAATAGCTACTATAGTAGTTTAGAGTATAGAGCTACTATACTAAGTACTAGATAGTAATAAGGTAATAGTCTTATCTCTACTATTATAGATAGAGATATTAGAAGTAGAAGGGCTATAGGACAGCGTATAGCTAGGTTGCACTATTATAGAATATATTAGATACTACACCTATACTACAACTATAAAGAGAGTATAGAGTTATATAGTAAGAGGGGACAGTATTACAGATTTATAATATTAAAGAGATATAACTTTAACTTTATACCCTATAAGACTAAACTTATAGATATAACCTTACTTAAAAGGCCTTATTTATAGCTTAAGTATATATACGTCTATATATTATAGGTTCTCTTCTCTCTTCTTACTCTTCTTATAATCTAGCTAAGCTTATATATTATATATCTCTATAACCTACCTCTTTATAAAAGCCTATTCCTCTATAATATAAGTATCTAGCTATTATAATATTCTATAACTAGCTAAAAACGTTTATTAGACCTATTAAAAGATCTCTTAAGTAGTAGACTAATAGTAGGTCTATCTCTTATATTACGAACCTGTTCTATATAATAGGCTGCGCTAGCTACCTATATATCCTTACCCTATACTAGCACTTTAAACATCTACGCTATATACGTCCGTAGGGCTAGAGTATCTAAAAATCTATATTAGTCCCTTAATACGCCTTTTAAATAGTAATAAGAATTAAGAGAATCCTAGTATCTTTAGTACTATAAGTGTAGGATATAATGTAGGTGCAATTACTATACTAATAGATTACTAAACACGCTTTACGCATAATAGTAACTTAACGTTAAAAGTGTATAGGTTTTAAGATTAAGGAGTATACTAGTTACTAAAGCCCTAAGATATTCCTAAAATTCTATCCTTACGCTCTTACTCTAAGCTGTATAGAACCTTACTAGAGGCTATTATATAAGCGAAGCTAGAAGAACGTATCTACTAATCTACTACCTATACTATATTATACTACTTTACCTATTCTCTTACTCTAGCTAGTACGTACTCTTATATCTATAAATTAGGAGACGTACTAGAGATAGAGATAGCGTCTAAGATATACGAGCTATACTTCTTTATAGATAGCGCTAGCGTAGTTAAATAAGAATCTAAGCATAGCTAAGGTAGATAGGCTTTCTAAGGCAGACAACGCGCTAAAGGCTTTTCTAGTAATAGCTATACACACTTAATTAGAGAGCCTTAGGTTTACGTATACGCTATATTAGACTTAGAAGACTAATAGGTAAGGCTAATTAAGTTAGGAATACAGACTTTAGAGGTTATAGCGTAGGCATCTTACTAGGTACTTAGTCTCTACGTAAATAGAGTACTACTAGTTAAGCTATTAGGCTAAGGTCTAAAGAGTATATCCTTAGATGCGCTAGTAAGTCCTAATGTCGTAGGTCTCTTTAGTAGCAAATCTAGAGGATATAGAGGAGTGGGCGTAAGGTCCTTCTAGCGCTAAGTATAGGTCTAATCTACGACTATAAGCAGCGTTAGTAGATCTAGGTAAGAAGAACTGTAAAGTAGATGCGTATATATATTTAGAAAGCTTCTTTTTTAGGAACTTACTAGCTTACTTAACTATATCCTCCTTAACGATAAATATAAAGAATAAGTCTACTAATAATTTTAACTATAGCCTAGTTAGTTCACAACTGCAGCGTAGGGTAATTAAATAGCGACCTACAGTAGCATAAGTTATCTCTAGAGTATACCTAGCCTTAGTGCTACTTAGTATAACTTACTTAATAGCACCTTAATCTTATCTATTATCTAAAGCTATAGTTTAAGACTACGTCGTAATTAGTTTATTAGTAAGTATAGACGTTGTAGGTGTAGTAGGGTAGCTAAGTAGTAAGGGATAGGTGTTACTTAACTTATTATTTATAGTAGAGCGCTAAAGTTACTGTAGTAAAACGCGCTAACTATAAGTAGTAAGGTCTACTAGAGTATTATTAGCGGGACGACAATCTTATATAGTAATAGAAGTAAAGTAATAAGTAGTATAGGCCTTTAGTTATATAGGAAAGGTTAATAGTATAAATAGTAGTAGTATCTAAGCAGCTTATACATAGATATAAGGTCTTAAGAAGGCGTACTACGAGATCTAATAGTAAGTATAATAGAACTAAAGTAAAGATCTTAGCTAAAGATAGTATATAATAAAATTTATAAGAAGAAAGATAAAAGTCTAGAAGGTCTTTCTACGTAAGGGTGTAAGACAGCTATAATCTCTACGCTATAAACGTATTTATACCTCCTCTACTAGCCTAATAAGCGAATATAAGGAAGTTATCTAGACTATACTACTAGATATAAGAAGGAGTAGGCTATCTAATCGCTAATATCAGCTACTATATAATAATAGCTAGAAACTTACTACCTAAGTATTAAAAGCTAATACTTTAGTAGGCACGACTATAGGCTTTTTATTATCTCTAGTAGCGCTCTTAGGTCTACTCTTCTTATCCTTACGCATGTCCTTAGCGCTATCCTACTCCTTAATAAGTAGCTCTAGCGTAGGATAACTTTCTTCTAGTTCTCTACTAGCTACACTAGCTATAGCCTCTACTTTAGTAGTAGAAGGCTTTCTAGTAGATAGAAGAGGCTACTTAGCTATAGTAGACGTACGCTTACTATTAGCGTAAGAAGGCTTAGACTAGATAGAGGGGCGTATAGTGCGATACTCTATTCTAGACTATAATTAAAATAGTTAGCAGAGGACTAAAAAAAGCAGTAAGTAATACTACCTACGCTTTATTACTAGATGTTAATATACCTACGCATAGCTAGAGAGGATACTACTAATAGATATAGAGTATATCGCTTCTATATCCTACGTAATAGTTAGCATCTATAAGATATATTGCGCGTAGAGGAAGAGCTTACTAGAGTCTAGAATAGCTTAGTATTAGTATCTAACTAGACGTAGACACTACTTATATATAAGTTATAAGTAGTATTTAAGGTATACAGAGCTAATAACAGCTTTAGAAGCTACTATAAAAGTACTACTCCTATAAGGTTAAGCTATATACTATATAAGCAGCTAATATTATAGAAGACATTTTTTAGCGCGCTATATACTTCGTTAAGCTACTATAATAGGTTAGTATACTTCTAGAGCACTAGCAGAGAGGTAAGTTTAAATAAACCTAGTTAGTAACTAGACGAAAAGCGTTAGGAATAGCTTCTAATATAAGCGGAGAGCTTAAGTTACTATTACCTAAAGTGCTATTAGTAGAGTCGCCCTTAGTAGTAGCTTTTACTATATATATCTAAGCGCTAAAGTTAGTAGTAAACTAGGTATTATCTGTAGGCAACGCTGTAATAAAGTCTTATAAGCCTAAGATTATTAGGTAAGTAATTAAGGTAAGAAGTGTTACTTACTAGTAGTGTATACTACCTACTATACAATACTAGCTTTAAGACTAGATACTGTATAGGCTAATACCTGCGAATATAGTGCTAGTAGCTAGGAACGTAGTTAGTAACGCGCTCTACTCGTAGCTAATAGCGAGAGGTAATATACCTAATCCTTAACTACCTTAATAGCTTCTACCTCTTTAATAGTATACTTATCTAGATTCTTCTTATAGTTTACTATTATCGTTATAATAATTTTTACTAGCAGCGTTTAGAACGTAGTTAGAGTTTATTATAAAGTGCGTCTAGTGTAGGCGATATTAATACTAGTTATAGTAGGTTAAGGTAAAGGCTTAAGGTAGCGCTTAGACTACTACTGTCTAAGTAATAGGGATAGTCTAGCTCTTACTAAGCGCTATACTACAGTATAGTAGAGAAATAAGTAGAAAGGATATAAGAACATAAGGCGTTAGAAGTAAGACACAGCCTAAGTGCACTATAATAGGTATACCTATAGTATAAGAATATCTTTCCCTTTCCTTAGCTAGAAGAAAGAGAAAAATACCCTATAAAGAGTAATATACACTAACTATACAGACTTAGATATAATAAGAATAAAGTAATTTATAGTTATTAATACTTATAACCTCCTTATAAAAGTAAGACTGCCCTAAGGTGCTACTACTTAATAAAAAAGATAATAACCTTAAACCTCTACTAAACTAAGGCATTATAAATGTAGAAGGCTAATTTATTTCCTCTAATAAAGAGCCTATTATAGTTAGAAGACTAATATATTAAAGACTACCTATAGTGCACGTTACTCCTTAAAGGATACTCTAAGCTGTAATAAGTCTATACTACTTACGTAGTAGAGATAAGGACTAGTGTTACTCTCTACTAGATCTAGTATACGTTTTCTATCTAAGTATCGCTATCTTAGCTATCCTCTTTCTTAGCTAGATAAGTTAGATTAATATTATAGAAGCGCTTAAAAAAAGAAGAGTTAGAGGTATAAGTAGGAGTACTTAGTAAAATATAAGGCTTCTCTAGTGTTAACGCTATCGTCTTTAATATAGGGGTTATTAGCTTAATTATAGCCTTACTTATAGTACGCGAAAGGGTCTTCTTAGGGCGTAAGGATATATTAAATCTATTAAGTTAATAACGCTTAGTAGGGGTAACTAGGACTGTAATAGGACGTAGTAGTAGCAGCCTAACCTTAGACGAGGCCTTTCCTTAGGTTTAAGCCTAGAATAAAGTATTATTAAAGGGGGCTAGGGCGTTTAGTAAAGGTAAGACTGCTATTATAGTATTAGCACTTAATTTAGAGGGTTAGGGGTAGGTAAAGATAAACCTTTAGTAGACTTACTTAGGATAAGTCTAGCACTATACTTAGGGTTATATTTTATAATAACTTACTAAGTAGCAGCTATCTAATTGTAGGCTAGTATTAGTAAATAGACCTATATTTATAGAGGATTAAGACTAACTATAGCTAGCTACCTTATAGTCTTAGCTAAGACTATATAGTTAAGAGTCTTCTTTATCGCGTCTATTATTATATAGTTAGTGTAAATAAGGATAGTAAAGAAGTATAATAGTTTATAGATAGTAGAGGTAGAGGTAGGTCGTAATATTAATAATAACAGCTAGTAAGCCGCTAGTCTATACCCTTTTAGCGTACGAACTACGCTAAAAGGGCACGGCTACTATAGACGTACTCTACTACCTTTAACTACTACCTATAAACTATTATACTTTCTTACTATCTTTACTTTATTAAATAGCGCCCTATTATACCCTATACTGCGATACTATAGCCTTATACCTAGAGCGTATTCAAACTATAACTAATAATAAGCTGCTTTTTAAGGTAAGGTTAGCCTAGCGTAAGGAGAGTAGTAACTAACTCTTAAAAAGCTAAACTGCGTAACTAACTCGCTTAAGAGATAAAACCTAACTAAATTAATAGAATTATTAAGCTTATATAAGCTAGATATATAGGAAAGTAATTACTTACTAATACGCTTATTCTAGTGTCGTAAACCTTACTAAAGGACTAAGTACGTAAGAAGAGCACTATTATCGCCCTAGTAAAAACTACTATTAATAAAGAGAAGCTAAAGGATTCTAGTTACAGCGTAGCCTTTCCTATTAAGGAAGATACGTATAACAATTAGTATAAAGTAGAAGAGGTAAAGATTACATATAACTACTTTAGATTAAAGTCGTTATTATAAGAGATAGTAAAGGAGATAGCTAATATCCTAGTACACTACTTATAGTAGAGAAAGATAACTTAATACGTATACTAGGCGAAATAGATTAAGATAGTATAGGCGTACTAGAGGAGTAGCGTATAGTAAAGCGAGGTTATAATAATAGAAAAGAAGAGATAAATAGAGTTAAGCAGACTAGTAAGCAAAATACCCTATTATTACTAGTTCTAAAATATCTAAAGCTAGTATAGCTAACGCTAAATCAGTAACTATAAGACCTTAATAGGTAGTCTATAGTTAGTAAAAGTAAGGAGACACTCTAAAGAGACTCTATACACACCTAGCCCTACTACTAGGGCACGTACTACGCAGTAGATCTAAGTAACAACTCTACTTCTTAGCTACGCAACTTATCTAAGCAGCTATAATAGTTAGTATATTTAATAAACAGCGCTATTACTAATAATAATAATACGCTATCCTTAGTAAAGGATATAAGGTACTATATAGTACTACGTAACGCTATAAGAACGTAATTTACAAAGGACTAGTACTATATATTCTAGTTAGGTATTAGCAGAAAATACTTTAGTAGAAGGTTAGGAGATAAGAGTAGAAAACGAGATAAAGTTTAAACTAGGTTTAGCGCTAGCAGTAGTTTCTATAAGGCGTAATTTCTAACAGTTAGTATAGGCCCTTAAGCTCCTACTAATTGCAATAAAGGGGCTATCTATAGCTTCTTATAGTCTATCTTATAACTTCCTATAAGCTATCTATAACTTTTTATTATTAAGAGATTAGGCTAACAGATTTTACCTATATCTCCACCGCATTATACTTACTTAATAACTTCCTTTATTCTTTTCTTATCTTTTAGTATAGTATAGACGCGTTATTGCATTACTTACTACGCTCGTTATACGCTAAAGCAACTAGTTATAGTACTCTACGCTCTATAGGAACTACTAGTATAGCTTCCTCTAGCGCGACTATTACGATAGACTTAAAAATAGGTACGCTATAGTATCTGCACAAAAAGGATATACTAGTATTAGAGAGTAATAAAGCCTTTAAGGATAATATAGTAATTAACTAGGATAACTATCTCGTAAACTATAAGATAACATTTAAGAATAATTAAATTAACTACTATAGGGAGTGTATAGACCTCTACAACCTATACGACTCTATAATACTAGATTATAAGTAACTTATTACCTAGAAGGGCTATTTCGCACACTTACAAAGCGTACACTATTTTACTAGAATACTAGTTAAAAGTAAGGGTAATATTAGTATTAAATACTACTACCTATATTATAGTAAGCTACGTAACCTAAAGAAGTAGAAAAAACACTATAAAGATATGCATCTAATAGAATACAACACTATACTTACTACTAGTACTCTAGAAGCTTATAAGCTACGCCTAATCTAGTCTTACGATACTAATAATAAGGCTAAGCTACTAGACAGAGGTAGGAGCGACAGCGAAGACACAGTAATAGTTACTAAAACACTACCTATATAAGGCTATAGTAAGAAGTAAAAGCAGACGTCTAATACTACTCTATAACTGTAGACTAAGAATAAGAAGGATACTACGCGCAGTATAAAGCTACTTATAGCCGCTAGTAATATAGAAGCCTATAAGCTACGCCTAATCTAGCCTTATAATACTAACAGCGAGCCTAAGTTACTAGATAGAGGTAGTAGTAATAACGAATACGTAGTAATAGTTACTAAAATACTACCTATATAAGGCTATAGTAAGAAGCGAAAGCAGACGTCTAATACTACTCTATAACTATAGACTAAGAATAGGAAGAATACTGTGCGTAGTATAAAGCTACTTATAGCTACTAGTAACTTAGAAGCCTATAAGCTAGGCCTAATCTAGCCTTACGATACTAATAGTAAGCCTAAGTTACTAGATAGAAGTAGTAGTAATAACGAATACGCAGTAACTATTACTAAAACACTACCTATACAAGGCTATAGTAAGACGAAGACAGATAACGCGCCTAGCTCGCTTATAAGTAAGAAGCGAAAGCTAACGTCTAATACTACTCTGTAATTACTAACTAAAAGCAAAAAGGATGCTATACCTAAGATAAAGCTAATTATAATAGTAAGCCCTAGTTTTAGCGAAGTACTTTATGCCTACTACGCTAGAACTACTACTAAGTTTAAGAAGGTAAAATAACTAATAGCTACGCTAGAAGTAGAATAGTAATAAAACGAGTAAGCTAATATACGTATAAAAAGTAATATTAGATTATACTACGAGATCCTTAAGTCTACGTCTATTATTATACTAATAATATATATAGAATATATAGTAGAACGTTAATAGAGAATAGACCTTAAATATACTTAGTTACTAGTAATAGAGGAAGAAGTATAAGCAGTCTTTAAGCTAGGCCCTTTACGAGTTCCTATAGTTATCCCTACCTAGCTTTGCATAGATATATAGAATCTAAGATTATTACTAGATAACGTATTCTAAACCTTAAGCAGTTTTAATTACTTACTTATCTACGACTTCCTTATACTAGTAATATCTAATATACACTATCTAGTTAATATACCTACTATAGAAGCTATTAGATAATTTAAGGATCTACGTAGACTTATTAACCTCCTTAATCTCTATAATACGTAAGAAAATCTAATACCTAGTTTTCTTCTTAGAATACGCGCCTTTCGCCCTATCTTAGAAATATTTAAGTTAAACTTATATAGTAAGTAAGTAAATCTAGGACCTTAAGATCTTACAGTATACAAACGCTTTACTATTATTAGCGCTAATAGCGTTTTTTTAATACCCTATTAGGATTACTGTAGCGTAGTTACGTTTACTACTATATATTTAGGTAGTAAGCTTTAGCTAACGTAGCTACATTACAACCTTTTAGATACAAAAGCCTAGGCTTTTAGCGGTAACCCTAGTAGTACGCTGTTCCCTATTCTACTTAGACTAAGGAACTAGCTTATACAGCCTAATAGAAAGCTTTATACGCTAGCGTCTTAGAGTTTAGCCTATATAACTAGAAAGATACGTATTAACTCTTAAGACCTAGAGTACGTAGTAGAGCTTACCGTAGTTAAGAAGTACTATATTTATATTATAAATAAAGACTTCGCCCTAGAGTAGTTAGTAAAGGTAAGAAAACTGCTTAAGTAGTAGGAGAAGGACGACCTAATCTACCTCTAGGCCCCTAATCCTACTGTATAGTAGAACTTTAAAAAGTAGCTAGAGGTAAGTAGAACGCATATTAAAGCTATTACAAAGTATAAGACTAATAATATAATTACTACGTAGGTCCTTAAAGCGCTAAAGCTAGATAGAGGAAAGCCCTCCCTAGGATACAGCTGCTAAGTAGGTTATAAAAATAAGGCTTATAAATATCTACGTAGTAAACGTAGTTATAATATATAGTATTACGTTAGTATAACAATAGATTACGAGAACTATAAATACTACGCTTTATCTAGTCTAAGCCCTACATTAGTATAAGGACTAGAGGAAGATAATAATAAATATAGTATAAGACTAGACGATAAAATACTCTTTAAAGTAGCTTAGGCAATAGTAGAAGAGTAGAAGTATAAGGAGTATAAGGAGTATAAGGAGTACAAAGAGTAGACCTACTATAAGAATAAGGAGTATAAAGAGTATAAGGAGCATAATAAGTATAAGGAGTATAAGGAGTATAAAGAGTATAAAGAGTATAAGGAGTATAAGAAGTATAAGGAGTATAAGGAGTATAAGGAGCATAAAGAGCATAAGGAGTATAAAGAGAATAATTAAGTATCTTATTACTAGGTAACTAACTAGTAGTACTATAGTTAAGCTTTAGCCTTTCTTATTATACTATATTTCTTAGTATCTCTACCTTACGTAACATCTTCTTATCTTAGTAAAATAATATATACCTAGTATCTAGTTATAATACGCTACTAGAAGAGGAAGATAGAGCTCTTATTAGTAAGGCTTTAGTCTATAACTAAGAAAGATAGATAGGTTAGTAGTCTGCATTTAGCAGAGTAGGAGAGAGAGTACTAATACTAAGTAGCTTCTATAAGAAACAGCTCCTCTATATACTAGGGTTAGAGTTTAAGTTCTAACTTACGTTAAATAGTTATTAGCTATAAATTAACGTTAGTAGTTATACTAAAGGAAGAGAAGTTTACGTACGTACCTCTCTATACTCTACTATATACTACTATAACTTATCTATCCTCTTAATATTAGAGTATATAACTAGAGTAAGAATTAACTTTAGTCTCTATTTAGATAAATAGAGAACTATATATACCTACTAAGCCTAGCTTATAGATATAGGTACGCGCGTTAGCGATAGTATAGTAATAATAGATCTTAAAGAATACGTCGTTTATTCTAATAATCCTTAACTCCCTAAACTTCTTCTCTACTCTATATAAGATCGTCTAAAGATATACGTCTTACTATTGTATAAATACTATAGTACTAGATTCTAGTAGGTCGTATATTATTACTATTACTAGGAGTTTCTTACGAGACTAGAGTACTATATTATTAGTAATAAGTACGCTAATAGAAACGTTAGGAGTCTATACCTTCGCGTAACTATATACGTGCTTAGGTAGAGTTTCTTTAGAGTAACTCTATAAAGTAGAGATAGATCTAGTATTATATATAAGTAGATACTATAGGTGTTTATTTTAACGCGTAAGCTATAAAGAGGCGCGTACCTTAGTAGACAGCCTAAACTTATTAAGACTAACTTTATAAGATATAGCGTTAGTAAGCAGCTATAGTAATAGTAAAGTTAAAAATAGAATAGGGATTTAGATAGCTATCTATAGTATAGTAGTATAGTAGAAATTGTTTTAATAAGGGCGCATAGACGCTTTAAACGAAAAGTAGTTAAATAAAGATAGAAGCTTAACTAATATTAGATGCCTATTAGTAGTAAATAATAGTTTTATATTTACTAGCAGCGTAAGTATATAGATTAACTACCTACTATTACTCCTTAATAGAGGTATAGAATACTAGAATAGTATAAAGCGTACGCGTTACGTATATAA
>Ga0210040_10005273_pt1 | contig 16547 bp, 14 predicted proteins | sample CryGeyCG12114_NA_FD_185462 | JGI IMG/M metagenome (GOLD analysis project Ga0210040, IMG submission 185462) | Groundwater microbial communities from aquifer - Crystal Geyser CG19_WC_8/21/14_NA (SPAdes) (version 2) | ecosystem: Environmental > Aquatic > Deep subsurface > Groundwater | place: USA... | reverse complement strand
CCGGGTAAGTGCTCCAACGCAGTCGCAATTAAGGACGACGCAACCAGCTGGAAATTATCATTTACCTCCGACGGGCGGAGAGGTGGTGCAAAACAATTCTAGAAGTTGTCGCGACATTCAGCGGATCGAATCCTTCGGACATGGCAATCCGCACGCTCTTTGTCCGGCCGATCAACCCAGCCGACAGGCCGGATCCCTCCGCGCCGAGCAGCACGGCGTTGCGAAGGGCAGGACGCCAGTCGGCAAGCAGTTTCTCCAGTTGGGCTAAGCGCCACGCTAGCGAATTGTCGTGATTGGCAATTCCCGAGAGCAGCAGCACATCGCCACCGCCCACGATGCGACCCAGCAGCCCATCCGCCGACAGGTTCTCAACCGGACGGCCGATGGCCAGGATGCCGCGGTGCATCGGAAAACCCGATATCGCATCCATGACGGGCTGCGTGGCGGCGAAGACCGGCAGGTCGTCCGGGAGCTGAGCCAGGAGCGGCTCGAGCGATGCGACCCGCTTGGTGGCGATGAGGAGCGAGAGCAGTTGGTGAGTGTTCGAGCCAATGAGCTTCTCGAGGACCACTCGGCCTTCGGCGACGAACAGCCCGTCACGCCCAACCAGATCACGCTCGCGATATCGCGGTAAGCCTCTATCCGCGGGTCATCGGGTCTTGTGACGGTCATTGTGCATGAATAGCATACTTGCGCTTACAGGAGCTGCCACGATGCCGAGCTGCGGCGTTTCTGGCGATCTAAAGACAACGACTGGTCCGCGAGCGCGACTGTCCGATCGTGCTTACGACTTGCTCACCATTTCATCCGAAGCTTGTAGAATCAGAGTTTGGGAGCGTGTCCACGGCTGAGCGAACTTGAGACGCGAACGAGGGTAAGCGGATGCTGGGCGGCGCCCTCGGAAAGCACCGCACCATGCGGATGAAGGCATCGTCGCATCTCTTTGAACGTCGCTCCGACCCTTTCAGCCCGGGCCGCTCTTTGCGTCGCCCCCAAGTCCCCGCCCTCGCCGCGCTAGCTCTGGGGCTGCAACGTGGCCGCTCTGTGCTCGCGCGAGGTGAGAACCGCCACCAGCCAGATCGCGAGCCCCGCCAGCGCCAGGCCGCAGCCCACCAGGCCGGTCGACCCCCAGCCATACCCCGCTGCAATCGCCAGCCCGCCCAGCCAGGGCCCGAGCGCGTTGGCGGCGTTGAAGGCCGAGTGATTGAGCGCCGCGCCCAAGCTCTGGGCCTCCTGGGCCACATCCATCAGCCGGGTCTGGAGCACGGTGCCGAGCGCGCCGCCCAGTCCGATCGCGAACACGACCAACATCATAGACCACAGCTGGCCCGTGGCGAGCGGGTAGAGCGCGAGTGCCGCCGCGCTCCACACCAGCAGCGCGCCTGCGGTAGGCATCAGCGCGCGGTCGGCGAAGCGCGGCACGATGAGGTTGCCCGCGGTCATCCCGATCCCGAACACGGCCAGCACCAGCGGCACCGTCGCGGGCGACACGCGCGTGACCTCGATCAGGGTCGAGGCAAGGTAGGTGTAAACGGAGAATAGGCCCCCAAAGCCGATGGCTCCCATGCCCAGCGTGAGCCACACCTGTGGCTGGCGAAGAGCGCCCAGTTCGCGCAGCGGGCTGGCATGGGGCGAGGGGCGGTCGCGCGGAACGACCGCCAACACCATCGCCACCGTCGCCAGCGCGCATGCCGCCACCACGCCGAAGCCCCATCGCCACCCGAACGCCTGGCTCAGCCAGTTGGCGAACGGCACGCCCACGATGGTCGCCACGGTCAGCCCCAGCATCACCCGTGCCACCGCCTGGGTGCGCTTCTCATGCGGCACCAGCGAGGCGGCGACCAGCGCGGCGATCCCGAAATAGGCGCCGTGCGGCAACCCGCTTAGGAAGCGGAAGACCAGCATCCAGCCATAGGTCGGCGCCAGCGCGCTCAGCGCATTCGCCGAGGCGAACAGGCCCATTAGCATCACCAGAAGCACTCGTCGGCTCATCCGCGCGCCGAGCACCGACAGCAGCGGCGCACCCACCACAACTCCCAGCGCATAGGCGCTGATGACGTGGCCAGCGGTTGGCTCGTCGATGCCGAGCCCGTCCGAGAAGAGCGGCAGCAGGCTCATCGTGGCGAACTCGGCGGTGCCGATTGCGAAGCCGCCCAGCGCCAGGGCGAAGTGAACCACACCAGTTCTACCGGCGGCGGGGTTAGTTGGCACCTTCACTAACGCTCCTCAGCATGTTGCGGTGCAGCAAGGTCGCCAGATGGATAGCTAGAACACGCCCGTCAAGGGCCAGCAACAGATGCAAAGCGGGGACGAACTATCCGACCCGATTCGACCCGGTGATCGCGGCCGGGCCTGAAGGCTGCCCTCTGATCGCGATTGCAATGCGTAAGATCAAACCTGAATGATCGTCGGATGTTGGAAGGGGCGCCGGAGCAGTCGGAGCGAAAACAACTTGCTCGTTGCCGCCGCGTAGCCGCCGGAGAGGAGCGCGCCAAGTGGTCCAAACGGCAGTCGTAACACTCGGCTGAAGCGCCTCGAGCAATGGGGTTACCGCAACCAGGACGAACATATGCCTGCGGGTGCGGTGAGCCCGGGCTCAGTGGAGGAAGTGCAGGCGGTTGTCCGGATCGCCAAAGCTATACCGCCCAGGCTTCGGCCCGTCGTGGGATGCGGCATTCACTCAATCCAACTTCGGCGTCGTCACGAAACTCGGCCTTTGGCTCATGCCGGAGCCGGACGCGCTGATGGGCTTTGACATTGATGCTAACCAGGAGGACGATCTGGGATGGCTGATCGACACGCTCGCTCCGCTCCGCTCCGCCGGGAGGGGATCATCATGCAAAGCCCAAGCATCGGCAACTGGCTGCGCGCCGCTGCCCCGCTCACCCGCCGTTCGGATTGGGCGGAGCCGGGAAAGCCGATCGGACCTGATGCGATCGCGGCGGTCCGGCGGAACTCAATGTCGGCTGGTGGTCCGTTTCCACCCGCTACTACGGTCCGCTCGACATCGTTGAAGCCCGGCAGAGACATGTTGAGAAGGCTTTCGCCAACAAGGAAGCCCGTCTCAGGCCCGCCCGCTGGGTCAAGGGCGATCCCCCGGAGGGATCACCTTGGACTGGTGTACCAGTTACCTTCCCCCTCGCCAATGCGAACTGGTTTGGCAGGCGCGGCGGACATATCGGTTTTTCGCCTGTGATGCCGACCAGCGGGAAGCTGGCGATGGAAGTCAACAACCGGGCTTCGGCGCTCTTCGCGGAATACGGTTTCGACTATCATCCAAGCTTCGCGCTCGGTGAGCGTCATATGGTCAATGTGAACTAGATCCTGTTCGACCCGGACGATCTGGAGATGACCTCCAGGATTGATCCACTCTTTCGCCGGCTGGTGGCTGAGGCTGCTCGCGAAGGGTGCTCGGAGTACCGGGCGCACATCGACTACATGGACCACGTGGCCGAAACCTTCGACTTCAACAATCAGGCTCTGCGTCCCCTGAACGAAGCTGTGAAGGACGCGCTCGACCCCAACGGCATCATCGCTCCGGGCAAAAGCGGCATCCGCAGCAGGGCACAGAGGGAGCAAACCTGATGCACCAGCAGTCCATGATCGTTCTGGCAATCGCATTGGCCCTCGCGGCGACGACGGCAAGTTCCCAGGAGACGGAGCGAGCCTCCTCCGCCGCGTCGCGCGGCGTCATGCAGGACCGCTCCCACTTATCGGCTGCCGAAGCACTCTATGTCGAGAAGTGCTCGATGTGCCACCGCGAAATGGGAATGGGCACGATCCTTCTGGCCAGGCGGTGGATCCGGCTCAGGCTGAACTGGAGGACCGCACCAATCTGACTGCTCCGTTCGTGAAGCTGGTGGCGCGCCGAGGCATCGGGAATATGCCGCCTATCCGCCTGAAGAGGTGAGCGACGAACAGTTGGAGATCATCGCGAATTGCATCGTTGGGGGCGATGCGCGATGATCGATCCTATCCGCCGGCGAACGTTTCTGGCTCTTGTAGGCGCCGCTGGATCGGCGAACGCACTACCTACCAGCTTTTACCATCGATGGCGGCTGCCGCGAGCTGGTCCTGACCGACTCCCGGCTCACCCCGAGCGAGTTGGCAACAGTATCAGGTGAGAAGCGGAATCATGCGCTCACCATCAATCATTCGGACGTACTCCACTGGCGGCGGGAGCTACCCGGCGTTTTGAGGCAAGGCGGTTCTGTAACGGCCTACACTCTCTGGGAACTGACCATTCTCCTGTCGGATCTTGGAAGGGAGGCAGGATGCAAGCCGAGATGCGATCTCACCCTGAGCGCCATCGTGATCACCAAATTTGGAAGCCCTCCTTAGTGCTGACACACACACACACACACTCTTTCGTCGCCTCAAGGTGAACGATCGGCTGGACTCGAAACCAGCGTAACGCATCATATCTCCGCCTTAAGGCACGCGGCCGGCTCGCAGCTTTTGGGTCTTCCCAGCTTCAGCGGAACGAAGATCCGATTTCGCACTCGGCGGGCCTAAACATGCCAGTTCCATCGGCGTTTTGCCGGCTGATCCGCCTCCATTCTTGTAAGAGCGCGCTGGATCTCCGGATCGACAAGAAGCTCAGGTGCTGCGGCAAATGCCGTCTGCAAGGCTACATCATCGAGAAAGCGGTACACCTGCTCCGCGAACCTCTTGTGATAAAGCGACGACGCCAGCCACAGCGAGTCGCTATCGAGCTGCTCCACAGGCTTCCGGCGGACTTCTTGCAACTGGGGATCGTCTCCGCCATCCTCGATCTTGTTGGTTCGGCTAGATATCGCCCCACGAGTGCTTCGATCTGCATCGGGCCTTCCGGTCGATCGAACCTAGCAGTCCGGTCCTTACGGCTGCGCTGCGCCAGCGCGGCGTCGGATCCGGCACGGCCGCGCTCCTCTCGTATGGCGTGATAGAGCTGCGAAGCTTCCACGAAGCTCCTTACCTTGCCTTCTGCCACAGCCCGGCGATTGGTAAGGGCGATGTTGCGAACGAGACCAGCACCAACCCTGATCGCTAATTCGGCGCGATCTTGGCAAGCTGTGCCCGAACGGAGTGGCGGCGGCGATCCGGACTTGACTGAAGCGGCGACGCGCGAGCCTAAGCGCATCGATCCGAACATGCCGCTCTCGCGAAACGATCTGGATCGTGCGTAGCCGCTCGACGAAGGCAAGCTGCCATCGGCCGCTTCCGACCATTTCATGCGCTACCTGCTATCGGAGAGGCACCGAGCCCATCCGGTTTCTGCTGCGAAGTATGGATGCTCGGTTCGTTGCGCTGGCGGAGAAGGGAACTTTGTACCAGCGCAGCAACAGCCCCGGCAGATCGCCGTCGTTTTGCTTGTGTGGGCGTCAGCCGCCGCGGTCTTCCCTGCTGACCGCTATACTGGCTTGCAGATCCGTAGGACGAACAACCGGCTTGATCGGGGCTTCGGCGACCAGTTTTACCCAGAGGGAATCTGCGTCCCTGAAATAGGAAGTCTCGTTCGCTTGGCGCAATGCGTCCATGCTGCCCTTTTCCGTTCCGGAGGCTGCATTGGTGAATCCGGGCAATTCAAATATGACCCATGAGCCCTGGTCCATTTCGGCCAGACTGAGAGTGACTTGCGGCCTTTCGGTCTTGACCTGGATCTCGGTGCCGGCACGTACAGTGCTCTGGTCGCCGCTGATCTTGAATTCCTTGCCGTTGCGAACGAGCGCGATGGGCGCCTGCGGAGGACGGCGGGAGAACAGGGCTGCACGCTGAGCCTGAACGAGCGGCGTGTCCGGCGCGTTAGGGCCCAGCGAGGCGAGCAGGGCGAACCGAGCGGTGCGGGATTCCAGATCGACTGCGGCTGGAAGTTCGCCCCTGCTGTCCGAGAGATTCAAGCGTCCGATATCGCCCGTGCACACGGCAGCGTTCCAGCTGGGACGGATTTCGCAGCTGTCGTCGGTGGCGACGCTGTCGTTTTCGCCGTCGTGCAGCAGGATTTGGGAATCGGGGACGCCGGTGACCGATCCGTCCAGGTCACGGAAGGACAGGGTCCGATATGCGTTGCCGCCACGGTTGTCGTTATCGAAGCGGGCGTCGTATTTCGGAAAATAGACCGGCTTGGCGTTGACGAACTCAGCACCGCTGATGGTGCTTCCGGTACTGAGCCCCGCACTCGTGAACATCAGGAAGGACAGCGCGCCTGCTTTCCTCTGATCGTTGTCCTGGAAATTGACGAATGTCGTGTTCACCACATCATCGCGGTAATCGTAATATTCGTAGCCGCGGATGGGGAAATCCGGAATCGCAGGCTTGGGCAGGCTGCGGCCGTAAGCGATTTCCTCCGGCGTCTTGGGATTGCCGATATTGTCGGTTTCGCCCACGACCAGCGCGTCCACCAGCCGTGAACTGAACGGCAGGCTGCCGATATCACCCGCGGCCTGCGTCATGCCGATGGCATTGTCAGCAAGTTTCATGTTGCTGTACACGTAAAGGTCCCCCCGGCCCCAGAGACCACCATTGCGGTTCTTGTAGGCGGTGAGGTTCTCGAAGTGCGTTTCCATCGCTTCGCTCTCCAGATCGTTGGGATCTGTCAAAGGCAGCAACGGAATGGAGGCCAGCCCGAAAGTATTGTCCTGGTCGATGTGGCGGTCGATCAGGAACCCGTCGAAGTTGGAATGGGCAGTGTTGCCCCTGAATGCGCGCAGCGGCGTACGGCGCGGCCAGGTATTGAGGCTGGCCTCCGTTCCCAGAAAGGCGCCGTTGGGGTGTTCCGGGATCGACAGCCAGAAGCCGACCTGATCGGAGCCGGCCGCGACATTGTCTATGTAGCTGTTGTCCGGATTGGTGATCCAGAAGGACGACACCGTATTGTCCGAAGGCAGCAGCGTGTTTCCGCTGTGGAAGCTGGCTTGCCTGGCGGCCGCAGCATCCGCGTACTGCGAGGTTTTCTCGCCATTTGCGGCGAGGTTCATGGGTACGCAGTCCAATGTCGGATGACACTTGGTCTGGATGGCCAGGTTCCTGACGAACTGGTTGCCGGTCTCAATCCCGTCTTCCATGAAGAAGCAGTGGCCCACGGTGTTGTAGGTCACATTGTTCTCGATGAGCAGATCATTGGTGCCGTGGACGGTCACGCAGCGATTGTAGGTATCATGAATCGCCGAGTTGCGGATGTACTGCCCGTCGCCAGCGCCGTTGACGTGCCAGTGGATCGGGTAGCGCGCGAGCGTCAGGTGCTGCCCCATGCGATTGAGCTCGACGCCCGAAATCTTCATGCTCGAGCCAGGCATCGCCATGATGTGCCCGCCGAAGTAGTTGGCGTCCGCATCCTCGGAAGCCTGGATGCGGATGTTGCGCGACAGCAGGCCGACCTCGCCGCGCTCGTCGACCCCGAAGGTGATCTCGCCAAAGTGCATGTACTCGAGCGGCCGGTCGAGCGTCAGCGTGTTGCCGGCAACGGCGGTGACCGTCCGCCGCTCCGCCTGGCGCGGATTGAAGTCGGTCGAGGCGAGCACGATCTCATCGCCCGTGCGCCAGCTGGCCGCATTCAGGACCTCGATCCGGCTGCTGCCGGCCTCGGCCGTCTTGGACAGCTTGGTCCAAGCGTTCTCGCGATCGCCGTGCAATTCCAGGGTGCCACGCATCAGCATGATGCCGCGGTCGCCCATCGTGTTGATGTCCTCACCCGGCACGGTGTCGGTCAGCGTGATCGTGGCGTTGTGCTGGAACGGGCTCGCCTCGGTGCCGATCTGCACTTCGCCGCCGGGGACGTAGATCCAGTCGGTGACGAGCTCGAGATCGCGCTCGTCGGCGAAGGTCAGCTTGCCCTGCACGGTGATGCTGCGCAGCGCCGGGGGCGTGACGTCGAGCACGATCTCGCGGTCCCTGGCGATCGTCACCGCGTCGCCGGCAGCCGGCACCTTGCCGCCCGGCCACGATGCCGGATCGGACCAGCGCGACCGCTTGAGCGCTGTCGACGGCCCCTGCGCTGGCATGTCCATGTGGGCGTGGCTATCCTGAGCCTGCGCGCCAGCTCCCGTCCCGAGCAGGAACGGAGTCAAAGCAAGCAAGGCACGGCGAAGCAGGCGCGATGGGATCCGCATGATATCATCCCCTCCGGCGGGACTCGCAAGTCCCGCATGTCTTTTTGTTTTGTGCAAACGTGTGCCTCGGATGACGCGATTTGGCAAGCGTTCAAGCAGGAAAGAAGTTGTAGGATTGCTGCCCGGGGGCTGAAGTTCGTACGTTCGGGCGTGGTGTGCATGACGGTCGGGCTTACCGGCGCAGTGTTTGTCGCAGTTACTTCGAAGCTCGCCTCTTTCAAGCAAATGTCCGCTACCGGTTCGTGAGCTGATCGTCCGCTTCCGCGCTCTGCGGCTCGCAAGCAGACGGTCTTCTAATGGCCGAGCAGCCGCTGGGCAGCTCGCGGCGCGAGCTGCTGATCCGCAACGCGCCCCCTGGGAGACATTCAGCCCTTGATAAGACGCTCTTGAACGCGGACTGTTGGCTATGGGCGATGAATGCGAGACGCTGATCAACGGCTTGTCCCGGCTGAGCACCGCGGGCGCCCCGAATGTCCATGCCGGTTTGAAGAAAAGTTCACTAAGACGCTTTCGATCGAAACGTCGTATGTGCGAAATCGCATCCTGCCGTTGCTCACTCTTCACCGTCTCGCCTGATGCGGGAGTTTCAGGGGAAGCACTTAGATTGAACGGAACAAGTCGCGCTGATGCCCCCTAGCTACTGCTCTCGCCTGGGGCGAACGTTACGAAGCTGGCGTGCTCTAGATCGCAGGTGCGCCACACTGTACCGCGATCCCCGCCGTATCCGGTTGTGGCAAGGTGCGGTAGCGGAAAGCGCCGGGTAAGCCCGTTCTGGTTCGTCTCGGAGTCACCGCTTAATCGACTAGCAGAGCGCCCGGCAGCTTGCCGGCTTATAGTGCAGGTTATAATTCATCAATGCATTGTCGGTCAGCACGCCTGGGCCGACATTCACCCGCAGTCGAGTTGCGCATCAATACCTGAGATCTGAACCCGGCCGGCGTTCAGCAACGTCACGTCGAACGTTCCGGCACCGACTCTGGGCGCCGGGTCATAGCGGATACGCGAGCAGGCCTCGGCTAGCGAAACCTGATGTGCCCGCGCCGCTGCGAACCAGTTTTGCAGCAAGCCGATATGGCGGCGCCTCTCTGCCGTCCGTTTGCGTCGGGGTCAAAGTGCTCCGGCGGGAAGTTTTTGCTGAGCTTCACTAGGTTGCAGCAGACAGACATACTCTGCCGATTGCAAGCTTGAGTCGTCAGCGAAAGGTCCCAGGTTGCGCCGAGGGCTCACGTTTCCTCACCCCCGCCGAGGTTTGCCTCGTCCACACTGCTCTCGGCCTGTGCCGAAGCGGCGGAACTCGCATTTCGGCTGACCTGGACGGTGGTTGCACCCGCGCTCGGTCCAGCAAGGCGCGCGCCTTCTCCGGTGGAGACGACCTTCACCCAGAGCGCGTCCTCGCCCTTGTGATACGAGGTGGTGCTGGCGGTGCGCAGGGCCTCCAGGCTATCTTGCGGCGTACCCGAAGCCGCCGCGGTGAAACCCGGCAGTTCGAAGAGTACCCATGAGCCGCGCTCCAGCTCGCTCAAGCGCAGGTCCACGGACGGCCGTTCGGTGATCACCTTAATCTCGGTGCCCGCGCGTACGTTGGTCTCTCCAACAAAGGCGAACTCCCTGCCGTCGCGGCTGAGCATGACCGGCAGCTGAGGAGCCGGCCCGCCATCTGCGGCTCGAGCAACTCGCGGGGCTGGCCCGCTCGCACCAGCGGCAACGCCGGCCGCTGCGCCTGCGGCAGGACCTGCACCGGGAATGGCGCCGAAACCTGGGATCGGGGGCGCGCCGCCAACCACTAAGCGGCCGTAATCACCCGTGCACACGGCGGCATTCCAAGTCGGCTTGACCTCGCAAGCATCGTCAATGGCAACGCCAACTTCTTCGTCGTTGTTGAGGATGAAGGAGTTCGGGACGCCGGTCACCGATCCGTCGACGTCCTGGAACACCACGTTCTTCCAGGTTGCATTGCCGTAATCGTCGTTGCTCCACTTGTGCTCGATGGGAGGGAAGTACACCGGCTTAGCGTTGACGAATTTCGCGCGCTGAATGGTGTTGTTGGTGCTCGCTCCGAAGCTGGTGAACAGCAGGTAGGAGATTGCTCCTGTCTTGCGGGTGGCGTTATCCTCGAAGTTTACGAAGGTGACATTGTCGAGTTCATGACGGTAGTCGTAGAACTCGTAACCCCGTATCGGGAAGTCCGCGAGCTCCGGATCGGGCAGGCTGCGACCGTAGGCCAGTTCCGTCGCCGTCCTGGGATTACCGGTATTCTCGCTCTCGCCTACGAACAGAGAGTCGACCACCCGCGAAGTATAGGCGGAACGCCCCAGGTTGGCCGACGCATGCGTGTAGCCGATCGCGTTGTCGGCCACCTTCAGGTTCTTGAGCAACGTCATTTCACCGCGAACCCAGAGCCCGCCATTCCGGTTCTTGTAGCTCGTGAAGTCCTCGATCACCCTTTCGACCTGAGGGCTGTTGGCGTCAGCGGGATCGGCAAGGGCGATATGTCCGGCGGTCGCGAAAGTGCCGTCGGGCCTGGGGCCACGGTCGGCCATCAAACCGTCGAAGTTGGAATGAGCGACGTTGCCCTTGAACTCCCGCAGCGTCGTTCGGCGCGGCCAAGTCGCCTTGCTGATCCCGGTCCCTTCGAACGCGCCCGTCGGATGCTCGGGCAAGGCGATCCAAAAGCCGATCTGGTCGGAACCTGCAGCCACGTTGTCGCGGTAAGTGTTGTTCGGATTGGTGATCCAGAATGTCGAGGCCGTGTTGTCCGAAGGAAGAAGGACGTGCTCGGAGCTCTGGCCAGCCGTCAGGAAGTTTTTCCCGCCCGCCACTCTGAACGGCGCGAGATTCGTCGGCTCGCATGGCAGGGTAGGGTGGCACTTGGTCTGGATGCCGAGATTGTGGACGAACTGGTTACCGGACTCGATGCCGTCTTCCATGAAGAAGCAGTGACCTACCGTATTGAAGGTCACGTTGTTCTCCACCCGCAAGTTGTCGGTGCCATGCACCGTCACGCAGCGGCTGTAGGTGTCGTGAATGGCCGAGTTGCGGATGTACTGCCCGTTTCCGTCCCCGGCGACGTGCCAATGGATCGGGTATCGGGCCAGCGTCAGGTGCTGTCCCATGCGGTTCAGTTCGACGCCCGAAACCTTCATGGTCGATCCTGGCATGGCCATGATATGCCCGCCGAAATAGGAGCTTTCCGCATCCTCGGACGCCTGGATGCGGATGTTGCGCGTCAGCAGGCCGACTTCGCCGCGCTGGTCGACTCCGAACGTGATCGCCCCAAAGTGCATGTATTCCAAAGGGCGGTCGAGCGTGATGGCATTGCCCTCGACAGCGGCGATCGTGCGTCTCTCCGCCTGCCGCGGGTCAAAGTCGGTGGAGGCGAGGACGATCTCGTCGCCTTCGCGCCAGCCGGCGGCATCAAGGACTTCTATTATGGCGCTGCCGGCTTCGGCGGTTTTCGAAAGCTTGGTCCAGGCGTTTTCGCGGTCACCGTGCAGCTGCAGGGTGCCGCGCATGAGCATGATCCCGCGATCGCCCATCGCATTTATGTCTTCGCCCGGAACGCTGTCGGTGAGGGTGATCGTCGCCTTGCGCGTATGGGGTCTGTCCTCGCTGCCAATCTGCAACGCGCCCCCGCGCAGGTAAATCCACTCCGTCTCGAGCGCGAGATCGCGCTCGTCCGAGAAGGTCAGCTTGCCGTCCACGGTCACGCTGCGCAAGGTCGGCGCATCGACGTCGAGAATGACCTCCGTGTCCCGGGCGATCGTCACCGCATCGCCTTCCCCCGGGACCTTGCCGTCCGGCCACGCAGCGGGGTCGGACCAGCGCACTGTCCTGACCGTTGATGGAGGCGCGTCTGCGTCCGCATGCCCGTGCGCATGACGATCCTGCGCAGCTACGCCCGACCCTGCGCCAAGCAGCGATACTGACAAAAGCGAAGATACAAGCAGCAGGCGAGATGGCAGGCGCATGACGTTGATCCTCTCACGCGGGACGATAAGTCCCTCTTTTTGCAGTTGGCAAAAGTATGCAATGGATAGCCTAACCTGGCAAGGTTGTAGCAGCGGCGTCATGCGCTGAGTTGGACCCATAGTGTTCCACCGCGCCAGCGATCGCCTGCGGCGTGCTCTCGACGCGGAGAGCGCCGACCGTCTGGCCATCGATATCGACAACGCAGACGTGCGGCGTTTCCATCGATAGGTCAGCTCCGGCAAAATGCTTTGGATTGCTTCCTTTCTTCAGGTCTCAAGTCCGGAACGTGCGCCGCTCAGCCGGCTCGAGCAAGCAGCCACCCATTGCACGATGACTCCTTTTGAAAGCTGTTCATCGCCTTTCGCGTCGCGGCTCAAACCATTTTGACATCACCAAAAAGCGAGATTGACTGCGTCAATATCGAAACATAGACCTATTCACCAGGCGCTCTGCAAAAAGCGCGGGAGGGGATGGGAGGGCATGATCGATGTCTACACTTGGGAGTCCAATTGCAAGGCAAGCCGCTGGAGGCGGCGGCGTGATCACCCTCCATCACTCGCCTGCCTCAGCCCATTCGGCCTCCGTCCGCATCGTGCTGGCGGAGAAGCAGCTCGACTGTGCTTTGCACGAACTGGACCTCGCCCGTTCCGAGCAGCACCGGCCTGCATTCCTTGCGGTCAATCCGACGGGCATGGTCCCAGTGCTGGAGGATGGCGGCCACAGGCTCACCCAAGTCTTCTTCATTCTGCCTACCTGAACGAGCGCTTTCCCGATCCTCCGCTGGGCAGGACCAATCCGCAGGCCCGTTATCATGTGCAGAAACGCGGGAAGTATGTGGAGACGCACATCGCTCCCCACCTGGCGATCGTCCGCTGGGCCAAGCGCATCCCCTCCATCACCCGCGATTTCGACCGGCTGACGCCTGAGCGGCGCGCCCTTTGGGAACAGGCGGCGGCGGGCTTCAGCGCGGATGACGTCGCCGCCTCGCGCGAAGCGCTCTGCCGCGCCGCGTCGCGGATCGCGCAGGATCTCGAGCGGGGGCCGTGGCTGGCGGGGCTGGACCACAGCTCGCGGATTCGGCGGTCTTCCCCCACGTTGAGCAGTTCCCGGCACTGGCCCTCGGGCTCTCCTCGGGCCGTGGAGGAGTGGCGCTCCTGCGTCGCCCGACGGCCAGCGGTGCGGAGTGCGGCCGGCGCGACCGAGCTGGTGCTGACGATGGCGCCCGAGAGAGGCCGCTGGGGCTGAACAAGAACAAGAACAACGCTGCGAGACGACATCGCAGACCGCAGGGAGGAATGGGATGAAAAGGACGCTGAAGGAGACAGCCGCTCTCGACATCGTGCTGAAGACCGGGCTGGTGGCGCTGGCTCTGGGGCTTCCGGCCGCCGCAGCGGCGCAGGAGCAGGGCGCGCAGGAGCCGGCGCTGAACGAGATCATCGTCACGGCGCAGTTCCGCGAGCAGGTGCTACAGGACGTGCCGATCGCCATCACCGCCGTCACCGCGGAGGAACTGGAGCAGCGCAGCCTCAAATCCGTCGTCGACCTCGCCGAGTCCGTGCCCAATGTGCAGATGACCACCGGCGGCTCCGGCTATGGCTCTCAGACCAATCAGGCTTTCATCCGAGGCCTCGGCCAGCTGGACTTCCTGCCTACCTTCGAGCCGCGCGTTGGTTTCTACGTGGACGATGTCTATTACTCGAGCACCTTCGGCTCTGTGTTCGACGTGCTGGACCTGGAGCGGGTGGAGGTGCTGCGCGGCCCTCAAGGCACCTTGTTCGGCCGTAACTCGGTGGGCGGCGCGCTGCGGATCATTTCGCGGAAGCCGCGCGGGGACAACAGCGGCTACGTCGAGATCCTCGCCGGAAGCCGGCAACGGTATCAGCTGCGTGGCGCCTATGACCTCGGCGTGGCTGAGGGCCTCGGCTTCCGCATCGTCGGCAGCGCCAAGGGGCAGGAGGGGCAGGTCCGCCGGCTCGACTACAAGTGCGTCTACCCGCAATACGGCAACAACGAGGTCGGCGGCCTTGGGCAGGGGCCGCTGAAAGATGGCTGCAAGGTCGGCACGCTCGGCGGCGGCGACAGCTACAGCTTCCGCGGCACCCTAGGGTGGGAGCCGACCTCCGCCATCCAGGTCTACCTCTCCGGCGACTACACACATGAGACGTCGGAAAGCCCGGCCGAGATCATCATCAAAGCGCAAAGCTCGCGCGTGAATCCGGAAACAGGGATCATCGGCGGTAGCGTGATTCCGCCGGCGGGCGTGGACACGAACGGCCTCGCGAACTGGCTGCGCGGCCTCGGCACCTCCTATTACGGCTTCGACGTCTCTACGCCGGAGAAGCTGCAGGCGATCATCGCCTCGCTCGAATCGCCGGACGGCTACACCACCTTTGCGCGCTACGGGAACGAGCGGACCGGCTTCACCAATCCTGCGGAGGGCGAGCTTGACGCCTTCGGCGGCTCGCTGACGGTGGAGGCCGACCTCGCGCCGGAGATGCACCTCACCTCCATCACCGCCTATCGTGAATACAAGGGTGATTTCGGCCAGAGCCTGCTCGCCGTGCCGACCGAGGAGGTCCGCAACGGGCTGGAACACCAGCAGTTCAGCCAGGAACTGCGCCTGCTCGGCAGCATGTTCAACGAGGTCGTCGATTACACGGTCGGCGCCTACTACCTCGAAACGGAGACGCTGAACCCCGCGCGCGTGCAGACCGAAGGGTTCATTCCCGCGCCTCTGGATTTTTTCAGTGACGACCGTGCGACGCTGGAAAGCTGGGCCGTCTTTGGCGCGCTGGACCTGCACCCGATCGAGCGGCTGACGATCTCCGGCGGCCTTCGCTACTCGAACGAGACGAAGACCTACACGTTCAACCGCGACTATTCGCCGTCAAACCTGGCCTTCCTCAACTTCATCGCTTCGGGCGAGACGAAGGATGACCGCATCGATCCGCGCGTCGCCGTCACGTATGAGCTGACAGACGACATCAACATCTACAGCTCCTACTCCACCGGCTTCACCGCCTCCGCCTTCAACGCGCGGCCCTTCGGCGCGAACGGCATCTTCGCGCTGGAGCCGGAGGAGGTCACCGCCTACGAGGTCGGCTTCAAGAGCACCCTGTTCGCCAACATGCTGCGCGTGAACGCGGCCGCCTTCCTGACCGATTTCAAGGGCTTCGTTGGCACCGTCAACGATCCCACGATCCGCAATGGCGGCTGCGTGCCTTTCTGCAACGAGAATGTCGGCGATGCGGAGATCAAGGGCTTCGAGGTGGAGGCCGTGGCGAGGCCCGTGCCGGAACTGCAGCTGTCCGCCAGCGCCGGCTACACCGATTTCGATTATACACGAGTGCTGGCCCGCACGCAGGGCCTGTCGCTCGACAGCCCGCAGATCCGCGTCCCGAAATGGACGCTGTCGGGCGCCGTGCAATACGACATCCCCGTCGCGCCGGACCAGTATGTGGTTCCCCGCATCGATGCGAGCTACCGTTCGGACATCCCGTTCTCGACGAATGTGCTCGCCGTCTCGTCGGTTCAGGAAGGCTATGCGCTGGTCAATGCGCGGCTCACCTATCGCAATGACGCGCTCGGCCTCTCCATCGCCGGCGCCGTCACAAACCTGTTCAACAAATATTACCTGACCACGATCACTGACCAGCGCGAAAGCTTCGGTTTTCTCAGCGCCAATGTCGGGCGGCCGCGGGAATGGTCGGTGACCGTACGCAAGGAATTCTGAGCTGCATGGCCGCGGCGGCCGGGGAAGGGGTGACGATCGGTACGATTGCAGGGGATGCCGGGTGCTTCCCGTTCCGCCACCAGAAGCGCCGGTGACCGGCGCCGCCGTGGCCCCGCCGCACCAGTAGTGCTTCAACAGACGCCGCCGCTGCCTATCCACCGGAGAGGGAGGCTTGGTACGCGTTCGGCGTCCTCGCTCTGGCGACGACTTTCGCCATGCTGGATCAGGGCATCTCCGGCCGCTGATCCAGCAGATCATCGTCGATTTCCAGCTCACCGATACGCAGGCAAGCCTGCTGCTCGGCCCGGCCTTTGCCTTCGTCTATGTGCTGGGGGCATCCCCCTCTCGCCGATGATCGACCGGCGGGTGCGTACGCGCATTATCGCCATCGGCATTAGCGTCTGGAGCTTGGCGAGCGCCGCCTGTGGCCTCGCCTTCGCGAACGATCGTGCTTCCCTCGTTTCATTCGCGGTAATCATAGCCAGCGACTTCCGCGCCAAGCTCAAAACCCGGCCTCGTCTGCGCCGATGCGGGCACCGCCGCGAGGATCGCGGACCCCATAAGTGCGGCTGTCATTTCACTGCTTCGCATCATCACTCTCCTTGGCTCTTCGCCGTAGGATGCGACGAGAAGCTTGCCCGCTTGTGACCCGCCGTCCACGCGCGCGTCAGCTTGCGGTAAGGCGAAGCAGCCATGATCTGGAACCTAGAGGTAAGATGGCGCGACTTCTTCTTGTCGAGGACGATCCAGAGCTTCGC
>Ga0210040_10005272_pt1 | contig 16551 bp, 17 predicted proteins | sample CryGeyCG12114_NA_FD_185462 | JGI IMG/M metagenome (GOLD analysis project Ga0210040, IMG submission 185462) | Groundwater microbial communities from aquifer - Crystal Geyser CG19_WC_8/21/14_NA (SPAdes) (version 2) | ecosystem: Environmental > Aquatic > Deep subsurface > Groundwater | place: USA... | reverse complement strand
TGGCCGAGGCGTTCAACTCGTTGTTCAAGGCCGAGCTGGTCCGCCACCAGGGCCCATGGAAGAGCATCGACGACCTCGAGATCGCCGTCGCCGAGTACGTCGACTGGTTCAACTTCCGCCGCCTGCACGGCGAGATCGGACTGAGGCCGCCCGTCGAGCACGAACAGAACTACTACCGTCACAACCCCACGCCGACTACCGTCGGCGCGTCACTACAGAGCCTCCACTGAACCCGGCACGGGACAGGTCGTCAGCCTCGAGCAGGGTCACCGGCAGCACGTCGACCAGCGAGGATCGCACGTAGTTCGCCCCGCCTGAAAACCGGTGAAGCTCAGGTAACCGCCGGCCATCATCAAGCCACCTAGCCGGGTGTACTCACCGAGGTTGATCAACGGGTTCGCCGCGCTCCGCCCGGCCAACCACGTCTGGGGCGGTAGCAGCAGCGAGTCGGCGCCGATGTCGGAGAGGATGATCGCGTCCCATGCCTGCATCTCGGACACCGTCCGGGGGAACTTCTGGGGGACGTCGTGGGCGTACAGCTGCTCGACCTCGATCCCCTCGCGAGCCGCCGCGGCGATGAACTCGTCCGCACCGGTGTGGAAGGTGACGCTGTCGAAGCTGTCGAAGCCCTTGTAGTGGGTGGCGTGGGAGACCCAGGACTCGCCGGCCAGCAGGACTCGGGCCATGGTCAGCCTTCCTTCATGGTGTCGAACACCGCTCGCGGGTTGGTGATGGTCAGCTGTGCGGTGGCGGCGTCGTCGAGGCCGTGCCGGAGCAGCCGGGGCAGGAAGTACTGCTGGATGTGTGCGTAGCCGGGGCCACCGAAGTGACGCAGCAGGCTCTTCAAGAAGATGTCGGACGACAGCAGCAACTGTCCGAGGTAGCCGTCCTCGACCAGGGCGCTGATCGACCTGGCGGTGTCCTCGTCGGACGGGCACTGCACGCCCTGGTCGGCGTAGAAGAGCTCGGCCCGTACTGGACCCAGGCGCCCCGGTCCATCAGACGCTTCTGGTAGGCGAGGTCGGAGCCGGACGGGTTCATGTGGCAGAGGATGACGCGCCGCGGATCGACGCCCCGCTGCTCGACGAAGTCCAGCACCTCGTCCCCGAGACGGAACCACCCCGGCAGGTGGACCTCCATCGACAGCCCGGAGGTGGTCTGGACGGCGCACGCCGCGGCCAGGCTCTTCCGCTCGGCCGACGCGAAGTCCTGACCGACCCCGATCTCGCCGATGATCCCGGGCTGGATCCCGTGCTCCCCCTCGGCCAGGTCGAGGCGGATCATCTCCGCGATCTCCTCCTCGGAGGCCGCCGCCAGCCACTCCGGCTGCGCACCCTCCAGGTAGAAGCCGGTGCCCGCCACGATGTGCACACCCGTGCGCTCGCTTACCTCGCGCAACGCCTCGAGGTCTCGGCCGATGCCCAAGCCCGTCGTCTCGACGATGGTGCCGCCACCGAGCTCGGCGAAGCGGGCGACCTCGGCGACGGCCAGGCGGAGGTCCTGCAGCCGGCAGTTGTCCCGGTTGCCGAACGGGTCGTGCTTCAGGTCCCACAGCAGGTCCATGGCCACCGGGGCGTCGGCGAACTCGACCGGATTGAGCCCGACGAGGTGGATGCCTGCCACCACGAGCTGACGTCGTTGATGATGTGCTCGTGGGTCAGGGTGACGCCCAGCTCGGGGCTGTCGACGGGGCCACGCACCGTCACCACATCGGTCATGGCTGGGCCCCCACGATGCGCTCGAAGAGCTTGCTGTTGAGCAGGATGGCGACGATGAGGATCAGGCCCTGCACGATGGGCACCCAGTAGACGTCCACGTGTAGCAGCACCAGCCCGTTCGAGATGATGCCGAGGGTGAGAGCGACGAGGGCCGAGCCGAGAATCGATCCGCGGCCGCCCATCAGGCTGGTGCCGCCAAGCACGACCGCGGTGATCACCTCCAGCTCGAAGGCGGTCCCCGAGTTCGAGGAGCCGCTGGCCAACCGCGTGGCGACCATGATCCCGGCGATCGAGGCGAAGAGCCCGGTGAGCATCAGGGCGGCGAGCTGGATGCGCCGGATGTCCACGCCGGAGCGCCGCAGCGACTCCGCGTTGGACCCCACGGCGATCTGGTTGAGGACCTTTGCTGCGAATCCCGAGAGCTTGTCGTCACTATGGCCGCATCGGGCAAGGCCGCCCGGACGCTGCCGACCGGAGCGTGCCGGACAGGTAAAGGCTGCCGTTGTGCGGGACGCCGCAGGCCGACCGACTCCGTGCGGAGCACGCAGAATATTCTCGTGCGAGACGCCGCAAGACGCCTCGACCACCGCGGGCTGCCACAGCCAGCACCACGATGACCCAACCGATCCGAGAGCGCGGCAGACCGACGGATCTACAGGGGCGTGGTGATCTGATCCGTCAATCGCGACTGGCCCGCAACGGTGCGTGAGGACTGACGCGGATCTCTGGCACGACGCCGCCGCTCCACTCTGCCGCACGAATCGCAGCCTCGGCAGCCTTCCGGTTGTCAGGGTCGAGCCGGTCGACGAACAGGATGCCGTCGAGATGGTCGTTCTCGTGCTGGATGATCATCGAGAGACGGCCGTGCCCTTCGAGGCGCAGAGGCTCTCCATACATCGTGAAGCCGCTTGTCAATACCTGCATGTGTCGGCGGCAGTCGAAGGGCAGACCTGGAATAGACAGGCAGCCCTCCGGCCCGAACTGCTCCTCGACCCCGACCACCTCGACCGTGGGGTTCACCACGTGACCGACCTCGCCGTCCAAGATGTAGGTGAACACCCGCAGCCCCACACCAATCTGCGGCGCGGCGATTCCGCCGCCGTTAGCGTCGATCATGGTCTCGGTCAGATCCTGGACCAGGGTCCGCAGCTCCTTGTCGAAGTCGACGACGGGCAGGGCCCTCTGCCGCAGTATCTGGTCGCCAAACAGGCGGATGGGTCGGATAGCCATGGTGCTCCTCTTAACGACGTAGGGACGGCTGATCATTGGTTCGAGCCGGGAAGCGTTCGCGGTGCACGGCAGATCAAGGATCTACTCTCGTGGCGCACCTTCACTTCTCGGTCGCGCTCCGCAGCGCTTTGACCGAATCGATGGATACGCCGGCTCGTGCGGGAATGGCTGAGCTCCTAGCCGACCTGCGCCTTTCACCTGTTCAAGCGGTTCAGGAGCCGGTCGACGAACTGTTCGCAGGCGACGATCTGGTGGAGCTCGATGTATTCGTTCGCCGCGTGCGCCTGCGCGATGTCACCAGGGCCGCAGACGATAGCGTCAATGCCGTTCATGGCGAACTGCCCTGCCTCCGTCCCGTAGGTCACCTTGTCCGAAGAGGGGGTGCCGCCGAGCTCGACGGCTAAGTGGTACGCGCGGCCGTCGCGGCTGCTCTCCAGACCAGGCACCTGAGCCAGGACGTTCACCTCTACCGAGGCACCGGCGTACTCGGTCTGCATCTCGGCCTGCAGCTTGCGGGCCTCGGCTTGCATCATCTCGACCATGGGCACCGGGTCGTCGTCTCCGACCGTTCGGAACTCGCAGAGGATACGACAGCAGTCTGGCACCGTGTTGGCCGCGATCCCGCCCTGCACCATGTTCACGCCTGCTGTCGTCCAGGGCACGCGATATGCGGGGTCGAAGGGTCCGTCGACCCGGCGGCTGTCGGCGAGCGACCGGATCGCGGTCACCGCACGTGCGGCGTATTCGATGGCGTTCACGCCTTCGGGCGTCAACGAGGAGTGTGCGGCGCGGCCGTGGAAGGTCAGCTGCACCAGGTTGGTGGACTTGTGCCCAGCGATGACCCGCATGCTCGTGGGCTCCCCGACGATGCACAGCTCCGGTGGCGCCTCCCGAGAGCCAAGGAACTGGGCGAGCTCAGCTCCGCCGAGGCAGCCCACCTCCTCGTCGTAGGAGAAGGCCAGATGGACCGGTCGGGAGAGTCGAGCAGCGGCCAGATCCGGCAGCCGGTGCATGACCACGCCGAGGAACGACTTCATGTCGGCGGCGCCCCGACCGTAGAGGCGGCCGCCGCGGATCTCGGGGTCGAAAGGGTCGGTCTGCCAGTCCTGACCGTCGACCGGCACCACGTCGGTATGTCCAGAGAGGACGACGCCGCCACCCACCGAACCGTCGGCGGCCGGCAGCGTGAGCAGCAAGTTCGCCTTGCTCCCGTCCTCGTTGGGAAGTCGCTGAGCGGTCAGCCCGAGGCGCGTCATCTCCTCCTCGAGCGAGGCGATCAGATCCAGGTTCGAGTTGCGGCTGGTGGTGTCGAACCGCAGCAGGCGTTCGACCCACGGCAGGGAGGCCGGCATCTCCACCGCGAGGGGTGAGGACTGTCGCTCCACGTCTCACCTGCTCTCGGTCAGCGCGACGTGCTGCTCGAGAAGCTGGGCCAGCCGCTGCGGGGTCTCCATCATCTGCAGATGACCGACCTCGGGGGTCAGCACCTGTTCCGTCTCCAGTGCACGCGCCATCTCAGTCCCATCGCTAGCGTGTAGGTCTGTTCGAACTCCCCAGTGAGCACGAGCGCGGGTGCAGACACCCGTGCGGCCCGCGCCCTGGAGTCCGACGTGACCGTCGCCAGCCACACTCGCTTCACGGTCTCCACATCGTTGGGGGTCGCGAGCTAGATCCCCCTGTCGATCATCTCGGCTGGCGCACGTGGTCGGAAGATCATGTCCGGGAACACGGCGCTGAAGGAGCCCTCCACCCCGAGCTCGTCGAACATCTCCAGGACGACGTGCAGGTCGGTGCCGGGGAAGTTGAGGGCGCTGCCCATCCCCAGTAAGCGAGAGCACCTGATCCGCTCGGCGCTCGGCCAGACACACGGCGAGCGACCCGCCGACGACGTGGAACGGCTGGATGAGGCCTAGGGCGTCGATGAACGCCTTGAGGTTTGACAACCACTCGTCGAGGGCGAAGTCCCCCTTCGCGTCGGAGTCGCCGTGCCCTCGGAGGTCGGGCAGGAAGTAGGACCGGTCGGTCGGCAGCTGGTCGATCAGCTCAGCCCAGATCCGACCATGGGTGTTGATCGGGTGGGTGAAGATCGCCGGCGGTGCGGCGGAGTTAGATCCCTGGCTCTTCCAGCCGGCCAGAGAATCGACCGGTCCGTCGATCCGGACTGCGTCAAGCGACATGGGATGGTCTGCGCTTTCGGGTTCGTCGAACGTCAGAGCGGAGGCGTTACGCGAGCTGGAGCTGGGTCATGTCGATGAAGCCCACTTCGGCGATGGAACTCAGGTAGCCGCGCAAGTGCGGAGCACTCGCGAAGACCTCGGCGAAGAGTGCCTCAGCGGCCGTTACCTGGCCAGCGCGGGCGAGCAGGACCGCCTTCCAGAACGCGGCTTCCTGGTTCTCACCCAGCGGCTTTCGCGCTCCTTCAAGCGCGGCGAGGGCAGCGTCGAGCTCCTTTGGGGCGACGTTCTCGTAGGCGCCCATCATGATGCGGGGAGCGAACAGGACATCCCCGATCGAGTCGGAGGCCCGGTGCATCGCCACCAGCCGGGTGAGCTCGCCGATCGGGTCAAGGTGGTCATCGACTCGAACGTCCATCAGCACCTCTTCCCACGGCGCGCTGGACCTCTTGCCCGAGACCACTCGAAGCATTGCTGATTGCGATCCCCGCGCGTCGCCGCCCGCGTCCTCAGCCGCGCGCAGTGCCGCGAGGATCCGCTCGGGGAATGGTGCCGTGCAGGCCTCGAAGGCGTCGATCATCGACTCGTACACCTTGTCGGAGGCCAGCATGTTGCCCTGCGCGACGGCATGCTCGCCCTTCCGACTGCCCGCGGACGGTACGCAGCGGTCGCCAGTGAACGAGGCCACCCGGCCTTCGGCGTCGACCACGGCAACCTGCCGGTAAGCCTTCAGGTCGTCGCTCTTCAGCAGTGTTTCTAGCGTCGTGTCGGCCGAGACTCCCGAGCGCAGCTGGTCCAGCCCACGCGGACCGTAGCTGACGTCTACGAATGCTTGGGTCGCGACGCCGCCGAGTCCTGGCTCGAGCCAGCCGACCAAGCGCCCGACGCCGAAGAAGTGCGATTGGACGCCCACGCCGATGGCACCGGTCTCGGGGTCGCGGGCGAGAAGGGAGTAGGTCATCTGGTCACGCCGTTTCCGGTTGGAGTTCGACTGCTGCTTGACGATGCGTGGCAGGTTCGCGGTAGCGGGTGCTCGGGCGGGTTGACCGGCACCTCGATCTGGATGCTTCATCGGGCTCGGGAGCGAGTGGGCGGGCGGCTGGGGGCGGTCCGAAGCAGGTCGAAACGCGGCGAAGATGCCCTAGTAGCCCGTCTCTGTGGTCAGCAGGCGCAGCCGGCTGGCTCCGCGGTGGTGTCACCGCGGCCTACGCCCGACCCCAGCAAGAAGGGCGGGAGGCGCTGCTGTGTGCGTCATCGTACTCAGCGGGTCGCTTCAGTTCGGGCGGCGACGAGTGCCGCTGTCCGAGCCATCTCGTTACCTACCAGCATCACGCCCTCGTCTACCCCCATGCCTGGCTTGGCCAGCACCTGGGAGGCGTCGCAGGCCATAGCGATGTGCGCGCTGACCCGCGCCGAGAGGTCTGTCTCGTTGCAGCTGCCGCCGCAGAACGCCTCGAGGCCTGCTTCGCGGACCAGCAGCAGGGCCTCGATGGTGTTGGTCAATCCACCAAGGTCGGGCGTCTTGACCTGGATCACATCGGCCGCGCGCGCGGCCACGAACGCGGCTACGTCGTCGAAAGTGTTGCACCACTCGTCCACGGCGATCTTGACCCCTGACCCGCGCGCCCGTAGCTCAGCGAGCAGCGCACCATAAACCTCGATTCGGCTGGCCGTGGCGCCCGTGTCGATCGGCTGCTCGACGACGAGGGTCAGCGGGGCGCAGCGACGGCTGAGCCGGTCGAGGTAGTCGGCGATCTGGGTCAGGTCGCCGTCGAAAGCGATCCCGACGGTGCCGTACACGTCAACGTGCAGCCGAGGCCGGTAGTCCCCCGTCGGCCACAGCTCCACGATCCTGTCCACCAGCCAGCCCAGGTACGCCTCCAGCAGCTCGCCGTGGTTCCCGAGTCCGGTCTCCAGCTCGTTGATCAAGGCGTGCGGTAGGACGTCCACACGTTTGAGGATCATCTTCTCCGCGTTGAGGTAGCGGTCGTCGCCGGTCTGGGCATACAGCGGCACCGGCCGCAGCGCGGACCCGGTGGCGTACTCGTCGCGGACGACCTCGGCCATCGTCAGCCGTCGCTGCACGGCCGCGGCTGCCAGCAGCGCCTGGCTGACGCCGTAGCGGACGGCGGTGTGCAGCGGGGCGCCGTCGCGACCGGCGCACCGGTCGACCCGCTCGGCCGTGCCCCGGAAGCCGTCGAGCTCGAGACCGGTGAGCCACGGGGTCAGCACGGCAACGACCTCGGCCTCGGCCTCGGCGGCCGAGAACAGCGGGTCACGACCGCCGACGGCTCCGTACTGAACGGCGGCGCAGTCCCCCGCCACGACCGACCCGTCGTCGAGCAGCAGCAGGACCGACAGCGCCTCGCCCGGCTGCCGGACGGCGGAGAACCCAGGGGTGACCGGCGCGCCGCGATAGCCGAAGCCGTCGTGCACCGCGCCAGCACGGATGGCCTCCTGGTCGTCGGAGAAGAACCCGGAGCGGACCGGGACGGTCAGCACGCGCTCGATCCTCATCGCCGCCCCGGTCTCAACTCGGCCAGACCACGGTGAGACCGCCGTCGACCGTGAGTGACTGACCGGTGACGTAGCGGGCCGCGTCGGAGAGCAGGAACAGCACGACGTCGGCGACGTCGGCAGGCTGGCCGACTCGGCCGAGCGGGATGGTTCCGGCCGAGGCGGCCAGCCCCGCGGGGCCGCCGGAGTTCACCGGGTCGAGCGACTGCGGCGACTCGACCACGCCCGGCAGCACCGCGTTGATCCGAATGCCGGCCGGGCCGAGCTCGAGCGCGGCGCTGCGGACGAAGCCCAGCAGCCCCGCCTTCGCCGCGGAGTACGGGGTGTGCCCGGCCCAGCCGATCGCGGCGCCGGCGATGCTGGAGATCACCACCACGGCACTTCCGGACGGCAGCGCGGGGACCGCGGCCCGGACGGTGCGCATCACCCCAGTCAGGTCCACGTCGAGGATCCGGTGCCAGTCGGCGTCGTCAAGGACACTCAGCGGGGCGAGCTTGAGCACGCCGGCGTTGGCCACGACGGCGTCCAACCGGCCCAGCCGCTCGGTGCACGTGCGGACGGCCGCGGCCAGGCTCGCGCTGCTGGTCACGTCGGCCTCGACCACCAGCCCCCCGCCGCCGGCGCTCGACATCTCGGTAAGGACGGCGTCGGCGTCGTAGGGGTCGCCGGCGAAGGTGCCGACGGCGACGACGAAGCCCGCCGCCGCCGCGGCGAGCGCCGTGGCCCGCCCGATCCCGCTGGCCGCCCCGGTGACCAGCAGCACCGGTCGCGAGCCCGAGGCGTCGCTCACAGCATCACGTCCCCGCTGTTCGGGCCGAGCGTCTGCCCGGTGTAGAGGTTGCCCCCGGGGACGCTGGCCAGCAGCACGGCCGTCGGGGCCACCTCGTCCGGCTCGCCCGACCGACCCAGCGGCAGCCCCGCGTAAAGCGAGGTGAGCCACTCCTCGGACAGGGTGCCGCCGAGCGGGGTGTTAATCGGCCCGGGCGCGATGCAGTTGGCGGTGACGCCGCTGCCGCCCAGCTCGCGGGCCAGTGACTTGGTGAAGCCGATCACCCCGGCCTTGGCCGCCGCGTAGTGGGCCAGCCCGGCCCCGCCGCGCTGAGCGACCTGGGAGGAGATGTTGATCACCCGGCCGAAGCCGGCCTCAAGCATCGGCGGGACGGCGGCCCGGCAGCCGAGGAACACGCTGCGCAGGTTGACCGCGAGCATCTGGTCGAACAGGGCGGTGGGCATGTCGACCACGTGCGCCTCGGTCAGGATGCCGGCGTTGTTGACCACAGTGTCGACCGCGCCAAGCTCCGCCCGGGCCGTGGCGAACATCCGCTCGACGTCGTCCTCCGCCGACACGTCGGCCCGCACGGTCAGCACCTCGGGGCCGTGCTCACGGCACCGGTCGGCGACCGCCTCCAGCCCGGGCCCAGGGTCGCGGTCGGCGAGGCAGAGCCGGGCGCCCTCGGCGGCGAAGGCGAGCGCAACGGCCGCACCGATCCCGCTGGCGGCACCGGTGACCAGGGCGGTCCGGCCCTCGAGGATCCCTGTCATGCCGATTCCCCCAGACCGAAGATCCGCCGGGTGTTCCCGGCCAAGATCAGCTCGCGCTCGGCGTCGGTGAAATGCGCCGCGTCGACCCGGCGCCGCTCGTAAGCCATGGTGAACAACGGCGCGGCGCTGGCGAACAGCAGCCGTTCCGGCCCGAAGGTCGCCACCACCCGCTCCAGGAAGTCCTCCCGGTACATCCCGCTCGTCTGCACGTGCACGTTGGCGTTGCCGAGGGCCAGCTCGGCGTCGAACTGGGCCATGCCGGAGATATTGAACTGCCCGCCGTTGGTCAGCACCACCGGGTGCTCGGGGACCCACGCCGCCAGTGCGCCCAACTGCAGCGGCTCGGCGAACAGGTGGTAACCGGCGGCCACCATCACCGGCACGCCGAGCACGGCCGCCTCGTCCACCAGAGGACGGATCCGGACGTCGTTGGCCCGGAAATGCTCCTCCGATGGGTGCAGGAACAGGCCGCGGGCCCCTCGCCCGATCGCGCTCCGCAGCTCGGCGACGGCGCCCGCCCCCTCCCAGGGGTCGACCCGGCACAGCGGGACGAGGCGACCGTCGGAGTGCTCCGCGGCCTCTAGGACGCCCGTATTGGCCGCGGGGAAACCCCCGCGGTGCGGGTGCATAGGGGCCGCGACTGCGGTCGCCGTCCCGACGGCGTCCATCCCCGCCAGCGCGGCGTCGGGGGTCAGCGCGTATCCGAAGTGAGACTGGCCCAGGAACAGTAGGCCGTCCACGGTGCTCATGCGGCCAGCCCCAGCAGCCGGGCGGCATTGCCGCCCAGGACCAGTCCGGCGGCCGGCTCGCCGAGGGCAGCGATCTCGACCTTCTGCCGCTCCAGGGTCGGGGAGCTGACGGGTCCGTCGCTGCCGAAGATCACCCGCTCCGCGCCGATCCGCCCGACGGCCTCGCCGATCTTCTCCGGGTAGGGCATGGCCGAGGTCTCCAGCACGATGTTCGGGTGCTGCTCGGCCACGTCGAGTGCCTCATCCACGTGGAAGTAGCCGCCCATGTGACCGAGGATGATCGTCGCTCCCGGGCAGGCGGCCGCGGCCGGGGCGATGGATAGCGGGGTGCTCAAGGGCTCGTCGCCGCAGTGGAACAGGGTCGGCACCCCGAGCTCGCCGGCCCGCTGGATCAGCGCGATCGTCGCCGCGCCACCGGGGTGCTGCAGGGTCGAGACCGGGTGCAGCTTCAGCCCTCGGAAGCCGAGCCCGTCGATCGCCCGGTCCAGCAGCTCGAGGGCGGTGTCCAGGTGCGCGGGGTTCAGCCGGGCGAAGCCGTACAACCGCCCGGGGTGGTTCTCGCACGCTTCCGCGATCAGCTCCAGACCCCGGGGGTTCAGCCCGGGCAGGTCGGTCAGGGTCATCACTGCCGCCGCGTCCACGCCGGCGGCGTCCATCGCCCGTACGCAGTCGTCGGCGGACATCTGCCAGCCCAGCGAGGCCACCTCCTCGATGTGCATGTGCATGTCGATGATCATCATTCGCTCCTCGTCTCGGTCCTCGCCCTACTCCGGCTCGCGCTCACGCGGCCGCCTCCAGCACTGCCTCCACCTCGGCCACGCTGCGCGCGACCCACCCCAGGTCCACCCGTCGGCCTCCGACGACGACCTCGACCGGCCGGCGCAGCAGTCCCAGGTCCTCGCGGGGGTCGCCGGCTGTGACCACCAGGTCGGCCCGGGCACCGACCTCAAGCACTCCGCGACGGGTGTCGCTCCCGGCCCGGTTGAGCAGCCCGCCGGCGGTGACGGTGGCCGAGCGCAGCGCCGCGGTGCGGCTCATCCCGAACCGCACGTACATCTCGAGCTCGTCCACCAGGCCGCCGACCGGGTTGAACGCGGTGCCCGCGTCGGTGCCGGCGGCGATCGGGACCCCCGCGGCGACGGCCGCGGCCGTGGCCCTCGCGTACTGCTCTCGGGCCTGGAGGCTCTTGGCCACCGTGGCGGCGGGGATGCCCAGCCCGTCGGCGATGGGGTTGAGCGCGCTCACCGTCGGCACCAGGGTGACCCCGGCGGCGACCAGCGCAGCGTGGCTGTCGTCGTCGGCGAACGCGGCGTGCTCGATCGTGTCCACCCCCGCCTCCAGGGCGTTCCGGATGCCCTCGGGAGCGTGCGCGTGCGCAGCCACCTGGACTCCCGCCTGCCGGGCCTGCTCAACAGCGGCCCGTAGCTCGGCGACGCCGAGCTGCGGCAGCCCCGGGTTCCCGGGCGACGAGATGCCGCCGGTGGCCATCAGCTTCACCACACCGGCTCCGACGGCCAGCTGCTCCCGGACGGCCCGGCGCACCTCGTCCGGTCCGTCGGCGATCCGTCCGTGCGAGGCGCAGTGCCCGCCGGTCATGGTGATCGGCCGGCCCGCCGCGACCACGTGCGGGCCGAGCAGCCGGCCGGCCGCCACCTCTGCGGCGTAGTCGAGGGTCATCATGTCCGCCGAGCCGAGGTCGCGGACCGCGGTGATCCCCGCCCGGAGCGCGAGCAGCCCGTTGTGGAAGCAAGTCATCGACCGGACGAACGGCGACCGGTCCCAGTGCTCGAACGCCGCTGGTGACGCAGCCAGGTCGAGATGCACGTGGGCGTCGACCAGGCCGGGCAGCACGAAGCCACCGGCCAGGTCGACCTCGGGCCGGCCAGCGCCGTCCCTGTCCTCCGCTGACAGCTCGACCACCGTGCCGTCGCGGACCAGCAGGGTCCGGAACGGCCGAGCCACCAGGTCCGGGCCGACCAGGGCCGTGCCGTTCCGCAGGACCAGGTCCCCGGACCCGTCGCCGGTCATGCCGCCGCCCAGCACCCGACCACCGCGGTCACGGAGGCCAGGTCGAACCGGTGCGCCATCAGCAGCAGCGACGCGTCGTGCTGGGCCCGGTCGTCGCTGGCCACCCCGTCGGAGGCCACCACCACGTAGTAGTCGTTGAAAAGCGCGTCCCGGGCCGTCGACTCGACGCAGCCCTCCGTGGTGCAGCCGCAGACCACCAGCGACTCGATCCCGTTGCTGCGCAGCAGCAGGTCCAGGTTGGTTCCCCAGAAGCCGCTCGAGCGCCACTTCGGCACCACGAGCTCCCCCTCGCGCGGCACGATCTCCGGCACGAAGGCCCAGCCGGGCTCCCCCTGCACCGTGTAGCGCAGCGGCTCGCCGGGGTGCTGCGTGGAGTGCAGGCGCAGGTTGAACCGCAGCTGGGCCGGAGACTCGCTCCGTCCGCCCGGCAGCGTGGTCATCTGGACGTGCACGACGAGCACCCCGGCCAACCGGGCGGCGTCGAGCAGGACGGACACCTGCTCCCGCAGCGCGGGGTACATCGACAGGTCCACCCCGAGCTGGTCGAAGCCGAAGCCGGGCTCGATGAAGTCGCGCTGCATGTCCACGACCACCAGAGCCGTCCGGGACGGGTCGACCAGCTCGGCGAGCTCGGTCAGCACCTGCTTGCCCTCGACCTCGATCACGCGAGCGCGGCCGCGTGGTAGTAGGAGTAGCCCGTGGCCCCGAAGTGGACGTCGCTCAGCTTCGTCGTCGCGGAGTAGACCCCGCTGACGTTCCACAGCGGCAGGAAGATCGCGTCCTCCATCAGGGTGGTGGTGATCTTCTCGTAGGCCGCGGTCCGAGCCGCCGTGTCGACCGTGCTGTTCGCCTTGGGGATGGCGGCGTCGATCTCGGGGTTCGTGTAGTGCGCCCAGTTGAAGCCGGCCTTGATCTGCTTGCTGTTGACCAGGTTGTTCAGCAGGTACGGGTCGACGTCGTAGTAGAAGATCGCCGACAGGTTCTCCACGCCCTGGTTGTAAGAGGCGGCAGCGGTGGTGAAGGGCTGCGACTTGGTGGTGGAGGTGAACCCGACCTCCTTGAGCGCGTTCACCACGAACTGGGTCGGCAGGTCGAAGCCGTTCGCGCTCTGGATCAGGATGTCCAGCGTCAGCGGCTGCCCGCCCTTGCTCCGGGTCCCGTCCGCACCCGCGGTCCAGCCCGCCTCCTCGAGCAGGCTCTTGGCCTTCTCGGGGTCGTAGGCGTACATCGTGTCGTTGGCCGCGGCGTAGCCGGGCGTGCTCGGCGTCAGCACGTTGAACGCCGGGGTGTAGGCCCCCCGCAGCACACCCTCGTTGAGCTTCTTCTGGTCGACCGCGAGCAGGATCGCCTGACGCACTTTGAGGTCGTCGGTCGGGCCCTTGTCCACGTTGATCGGGTAGCCGTAGGGCTGGCCGGTCGAGGGCACGTCGTAGTGCTTGAACTGGTCGTTCGTCTTGATCGTCGCGATCGTGTCCGGGTCCAGATTCATCGCGACCTGGATCTGACCCCCGCGCAGCGCGTTGTAGCGGGCGTTGGTGTCCAGCAGGATCTTGAAGACGAGCTTGTCCAGCTTCGCCGGTCCCGCGGGGCCGAACGCCTCGGGCCCCCACGTGTAGTCCGGGTTCTTCTCCAGCCCGACATGGTCTTGGTTGACGTAGTCGACGAACTTGAACGGCCCCGTGCCGACCGGGTGGCTGGCGATCCCCTCGACGCCGTACTTCTCCAGCGCGGCCGGCGACTGCATGCCGAACACGACGCCGGTCATCTCGTGCAGGAAGGCGGCGTTCGGGACGGTGAAGACGACCTTCGCCGTGTACGGGTCGACGACGACCGTCTCCTTGTAGGGGCCCAGCGCGCCGATGGCCGAGCGCGACTTCGTCGCCGGGTTGACGATGTGGTCGAGCGTGGCCTTCACCGCGTTGGCGTCGAACTTGGTGCCGTCGTGGAAGGTGACGTCGTCGCGCAGCGTGAACGTGTAGGTGGTGGCGTCCTTCGACACCTCGTAGCTCTTGGCCAGGCCAGGGTGGAAGACGTTCTTGCCGTTCGCGTCCGGGAGCCACCACACCAGCGGGTCGAAGATGTGGGTGATCATCATCGACACCATGGCGAGCCCGGTGGCGGCAGGGTCGAGCGAGTCGGGCTCCTGGTAGACGCCCACGGTCAGGGTGCCAGAGCCCTTCCCGGCGCCGGAGCCCGAGCCCGAGCTCGAGGAACCGGATCCGCACGCGGTGAGCAGCGAGCTGCCCCCGGCGGCGAGCAGACCGACGGAGAGGCCGGACTTGAGCAGCCGGCGGCGGGAAAAGGCGGCGGGGATTCCGAGACCTGGGGTGACGGAGTTGGTGCTCACGGTGGGCTCCTTGGCGAACGAGGTCGATCAGGCAGGGGTTGCGGACGGCGCCGTCCGGGTGAGGCGGGCGAGCGAGCGCAGGGCCAGCTCGGCGTGCAGCAGGGCACCCAGGGGCATGACGGCGTCGTCGAAGCGAGCCAGCGGGCTGTGGTTGCTGGGGGACGCGGCGTAGTCCTCGTCGACCGAGGCGCCGAGCATCACGTAGCTCCCGGGGACGGCCTGAAGAACTCGGGAGAAGTCCTCCGAGCCGGGCTCGGGGTGGTCCATCGGCAGGTAGGCCTCCGGACCGAAGACGTCGCCGACGGTGTCGGCCAGGAAGGCCGCCTCGGCGGGGTCGTTGACCGTGACCGGGTACTCGGGGAGGTAGTCGGCATCGACGTCGAGCCCGTGCGCGCGAGCCACGCCCTGGCAGACCTCGACGGCCAGGTCTCCGATCACCGCGCCGGTGGCTCCGGAGAAGGTCCGCACTGTGGCCGCAAACTGCGCGGTGTCGGGCATGACGTTGGACGCCGTGCCACCGGAGACCGTGCCGACGGTGATCACCACCGGGTCGAACACGTCGAAGCGTCGGGTGACCATGGTCTGCAGCGAGGTGATCATCTCGGCCGCAGCACTGATCGGGTCGCGGCCGAGGTACGGGGTGGAGCCGTGGCCGCCGCGTCCTCGGACGGTGACCACCAAGCGAGCACTCGATGCCATCATCGTCTGGCCCCGGGTGGTGAACACCCCGTTCGGCGTCTTGCCCGAGCGCACGTGCATCCCGTAGGCCGCTCCGACCTGCGGGCCCGCCGCGGTGAGGACGCCCTCCTCGAGCATGACGCCGGCACCGTCCCAGCCCTCCTCGCCGGGCTGGAACATCAGCACCACGTCGCCCTGCAGCGCGTCGCGGTGAGCCGCCAGCAGCCGTGCGCCGCCGACGAGCATGGCCATGTGCTGGTCGTGACCGCACGCGTGCATCGCCCCGTTGACCTTGCTGCTGAACGGCTCTCCGCTGCGCTCCTGCACGGGCAGAGCGTCCATGTCGGCCCGGAGGAGCACAGCCTGGCCAGTGCTCCGACCACCCCGGAGCACGCCGGTCACCGAGGTCACCCGCTTGCCGGTGGTGATCTCCAGACCCAGCCCGTCCAGCTCCTCCAGCAGGGTCTGCTGGGTCCGGGGCAGCTGCAGGCCGATCTCGGGGGCCTGGTGCAGGCGGTGCCGGAGGGCGGCCAGGTCGGGGGCCATGGCTGCCGCGTCAGCACGCAGGGCGTCGCTGGTCGTCAACGAATCCTCCTCATTCAGCGAATGAGCCTCACACTATGATTCGGTGTGTTACGAGTTAGTTGCGTGAAGGATAAAGATGGAAGAGGTCGTCAACGTGAAGGAATCGACTAATCCAACAGATGACGACCAGGCCCTGATCACGGCCCTGCAAGTGGTGCCACGGGCTTCCTGGTCGGACATCGGCGAAACGCTCGGTGTGAGTGGGGTGACCGTGGCCCGGCGCTGGGAGCGGATCAGCGCGAGCGGCGTCGCCTGGGTCACCGCGGCACCCGGCATGACGCGTCACGGGGAGCAGTGCGTGGCCTACGTCGAGGTGGACTGCCTGCCGGGGAACCGGCAGTCCGTCGCCGCGGAGATCGCCCGCCACGAGCTCGTGGTCACGGTCGAGATCACGACGGGAACCGCCGACCTGCTGCTGACCATCGCGGCGGCCAGCCTGACGACCTTGTCGCACTATCTGCTCGACCACCTCGGCGGCATGCCCGGGGTGCTCCGGACGCGGGCGAGGGTGGCCACCAAGATCTACGCGGAGGGCTCGTCGTGGCGGCTGGTCGACCTGCCCGACGCAGCGCTGCGTCGGCTCGAACGCTCGCGCGTCGCGCCGGAGGAAGGCTCGGACGAGGGCAGCCTGGTGATGACCCCCGACGTCAAGCGCCTCGCTGGGCTGCTCTCGCTGGACGGCCGCGCCTCGTACGCCGACCTGGCGGCCGCCACCGGGCTCAGCGCGACTACCGTGCGGCGGCACGTCGGCCGGCTGCTGGGCAGCGGCCAGATGATCCTGCGCACGGACCTGGCCACGGAGCTGTCCGGCTTCCCCGTCCAGGTGTACCTGTGGGCCGACGCACCCGTCGACGGCCTCCCCGCCACGGCGCGGACGCTGGCCCAGCTGCGGCAGGTCCGGCTCTGCGCCACGGTCTCCTCGGCGCCCTGCATGGTGGTGTGCGCGTGGCTGCGCACCGTGGAGGAGGGGCACCGGTTGGAGC
>Ga0210040_10005271_pt1 | contig 16552 bp, 13 predicted proteins | sample CryGeyCG12114_NA_FD_185462 | JGI IMG/M metagenome (GOLD analysis project Ga0210040, IMG submission 185462) | Groundwater microbial communities from aquifer - Crystal Geyser CG19_WC_8/21/14_NA (SPAdes) (version 2) | ecosystem: Environmental > Aquatic > Deep subsurface > Groundwater | place: USA... | reverse complement strand
CAGGCCCGCACCCGCAATGCCTTGGAGGCGGTGATCCAAACGGCCACCGAATGGGTCACCGAAGCCGACGCGAAAAACTGGTTTGACCATTGTGGATACCACGTACACTAACCTGAGAATTGCTCTAAAGAATTTGTTGACTTTGAAGTCCATCAAATTTTCCCAGTTCACGTCGATGTTCTGTGGATTATGAAAATAGTTGCTGAACAACTCGAGCCGGGTCTGGTAGGTGATGTTGGCCATGAGAGGCCGTCGGTACCGGGCGTTGAGGTAGGCTCCCAACTCCTCACGTATTCGCTCGCCAGTGCCTGCTATCTGGTTACCGTCGGCATCCAGACGCGCCGCTTTCACGCCAAAGGCCCCTGCATCAGCCAGCTGCCGGTCACCGACTACTGTGAACTTGCCGGTTATGGGTGACAGCAGCAGCGAGAAATCTTCGCTCTTTTTGTACTCGAAGCCCAACGATGCCAGGATATACGCCGGTGCAAAGAATTTCGAGAGCAGAGAATCGGTTCTTACTATGTCGGTGGTGGGCGTGAGCTGGGTTTTCAGATTCAGCTGGGTGGCGTATGACCAGGTAGACGAGAATGTGCGTGCGTAGCGGCCATTTACCTCCAGCCGGTCGTCATTCTTGCGCAATCTAGTTTTACCAGCTTTTAGCAGTCCATATACCAACGTGCTGGCAAGGTCGAAGGTGTATTTTTCGGCGCGGTAATGAGCGTATATGTTGCCCAAGCCCAGCAATGACAACGAGCTTTGGCCCCCCGCGGCTTTGATGAAACGAACTGCCAAGCAACTACTTACGGCTAGCTAGCTGCGGTTGCGCAGGGCGTCCCGGATTTCCATCAGCAAGGCTTGATCTTTGGTGGGCCCCGGATCGGCTACTACCACTTCTTTTGGCCTAGTGAAGCGGTTGGCCAGCTTCACAATCCAGAAAACCGCAAACGCCATTAGTAGGAACGTTATGACGGCATTCAGAAACAGGCCATAGTTGATGGTAGCCGCCTGTGCCGTTTTGGCCGCTTGCAGCGTAGGATAGGTTTTGCCATCAAGCGACAGGTACCATTCTTTGAAGTCGATTCCCCCCGTTAGCAGGCTCAGTATGGGCATCAGAATATCGTCGGTGAGTGAGGTCACGATTTTGCCAAATGCGCCGCCGATAATGACACCCACAGCCAAGTCAAGCACGTTTCCTTTCGAGATGAACTGCTTGAATTCGGAAATAAATCCCATACGCTTAAAGGGTTATGATTGAGAATTGAGAGAACATACTCAAGCCAATATACCGTTTTTCTAATTACTAGATTGTCATTTAATCTAAAAGTAATCCAGCTGTTTGCGGCCCTTTTGCAGGTTGGACGGACTCGGATTCACTCCTGCTTACCTCCTGGCGAACCAGAGCCGACACCAACTTGCTGGCTGTTGTTTTAGGCTATATTTGCCCGTATTCTGCTACTGCCCCCTCTGTTTCTATGGCTTCTTTCGACAACCTGCTTTACGACCTGGACGCCGCGTCCGGCATTCTGACCATCACGCTGAACCGCCCCACCAAGCTCAACGCGCTGAACGGAGCTACCATCACGGAAATCGGTAAAGCCATGCAACAGGCCCTCGACGACCAACAGGTACGCGGCATCATCCTGACCGGCAGTGGCGACAAAGCCTTCGTGGCCGGGGCCGATATTGCGGAGCTGGCGGCACTGAGTGAGCCCTTGGCGCGCCGGGCTTCTGAGCAGGGGCAGGAAGTTTTCTGCCTGATCGAAGAAAGTCCCAAGCCAGTGGTAGCCGCCATCAACGGCTTTGCGCTGGGCGGCGGCTGCGAGTTGGCCATGGCCTGCCACCTACGTATTGCCGCCGAGCACGCCCGCTTCGGGCAGCCGGAGGTGAACCTGGGGTTGATTCCGGGCTATGGCGGTACGCAACGCCTGACCCGGTTGGTTGGCAAGGGCAAGGCGTTGGAACTGATGCTGACCGCCGACATGGTAAAGGCCGACGAGGCGTTGCGCCTAGGGCTTGTGAACCACGTAGTGCCGGCCGACGAGCTGCTGGCGTTTACGCGCGAACTGCTGGGCCGCATCCTGACCAAGGCACCGCTGGCGGTAGGCCTGGTAATCGACAGCGTGAATGCCTACTTCGCCGATGAGCGGCACGGCTACCAAACCGAGGCCAACGCCTTTGCCCGCTGCTTCGCCTCCAAAGACTTCAAAGAAGGCACACAGGCTTTTCTGGAGAAGCGCCCAGCCGCGTTCAAAGGAAATTAGTACTTGATAATTAGTAATGAAGAATTGGTGTACAAGCCACGGTTGAGTTGCCTTGGCTTCCGCAATGTGCATTTACGCTACGTGTGCATTCTTAATTTTTAATTCTTAATTACTGATTACCAACAATGAGTGTAGCTAAAAAGCTGGCTTCGCAGACAGCGGTGTACGGTGTGAGCAGCATTGTGGGCCGCGTGCTCACCTACCTGCTGACGCCGTTGTATACGGCGCGGTTTGCGGCGGCCGAATACGGAGTCGTGACGGCGCTGTATGCCATGGTTTCGTTTCTAAACGTGGTATTTACCTACGGCTTGGAAACCACGTTTTTCCGCTTCTCCAACCGGGCCGGAGCCGACCGCTCGCTCCTCTACAACCGGGTTTTGAGCCTGCTGCTGGTTACCAGCGTAGTGTTTTCGGGACTTCTGGCGTGGCAGGCGGGCACGTTGCTACGGCTCCTGAAGCTGCCCTCGGGCCAGGAGCGGTACGCCGTGTGGCTGGCCCTGATTCTGGGGTTGGATGCCATGGCCGCCATTCCGTTTGCGCGGCTGCGACTGGAAAATAAGGCGCGCAAGTTTGCTACCATCCGCATGGCCAATATTGTGCTGAACGTGGTGCTGAACCTGTTCTTCATCATTGTTTGCCCCGATATTATGGCTGGTGAGTATCTGTCGGCGCTTCAGCCGCTAGTTGCGCCCCTCTATGACCCCAGCATTGGCGTAGGCTACGTGTTTCTGTCCAACTTGGCCGCCAGCTTCTTCACGTTGATCTTCCTAGCTTCTGAACTGGTTGACTTCCGCTTCCAGCTTGATCTGGCGGCGCTACGGCCCCTGCTGGTGTATGCTTACCCCATTATGCTGATGGGTTTGGCAGGCATGGTAAATGAAACGTTGGACCGGATTCTGCTGCCGGCGTGGCTGCCGGAAAATTTTTATCCAGGCAAAACCAGCGAAACGGCCGGCGGCATTTACGGGGCGTGCTACAAGCTCAGTATCTTCATGAGCCTCGTGATTCAGGCGTTCCGCTACTCGGCCGAGCCGTTCTTTTTCGCTCAGAGCACCGAGAAAAATTCGCCGGCCACGTTTGCGCTGGTGCTCAAGTGGTTTACCATCTGCTGCGCCTTCATCTTCGTGTTTGTCAGCGTCAACGTGGAAGACTTCGCGCACCTGTTTCTGCGCCGCGCCGAATACCAGGAGGGCATTGTAGTGGTGCCGGTACTGCTGCTGGCCAACCTGTTTCTGGGCGTATACTGGAACCTATCGGTGTGGTTCAAGCTCACCGACAAAACCTACTACGGCACCTACATTGGTGCCACGGGCGCCGTGCTAACCATCGCCCTGAACATCCTGCTGATTCCGGTGCTGGGCTACATGGGCTGCGCGCTGGCTACGCTGGCCTGTTATTTTATGATGACCGCCATTTGCTGGTGGTTGGGCGAGCGGCACTTCCCGGTGCCTTACCCGGTGGGCCGCCTGCTGGCCTGGCTGCTGGTAGCGTCCGGCGTGGTGGCGCTCAGCTGGTTTGTCGCGCCGCAAGACTACTGGGTGCGGCATGCCTGGCACCTGCTTCTGTGCGTGGCTTTTGCGGGCCTAGTCGTGCTGGTAGAGAAGCCCCAGCGGGCTTTCACCAAATAAACCCATCCGGCGCTGGTTGGCAGTTGCTATTTCAATTAGATCCGCTTCATTTGTTGCATGGATAGCCCCTACTGGCTGCTGGAAACCACTAGCTGAAAACCAGCCGTTAGAAATTACCTTTGCTACATGCAGATTCCCGTCATCAACCAGTCGCGCCACCCGCTGCCCGAGTACCAGACCGCCCACGCCGCCGGCCTTGATGTGCGAGCCAACCTCGCGGAGGCCGTTACGTTGAAGCCTTTGCAGCGCGCCCTCATTCCGACGGGGCTGTTTCTGGAAATTCCGGTGGGCTACGAAATGCAGGTGCGGCCCCGCAGCGGCCTGGCGTATAAATATGGTATCGGCATCGTCAACAGTCCGGGCACCATCGACGCCGACTATCGGGGCGAGCTGAAAGTGCTGCTGGTCAACCTTTCCGACACCAATTTTGTGGTGCAGGACGGGGAACGGATTGCGCAGCTGGTGGTAGCCCGCTACGAAACAATTAATTGGCAGCCAACCCAAACGCTTAGCGAAACCACCCGCGGAACTGGCGGCTACGGCAGCACCGGCAACTCCTGAGTTGCCGCAGTCAGTTTTCTGCTGTCAGGGCACCTGATCAGGCCAGCTGAAAAAACAACCGCACAAACTATAGATCCTCCGTAAGAGAAGAAAATACCAACTGACAATTACCCATCACCTATTAAACTCCCAACACATGAGAATCATCGTCCCGATGGCCGGCATGGGCAAGCGGATGCGCCCCCACACGCTTACTGTTCCCAAACCCCTTATCCCGATTGCCGGTAAGCCAATTGTGCAGCGTCTGGTTGAAGACATTGCCAAGGTCTGCGGCGAGCCAGTACAAGAGGTAGCCTTTATTATTGGCCGCTTCGGGGCGGAAGTGGAAAAGAGCCTGATCAAGATTGCCGAATCAGTGGGCGCGCAGGGCACCATTCATTACCAGGACGAGCCGCTGGGCACGGCACACGCCATTCTGTGCGCGCAGTCTGCCCTGACGGGTCCGGTGGTAGTAGCTTTCGCTGATACGTTGTTCAAAGCTGATTTCACCCTCGACTCCAGCGTACCCGGCACCATCTGGGTGCAGAAAGTGGAAGACCCCAAGCCGTTTGGCGTGGTAAAGCTGAACGAACAGGGCCAGATTACCGACTTCGTAGAGAAGCCCGAAACCTTCGTTTCCGACCTGGCCATCATCGGCATCTACTACTTCCAGGACGGCGAGTATCTGCGCGAGGAGCTGCAATACCTGCTCGACAACGACATCAAGGACAAAGGCGAGTTCCAGCTCACCAACGCCTTGGAAAACATGAAAAACAAAGGCACCACATTCGTGCCCGGCCGTGTAACCGAGTGGCTAGACTGCGGCAACAAAGACGCCACCGTGTATACCAACCAGCGCTACCTGGAGTATTTGCAGGAGCGCGGCGAACAGCTGGTAGCCGAATCGGCCAAGGTGACGAACTCGGTGCTGATTCCGCCGGTTTACATCGGAGAAGGCGCCGTCATCACCGATTCGGTGGTAGGGCCGCACGTTTCGGTGGGCAACCAAAGCAACATTCGCGGCTCGGTGGTGTCTAATTCCATTGTGCAGCAATCGGCTTCGGTGGTCCATGCCAACGTAACCAACTCTATGATTGGCAGCTTCGCCACCGTAGCCAGCACCCCGAACGATTTAAGCGTTGGTGACTACAACACGTTGCGTGTCTGAGTCGATCTGTTGATTATTAACTGCTGATTGCTGTTTGTTTAAACCGGAACAAACAGCAATCAGCAGTTAACAATTAACGCTTAACAATCAATGTTGCCTATTAAGCGTTACGCAGAGGTGCGGGGCTAGCTCCGTTGTTTTGGGTATCTTCACCTCGTTCTGTTTTCTCTGATTTCTCTGACCGGCGGCCCGTCCCGCACTCCTGCCTTCATGCGTAGCGTTTTCCTTACTTTTCCACTGGTGCTGGGGTTGCTGTTTTCACCCGAGTCGGGTCAGGCACAGCAGCGGCCAAGCGCGCCCACACCGGCCGACAAAGTAGCGGAATCCAAGCCTGGCAAACCAGGCAAGCTCAGCCGTAAAGAGCGGAAGGAATTAGCTCGGCGGGCCGAGCTGGAAGCAGTTAGTCAGCAGCGTCAGCTCTCCGACCGGGACCGGGGCATGAGTGAGGCCTTCTTCGTAGACGGCGTGAAGTACGTGCTGCTCGAAGACTACAACAAAGCCCTCGAACGGCTGCTCAAGGCGTATGCCCTTAACCCTACTAACGCGGCCATCAGCTACAAAATAGCGGAAACCAACCTGCTCAGCGGCAACCTCAAAGACGCCACCAACTTTGCGCAGGCGGCTGTTAAGCTCGATTCTAAAAACGCGTACTACTACCTGCTGCTGGCTCAGATTTACGCCTCGCAAAAGCAGTATGATCAGGCCACGAAAGTGTATGCCCAGCTGATTCAGGATGTACCGGACTCCGGCTACTACCTGTTCAATCTGGCCGACCTGTACTTGGCGCAAGGCAAACTACCGGAAGCCCTAGCCACGCTGGAGCGGGCCGAAAAACAGTTTGGCGCTTTGGATGAGGTATCATTCAAGAAACAGCAGATCTACCTCAAGCAAAACAACCTGGATAAAGCGTTGCAGGAAGGCGAATCATTAATTAAAGCCAACCCTGACGAAATCCGCTACGTGCTGGCCCAGGCCGAAATGTACGCGGCCAACAACCGCCTCCCCGATGCCCTCCGGGTGGCCGAGCAGGCCCTGCGCACCGACCCCGATAGTCCACAGGCGCACATGATTATGGCCGACGTATATCGGCAGCAAGGCAAAGCCGCCGAGTCGGAAAAGCAAGTCAAGCTGGCCTTTGAAAGTCCTGGCCTCGACATCGACGACAAAGTGCGGGTGCTGGTCGATTACATCAAACAGCTTCCGAACCCCAAGCTAGAGCAAACCGCGCTAGACTTGGCAGCCATTACCGTACGGGTGCACCCCAAGGAAGCTAAGGCCCATTCCGTAGCCGGCGACATCCAGACCCTTACCAACCGGAAGAAAGAAGCGCGTGACTCGTATCTGGAGGCCATCAAGCTCGACAATACTCGCTACCAGATCTGGCAGCAGGTGGTATTGATTGACGCCGAGTTGAACCAGACCGACTCATTGCTGCGACATTCTGAGCGAGCGTTGGAGCTGTTTCCGAATCAGGCGCCGCTGTGGTTCTACAATGGAGTCGGCTACATGCTGAAAAAGCAGCCGGCCAAGGGCGTAAAATCGTTGGAATACGGCCGCAAGCTGGCCACCGACAACCCAGAGCTGCTGGCCCAATTTGACAGCCAACTCGGCGACGCTTATCACGAAGTGAAAGACTACAAAAAGTCGGACGCGGCGTATGAGGCGGCGCTGGCTTTCGACGCCAATAACGCGCAGGCACTCAACAACTACAGCTATTTCCTCTCTATCAGAGGCGAGAAGCTAGACCGGGCCAAGGAAATGGCGGGCAAGCTGGTGAAGCAGTTTCCTGGTAATGACACCTACCTCGACACCTATGCCTGGGTGCTTTACAAGCAAAAAGATTATGCCGGTGCCCGCCAGATGTTGGAAAGGGCCCTGCAAACCACCAAAGACGGTACCGTAATTGAACACTACGGTGACGTACTGTATCAGTTAGGCGAGAAAGACAAGGCCCATGCCGAATGGCTAAGGGCCAAGAAAAGCGGCGGCACTTCCGAGCTGATTGACCGCAAGATCAAAGACAAAAAACTGTATGAGTAAACGCATTGCCTTCGGCTTGCTGCTGGCCGTTGTTGGCTTAGGTAGCTGCAACCGCAAAATCGTCCCGACCACCACCAGTACCACCCCCGCCCGGCCCATTCCTGAAGCCGTACGGGCCACCAACGTGGACTTCCGTTTTTTGTCGGCGAAAGGCAAAGCGCAGTTTGAACAACAGGGTGGCAACCTTAATATCCGCATCCGCAAAGACAGCGTTATCTGGATTTCGGCTTCGCTGATTGGCCTCGAAGGCTTCCGGGCGTATATCACCCAAGATTCGGTGCAGGTGCTCGACAAGCTGCACCGCGAATATTACGCCGGCGACTACGCCTACTTAAGCAAGCGTCTCAATGTACCCGTTACGTTCGAGATGCTTCAGGCGCTGCTGCTCGGCAACTACCTAGCTCCTATTAGCGCTTCCACTGAGCCCAAAGTGGGTACTGAAGGTCAGGTTCAGCATATCGATTATCAGCAGGCCGGGCTGCTAGTACAGCAGCTGATAGAGTTAGGCAAAGGGCGCGTGCAACAGCTGACCGTGCGCGACACCGTTACCCAGAACAAGGTAACCGTTGATTACTCGGACTTTCGGGCTTTAGAGCGCAACACCAGCCCGTTTGCGCACACCACCACCGTGCAACTGCAACAGGGACAGACGCCCCCTTCCACGCTTACCATTACGTACCGCACCGTAGATGTAGACAAGGAACGGCTGCTGTTTCCTTTCTCCATTCCCAAAGGCTATGCCCGCAAAAAGTAAATGCTGGCTGCTGATTTTGCTGTTGGCCGCTGGGCTTGCCGTACCCGGCAACGAGACTTGGGCTCAGCAACGGTCGCGCACCTCCAAAAGCCAAACTACGCGCAAACGCAAGCCAGCCCCAAAATCGAAAGCCCAACTGGAACGGGAGCGGCTAGCTACACTGCGGCGCATCAAAGAAACCAGCCGCATTCTGGAGCAAACCCAGCGCCAAAAGGAAGCGTCGCTGGGGCAACTGAATGCGCTTAAGGAAAAGCTGACGGTGCAGCAGGGGGTAATTCGCAATATCTCGTCGGAGCTGCGCTACATTGAAACCGATGTCCAGCAAACCGAGCAACAGGTACAGCAAACCCGCCAGAGCCTCGACCAGCTAAAAGCCGAATACGGACGCATGATTTATTCAGCGTCCAAAACGGCCAACAGCTATAACCGCATCATGTTCCTGTTTGCTTCCGAGTCGTTCAACCAGTTCATGCTGCGGCTACGCTATATTCGCCAGTATTCGGAGGTGCGCAAAGCCCAGGCCGCGCAAATCAGCGGCACCCAGCAGCGCCTCACGCAGCAGCTTACAGGCCTGAAAATCAAGAAGGAAGAAAAAGGCCAGCTACTCAACACGCAGGTAGCCGAGAAAAGCAACTTGCTGACGATGAAAACGCAGCAAGACCAAGTGGTAACCAAACTCAGCCAGCAGGAACAGGGGCTGCGCCAGGAGCTAGCCGACCGGCAACGGGCCATCAGCCGCTTGGATAACTTGATTGCGGAGCGCGTACGCGAAGAAATTGCTCGTGCGGCCCGTGTAGCTGCTGCCAAAGCCGCCGCCCGCGAACGAGCCCAACGCGCTGCCGCCGCCAACCGGTCTGCTGATGGGCCGGGTCGCACTTACTCTGATGCCGGTTCCGAACCCGCTCCCGTTCGTACCGACCGGGTTACGCTCACGCCAGAGGCAGCAGTGCTATCTTCCTCTTTCGCTGAGAATCGGGGCCAGTTGCTATGGCCGGTAGCCAAAGGCTTTATTTCGCAGCGCTTCGGCCGACACAACCACCCGGTGCTGAAAAACGTGGTGGTAGAAAACCGCGGCATCGATATCCAAACCAACGCTGGCGAGCCAGTGCGTGCCATTTTTGATGGCAAAGTACTGACAGTCGCCAACGTACCGGGTATGAACAACATCGTCATGATTCAGCACGGCGAGTACTTCACAGTATATGCCAAGCTCCGCGGAGTAAGCGTAAGCGAAGGCCAAACTGTGAAAATGCGCCAACCTATTGGTACAGTATACACCAACTCTGAAGGTACTTCGGAGCTACAGTTTCAGCTCTGGCGCAATAGCTCCAACCTGAATCCCGAAAATTGGATCGGACACCGTTAGGTCTGCGTTTTTGTGGCGCATTACAGGCAGCTTGGCAATAGGTGCGTAGCAGCGGCACGCTGTTTTCCGAGCTATTTTAAACTAATACAGCAAAAAAAACACCGCACATGATGCGGTGTCTTTCTGAGCTATGAAAACAAACTTAGCTATCAGTATTGCCAGATTGCGCTGAAACTAGCTAGTAGCGACCTGCGCAAGGAGGGCAACCCCGATAACATGACGAAAGATAGACAGTTGGATAATCCCAATTCCTATGTATTCGCCGAAAGCCTGCTTTTTCCCGGTGAATGATACCTATTACTGGCCCTTACGAGCCTGCAATAGGTGTCATCTCTAAATCAGATTTAAGCGGCTTAGAAGCGCCGCTTTATAGGAGTTGCCAATTGGTACAGTAGTAGGATGGGCTTGGCGGTCAGAACTCCGGCCGGTATCTACTATCATCATATCGCCCTCAATGGCGGTGATACGATCAAGGCAGACAATGTACTTGCGGTGGATACGAGCAAACTCTCTGATAGGAAGCTTGGCCTCCAGTTCCTTCATGGTGCTGTAGACCGTGTACCGCTCCCGCGAAGTATAGATATTCACATAGTCGCCGAGGGCTTCTACGTAGCGGATATCATCGGTATGCACCCGAACCAGCTTATGGTCCTGCTTCACGAAAATCTCGTTGCGGCTGCCCACAAACATCGATTCGGCGGCATTGTTAGCCATGCGCAGCAGACCTTCGAGCTTCTGCTGCTCCTGTTCCAGTTGCAAGCGGGCACGGCGCAACTCCAGGTGGGCTACCACCTCTCGCGCCAGAATACGCAGGGCATCGCGCTGCTGCTCGGTTAGTGTTCGGGGCTGGGTATCAAGAGCGCAGATAGTACCCAAAGGCATGCCTTCCGGCGAAACCAGCGCCGCGCCGGCATAAAAGCGGATGTTCGGGTCGGCCAGCACCAACGGGTTCTGCCGGAACAGCGGGTCCTGGGTGGTATCCTGCACTTCAAACACATCATCCGACAACATAGCGTATTGGCAGAAGGCAGCGTCGCGGTGTGTTTCCAAGTACTTTTCCAGCCCTATGTTGGCCTTAAACCATTGGCGCTCAGCATCAATCAATGACACTAGCGACACAGATGTACCACAGATAAAGGCTGCCAGTCGTACTAAGTCGTCGAAGGCTTTTTCCGGCGGCGTGTCCAGTATCTGATAATTGCGCAATACTTCAAGCCGCTCATTCTCATTGGGCTGCTGCAATGCGGATACCGGTGGGCGGGTTATTTTAGCAGTTGGGCTCATTTGCGCATGTGTTCACTTTCGGGCATTTATTCTATTCTATAAAATAACTTTCCTATTCAACGTAAGCACTTGGGTACTCACCTAACATTCATCTATCAGCGAACATCTTTGTGCAAGATCAGGTAGCAGCACAGGCCAATAATTCACTTGATGAGTTCTTACTTCTGCGGTGCCGGGGCCAATTTGCCCTCTGCTCATTTCCTCCTGAGGAAATAGCTGAAGATAAAGCCGAGTACCCTGGCGACAAAATTACTTTGGCTCGATGAACCGTCCATTAGCCCCCTTCAGCGCTGTAAATTGCCCGATAAATTTTCTGGAGCCTAAGATAGCACATACAGGGCGTACGAAGTTTAGCACCTCTTCAGATTGGGGTATGGCTGGATAAATTGCGAACGGATGCGGGCGGAACGTTTTAAAATTAAGCGGTATCTTTACCAATCCTGTTGGGTATGCGTATGCGTATCTCAGGCTTTCCACTCCAAACCGGCCTAACGGTCCTTTTCCTATGTTGCTTTCCATCTTGGTTTTGGCAATTGCGCCACGCACCATAATCTTTATTGTTCTTGTGCTTGTTTTGTTTTTTGGGGCAAAGCGCATTCCGGAATTATTCCGCGGTATGGGGCAGGGCATTCGTGAGTTCAAGGAAGCTTCCAAGGAGCCTCAACCGGAATTCCGTGACCGGCCAACCAACCCCAACCACGTCGCTAATTCCAATAACCCCAACAACGTTAATACCCCTAACCAGCCTAAGGCCTAATTTCCCTTCTATTATGCAAACTCCTCTTTTTCTTTTTTTGGAAGGCATCGGTGGCGGTGAGATGATGCTGATTATGGTGGCTATTCTCGTTCTGTTTGGCGCCAACAAAATCCCGGAACTGGCCCGCGGGCTGGGCAAAGGTATCCGTGAGTTCAAGGACGCTTCGCGCGAAATTCGCAGTGAATTCGAGAACGTAGGACAAGAGCCGCAACAGCCTTATCAGCAGCAGTTCAACCAGAATTACAACACCCCGGCTCCTACTGCTTATAACACGCCTGCTGCTCCAACGCCAGCCCCGACGCCTGAGCGTCTTCCTGATGATGCGTACGCTGAGCCTACCTACATGTCATCTGGCACCACTTACAACCCGCCCGCGGCGCATTCAGTGAATGCCGACCCGGCGGCCCCTGCCTCAACGACGGCCGAACGGCCTCGTCTTGATCAAATGTCCTAACTGATTCCTTGGATTTGAGACGCTTTCATTCTCTCACGGAAGTTCGTAACGAGCTGACGGCAGGCACCACGACCTGTCGTCAGCTCGTGGAGTATTACCTGGATAACATTGAGCGGCGGAATGGCCGCTTGAATGCTTTTCTGGAAGTATGGCCCGATGAGGCTCGTGCCCAAGCTGATGCAGTTGATGCTAAGTTAGCTGCTGGTACAGCTGGCAAGCTGGCCGGTATGGTTATCGGGCTGAAAGATGTGCTGGCTTACAAAGACCACGCGCTACAAAGCAGCAGCCATATTCTCGATGGCTTCAAGTCGTTGTTTACGGCTACGGCGGTCCAGCGTCTGCTGGATGAAGACGCCATCTTTATTGGCCGCCAGAACTGCGACGAGTTTGCCATGGGCGCTTCCAACGAGTCGTCATACTTCGGGCCGGTGCGCAACGCCGTGGACGAGGAGCGGGTTTCAGGCGGCTCCTCGGGAGGCTCGGCAGTGGCCGTCCAGGCCGATATGTGTTTGGCCTCTATTGGCTCAGATACGGGTGGCTCAGTTCGGCAGCCTGCCGCTTTCTGTGGAGTCATTGGGTTCAAGCCTACCTACTCTCGCATTTCGCGCTATGGCTTGGTGGCGTATGCTTCGTCGTTTGACCAGATTGGTACCCTGACCCGGTCAGTGGAAGATGCTGCCGTGCTGCTGGAGGTAATGGCCGGCTCCGACACGTTCGACAGCACCGTCAGCCAGCGCGACGTACCGGCGTATAGCCAGCTATTGGAGCCCGCGCCGCACTACCGTATTGGCTACATCCGCGACGCAGTGGAGCGCCCCGGCCTCAACCTGGAAATCAAGGAAGCGCTGGAATCAACGCTGGAAGGCTTGCGCAGCCAAGGGCACGTAGTGGACGCGGTGGATTTCCCGTACCTCGACCACATGGTGCCCACTTACTACATTCTGACGACAGCCGAAGCCAGCTCCAACCTGAGCCGGTTTGACGGGGTGAAGTACGGCTACCGTGCCCCGGATGCCACTGATCTGGAGTCGCTCTACAAGAAAACCCGCTCACAGGGTTTTGGCTCGGAAGTGCAACGACGTATCTTGCTGGGCACCTTTGTGTTGTCGGCTGATTATTACGATGCCTACTATACAAAAGCACAGCAGGTACGGCGTTTGATCAAGGAGAAAACCGACGAGCTGCTACGGCAGTATGATTTCCTGATTCTACCCACAGCTCCTACCACGGCTTTTCGCATTGGCGAGAACACCCAGGACGCGCTGGCTATGTACTTGGCGGATATATTTACGGTACAGGCCTCCCTTTCCGGGGTGCCAGCGGTATCGGTACCGGCGGGCACAGACTCGGCCGGCCTGCCCATTGGCTTGCAGGTTATCAGCGGCGCGTTCCGCGAAGACTATCTGCTGGCTTTTGCGAAGACGCTAACGGAAACGCTCATCCCGGCTATGCCTTAATCCTCTGGTGTATCGATGAAAAAATTGTTGCTGCCGGTTCGTGTTGCCTCTACCCTCCTTTTGCTAACTGCGCTGGCGCGCCCTTCAGTGGCCCAGACGCTTCCCAAACGGACGCTGGAAGTACCTCGTACCGGCAGCCCCGACGATTCCACCCAGGTGTTGGAGTTGCCTCTGCTGCTACCTGATTCGCTGGTAGCAGTCCCAATGCCCATCGATTCGGCGCGGCTGGTATGGCTGCAAACTCCACCCGAGCTACATGACCTAGTGGGTGACCGAGTGGGCTGCATTGAAACGGATGCTCCGCACGCTTTCAACCCGGCGGTCATGTCGTTTGTAACACTGTTTACGGAGCGCAACCGCAAGTACATGCAGCGGGTGCTGGAGCGGGAGAATGTGTACTTCCCGCTTTTCGAAAAGTATCTGGCCAAGTACGATCTGCCCGTCGATCTAAAGTATCTGGCGGTAGTGGAGTCCGCTCTGATTCCGACGGCAAAGTCGCACGTGGGCGCCACCGGTTTGTGGCAATTCATGGGTCCCACCGCCGGCGACTTACGTCTGCGCCGCGACGAGTGGGTGGATGAGCGGATGAACCCCGAAAAATCGACAGAGGCGGCCTGCAAACACTTACGCTACCTGTACGGGGTGTTTCATGATTGGGAACTGGTACTGGCCGCCTATAACTGGGGCGCCGGCAACATGCAGCGCGTGATGCGGCGCACCGGCAAAAAATCGTTCTGGGACCTGTATCCGAACCTGCCACGGGAAACGCGCAACTACGTGCCCACGTTCACAGCCATCATGTACTCGATGAAGTACGCGCAGGCGCACCAGCTTCATTCGCCGGAGCTGAAGTACCGTTATGCGGAGGTCATGGACACCTTGCAGATCAACGGCCGGGCCTTCGATATGCGGCGGCTCAGCCAAGCCTGTGGCTTCGAGGACTCCTTGGCTTTGCGGCACTACAACCCTGAGCTGCTACACCCTTGGCTGCCAGCAGGTTACCGCTCCTACGCCGTGCAGATTCCGGCCAGCACCCGGCCACAATTAGCCGTGGTTGACCGTGCTACCCTCTTTGATTACTGCCAGCCGCGTACGGCTGTACCCCAGCCTTTGCAGCCCATGATGGCCCGGCTGAATGGCATAGAACCGTTCCCCAACCGCACGATGTTGGCTGGCGGAGCCCCGCGCGAGGAACCGGAGCCTAGTACGCCACGCTTTCGGCGGGTACGGCACACGGTACGGCGGGGCGAAACAGTAGCGGCCGTAGCCAACCGCTACGACGTAAGTACCGCCCAGTTGGCGCGGTGGAACGACCTGCGCAAGGGCCGGGCCTTGGTACCGGGTAAACAGTTGGTTGTTTTCGTACCTGTAGCTACCCCAGTTACCCGTCCGGCGTCAACTGCCACGGCTGTAGCAGCGACCAGCAAATTCACGGTTCCCACGCACCTGACTTCGCCCGTTGCCAAGCCAGCCGGAGCCAGCCGAACCAGCGTCGCCGCCGTTGAAGCGGCTTCCAGCACGCCAGTTGTGGCAGCCCTGAAAGAGTCCACGCCGGCCCGGGCAACTCGTGCCGCTGCGGCCAGTGCTGTTGCCCCTGCCCTTGAGGCGGTGGCTGCCGTCGAAACGGCTGTGGCACACGACAGTCTGCCTAACGAATATATCGTGCGTAAGGGCGACTACCTGAGCCGGATAGCAGAGATTCGCGGCTTGAGCGCCCGGCAGATTATGACATGGAACAAGCTGGCATCGGAGAAAGTAGCACCGGGGCAGAAGCTGATGCTGGCCGCCCCAACCGAGGAAGAGCCGGAGGCCACACCCAGCAGCCAGCCAACTCCGCGTGTCGCCAAAGCTACGGCTGCCAGACCAGCCGCTCCGCGGACAGTTGCCACACGGGAATCAGTGCGAAAAGTACACCTGGTGCAAACCGGAGATACGCTCTACAACATTTCGCGCCGGTACCAGGGCGTGACAGTAGAGCAGCTCAAGCAGCTCAACCACCTCACTTCCGACGAAGTAAAGCCGGGGCAAAAGCTGATTGTTGCTCGGTAAAGCAGCTTACTTCGCCAACCATACCTGTCGCCTGAAACCTTTTCGGGACGGCCAAGCTTAAGCACGTCATTACGCCTCCTCTACTCCCAGCTCTTTTGCTGATTCTGCCTGCAGTAGGTCGCGTCATTGAAACTCCAGGAACCCATTTTCTTTGACCTGCTATATGCTTACTACAGCTAGCACTTTTGTTTTGGTTGACACGCCGGAGCCGCACCGCGTCCGTACTCGCCAGATTGTAAAAGCGCATCCGGAAGTGAAAGAGCTTATGACCCGCACACCCGCTACGGCCCTGATTGGGGTGGCTTGCGTAGCGGCCCAGGTGCTGGTGGCCGCACTACTCCGCAACCAGCCTTGGTATATTGTAGCCCTAGCGGCCTACCTAGTGGGGGCGTTTTTCTCGCACACTTTGTTTGTGGTCATTCACGAGGCCGCGCACAATCTGGTGTTTGGCAAGGTATGGCAGAATGTGGCGGTGGGCATTGTGGCCAACTTCGCCTCGGTGATTCCGACAGCCATTTCCTTCAAGAATTTCCACATCAAGCATCACGTATTTCAGGGCGTGCACGAGCTGGATGCCGACTTGCCCGACTGGTACGAAGCTAAACTCATCAAGAACTACGCCGTGGGCAAAGCGGTATGGCTGTTTTTCTTCCCGCTGTTTCAGGTTATTCGCACCATCCGTTGCCGTGAGGTAGCCGTGTTCGACCGGGCCGTAATAGCCAACATTGCAGCGCAGTTGGCTTTCGATGCGGCTATTGTGGATTTCTTTGGCTGGATGGCGTTGGGCTATTTGT
>Ga0210040_10005270_pt1 | contig 16556 bp, 10 predicted proteins | sample CryGeyCG12114_NA_FD_185462 | JGI IMG/M metagenome (GOLD analysis project Ga0210040, IMG submission 185462) | Groundwater microbial communities from aquifer - Crystal Geyser CG19_WC_8/21/14_NA (SPAdes) (version 2) | ecosystem: Environmental > Aquatic > Deep subsurface > Groundwater | place: USA... | reverse complement strand
ATCAGTTGTTAGTTATAGAGATGAACGTAAACTGATGGTTAGAACGATTCAAAAAAACAATATTTAATTAATAGTTACAAATCAGAATGCTCCTGCGTTACTGGATGCAGTTTAAACATTAAACCTTAAAAGTTGCCAGTTCTGAATTAAAAGTTTAACCTTTAAATAATAACTCATTTAGCAATTACTAAACAAAAGTTACATCGAAACTAAGGTGCCTACACGGTCACCATTTATTATTTTGCGCAAATTACCGGTCTTATTCATATCAAACACAATAATGGGCAATTCGTTCTCTTTGCATAAGGTAAACGCTGTCATATCCATTACGTTTAGGTTTTTTTCAAACACATCCTGAAACGTCAGGGTTTCGTAGCGCTCCGCCGTCGGATATTTTTCCGGATCAGCTGAATAAATACCGTCTACGCGGGTACCTTTTAATACTACATCCGCTTCAATTTCAATGGCTCGTAGGCTGGCGGCCGAATCGGTAGTAAAATACGGGCTGCCAATACCGGCACCAAAAATAACCACACGACCTTTTTCTAAATGCCGCATGGCGCGCCGCCGGATATACGGCTCACAAACCTGCTGTATATTAATGCCAGATAGCAAACGGGTCATGACCCCAATTTTTTCTAAGGCACTTTGTAAGGCCATGCTATTAATAACCGTAGCCAACATGCCCATATAATCGCCCTGCACCCGATCTAAGCCCATTTGCTCCGCCTGTACGCCCCGGTAAATATTGCCGCCACCAATTACTACGGCAATCTCCACGCCCATTTCGACGGCGCCTTTTATATCGGCGGCATACTGCAGGAGCCGGTTAGTATCAATGCCATATTGTTGTTCGCCCATCAAGGCTTCGCCACTAAGCTTTAAAAGTATCCGTTTGTATTTCACGCTTTTTATTAGATGTTAAATATTAGACTTTAGATATTCGATTTATAATCTAAGTTGTGAGCTGAGAAAGGTAAGATAATTTTACATCCCGAAACTTTACACCTTTTACTTTTCACTTTTTACCAGTTTCACTTTTTGCTATGGACCATGGACTATCGACTGCGGACTAAATTAGCCAAACTGAATTAAGACCTGGTTTTTTTCTACTTTATCGCGTAAGTTAACTTTGACATTTTTGATGATGCCATCGCCCGGTGACTTTAAAATATTTTCCATTTTCATGGCTTCTAATATAAGCAAAGCATCACCTTTTTTTACTTCCTGACCTGCCGTTACTTTTATATCAACAATCAGACCCGGCATGGGCGCTTTAATCTCATTTATCTTATTGCTTGCAACTTGGGCCATACCCATTTTTTCGAGTAAGAGATCGAATCGGTCTTTTAATGTCAGGGTATGTACCTGTCCGTTTATCCGGATTACGAATGTTTTAGCGGTATAATCGGCTTGAATTAGTTCGGCAGTATAGGATTTATCGTTCCGGATAATATGAAAAATACCGGGCTGAAGGGGTTGAATATCCCAATTAAGAAGAACGCCGTCTACCAGGATTTCATTTTTAGTAATATCAACCTGCCATTTTTTTTCGTTAGCGGTCTGAACCTGTAGCATGCTTTTCGTATTCTTTTTTCGGGGCAAAGTTAGTTTAAATCCGAGATGATTTACAGAACTTGGGCACAAATTTAAAACATCCTTTATGAATTATAAACATTTCGGAATATTAAGTTACTTATTGGTAACCAGTGCGGGATTTGGTTGCCAGGTAAATAAAACTCCCATTAGTACCAAAACTGATACTACCCAACCACAAACGGCCGCCGCTCCGGACAGCGCAGCCGCAACCGATAGTATACCCGTTTGGGTGTCTAAAAAAGGAACTTACCAAGCTACCGCCACGAAATTGCACGACCTGACCCATACCCGGTTACGGGTCCGGTTCGATTGGCAAAAGCAGTATTTACTAGGAGAAGCTACCCTGACGTTAAAACCACATTTTTATCCCCAAAATACGCTGGTGTTGGATGCCAAAGGAATGGCTATACACAAAGTACAGTTGGTTTCGGATGCTGGGGAGAAAGATTTGAAATATACCTACAACCAGCAGCAATTAACCATTACGTTAGATAAAACTTATACCCGTACCAATCCTTACCAGGTATTTATTTCCTACACTGCCAAACCCAACGAACTGGAAGCGAAAGGCAGTGCGGCTATTACGTCCGATAAAGGTTTGTATTTTATCAATCCGTTGGGGCAGGAGCCGAATAAACCCCGGCAAATCTGGACGCAAGGGGAGACCGAAGCCAATTCGGTTTGGTTTCCGACCATTGATAAGCCTAACCAGAAAATGACGCAGGAAATATACATTACGGTGGAGCCGAAATATACCACCTTATCGAATGGCAGCCTGCAGTATTCCCGTAAAAACGCTGATGGCACCCGAACCGATTATTGGAAAATGGAAAAGCCGCACGCTCCATATTTAGCTATGCTGGCCGTAGGCGAATTTGCGGTGGTGAAGGATAAATGGCGCACCAAAGAAGTTGATTATTATGTAGAACCGCAGTATAAAAGTACCGCTAAAGCCGTATTCGGTAATACCCCGGCTATGATGGAGTTCTTTTCGAAGAAGCTGGGCATTGATTATCCCTGGGAAAAATACGCGCAGGTAGTGGTGCGTAACTTTGTGTCGGGGGCGATGGAAAATACCACTGCGTCCACTTTTATGGAGGAAGTGCAGGTAGACCGGCGGGGCTTACTGGATGCAAACTGGGATTACATTATTGCGCACGAGTTGTTTCACCAGTGGTTTGGCGATTTGGTGACGCTGGAATCCTGGGCCAATTTACCTTTGAACGAATCGTTTGCAAATTATTCGGAATACTTATGGGAAGAACACAAGAACGGTAAAATGGCTGCGGATGTGGCTGGCTTAAAAGAGTTGCAAGCGTATTTAGGCGAATCGGAAACAAAGCAAGAACCCCTGATTCGGTACCATTACCAGGACAAAGAAGATATGTTCGACAGCCATTCGTACGCCAAAGGCGGCCGGGTGCTGCACATGCTGCGCAATTACGTAGGCGACGAAGCTTTTTTTGCCGCCTTAAAATTATACCTGAATACGCATAAATACACCAACGTAGAAGTAGACGAACTGCGGATGGCGTTTGAAGACGTAACCGGGGAAGATTTAAACTGGTTTTTTGATCAATGGTTTTTAGCGCCCGGCCACCCGAATTTGCAAGTACAGCACACCTATGCCAACGGTAAGTTAAGTGTAACGGTAAAACAGCTACAGGATTCGGCTTACACGCCCATTTACCGGTTGCCGCTGCAACTATCCATTTGGCAAAATAAAAAACGCACCGATTACCCCATCACCATTACGGAAGCGCAGGAAACATTCGAGTTTGCGTTACCAACTGCTCCGGAATTAGTTTTGTTTGATGGAGGCCAACAGTTATTAAGTCAAGTAAATCATCCAAAAACCGATGCGGAGTTAGTTTACCAGTTTTATAATAGCGGCCAGTACGTACCTAAATACGAGGCTTTGCGGGGATTAAGTAATAAAGTAAACGAAGCGTCTATAGCGAATGTATATAAAGCTGCTCTCCAGGATTCTTTTGCCCAAACGCGTAGTGATGCTTTAGTAGCTTTGGAAAAATACACTGGTAGCGATGCAATAATCCTATCTACTATCCAGAATCTAGCCCGGCAAGATAAAAAAAGTGTTGTACGTGCCGATGCCGTTAATACCCTAGCTTCCCTGGAGAATACTGATTATAGTGCCGTTTACACTCAAGCGCTTAAAGATAGCTCGTATGTCGTGGTGGCTGCGGGAATACAGGCCTTAACCTCAACCAAAAAAGAAGGTCAGCTGAGCACTTTAAAAGCCTACGAAAACTTAAACAGCGGGGAAGTAATGGCTGCCTTAGCCGGTTATTACGCATTTTTCGGTGGGCCGGAACAATACGATTGGTATTTAAAAACCTTAGATCGGGTTAGAGGCGAACAGCAGTTTTTCTTTTTACAAAACTTTGGGGGTTACCTGGTAAATGTACCGGTAGAGGCCCAAAAACCTGCTATTGACCGGCTGGAGAAAATAGCGAGGACCCACGAAACGTATTACGTAAAATTAGGCGCTTACCAGGCGCTTACCTTAGCGGGTGCTGATCGCCCGGAAATAAAAGCCTTGAAAGAAGATATCAAGGCCAAAGAGAAAGATCCTAAATTGCTGGAAATCTACAGAAATATTAATTACTAAAACGTAGCCGGTTGGGAAAAATAGAAAAAAGGGAAGACAGTACGTCAGGATAAAGCATTAGGAAAATGTTAATTATAAGCTGATTAAGTAAAAACAAAATATTTTTTTGCTTAAATGTTTGACTTAGTTAAAAAAGCATCTAATTTTGCAACTCCTTTAGAAAACAGCGCCGATTAAAAGGCTGGTTTAGAAAGGAAAGTTCTGAAAATAGTAGCTACTATTTTAACTGGGGAGGTTCCAGAGCGGCCAAATGGGACAGACTGTAACTCTGTTATCGCAAGATTTCGAAGGTTCGAATCCTTCTCTCCCCACACCAATATTTCAATTACGAATTAATAATTACGAATGAACATTCAACTAAATTCGTAATCTATAACTATTAATTCGTTATTGCTTTACAAGCGGGAGTAGCTCAGTTGGTAGAGCGACAGCCTTCCAAGCTGTAGGTCGCGGGTTCGAACCTCGTCTCCCGCTCTTAAGAGCGATTAGTGATTAGCCCATTAGCAATTAGTTTTTCTAGCTGCTAAAAGCTGACTGCTAATCGCTAAATGCTAATAAAAAAGCCGACGTAGCTCAGGGGTAGAGTACTTCCTTGGTAAGGAAGGGGTCGTGGGTTCAATTCCCATCGTTGGCTCAATCTTTTATTTGGAGACGGGTTCCAGAAAGGAAACTAATTGGGGTCTCTGTAGGGTTATATTAAAACTAAACAATTCAATCAATTCTAATAAAATGGCTAAAGAAAATTTTGATCGCTCCAAACCGCACGTAAACATCGGTACTATCGGTCACGTTGACCATGGCAAAACAACTTTGACTGCTGCTATTACTCAGGTTCTAGCGAACAAAGGTCTTGCCCAAAAAAGAGATTTCTCTTCTATCGATAATGCGCCGGAAGAAAAAGAACGTGGTATCACCATCAATACATCGCACGTTGAATATGCAACTGAAAACCGTCACTACGCGCACGTTGACTGCCCTGGTCACGCTGACTATGTAAAAAACATGGTTACTGGTGCTGCTCAAATGGACGGTGCTATTCTGGTAGTGGCTGCTACTGATGGTCCTATGCCGCAAACCCGCGAGCATATCCTGTTAGCACGTCAGGTTGGTGTACCTCAATTAGTAGTGTTCATGAACAAAGTGGACATGGTGGACGACCCTGAATTATTAGAACTAGTTGAAATGGAAATTCGGGAGTTATTGTCTTTCTATGATTTTGATGGCGATAATATTCCGGTTATCCAAGGTTCTGCTTTGGGTGGCTTAAATGGTGATGCGAAATGGGTATCTACTATTGAAGAATTAATGGCGGCAGTAGATTCATTTATTCCGATTCCTGCTCGTTTAACTGATCTTCCATTCCTGATGCCAGTTGAAGACGTGTTCTCTATCACAGGTCGTGGTACTGTTGCAACCGGCCGTATTGAGCGGGGTGTGGTTAACACAGGTGAGCAAGTTGATATTTTGGGTATGGGTGCTGAAGGCTTAAAGTCAGTAGTAACTGGAGTAGAAATGTTCCGGAAAATATTAGACAGAGGTGAAGCAGGTGATAACGTAGGTTTATTATTACGTGGTATCGACAAAGAAAGTATCCGTCGGGGTATGGTTATTTGCAAGCCAGGTTCAGTAACGCCTCACCAAAAATTTAAAGCTGAGGTTTACGTTTTGTCAAAAGAAGAAGGTGGCCGTCACACGCCGTTCTTCAACAACTACCGTCCACAGTTTTACTTAAGAACTACTGACGTAACTGGTGTAATTACCCTACCAGAAGGTGTTGAAATGGTTATGCCAGGCGATAACATTACTATCTCAGTTGAATTAATCAACAAAGTAGCCATGGAGAAAGGTCTTCGTTTTGCCATTCGGGAAGGTGGCCGTACCGTTGGTGCTGGTCAGGTAACCGAAATCTTAGACTAATAAGGCTTAATATAAAATCCGTCTTGGAATAATATCCGGGACGGATTTTGTTTTTAAATACTAATTAACTAAATTTGCACTCCCGAATTTTTTAAATAATTCGTGGTGTGCATTTTTTTACGGGTGTAGCTCAATTGGTAGAGTAGTGGTCTCCAAAACCATTGGCTGGGAGTTCGAGTCTCTCCACCCGTGCAAATACAAAATCCTTCTTTTAGAAGAAAATGGAAAAAGTAAAAAGATATATCAACGATACTATTGAGGAAATGACCCATAAGGTCTCCTGGCCAAAATATGCCGAATTGCAAAAGAGTTCGGTATTGGTTTTAGTAGGATCAATAGTATTTGCTATCGTGGTGGGTGCAATGGATTTTGTTTACGATTCTACCCTAAGTTGGTTCTATAGCCAGTTCTAATTAGAGACAAGTATGGCAGAATTAAAGTGGTATGTAGTACGATCCGTAAGTGGTCAGGAAAAAAAAGCAAAAGCTTATCTGGAAAACGAAATTGCCCGGCAAGGTTTAACTGATTACGTGCCCCAAGTATTAATCCCTTCGGAGAAGGTGTACGAAATGCGCAACGGTAAAAAACGGGTACGGGAAAGAAGCTTTTTTCCGGGCTATATATTAATCCATGCTGACTTAACTCATGGGGAAGCCGAACATATAATTGTAAGTACTCCTGGGGTAATTGGCTTTTTAGGAGCAAACGAAGGCACCACCGTTAAAAAACCAGTACCATTACGACTATCCGAAGTAAACCGAATTCTTGGAAAAGTTGATGAAACGGACGAGCAAGTGGAAACTTTGGACACCCCATTTATTGTTGGGGAAACTATAAAAGTAATGGATGGTCCGTTTAATGGTTTTTCGGGTACAGTAGAAGAAGTATTTGAAGAGCGGAAAAAATTAAACGTGATGGTTAAGATTTTTGGCCGGAATACCCCGGTAGAACTTAACTACATGCAGGTAGAAAAAGAATCTTAAAAATATAATTACTGGTGAAGAGCCTCCAGCAGTAATTTAGTATCAGAGGCTTAAAATAACTATAAAACAGGCAACGGGTAAAAGGCCCAATGCTAATATAAAATGGCAAAAGAAATAAGAGGTTACCTGAAATTACAGGTAAAGGGAGGTGCCGCAAACCCTGCGCCACCGATTGGACCTGCACTTGGCTCTAAAGGCTTAAACATCATGGAATTCTGTAAGCAATTTAATGCCAGAACCCAGGATAAAGCGGGTCAGGTTTGTCCGGTGCTAATTACCATGTACACTGACAAGTCGTTCGACTTTGTTATCAAAACTCCTCCGGCTCCGGTTATGTTACTGGAAGCAGCAAAGGTTAAAAGCGGTTCAAAAGAGCCTAACCGGAACAAAGTTGGTTCGGTTACCTGGGATCAGATCCGTCAGATTGCGGAAGTGAAAATGCCCGATTTGAACGCTTTTAAAGTAGAATCAGCAATGAAGCTAGTGGCTGGAACAGCCCGCAGTATGGGTATCACAGTATCAGGCGCTGCGCCTTGGGGCGAATAAGGAGGACGTTAAGACATGGCTAAATTAACCAAAAAAAGAAAAGCAGCTTTAGCTAAAGTAGAGCAAAGCAAAGAATATACTTTAGTAGATGCTGCCAGCTTAGTAAAAGAAATTACTTTTACCAAGTTCGACGCCTCAGTAGATATTGATGTGCGTTTAGGGGTTGACCCTAGAAAAGCCGACCAAATGGTAAGAGGTATTGCTACCCTGCCACATGGTACCGGTAAAGAGATTCGAGTTCTGGTATTGTGCACCCCTGATAAAGAACAGGAAGCAAAAGATGCTGGCGCCGATTATGTAGGTTTGGATGAATACATATCCAAAATAGAGAAAGGCTGGACAGATGTGGATGTAATTATTACTATGCCGGCCGTTATGGCGAAAGTAGGCCGTTTAGGCCGTATTTTAGGACCTAGAAACTTAATGCCTAATCCTAAATCCGGTACGGTTACACCAGATGTGGCAAAAGCGGTAAGAGAAGTGAAAGCAGGTAAAATTGACTTTAAAGTTGATAAAACCGGTATCATTCATACCAGCATTGGCAAAGTTTCTTTCTCACCTAACCAGATAGCAGATAATGCGGCAGAAGTAATTGCTACTTTAAACCGTTTAAAACCATCTTCTGCTAAAGGTACTTACATCAGAAGCATCACGTTGTCGAGCACGATGAGTCCGGCAGTACCAGTAGATAAAAGTTTAACTTAAGCGAATTCAGAATATGACCCGGGAAGAAAAACAAGTCATCGTAGATGAGTTAAGTGCAAAATTCGCTACGTATAGTTTCTTTTATATTACCGATGCCGCTGGTTTATCGGTAGCCTCCATCAACCGTTTCCGTCGTTTATGTTACGATCAAGGAATGGAATACAAAGTGTACAAAAACACCTTAATCCGGAAAGCGCTGGATACCTTAAATGCAGATACTTCTGCTATGGATGCTGCCCTGAAAGGACAATCAGGTATTTTGTTTTCAAAAGAATCTGGTAGTGCTCCCGCTAAATTGCTGAAACGCTATTACAAAGCCGAAGCTTATGCCAAAGGAGTAGAACCAAAACCAGCCTTTAAAGGTGCTTATATTGATAGTGATGTATTTACGGGAATTGAAAACCTGGAAGTGTTATCTACTATCAAATCGAAGCAGGATTTAATTGGCGAGATAGTTGGCTTGCTGCAATCACCAGCGAAAAATGTACTTTCTGCTTTACAAAGCAGCGGAGGCAAATTAGCCGGTATTTTGAAAACATTATCAGAAAAAGAATAACTCAAAACATAAATAAAACAATTAATAATTAATACAATGGCAGATTTAAAAGCATTCGCTGAGCAGTTAGTAAATTTAACTGTAAAAGAGGTAAATGAACTAGCTACTATCCTGAAGGATGAATATGGTATCGAGCCTGCAGCTGCTGCGCCCGTAATGGCTGCTGGTGGTGGTGGTGGTTCTGATGCTCCTGCAGCAGAAGAAAAAACATCGTTTGATGTGGTATTGAAAGCAGCTGGTGCCTCTAAACTAGCAGTAGTTAAATTGGTAAAAGATCTTACTGGTTTAGGTCTGAAAGAAGCAAAAGAATTAGTAGACGGCGCTCCTAAAGCATTAAAAGAAGGTGTTGCGAAAGACGAAGCTGAATCACTGAAAAAGCAGTTAGAAGAAGCTGGTGCTGAAGTGGAGGTGAAATAATCTCTTTTTCTAACATAGCATCTGGATTAGACCTGGCAATTTAGTCAGGTCTTTTCCTGTTTGTACTGAAAAATAATTTCAGTACTTTTTCTTTCTCTCCATTTTTTTGGAGAGATATTTGAAGGAGTTTTAAACTTTAAACAACGAAAGTTTTGGCTAAAGAAAAAAGTATGACGGAACGAATTAATTTCGCTTCCATTACCCCGGTTATTGATTATCCGGATTTCCTTGATGTTCAATTACAATCCTTCCGCGATTTCTTTCAGTTAGAAACCGCGGCTGAAAGTAGAACAGATGAAGGTCTTTTCAAAGTATTTGCGGAAAATTTTCCGATTTCTGATTCCCGCGAGAATTTTGTTCTCGAATTTATAGATTACCACGTGGATCCGCCTAAATATTCAGTTGATGAATGTATTGACCGGGGATTAACGTATTCGGTTCCGTTGAAAGCAAAGTTACGATTAATTTGTAATGATGACGACAATGAGGACTTTGAAACTATCGAACAGGAAGTTTTCTTAGGTAATATTCCTTATATGACTGAGAAAGGTTCTTTTGTGATCAATGGCGCGGAACGTGTAATTGTATCGCAATTGCACCGGTCGCCGGGCGTATTCTTTGCGCAAAGTAAACATACCAACGGTACAAAATTATACTCTGCTCGGATTATTCCTTTTAAAGGTTCCTGGATTGAATTTGCTACTGACGTAAATAACGTAATGTATGCGTATATCGACCGGAAGAAAAAATTTCCGGTTACCACTTTATTACGAGCTATTGGCTATGGTACCGATAAAGATATATTGGATCTGTTTGGATTGTCGGAAGAAGTTAAGGCCGATAAGAAAACTTTAAAGGCGGCAGTGGGCAGAAAATTAGCGGCACGGGTTTTACGTACTTGGACTGAAGATTTTGTAGATGAAGATACTGGTGAAGTAGTGTCCATTGACCGGAATGAAGTGTTGTTGGAACGTGATTCGATTGTAGCGGATGATGATATCGATACTATTATCGACTCCGGGGTAAAATCTGTTATTCTGCACCGCGAAAACATCAACATTGCCGATTACACTATTATATATAACACCCTGCAGAAAGATAATTCCAACTCGGAGCAGGAAGCAGTAGAGCAAATTTACCGGCAACTACGGAATACGGAAGCGCCGGATGTGGAAACTGCTCGGGATATTATTCAAAAATTGTTCTTCTCCGATAAGCGTTATGATTTAGGAGATGTAGGCCGTTACCGGATAAATAAAAAATTAGGATTAGATTCAAACTGGGACGCCAAAGTATTAACCAATGAGGACATTGTGTTAATCGTGAAATACCTGATTGGTTTAATTAACTCCAAAGCAGTGGTAGATGATATTGACCACTTAAGCAACCGGCGGGTTAGAACCGTTGGGGAGCAATTATATGCCCAATTTGGTGTGGGTCTGGCGCGTATGGCCCGGACTATCAAAGAACGGATGAATGTACGCGATAACGAAGAATTTAAACCGGTTGATTTAATTAATGCCCGGACGCTTTCTTCCGTTATCAATTCTTTCTTCGGTACCAATCAGTTATCACAGTTCATGGACCAAACCAATCCATTAGCTGAGATTACCCACAAACGCCGGGTTTCGGCTTTAGGGCCGGGAGGTCTGTCGCGCGAACGCGCTGGTTTCGAGGTTCGTGACGTTCACTACACCCACTACGGGCGGTTGTGTACTATCGAAACACCGGAAGGTCCGAACATTGGTTTGATTTCTTCCCTTTGCGTACACGCTCGCGTGAACAGCATGGGCTTTATTGAAACTCCTTACCGGAAAGTTTCTGATGGTCGAGTAGAAATGGAGTCAGATGTGAAATACCTGACGGCTGAAGAAGAAGATACCCACCACATTGCCCAGGCCAACGCTCGGATAGATGAAAATGGAATATTCCAAAACGATAAAGTAAAAGGCCGTTTTGAAGGTGACTTCCCGGTAACTGATCCGGGTGCTTATACCTACATGGACGTTGCCCCAAATCAAATTGTATCGGTAGCTGCTTCGCTTATTCCGTTCCTGGAGCACGATGATGCGAACCGGGCCTTAATGGGCTCGAACATGCAACGTCAGGCCGTGCCTTTATTGAAGCCACAAGCACCAATTGTGGGTACTGGTTTAGAAGCTCGCGCAGCGATAGATTCCAGAGCTTTGGTAGTAGCGGAAGGTTCTGGCGTAATTGAGTACGTCGATGCCGATAAGATTGTCGTAAAATATGATCTGACGGAAGAAGATAAATTAGTTTCTTTTGATGCGGAGTTTGTTACTTATGACCTGATTAAGTTCCGGAGAACGAACCAGGATACTTGTATCAACTTAACGCCAATTGTGAAGAAAGGTGATGTTGTAAAACAGAACCAGGCACTTTGCGAAGGGTATGCTACCAACAACGGGGAACTTGCTTTAGGACGTAACTTACAAGTAGCGTTCATGCCTTGGCAAGGATATAACTTTGAGGATGCGATTGTAATATCGGAACGCGTAGTACGGGATGATATATTTACCTCCATTCACATTGAAGAATTTGAACTGGAAGTTCGCGAAACAAAACGGGGCGAAGAAGAATTAACTTCTGAGATTCCGAATGTAAGCGAAGAAGCCGTTCGGAACCTGGATGAAAACGGTATTATCCGCGAAGGTGCCGAAGTAAAAGAAGGTGATATCCTGATTGGTAAAATTACTCCTAAAGGAGAAACCGATCCGACGCCGGAAGAAAAATTATTGCGAGCCATTTTTGGCGATAAAGCTGGTGATGTGAAGGATGCTTCGCTGAAAGCACCACCATCCTTAAACGGGGTAGTTATTGATACTAAATTATTTTCGCGTCCGAAAAAAGATAAAAACCTGCGGGCTAAATCTAAGAAAGAAGTAGAAGATTTAAAATCAAAATATAGTGATGAGTTAAAAGCCGTGAAAGTAATTATGGTGGATAAACTGACAACTTTATTAGATGGCAAAACTTCGCAGGGCGTAAAACATAAATTCGGAGATGAAATTATGTCGAAAGGCGCAAAGTTCTCCCGGAGAAATATTGTAGAGAATCTGTTCCCGGAAAAAAACCCATATAAGGACGAAAGCAATTATGCCGTGCCGGAAGAGGTAAACATGTTTAAGGATCTGATTCTGGAAAACTGGACCAACGAAGAGCAAACGAACAACATGCTGTTGGATCTAGTGAAGAATTACAACAAACGTCGTAATATGATTTCGGCCCGGTTTAAGCGCGAAAGATTTACTTTGGAAGTTGGGGATGAATTACCGGCCGGAATTGTTCAGTTAGCTAAAGTATATGTTGCTAAAAAACGGAAGCTGAAAGTAGGTGATAAAATGGCGGGTCGTCACGGAAACAAAGGGGTAGTAGCCCGGATTGTACGCGACGAAGACATGCCATTTCTGGAAGACGGTACGCCAATGGATATCGTGTTGAACCCATTGGGGGTACCTTCACGGATGAACATTGGCCAGATTTACGAAACTGTGTTGGGCTGGGCTGGTTTAAAAACTGGTAAACGCTATTCAACACCTATTTTCGATGGCGCTACTGATGCGCAAGTGTCAGAAGAGTTAACCAACGCCGGCTTACCGAAATACGGCCGTACTTACCTGTACGATGGATTAACGGGAGATAAATTTGATCAGCCGGTAACGGTGGGAGTAATCTATATGCTGAAACTAGGTCACTTAGTAGATGATAAGATGCACGCCCGTTCTATCGGACCATACTCCTTGATTACGCAACAGCCATTGGGTGGTAAAGCCCAGTTTGGTGGTCAGCGTTTCGGTGAGATGGAGGTGTGGGCCCTGGAAGCATTTGGTGCTTCGCACGTATTACAAGAAATCTTAACGGTTAAATCGGATGATGTAATTGGTAGAGCTAAAGCGTACGAAGCCATTGTAAAAGGTGACGTATTGCCAAAACCAAATATCCCGGAATCTTTCAATGTATTGATTCACGAGTTAAGAGGTCTAGCTCTTGAGATTACCCTGGATTAACCATCTGGAATAATAATATAGTACTGATGTGTCCGTTTACTAATGATGGGCACATCAGTTTATCTATTTCATTAGTACGTCAGCACATTAATTAAATTAGCTAATTTAAATTATGGCATTTGCAAAAAACAAAAAATTAAACCAGGACTTCTCCAAAGTTACCATTAGTTTAGCGTCGCCGGAATCTATTTTGGAACGTTCTAACGGTGAAGTAACCAAACCGGAGACCATTAATTACCGAACTTACAAGCCCGAGATGGGCGGTTTGTTCTGCGAGCGTATTTTTGGTCCGGTGAAAGATTGGGAATGTCACTGCGGTAAATATAAAAGAATTCGTTACAAAGGCATTATTTGTGACCGTTGTGGGGTGGAAGTTACCGAGAAAAAGGTACGTCGCGAGCGCATGGGCCACATCGAGTTGGTAGTACCGGTAGCGCATATCTGGTACTTTAAATCGTTGCCGAATAAAATTGGTTACCTGTTGGGTTTACCAACCAAAAAATTAGATCAGATTATTTATTACGAACGGTATGTAGTAGTACAACCGGGTATTTTGGCCGAAGACGGTGTTAATCAACTGGACTTCTTAACCGAAGATGAGTACCTGGACATGATTGATAAATTGCCCCGGGATAACCAAATGTTGGACAACAGCGATCCAAATAAATTCATTGCCCGAATGGGTGCGGATGCTTTGGAAATGTTGTTAACCCGCATTAACCTGGATGAGTTATCATACGAACTGCGTTACTCAGCAGCCCATGAAACTTCCCAACAACGTAAAGCCGAAGCGTTAAAACGTTTGCGGGTAGTAGAAGCTTTCCGGGATGCCAGTACCCGTATAGAAAACAGACCAGAGTGGATGGTAATCCGCATGGTGCCGGTTATTCCACCGGAATTACGTCCCTTGGTGCCGTTGGATGGTGGTCGTTTCGCTACCTCTGATTTAAATGACTTGTATCGTCGCGTTATTATCCGAAACAACCGCTTAAAACGTTTGATCGAGATTAAAGCACCGGAAGTAATTCTGCGGAACGAGAAGCGTATGTTACAGGAAGCGGTTGACTCTTTGTTCGACAACTCTCGTAAAGTAAATGCAGTTCGTGCCGAAGGTAACCGGGCTCTGAAATCCTTATCAGATATGCTGAAAGGTAAGCAAGGTCGTTTTCGTCAGAACTTATTAGGTAAGCGAGTTGACTATTCTGGTCGTTCGGTTATTGTGGTAGGACCGGAATTGAAGCTGCACGAATGCGGTTTGCCGAAAAATATGGCGGCTGAGTTGTTCAAACCATTTATCATTCGTAAACTGATAGAGCGGGGTATTGTAAAAACCGTAAAATCAGCAAAGAAAATTGTGGACCGGAAAGATCCGGTAGTTTGGGATATTTTAGAAAACGTGTTGAAAGGTCACCCAGTTTTGTTAAACCGGGCTCCTACGCTTCACCGTTTAGGTATCCAGGCTTTTCAACCAAAACTGATTGAAGGCAAGGCAATCCAGTTACACCCCTTAGTTTGTACAGCATTTAACGCTGACTTTGACGGTGACCAGATGGCGGTTCACGTTCCCTTGGGACCGGCAGCTATTCTGGAAGCCTCTATGTTGATGTTGGCGTCGCATAATATCCTGAACCCAGCCAACGGTGCACCGATTGCGGTACCATCGCAGGATATGGTTTTAGGCTTGTATTATGTAACTAAAGGGAAACGCACGACTGAAAACGAGAAGATTGTTGGTGAAGGTATGTCTTTCTATTCAGCAGAAGAAGTAGTAATTGCCATTAACGAAGGCCGTTTATCTAAACATGCTTTCATTAAAGTAAGAACTACCATCATGGACGAAAATGAACAGCTAGTTCCTAAATTAATCGAAACCGTTGCCGGTCGCGTGTTGTTCAACCAATTCGTACCGGAAGAAGTAGGTTTTGTAGATGAGCTGTTAACAAAGAAAAAATTACAGCAAATTATCTCGCGGGTATTCAAAGTAACGGGTATGGCACGTACTGCTCAGTTCCTGGATGATATCAAAACTTTAGGCTTCCAGTCGGCTTACAAAGGCGGTCTGTCAATGGGTCTGGGGGATATCGTAATCCCGAAAGAGAAAGATATATTGGTAGCGCAGGCCAAAAAAGATGTAGATGCTGTTTGGGCCAACTATTCAATGGGTCTGATTACCGATAACGAACGTTACAACCAGGTAATTGATATCTGGACGCGGATTAACAACCAGATTACCGAAACCCTGATGGGCCGTCTGGAAAAAGACGATCAAGGGTTTAATTCTATCTACATGATGATGCACTCCGGCGCCCGTGGTTCCCGTGAGCAGATACGTCAGTTAGGTGGTATGCGGGGTCTAATGGCAAAGCCGCAGAAATCGCTGCAAGGTTCAGTAGGAGAGATTATTGAAAACCCGATTTTGTCTAACTTCAAAGAAGGTCTGGACGTTATCGAGTACTTTATTTCTACTCACGGTGCCCGTAAAGGTTTGGCCGATACTGCGCTTAAAACAGCGGATGCCGGTTACCTAACCCGTCGTTTAGTGGACGTATCGCAAGATGTTATTGTGAACGAAGTGGACTGCGGTACTTTAAGAGGTCTGGAAGTAAGTGCGCTGAAAGACAATGAAGATATTGTAGAGTCATTATCCGAAAGAATTTTAGGTCGGGTGGGCGTACATGATATTGTTGATCCAATATCAGGTAATATAATTTTGGAAGCTGGTGGCGAGATTACCGAAGAAATCACGAAACGTATTGATGCAACCAGCATTGAAACCGTTGAAATTCGTTCGGTATTAACCTGCGAAAGCAAACGCGGTATTTGTGCCCGTTGCTACGGACGTAATTTAGCTTCGGGTCGCATGGTGCAGAAAGGAGAAGCCGTTGGGGTAATTGCTGCGCAGTCTATTGGTGAACCAGGTACTCAGTTAACATTACGTACCTTCCACGTGGGTGGTACAGCTTCTAACATTGCGGTTGATGCGGCCATCCGGGCTAAATTTAATGGTAACATTGAATTTGAAGATGTACGGACAATCGAAACCATTAACAACGAAGGTACGACGGTAAAAGTAGTAATGGGTCGTTCTGGTGAAGTGCGGGTAATAGAACCAGGTTCTGGTAAAGTATTAATCAGCAATCACGTTCCTTATGGCTCATTCTTAATGGTTGAAG
>Ga0210040_10005269_pt1 | contig 16556 bp, 18 predicted proteins | sample CryGeyCG12114_NA_FD_185462 | JGI IMG/M metagenome (GOLD analysis project Ga0210040, IMG submission 185462) | Groundwater microbial communities from aquifer - Crystal Geyser CG19_WC_8/21/14_NA (SPAdes) (version 2) | ecosystem: Environmental > Aquatic > Deep subsurface > Groundwater | place: USA... | reverse complement strand
CCGGCCTTGCGATTGCGCCCCTGAGCGGGCAAGTCAACGCCGCGCCGGGCGGCCCCGCCCCGGCTTCACCATCCTCACGGCCCAAGCACAGGAACTCCATGCCCGAACCCAGATATGACGTCATCGCCATCGGCAATGCCATTGTCGACGTGATGGCCCCCTGCACGGACGAGCTGATCGAGGAGCTCGGCCTGGTGCGCGGAGGGATGACGCTGGTCGATGCGGATCAGGCGGCCACTTTGTATGCTGCGATGGGCCCTGCGCGGGAGATCTCCGGCGGATCGGCCGCCAACACGCTCGCCGGCCTGGCGGCTCTGGGCGCGCAATGCTCCTTCATCGGGCAGGTGGCGGACGACCAGCTCGGGGCGGTGTTCGCGCATGACATTCACGCCGTCGGCATCGATTTCGACACGCCCGCCCGCGAAGGCGAGCCGCCGACGGCGCGCTGCCTGATCTTCGTCACGCCCGATGGCCAGCGCACGATGAACACCTTCCTCGGCGCCTCGCAATTCCTGCCGGCCGGCCTGATTGACGAGGAAGCGATCGGCGGCGCCCGCATCCTCTACCTCGAGGGCTATCTGTGGGATCCGGAGGAGCCGCGGGCCGCGATGCGCCGCGCGATCGAGGCCGCGCGCAGTGCCGGGCGCGAGGTCGCCTTCACGCTGTCCGACGCCTTCGTCATCTCCCGCCACGGCGATGATTTCCGGCGGCTGCTCGCTGATGGCCTGATCGACATCCTGTTCGCCAACGAGGTGGAGCTTGCCGCGCTCACCGGAGAGGACGCGTTCGAGGCCGGCCTCGCCGCGCTCGCTTCGCAGGTCTCCGTTCTGGCCGTCACCCGCGGCGAGAAGGGCGCTGTCGCCCTGCGCGATGGCGAACGTGCCGAAGTGCCGGCCGAGCCGATCGACCGCGTCGTCGACACGACCGGCGCCGGCGACCTGTTCGCCGCCGGCTTCCTCTACGGCCACGCCCGTTCGGAGCCGCTGCAAACCTGCCTGCGCCGCGGCGCCATCGCGGCTGCAGAGGTCATCAGCCATTACGGCGCCAGGCCGGAAGCCAATCTGCAGGAGCTGATGAACAGCAAGCTCGAATAAGGGCGAACACACGGGGGGAGAGGATGATGGCCAAGGTCGCGTTAGAAGATCGGGTCGAAGTCGAAGAGCTGATGGCCCGCTATTGCTGGTCGCTCGATACCGGGGATTTCGAAGGTTACGCCGCCTGCTTTGCGGAAGACGGCTGGCTCGCCCACTGGCCGCAAGGCAAGTGCGTGGGCCGCGAGGGGCTGAAGCGCGCGACCGATTCGCTGTGGTACGATCGGCCGAACCACTACCTTGGCCGCCAGCACCGCTTCGCCGCCGTGCTGATGAGCCCCGAACAGGGGGAGCGGGAAGGCGTGCGGATCAAGGCCTTCTGGTCCATCCTCCAGCACGATGTGGAAACGCACGAGAACCGCGTCTTCGGCATGGGCACGTGGGACACGCTGGCCGTGCGCGAGGCGGATGGCGAATGGCGCTTCGCCAGCGTCGATGTGGACCTGTGGATCGAAGGCCGCGTGCCCTGGGTCGGCGAGGATCGCGCCTGGAAGAATCCGCCTGCGCCCGATACGCTCTCCAGGGCGGCCGAGTAGAGCGCCGGCCGATGAGCGCCGGCTCCTTCGGCGAGGCGCTTGACCGGCAACCTTTGCGCGTCTTCCAGCTCGCCACGATCGGGCTGGTGCTGCTGGCGCTGGTGATCGACGGGCTCGACTACCAGCTGCTCGCGCTCCTCGCGCCGGTGATCCTGCAGGAATGGGGCGTCGCCCGGGCGGAGTTCGGCACCGCCATGGCTGCGGCTTTGTTTGGCATGGCCTTTGGCGCGGCGGGCGGCGGCTGGATCGGCGATCGCATCGGCCGGCTCAAGGCGCTGGCGCTGGCGGTGGTGCTGTTCGGCCTCGCGACCATCGCCGCGAGCCGGGCGGAGGGGATCGCGACACTCGCCGCCCTGCGCGTGCTCGGAGGCATCGGCTTCGGCGCCGCCGGGCCGAACGCGATCGCGCTCGCCAGCGAGTGGATGCCGCCGCCGCTGCGCACCTACGTGGTCGCGGTGCTGGCGATCGGCACGCCCGCGGGCGGCATGCTTGGCGCTCTGATCCTGCCCACCCTGCTGCCCGGCCTCGGCTGGCGCGGCGTGTTCGCGCTGCTCGGCGCGGCGGCGGTGGTGCTGGCCGGCGTGCTCCTCCTCACCTTGCGCGAATCGCCGCCCTGGCTGCTCCGCCGGGGGAGGGGGAAGGCTGCGCAAGCGGCGGCGCGGCGCGTGCTGCCGGCCGAGGTGGAGTGGTCTGCGCCCCCGCAGCAGACCGATGCCGCCCGCCGAGCGCCGTCTGCCACCCTGTTCTCCGCCGATCTCGCGCGCCTGAACCTCGGCATCGGCCTCAGCTTCGCGGCGCTGACGGCGATCGTCTACGGCCTCGGCGCGTGGATGCCGTCCTTCCTCACCGCGGCGGGCTTCACGCTGGACCAGGCGCTGACGGCGAGCTTCACCTTCAACGCCTGCTCGATCGCCGGCGCGCTGGCCGCCGGATGGCTTGCCCGCGCGCAAGGCTCTCGCCGGGTGATGCTGGCGAGCGCTCTGGCGACGGCGGTGCTGCTGGTCCTGTTCGGGCTGGGGCTGGACGGGGCGGCAGGCGCGCCCGGCTTCCCCGCGCGGCTGGCGCTCGACAGCCTTGCGGGTGCGATCGGCGCGGCGGCGAGCATCGGCGTGACCACGCTCTACGCCATGGCCGCGCTGCTCTATCCGGCGGAGATCCGCTCCAGCGGCATCGGCCTCGGCATGACGGCGGGGCGGATCGGTGGCATCGCCATGTCCTTTGCCGGCGGCTACCTGCTCGACGCGGCCGATGGCTCTGCGCTGATCCTGTTCGGCGCGCTAGCCGCCTGCGCCCTGCTCGCCACGAGCGCCGGGTGGATCGTCCGCCAGCACATCGCGCGAGCCTGACGCTCGATCAGTCGAACAGCTCTTCCAGGAAGGACTTCTTGCGCTTGCCGTGGCCGTACTGGCGCTGGTCCCCGCCATAGCCATAGTTCTGGGCCGGCGGGCGTGGTGGTGCTCCCCATGGGCTGCCCTGTGTCGGCTGCGGAGGCGGCGGGGCAGTTACGGGCGCCGGCGCGGCCTGCTGCGCGCTCCGCTCGATGATCTTGTCCAGCTCCCCGCGGTCCAGCCACACGCCGCGGCAGGTCGGGCAATAGTCGATCTCGATGCCGGATCGCTCCGACATCACCAGCGCGGTGCCGTCGACCGGGCACGGCATGCCTTGTCCGGGATTGGCCATTCTGCGTCCTCTTCAGTCAGGTGAGCCGGCGATCGTGCCGGCTCTCCTCCCCATAACGCATCAGCGCCGCTCCCGCTCCACCTCGCGCCAGCCGATGTCGCGGCGGCAGAAGCCGGTGGGGAAATCCAGCGCATCGACCGCCTGGTAGGCCGCCGCCTGGGCCTCCGCGATCGTCGCTCCCCGCGCGGTCACGTTCAGCACCCGCCCGCCGCTCGCCACCAGCACATCGTCATCGTCCAGCTGCGTGCCCGCGTGGAACACCTTCCCGCCTCCCGCCTCGGCCGCCGCGATGCCGTCAATCGCACCACCCCGCTCCGGCGCGCCGGGGTAGCCCTTCGCCGCCATCACCACCGTCAGCGCCGCATCGTCCGCGAAGCGCGGCGGCGGCATGGTGGAGAGGCGGTTCTCGGCACAGGCGAGGAGGTATTCGCCTAGGTCGCTGTCGAGCCGCATCATCAGCACTTGCGTCTCCGGATCGCCGAAGCGGCAATTGTATTCGACCAGCCTGGGCCCCTCGTCCGTCAGCATCAGCCCGGCATAGAGCACGCCGGAATAGGGCATCCCCTCATCCGCCATCGCCTCCACCGTGGGCACAACGATCCGGCTGAGCACCTGACCGCGCAGTTCCGGCGTCAGCACCCGCGCGGGGCTGTAGGCGCCCATGCCGCCGGTGTTGAGGCCTGTGTCGCCCTCGCCCACCCGCTTGTGGTCCTGCGCGCTGCCGAAGGGGAGCACGGTGGCGCCGTCCGTCAGGGCGAAGAAGCTGACCTCCTCCCCTTCCATGAACTCCTCGATCACCAGCTCCGCCCCCGCCCCAAGCGCATCGGGGCCGAAGGCGCCGGCGAACATGTCAGCAATGGCAGCCTCCGCTCCCGCGCGATCCTGCGCGATCACCACGCCCTTGCCCGCCGCCAGACCGTCGGCCTTGAGCACGAAAGGCGCGATGAACCCGTCCAGCGCCGCCAGCGCCTCCTCCGCGCTCCTCGTGCGCACGTAACGCGCGGTGGGGATGCCGTGCCGCTCGCACAAATCCTTGGTGAAGCCCTTGCTCCCCTCCAGCTGCGCGGCGCCCTTGGAGGGGCCGAACACCGCGATGCCCTCGCCCCGCAGCGAATCGGCAAGGCCATCCACCAGCGGCGCCTCCGGCCCGATCACCACCAGCCCGATGGACTCCTGCTCGCAGAAGGCAATCACCAGTTCATGATCGGTCACATCGACGTCGAAGCACTCGGCATGGTCGGCGATGCCCGGATTGCCCGGCGCGGCGAACAGCTGGCCGCCGCCATCGAGCAGCCGGGATTGCGCCAGCTTCCAGGCGAGCGCATGTTCGCGGCCCCCCGATCCCAGCAGCAGGATATTCATGCCCGGCCCTTCCTTCTTCGATGACAAGGACGATGACGCGTCCGCCGGCGGGCTGGTAGCCAAGCCGGTCGCCGGGGACAATTCCGCGCCGTTCACCATCACCGAGGTTTCGCAGCTGCTGAAGCGCACCGTGGAGGATCGCTTCGGCCACGTGAAGCTGCGCGGCGAGCTCTCCGGCGTGAAGCGCGCCGCCAGCGGTCATCTCTATTGCTGCCTGAAGGATGAGGGCGCGGTGATCGACGGCGTGCTCTGGCGCACCGGCGCCCAGCGCCTCTCCTTCGTGCCGGAGGACGGGGTAGAGGTGATCGCCTGGGGCAAGCTGACGACTTATCCCGGCCGCTCCAAGTACCAGATCGTGATCGAGGGAATGGAGATCGCGGGCGAAGGCGCGCTCCTCGCGCTGCTGGAGAAGACCCGCCGGCGGCTGGAGGCGGAGGGGCTGTTTGCCGCGGAACGAAAGCGGCCGCTGCCCTTTCTCCCAGCGGTGATCGGCGTGGTCACCTCGCCCACCGGGGCGGTGATCCGCGACATCCTCCACCGCCTGGCCGATCGCTTCCCCAGCCGCGTGCTCGTCTGGCCGGTGATGGTGCAGGGGCAGGGTGCTGCCGAGCAGGTGGCGGCGGCGATCCGGGGCTTTTCCGACATCGATGCAAGCGGATGCATTGCCGATGCAAACGCGGATCCGGGCGTTGCAAAGGCCGGCAAGGGCCGTGCAAGCCGAAGCAAGGGCGTTGCAAACGGCCCAATTCCGCGCCCCGACCTCGTGATCGTCGCGCGCGGCGGCGGCTCGATCGAGGATCTGTGGGCCTTCAATGAGGAGGTGGTGGTCCGCGCCATCGCCGCCTCCACCATCCCCACGATCAGCGCTGTCGGGCATGAGACCGACACCACCCTCGCCGATTTCGCCGCCGATATGCGCGCCCCCACTCCCACCGCCGCCGCCGAGATGGCCGTGCCGGTGCGGCGCGAACTGGCTGCCACGCTTGACGAGCTCTCCTTGCGCAAGCGCCGCTGCGCCCTGCGCCCTGTCGAGCTCGGGCGGGAGCGGCTGGAGCAGCGCGTCGCCCGACTTCCCCGCCCCGAAGCCCTTGCGGCCCAAGCCCAGCAGCGGCTCGATGACCTCGGCGAACGCCTCCGCCGCGGCCTCTCCGACCAGGCGACCCAGGCCCGCGAACGGCTGCAGGCAGACTCGGCCCGCCTCTCCATCCCCCTCCTGCGCCAGCGCGTCCTCGCCTCCCGCCGCGACCTGGCTGCCATCCGCCTGCGCCCCGCCCTGCTGGAGCGCGAGGTGGCGGATCGGCGCACCCGGCTCGAAGCGCTCGACCGCCTCCGCCGACAGCTCGACCCGAAGGCGCCGCTGGCCCGCGGCTACGCGCTGGTCTGCGCCCCCGGCCACCCGCTGATCGCCACCCGCGACCTTGCCGCGCGGCAGGGCCGGCTGACGCTCGAATTCGCAGACGGCACGATCGAGGTCAGCCCTCGATCCGGCCCGGAGCCGGCACGCAAGGGCTTGGCGAAGGGTGCCAAGGCCCCCAGATACGAGCAGCCGAAATTGCTTTGACCACCCTCGCTTGTTAGGGGTCGCACCATGTTGATGAAATCCGGCGAGAACGCCGCCACCCTGATCTACGGCCCCAGCGGCTTCCGCGTGGTGAAGCCGGGCCGCTTCGTGACCTGCGCCGTGACCGGCGAGCCGATTGTGCTTGAAGAGCTGCGCTACTGGAGCGTTGAGCGGCAGGAACCCTATTCCACCGCCGAGATCGCGACTCGCCGCATTCTCGGCATCGCGTGAGGGCACTTGCCGTTGCGACCGCGGCCGCGCTGACGGCCGCTTGCGTCCCCGCGAGCGTCGAGCCGGGGAATGTCGCAGTCGTCCAGCCGGTTGCCACCCCCAGCCCGGCGCTGCTTCCACCCGCACCGCCTCCACCAGCGCCGGAACCGGCCGGCCCCACCACCTTCATATTCGCTGGAGAGCTGACTCAGGGCGGCTGGATCCGGGGCCAGGCGCCCGCCGGGGCGGTCTCCGCCCGACTCGGTGAGCGGCCGCTCACGCTTGATTCGGAAGGCCGCTTCTTCGCCGCCTTCGACCGCGATTCCGGCCCGACCGCCACGCTGAGTGCCACCCTGCGCAACGGCGGCGTGATCGAGAGCCCGGTCGCAGTGTCCCCTCGCGCCTGGAACATCGAGCATGTCAACGTGGCGCGCGCCGCCGGCGGGGCCACGGAGGCGTTCATGCGCCGCCGCCGCCCGGAGCTGGAACGGATCGCTGCGGCGCGGGCGGTGGATACGGGCAGCGACGGTTGGCGGCAGGATTTCGCCTGGCCCGCCACCGGCCGCATCTCCGGCCGCTTCGGCTCCCAGCGGGTCTATCGCGGAGAGCCGGGGAGCTACCATTCGGGCCTCGATATCGCCGGTGGGAGCGGCACGCCCTTCGCCGCGCCGGCTGATGGCGTGGTGGTTCTGGCGGCCGAGCAGCCTTTCTCGCTTGAGGGCAACCTCATTATCATCGACCACGGTATGGGCCTTAACAGTGCCTTCCTCCACGCCTCGGAGATCGTGGTGCGCGAGGGGCAAAGGGTGCGCCAGGGGCAGATGATCGGCCGCATCGGTGCCACCGGCCGGGCGACCGGGCCGCATCTTCACTGGAGCCTGATGTGGCGCGGCGCGCGGCTGGACCCGCTGCTCTTCACCGGCCCGATGGGCTGAGCCGCGCTCGTCCCGGCATGGCGGCGCGGCGGAGCCGGAAGGGCAGGCTGCTGGCGCTTGGCCTGGTGTGCCTGCTTCTGGCGCCCGGGACATGGTGGCGGGAGCCGGTTCGCGGTCCGGATCTGCGCAACATCCTCTCGCACCGCCAGCTTGATGTGCGCCAACCGCGAGACTGGCCCGCATCGCTGCGGCTCGTCGGCATGTGGCAGCTGGAGAGCCCCAACACGGAGTTCGGCGGCTATTCGGCCCTGCTGGCGCTGCCTGACAGGCGGCTGGTCGCCTATAGCGACCGCGGCGGCGTCCTGACCTTCACGCCGCCCGGCGAGGGGCAGGGCGAACCCGAATTCCAGCAAATCCCCGTCACCAAGGCCGTCGCCTACAATCTCGATTTCGAGTCGGCGACCCGCGATCCCGCCACCGGGCTGCGCTGGATCGGCATCGAGAACGTGAATGCGATCGTCCGACTCTCAGCCGACGGAGAGCCGCAGGACGTTCGCCAGCCGCCCGAAATGCAGGACTGGCCAAGGAACAGCGGGGCCGAGGCCATGCTCAGGCTGCCGGACGGAAGGTTCATCGTCCTGGGCGAGCGGGAGGGGATCTCGTCGCTGACCGCCGGGCCCGCGCTGCTGTTCGCGGGGGATCCGGTAGACGGGGCGGAGGCGATCCGCTTCCGCTTCGTTCCGCCGCAAGGCTTTCTTCCGACCGACCTGGCAGGCCTGCCCGATGGGCGAGTGCTGATCCTGCTGCGCGGTCTCGGCTTCGGAGTGCCGCCGTTCCGTGCGAAGCTGGTGGTGGCGGACCCGAGCCGGATTCGCGCTGGGGAGGCATGGCCGTGGACGCCGTTCTCCGAGCTCAGCCCGCCGCTGCCGCGCGACAATTACGAGGGAATGGCGATCGTCCCCACGCCCGATGGCGGCGCCGACCTCTGGATCATCTCCGACGACAACAAGGCCAGCCTGCAGCGGACGTTGCTGATCCGGCTGCACCTGGTCAGCGATCAAGGCATAGGAAAGGGCGCGACGGGAAGCCCCGGCGCGCCCTGATGCTCCGTGTGAGGCGGTCGCCCGCCTGCGCAGGTCAGGCGGCGGGTGCAGCCGCCTTCTTGAGCTCGCGCTTGACCTTGCGGGCCTGCGTGCTGAGCTTGGCATCCGCCGTCTTGAGCAGCCAGTTGTCCAGCCCGCCATTGTGCTCGACCGAGCGCAGGCCGTGGGTCGAGACGCGGAACTTGAAGGCGCGGTCCAGCCCTTCGGACAGCAGCGTCACGTTCTGCAGGTTGGGCAGGAACACGCGCTTGGTCTTGTTGTTCGCGTGGCTCACATTGTGGCCGATCTGGCGGCCCTTGCCGGTCAGTTCGCAGATGCGCGACATGGTTGTCTCTCGAAAAATGATGATACCGATGATCGGGAAGCGGCGCGCATAGCCATGACACGCCATTCCGTCAAGCGAGCCGCGATTGCTACCGCCGCCCCACGCCGCTAGCGCCGCGCGGATGACGCAGTGGCCGCTTCCCCCTTCGATGGCAAGGGCGCTCGAGCTTGCGGAGCAGGCTGCGCTTGCCGGGGAAGTGCCCGTGGGCGCCGTGGTGATGCAGGACGGCAGGGTCGTCGGGGAGGCGCACAACGCCCCGCGCGAGCTGACCGACCCCACCGCCCATGCCGAGGTGCTGGCGCTGCGGCGGGCGGCAGCGGCGCTCGGCCGCGAGCGCCTCGACGGGTGCGAGCTGTGGGTGACGCTGGAGCCCTGCGCGATGTGCGCCGGCGCCATCGTCCATGCGCGAATCGCCCGCCTCTACTACGCCGCGCCGGATCCCAAGGGCGGCGCCGTCGAGCATGGCGCGAGGGTGTTCGAGCAGCCGCAGTGCCTGCATCGGCCGGAGGTCTATGCGGGCATCGGGGAGCGCCGCTCTGCTTCCCTCCTGCGGGCCTTCTTCGCCGAGCGGCGCTGAGACCTATACGGGCGCCGGTTTCGCTGGCTTGCGGAACCAGCCTGCCGCGCCCGACGAGAACAGCAGCATGGCTGCGGCGAGCGCCAGCACGAGCGAAGCAATCTCCGGCAGCGAAGGGGCATCGGCGATCGTGAGGAGCCTTGTCGTCAGGAACAGCAGCACGAGCACACGGGCGAATCGGCTGGCGAGGAACCAGATCAGCGCCACCGGAATAAGCGCGATCGTCAGCCGGGCGGAGGTGACGATGATCGCGGCATCCCGATCGATGGCGAGGTGCGCGAAGCGCGCGGCGAGCATGGCCTGAGTTGCGGCAAGAATGCTCATCTGGTGCCAGAACGAGAGCGCTGCCTGAAGCAGGAACAGCAGGACGAAAACGCGAATTGCGGGTGGTCTCGGCCCCTGCCGCAGCCTCATTCCCCCGCGCTCACAACGGGGTGAAGTCCAGTCCGATATCCGCCGCCGGGGCGCTTTGCGTAAGGCGCCCGACGGAGACGTAATCGACTCCGCTCGCGGCGATTGCGCCGATCGTCTCCAAGGTGACGCCGCCCGAGGCCTCGGTTGGCACCTGGCCGGCGACCAGCGCCACGGCCTGGCGGAGGGTAGTGGGATCCATGTTGTCGAGCAGAAGGTGGTTCGCTCCGGCCTCCAGCGCGGGCTCGATCTGGTCGAGGTGATCGACCTCGCAGATGATCCGCTCCACCCCCGCCTCTCGAGCGCGGCGAACTGCTTCGTGGACATCGCCGGCGACGAGGATGTGGTTGTCCTTGATCATCGCGGCATCCCACAGCCCCATCCGGTGGTTCCGCGCGCCGCCTTGCCTTGTGGCGTATTTCTCGAGGTGGCGCAGGCCCGGGATGGTCTTGCGGGTGTCAAGCAGGGTGCAGCTCGTGGAGCCCATCGCGTCGACGTAGGACCGCGTCAGGGTGGCGATGCCGGAGAGGTGCTGCACGGTGTTGAGCGCGCTGCGTTCGGCCGTGAGCATCGCCCTTGCAAGCCCGCGCAACCGCATCAGAACCGTGCCGGACGGCACTTGCATGCCCTCTGCAACGAGCACCTCGACCTCCATTTCTGGGTCGAGCGCGCGGAAGAAGGCGGCGGCGATCGGCAGGCCCGCGACCGTGATGGGATCGCGGCTGCGCATCTCCCCGGCAAAGCGGGCCTCCGCTGGGATGACACTCTCGACGGTGACGTCTCGCCCGCCACCGGGCAGGCCTTCGCCGAGGTCTTCGGCGAGGGTTGATCGAACAAACTGTTCCAGGTTGAAACCATCGAGTTGCCAGTTCACTTCGCTCATCCTCGATCGCCTCTGGTGATCTCCGCGCTAGAAGAAAGAGCGGTGCTTCGACAAGCTCAGCACGAACCGAACTTCCTTGACTTCATCACCGACAAAGCCCGGTGCGCGACCAGCGCGCCGCAAGGCCGAACGGCCGCCCGCAGCGTTGCCGGCGTAGCCGGCAGGAAGCGAGGAAGGCGGCGCCCGGATGGGCGTCGCCTCGCAACAAACTAGTGCACGAACCGCGCGACCACATCCCTGTAGCTGCGGCTGACCTTCACCTCCGCGCCGCTTTCCAGCACCAGGAAGCACTCGCCGTTGGTGTGCGGCTTCACCTGGCGCACCTGGTCGAGATTGACGATGGTGGAGCGGTGGACGCGCTGGAACGCCTTGGGGTCCAGCCGGCGCTCCAGGTCCTTCATCGTCTCCCGCAGGATCAGGGAGTTGTCGCCGGTGTAGATGCACATGTAGTCGCCAGCGGCCTCGATGTGCTCGATCGAGCCGACATCGACGCGGAAGATCTGGCCACGATCCTTGACGTTGATGATCTTCTCGTACCGGCCCGCGCCATCCTCGTCCGTGGGCATGTTCTCCATCGCGTCCGGCGCCACTTCGGCCAGCACGTCCTTCAGCTTCTCCGCCTCTTCGGACGAGCGCTTTTCCGAAAGGCGCTGGCGGACGCGCTCGATCGTGTCGGCCAGCATGTCCGCGTCCACCGGCTTCATCAGATAGTGGACCGCATTCGCCTCGAAGGCGCGGATCGCGTGTTCCTGATAGGCGGTGACGAAGACGAACAAGGGCGGCTCGATCTCCATCACGCCCTTGACGACGGAGAAGCCGTCAAACCCCGGCATCTGGATGTCGAGGAAGACGAGGTCCGGCTTCTCCGTCTTGATCGCGCGGATCGCCTCGCGGCCATTGGCGCAGGTGTCGATCACCTCGACATCGGGGAAGGCCTGGAGCCTCAGCTGGAGGCCCTGGATGGCGAGCTTCTCGTCATCGACGAGGATGGTGCGGATGGTCATGCGGTGGTTCCGATCGCCCGGTCAGCGGGCAGTTGGGGGTCAATGTTCGGTGCGCCAGTCGGTTTCGTGCCCGTGCCTGCGAGGTCGCGGCGGTCCTCCTCCGCTTCCAAGGGGACTTCGATGATCACGGTGAAGCCCCCTTCGGGCGGGGTCTGGATCTCGAAGCGGTGGTCCTCGCCATAGGCCTGCGCCAGGCGGTTGCGGATATTGGCGAGGCCGACGCCGGTGGAGACCGAGCCTTCGGGCCCGTGATCGTACCGCCGGTCGGTCGCCCGCGCATGCAGGCCAGGGCCGGTATCGGCCACGATCACCCGCAGCCGGTTGCCGAGCGCCTGCGCGGTGAGGCTGATGCGGGCCCCCTCTTCCTGCGGGGAGACGGCGTATTTGATCGCGTTCTCCACCAGCGGCTGCAGCAGCAGCGAGGGAATCAGCGCGCCGGCGGCAGCGGGATCGATGCGGAAGACGGTGCGCAGGCGCTCCTCGAACCGCATCCGCTCGATATCGAGGTAGAGCTTGAGCGTCTCGACCTCCTGCAGCACCGTCACCTTGCCGCCGGGCTGGCTGACGAGGGTGTGGCGCAGGAAGCTGGAGAGGCGGGTGAGCATCGCGTTGGCGGGCTCCGTCTGCTTCAGCAGCACCAGCGTGCTGATCGAATTGAGGGTGTTGAACAGGAAATGCGGGTTCAGCTGGTAGCGCAGCATGGCGAGCTGCGCGCTGGTCGCCTGCGCCTCCAGCCGCTCCAGCCGGTCTGCCTGTTCTTCCACCTGGAGGAAGTAGTTGATCGCGTAATAGAGCGCGGACCAGGCACCGATCAGGGTCAGCGGCCAGATGAAGATGCCGACGAAGCGCTGGACGAAGCTGACGTTGCTTTCCGGCCGGTAGAGCCCGATCACCCAGCTATCGAGCAGCGCGAACAGACTGACGGCGATCGCCAGGATGATCAGCGTGCTGCCCCAGGTGACGAGCGGCCGGCGGTTGATCAGATAGCGGTAGATCACCGCCAGGATCAGGCTGATCGAGAAACCGGCCAGCCCCTCGATCAGCAGCAGGACGAGGAAGGTGTAGGGCTGGTCGTTGGCGAGTGCCGAGACGCCGCGCAGCAGCATCGCCCCGCCCCAGCCGATGAATTGCAGCCGCCAGAAGGCGCGGTTCTTGTCCGCGAAGAACGGCGCCGGGCTGGCGGGCGGCATCGCCAGGAGCTCGCTTGTCGCCGATCCGGCCGAGCTGCGGCGAATTCCGCTCAGCCCCCAGCTCGAGACCCGAGGGGCGGCCTGTGCCAGGGCAGGGCGCGCGGCGCGGCGCAAGGCGCTCAGGAATCCCGTGCCTGGGCGATCGCCTGGCCGATCGCCTGGCGGCCGACTGCGCCGTTCAGCGTGCGATCGCCCACGATGAAGGCGGGCGTGCCGTTGATGCCGAGCTGCGCGGCGAGCGTGGCATTGGCCTGCAGCTGCGGATCGAACTGGCCTGTGCCGATCGCCTGCCGGGCCTTCGCGAGGTCGATGCCGGCGTCGCGCGCGGCCGCCTCGATGCTGGCGTCCGATGGCGGGCCGAGGCGGAACATCGCCTCATGGAACTGGGCGTAGCGGCCCTGCTGCGCGGCGGCGAGCGCCATGCGCGCCGCATCCACGCTCTCGGGCCGCAGGATTGGATATTCGCGCACCACCACCTTGAGGTCCGGGTTGGCGGCGATCAGCGCATCGACATCGGGGATGCTCTGGCGGCAGAAGCTGCAGGCGTAGTCGCTGAACTCGACGAGCGTGATCGAGCCTTCGGGGTTGCCCATCACCGCGCCGGGGAAGGGCGCCTCCAGCTCTGCGCGCAAGGGGGCGATCCGGGCCTGCTGCTCGCGCTGCTGGAGTACCTCCATCGCCTCCGGCAGCACTTCCGGGTTGGCGAGGAGGTATTCGCGCGTGTCATCGCCCCGGCCAAGGCCGCTGACATCCCACAGCGCAGCTCCGGCAAATCCGGCGACAAGGGCGAGGGGGAGGATCGCAAGCCAACGCATGCAGCGGGGCCTACCTTCGCTCCTCTTTCCGCTCAAGCTCGGCGCGCGCCTGCAGCGCCACGTCCTGGGCGCGCAGCCAGTCCGGCGAGCCGGTGGGGAGAGAGCGTTCCGCCGCCTGTGCGTTCTGCAGGGCCTCGCGCGGGCGATCGCTCATGATCTGCTGCTCCGCACTGGCGAGCTGGGCGCGGGGGATGTCGCCCTTGGAGCCATAGACGACGCCGAGCTGATACCAGGCGAAGGGGTTCTCGCGATCCTTGGACACCGCCGCGCGCAGCACGCGCTCCGCCTCGTCGAAATTGCCGGCATCCTCGGTGGCGATCAGCGCATGGCCGAAGGTCGCGGCGATCAGCGGTTCGTTGCCGGTCAGCTCGGTCGCGCGGCGCAGCGCCACCAGCGCCTCCTTCGGGCGGCCCGATTCGAGCAGCACCTGGCCCTTGAGCTCCAGGAAATAGGGATCGTTCGGATCGCTGGCGAGCAGGGCATCTGTCTCGGCCAGCGCCTGATCGATGCGTGCATCCTTGTGGTAGGCGTAGGCGCGGGCGTAGCGGGCCGGCACGCCGGTCATGTATTCGGGGTAGTGATTGAGCGTGTCCGCCGGTTTCGCGAGATAGCCGTAGAGCTTGGCCTTGATCCGCTCGAACCGGCGCTGCTGGTCCGCATCAGGCGCCTTGTCCCACGCGGGATCGCGCTCGTAGTCGCCCTGCAGGCGCGAGATGCGGTCGCCCGACAGCGGGTGGCTGCGGGCGTAGGTCTGCTCGTCATCCTGGCTGTAGCCGTAGCGGAATTCGTAATTCTGCAGCTTCTTGAAGAACTCGATGGAGCCCTTGCCGGTGATGCCGGCGGCAGAGAGGAACTGCGCGCCGGCGGCATCGGCGCTCGCCTCCTGCGTGCGGCTGAAGGCCATCAGCGAGCCGGTCGCCACCTGCTGGCCCAGCGCCATCGCGCCCATCGCCGCATCGCCCGCACCGGCCAGCGCCGCGGCGATCCCCACCACCATCGACAGGATGGTGATGTTGGTCGCCTTGCCCAGCCCTTCGTAGATGCGGATCACGTGGCCGCCGGTGATGTGGCCGAGCTCGTGCGCCAGCACGCCCTGCACCTCGTTGGCGGTATCGGCGGCGTTGATCAGGCCCGAATGGACGAAGATCCGCTGGCCGCCCGCAACGAAGGCGTTGATGGAGGGGTCGTTGATCAGCACGACGTCGACGGCACCCTCGCCGAGGCCGGCCGCTTCCGCCAGCGGATCGACCATCTCCTGCAGCAGCGCCTCCGTCTCCGCATCGCGCAGGATCGACTGCGCGGAAGCCGACTGCGTGCCGAGCATCAACAGCGCGGCAAAGGCGAGGACATGGGCGAGCCGGCGGGTCGCCAGGTGGAGCAGGGAGCGCATCCCGGCAATGGCTAGCCCATCAGGCGCTGAACAGGAACTGAAGCGCGCCGGTCGCACGCTCACGATCCGCCCTCCGCCGCGGTCGGCACCTTCTCTACCGCGCGCACGATCTGCTCGGTCTCGCCCCCGGGGGTGAAGCCGACGGAGCGCAGGAAGGCCTGCCCGCTTTCCCAGCTGTCCCCCAGCCATAGCGGCACGCCGGCGGCCTCGATCGCCGCGCGCGCCGCCAGCTCCTCGGCCGAGAGGGCCTGGCCCGCGGTGGTGCGGATGAAGATTGCCGCCACCCGGTCCTGATAATGCTCCACCGCCGCGGCATAGGCGGGCAGGTCGCCCTGCGTGTCGTCGCCGATCAGGGCAAAGCGAAGGTCGGGATACATGCCCAGGATCGCGTCGATCTGCGCGCGCTTGTGCGCTCCGTGCCCGCTGGAGCCGAGCGTCGCGCGGTCGAAGCCCCAGTTGCGCAGCATCAGCGGGCCGAGCGGCAGGCCCTTCGCCCGCTGGAACGCGACAAGATAGGAGAACAGGTTCCACGGACTGGACGAGACATAGAAGAACGGCCGATGCGTCGCCGGCACCCGCTTGCCCCCACGCACCGCATCGGCCGGAAGCACCTCGCCGCCGCCGAGCGCGCCGTAGAAGAGGTCTGCGCCCGGCACGGCGATCCGCTCCTCCGGCAGCTCAGCCAGGATACGGCGCCAGTTGCGGGCGATCGCGCGAACGCCGCCGGTGATGCCGGTCTCGATGATCGTGTCGTCGATGTCGGAGATCACCGCCAGCCGGCCTTCGGTGCCGGGGACCAGCACGTGCCCCTGCACGCATTGCTCGCCCTCGCGGTTGCGCCAGCGCAGCGTGACCACCTCCCAGATCGGGTGGGTCGGCAAGTCCAGCTCCGGCGCAAGCTGCAGGTCGAAGTGGATGAACCCGTCGCCGTCGCTCACCGCCGTCTCGCACAGCAGCACCCGCTCCTGCCCCGCCAGCTCCAGCGTCACCTCGATGCCCGGCGCCTCGCGCGAGGCGAATTGCGCGAGCATGGTGCGGATGGCCTGGAGCCGCCCGCCGCTCCTCGAACGCGGGCCAAAGCCGGGCTTGGTCGAGCGCAGCGCGCGGCCGGACAGGATCAGCCGGGTGCGGCTGCGATAGCCGAAGAAGGGCTGGATGCGGACCGGGGGCGCACGGAGCAGATCCATCGACCGATGGCGCTACACAGTGCCGGTCGTGTTGAACAGGCCGAAGCGGCGCCGGCGGTCAGCGGCCGAGGCGCTGCGCCGCCCGCTCGATCAGCGCCGCATCGTGCGGCACCTCGCCCAGCAGCGCGGCAGGGCCGCCTGCCGGCCGCCGGATCATCGCCAGCGCGAACTCGGCGCCGGTCGCGGAAAGAGCGGTGAACGGCTGGAGCGGCATCACCCGCAAGCTCTCCGCCAGCGCGGCCGGCAGGGTGGCGTGGGGAAGGACCAGCTCGCCGGGAAGCGGGGCCTCGTCGCAGGCCAGACTGGGCGCATTGAGGTCGGGCTCGGCCATCAGCAGAGGGGCGGGCGCATCGCCG
>Ga0210040_10005267_pt1 | contig 16560 bp, 14 predicted proteins | sample CryGeyCG12114_NA_FD_185462 | JGI IMG/M metagenome (GOLD analysis project Ga0210040, IMG submission 185462) | Groundwater microbial communities from aquifer - Crystal Geyser CG19_WC_8/21/14_NA (SPAdes) (version 2) | ecosystem: Environmental > Aquatic > Deep subsurface > Groundwater | place: USA... | reverse complement strand
CGCCGCCCTGCACAAGGACGTGACGATGTCCGTGGACGGCAAGCCGACCACCATGACGACCACGGCCGGCACCGTCGGTGAGCTGCTGCAGGACGAGGGCATCGAGGTGACCAGCCGCGACATCGTGGCCCCCGACGTCTCCGCCAAGGTCACCGACGGCACCCGGGTGGCCGTGCAGTTCGCCCGCCAGGTGACCTTCACCGTCGACGGCCAGAAGAAGACGATCTGGACGACCGCGACCAGCCTGGACCAGGCCCTGGGCGCCCTCGGGGTCAACACCGCCGGCGCCGACCTGTCGACCAGCCGCAGCGCCAGCATCGGCCGCGAGGGCCTGGCCGTCGACGTCGCCACCCTCAAGACCGTCACCATCAAGGCCGCCGGCAAGGAGCGCCAGGTCAAGACGACGGGCACCACCGTCGCGGACGCGCTCACCGCGGCCAAGATCAAGGTCGACTCCGACGACAAGCTGAGCGTCGACCCCGACGAGACGCTGGAGAACGGCGCGGCTTTCACCTGGACCAAGGTGGACGTCAGCCAGGAGACGAAGAAGCAGGACGTCGCCTTCCGCACCGTCCGCAAGGAGTCGAGCAAGCTCGCCCGGGGCACGACGAAGGTCGACACCACCGGCGAGCAGGGCACCCGCACCCTCACCTTCAAGGTCGTCCGCGAGAACGGCAAGGTGACCAAGCGCACCGAGGTCTCCGACAAGGTGACCGACGCCCCGCGCGACCAGGTGGTCCTGGTCGGCACCAAGGCGCCCAAGCCACCCAAGGCTCCCGCGGCGCCGAAGTCGTCGACCAGCTCCGGCTCCTCCTCCAGCGGCTCCAAGAGCTCCGGCTCCAGTTCGGGTTCCAGCTCGTCCGGGTCGTCGGCGCCGAGCGTCGCCTCCGGCAGCGTCTGGGACCGGCTCGCGCAGTGCGAGTCCGGTGGCAACTGGAGCATCAACACCGGCAACGGCTTCTACGGCGGCCTCCAGTTCACCCCGAGCACCTGGCGCGGCTACGGCGGCACCGGGATGCCGCACCAGGCCAGCCGCGAGCAGCAGATCGCCGTCGCCAAGAAGGTCCAGGCCGGGCAGGGCTGGGGCGCGTGGCCGGCCTGCACCGCGAAGCTGGGGATCCGCTGAGCCTCCTCGACCCCACGGCGGTCCGCCGGATCGCCACCGGGCTGGGGCTGCGGCCCACCAAGCAGCGGGGCCAGAACTTCGTCACCGACGCCAACACGGTGCGGCGGATCGTCGCCGCGTCGGGCGTCGGCCCGGACGACGTCGTGCTGGAGATCGGGCCGGGCCTGGGGTCGTTGACCTTGGGCCTGCTCGAGGTCGCCGACTCCGTCGTGGCGGTGGAGATCGACGAGCTGCTGGCCGGCGCGCTGCCGGGCACCGTGGCCGAGCGGATGCCGGCCCGGGCCGACGCGCTGACCGTGGTCACCGCGGACGCGCTCCGGGTCACGGCCCTGCCGCAGGACCCGACCGTGGTGGTGGCGAACCTGCCCTACAACGTGTCGGTCCCCGTGCTGCTGCACCTGCTGGCCACCTTCCCCAGCTGGCAGCGCGGGCTGGTGATGGTCCAGCTGGAGGTCGCCGACCGGCTGGTGGCCCGGCCCGGTTCGAAGATCTACGGCGTGCCCTCGGTGAAGATGGCCTGGTACGCCGCCTCGTCACGGATCGGGACGGTGCCGCCCAGCGTGTTCTGGCCGGTGCCGAACGTGGAGTCCGGGCTGGTGCAGATCGTCCGCCGGCCAGCGCCGGTCACCACAGCGTCCCGCGAACAGGTGTTCGCCGTCGTCGACGCCGCCTTCGCCCAGCGCCGCAAGATGCTGCGGTCGGCGCTGTCCGGCCTGGTGGGCAGCTCCGCCGCCGCCAGCGAGGTGCTGGTCGCCGCCGACGTCGACCCGGAGTCCCGGGGCGAGATGCTCGAGGTGGCGGCCTTCGCCCGCATCGCCGAGCAGCTCCACCAGACGGGCCCGGCCGGCGGCGTCCAGGGCTGAGCCCAGCCGAGGGGCGTCCCCGCCTACGCCGTAGCCTCGGTCCGTGGCCTCACCTCTCCCGCCGACACCCGTCGGAGTACGGGTCCGTGTGCCCGCCAAGATCAACCTCGCGCTCAAGGTGGGCGGCCGGCGTCCGGACGGCTACCACCCGCTGGCCACCGTCTACCACGCCGTCTCCCTCTACGACGAGGTCGAGGCCGTCTGGGCCGAGCCCGACGACTTCGTGGTCGAGGTGGACGGCGAGGGCGCCGACCAGGTGCCGCTCGACGACTCCAACCTGGCCCTGCGCGCGGCCCGGCTGCTGGCCCGCACGTACGGGCCCTACGACTCCCTCGGCGTCCGGCTCAGCATCCGCAAGGCGATCCCGGTCGCGGCCGGGCTGGCCGGCGGGTCCTCCAACGGCGCCGCCGCGCTGCTGGCCTGCTCGGTGCTGTGGGACCTCGACGTCGCCCCGGAGTCGCTGCGCGAGCTGGCCGCCGAGCTGGGCAGCGACGTCCCCTTCGCGCTGCTCGGCGGGACCGCCCTGGGCAGCGGACGCGGCGAGGAGGTGGTGCCCGCGCTGGCCCGCGGCACCTACCACTGGGTGCTGGCCTTCGGCCACACCGGCCTGTCCACCCCGGCCGTGTACGGCCGCTTCGACCAGCTGACGCCGGACGCGGCCACGCCCGAGGTGCCGGACGACCTGATGAACGCGCTGCGGAGCGGCGACCCGGCGCTGCTCGGGGCGGCGCTCAGCAACGACCTGCAGGACGCCGCGCTGGACCTGCAGCCCCGGCTGCGCCAGGTGCTGGAGGCCGGCCTCGAGTACGGGGCGGTGGGTGCCGTCGTCTCGGGCTCCGGACCCACCTGCGCCTTCCTCGCGGCGAACGAGGCCGCGGCCGTCGACCTCACCGTCGCGCTCAGCGCCGACGGGATCTGCCGTGAGGTCCGGCGGGTGAGCGGCCCGGTGGTCGGGGCCCGGGTCCTGGCCTAGCCAGGGCGCCCGAGCAGTCAGATGACCGATGCGGACGCCAGCGGCTCTGCTTAGGCTGAGCCGGTGACGACCACCGGCAGCGGCTCGGGCCAGACCCGACGCCGCCAGCTCTCCGGACAGCTGTCCGGGCCGTTGCGCCGCTTCCTGGCGACGGAGTCCGGCAGCGCGATCCTCCTGGTCGGCGCCACGGCGGTCGCCCTGGCCTGGGCGAACTCGCCGTGGTCGCCCTCGTACGAGGCGCTGTGGGCCACCCACGCCTCGGTCACCCTCGGCGACGCCGGGCTCGACATGGATCTCGGCCACTGGATCAACGACGGCTTGATGGCCATCTTCTTCCTCGTCATCGGGCTCGAGGTCCGCCGGGACCTCGCGGTCGGCGAGCTCACCGACCGTCGCCGCATCGTGCTGCCGGTCCTGGCCGGGATCGGCGGCATGGCGGTGCCGGCCGTGCTCTACCTGCTCATCGTCCCGGGCGGGGAGGCATCCGCCGGCTGGGGTGTGGTGATCGGCACGGACACCGCCTTCCTGCTCGGCACCCTGGCCCTGGTCGGGCCCGCCATCTCGACCCAGCTGCGGGTCTTCCTCCTCACCCTGACCGTGATCGACGACATCGTCGCCGTGTCCGTCATCGGCGTGGTCTACTCCGACGACCTCGACGTCCCCGCGCTGCTCGTCGCGGCCGTCGGGGTCGTCGTGCTCGCGGTGCTGGGGCGGATCGGGGTCTGGCGCACCTGGCCGTTCGCCCTCGTCACGCTGGTCGTGTGGTGGGCGACGGTCAACTCCGGGTTGCACGCCTCGATCGCCGGCATGGTCGCCGGCCTGCTGATCCCGGCCTTCGCCCCCCGGTTGGCGGAGGTCGAGGGCGCGGCCCGGCTCTCCCGGGCCTTCCGGCAGTCGCCCATGCCGGAGGTCGGCCACTCCGCGAGCATGGCCATCGCCCAGGCGGTGTCGGTGAACGAGCGCATGCAGATCGTGCTCCAACCCGTGGGCGAGCTACGTGATCGTGCCGCTCTTCGCCGTGGCCAACGCCGGCGTCGACCTGCGCGGCGGTGTGCTGGCGGACGCGCTCGCCTCGCCGGTCACCTGGGGTGTGGTCGTCGGCCTGGTGGTGGGCAAGCTCGTGGGGATCGGGGGCGGTGCGCTCGGCGGCGTCGCCCTGCGGCTCGGGCGGCTGCCGCAAGGAGTCGGCCCCGGCCAGGTCCTGGGCGGCGGCGCCCTGTCCGGCATCGGGTTCACGGTCTCGCTGCTGATCATCGGCCTGGCGTTCGAGTCCCCGCAGCTCCAGGACGAGGCGACCGTCGGGGTGCTGCTCGCTCTCGTGCTGGCCACCACGGTCGGCTGGGTCGTGTTCCGGCTCGCCGCGGTGCTGCACGGTGAGACCTCCGCAGGTCTGCCCATCATCCTCGCCGAGCCCGTGGATCCCGAGCGGGACCACATCCTCGGCCCGCCCCAGGCCCCGCTGACCCTGGTCGAGTACGCCGACTTCGAGTGCCCCTTCTGCGCCCGCGCGACCGGTGTGGCCCGGGAGGTCCGCGAGCACTTCGGCGACGACCTCCGCTACGTCATCCGGCACCTGGCCCTGCCGGACGTGCACCCGCACGCCGAGCTCGCGGCCGTCGCCGCCGAGGCGGCCGCCGAGCAGGGCCGGTTCTGGGAGATGCACGACCTGCTCTTCGCCCACCAGGACCAGCTCACCCGCGAGGACCTGGCCGGCTATGCCGGTGAGCTGGGTCTGGCCGTCGAGGACTTCCTCCTGGACCTGGACGAGCAACGCCTCGCCGCCCGCGTGCGGGAGGACGTGGCCAGCGCCGAGGCGAGCGGGGCGCGCGGCACCCCGACCTTCTTCATCGGCGACCGCCGCCACGTCGGCCCCTACGACGCCCGGACCCTGATCACCGAGCTCGAGGCGGTCCGACCCCGCCGCAGCGAGACCGACGCAGCCACGTCGTCCTGAACCCGTCGCACCGCTCACCCCACGGGTGGCCGGCGGACCCGGCTCACGTCGCCAGGTGGTGGCTGAGCCGGGCGGCCAGCGCCACGACGTCGCCCTGCGGCGCGCCCGACCACTCCTGCCACCAGGGGAGGTCGGCGGGTGTCCCGACGTGCTGGACGACGACGTGCTGGTGGACGTGCGCGATGGAGTGCCCGGTGACCAGCGTGTGCACGAAGGCCACGTCGAGCTCCGCGCGGAGGGCCCGGGCCAGCCGGGTGGTCGTCCGGCCGAAGGCCGCCGCCTCGGCGTCGGTCAGGCCGTCCAGGTACGGCACGTGCCGCCGGGACTCGACGAAGAGGTAGCCCAGGGTTCCGGTGGCGCGGTGGCTGACGCTGACCAGGTCGTCGACGTGCACGACCGGCCCCACCAGGGGCCCCTCGCCCCGTTGCTTGCGGCAGATGAGGCAGTCGTCGTCGGGCATGCAGCGATCCTGGCAGCCCGCACCCTCGGATGACGGAGGAGAGGTGTCGCCGCCGCTCGTCTCCACCCGCGGTCCGGCGGTGGGCAGGTCGAGAGCTCCGCCCGAGCGCTGCCGGAGGCGCTCCCGCGCGCGGTGGTCGGCGCCGGCCCTCAGAAACTCACGCCAGTCGTCCCTCGGCCCCGGAGTTGAGCGGGGCGAGGAACCGGAGGAGTCATCTGGGGTGAGTTTCTGAGGGTCGAGCGGCGCCGGTCGGCTCCTCGCGGTAGACCACGAGCAGCCGACGCAGGGTCTGGGCCAGCTGGTGCTGGTCGCCGGCGTCGAGGCCGGCCAGCAGCTGCTGCTCGGCCTCCAGCAGGTCGGCGAGGGCCGCGTCGACGGCGCTCCGGCCGGCCTCGGTCAGCCCGACGAGGACGCCGCGCTTGTCGCCCGGGTGCAGGTCGCGGCGGACGAGACCACGCGCGGCCAGCCGGTCGACCCGGTTGGTCATGGTGCCGGAGGTGACCATGGTCTCGCGCAGCAGCTGGCCGGGGGAGAGCTGGTTCGGCGGCCCCGCTCGGCGCAGCGCGGCCAGCACGTCGAACTCCCAGGTCTCCAGGCCGTGCGCGCTGAAGGAGGCGGCCCGCTGCCGGTCCAGGTGCCGGGCCAGCCGGGTGACCCGGGACAGCACCCGCATCGGGGTGACGTCGAGGTCGGGGCGCTCGCGCGACCAGGCCTCGACGACGAGGTCCACCTCGTCGCGCGGTTCCCGGTCGGCGGCCATGGCCCGCATCCTACGGGCGCGGGAGGGGCCGGCCGGCTGCCCGACGCTGCGCTCAGCCGCGCTCGCGGGCCGCGGTCAGGTCGGCGTCGGAGCGCGGCATGGTCGCGGCGAGGGCGATGATCCCGGCGCAGAGCAGGGCGGGCACGGCCATCGTGTGCTGGATGCCCAGGTGCCGGACGAGGAAGCCGATGACGGCCGGACCCATCAGGAATGCCGCGTAGCCGAAGGTGACGACGACGGCCAGCACCCGACCGCCGCCGAGGTGGCCGGCGACGGCGTAGACCTGCGGGGCGATCATCCCGACGCCGAAGCCCACCAGGGCCCAGCCGGCGACGAGCAGCGGCAGGGTGTCCACCAGGGTCACCGCGAGGTAGCCGAGCGCGGCGCAGGCGCCGCCGAACCGGACGACGGCGCGGCGGCCGAAGCGGCTGACCAGCCGGTCGCCGAGCAGCCGGATGACCACCATGAACGCGTTGACCGCGATCAGGCCGAGGGCTCCGGTCGTCGGGTCCACCCGGGCGACGTCGGTGACGTGGATGGCCGACCAGTCGACGGCGGTGCCCTCGGAGAGGCCGAAGGCCAGCGCCATCAGGCCCAGCACCCAGGCGGCCCGGGGGATCTTCGCCCGGACCCCGTCGACGGTGTGCGGGACGACGGCGCTCTGCGGGGTGATCCGCAGCAGCACGACCAGCACGACGACCGCGATGGCGGCCAGTCCCAGCATCAGCGGGGTGACGACGTCGCCACCCTCGACGCCGAGCACCTGGGCGAGCAGCAGCACCGCTCCGGCGCCGACGAAGCCGCCGATCGAGAACCAGGCGTGGAAGGTGCTCATCACCGGACGTCCGCGGGCGGCCTCCACCTGGACTCCGAGCGCGTTCATGCCGACGTCCATCGCCCCGTTGCCCAGCCCCAGCAGCACCAGGCCGAGGACCGCGAAGCCGAAGCTCGGGGCCAGCGCGATGGTCACGGCGGCGGCGATCAGCACCGGCAGTCCGCAGAGCGCCACGGTGCGGGCGCCGACGGCGTCGGCCAGCCGGCCGCCCACCTGCATGGAGAGGATGCCCGCGAGCCCGCCGCAGAACAGGATCACCGCGATGTGGGTGTCGTCGATCTGCAGCTTCTCGCGCAGCGACGGCAGCGCGCCGCCGTTCCCGCCGATCAGCATGCCGTTGACCGCGAACAGCACGGCCACGGCGACCGAGGCCACCTTGGAGTCCAGCGGGGCCGCCCGGCCGGTGGCGGGAGCGGAGGGAAGGGTGGAGGTCACAGCGGGTCCGTCTTCTGTATCGATTTAGATGACGGCGACGACGATACGGCCAGGACTGCTCGAGGAGCAACCCCGCGCGGTCAGCGCCGTGGTTCGGTGACCAGCGCGGGCTTGGCCTGCAGGTGGCTGAGCCCGTTCCAGGAGAGGTTGACCAGGTGCGCGGCGACCTCGCGCTTGCCCGGGTGCTGGGCGTCCAGCCACCACTGGCCCGTGCTGGCCACCATGCCGACCAGCATCTGGGCGTAGATCGGGGCGTGCTTGGGCTCCAGCCCCTGGCGCTTGAACTCTGCGGAGAGGATGCCCTCCACCTGGGTGGCGACGTCGTTGAGGATGGTGGCGAACGAGCCGCCGGCGTGGCCGAGGGAGGAGTCCCGGGCCAGGATGCGGAAGCCGTCGGTGTGCGCCTCGATGTAGTCCAGCAGGGCCAGCGCCGCCTGCTCCAGCAGCTCGCGCTGGTGGCCCGAGGTCAGCGAGCTGCGGACGCCGTCCAGCAGGGTGCGGACCTCGCGGTCCACGACGACGGCGTAGAGGCCCTCCTTGCCGCCGAAGTGCTCGTAGACGACGGGCTTGCTGACCAGCGCCGTGGCGGCGATCTCCTCCACCGACGTGCCGTCGAACCCGCGCAGGGCGAACAGCGAGCGGGAGACGTCGATCAGCTGCTCGCGGCGGTCGGCGCCGGACATCCGGACGCGGCCGGGACGCCGGGCGCGCGTCGACTCGCGCCTTTCCGGTTCCCGTGCTGCCATGCCGCCCAGTGTGCGGGCTGCCGTGCCAGGGGCGAAACGTCAACTCCGGCCCTGCGTGTCCCGGCGGGCGCGAGGGGCTCGCCGTCGGGGTGCGGCAGGGGGACCTGCTCGCATAGTGTGGTCCCCGTCGGTCCCCGGACCGGTCGTTCCCCGGTTGGTCTGCCGGCAGGGCCCGCCTGACTTTGAATCAGGACCAGCGACGTAGGTTCGACTCCTACCCGGGGAGCTCCCGCAGGACGTCCACACCCAGCGAAGAGAGCTCGATGCCCCGACAGCCCGACGCGCCCCCGCAGCCCGCCCCGTCGGCGGCCGACGACCCCTCGAGCCGTCCGCACCAGGTCGCCGCCGTGGTCGTGCTGGCCGCCGGTGAGGGCAAGCGGATGCGCTCCGCGAAGTCCAAGCTGCTGCACGAGGTCGCGGGCCACTCCCTGCTCAGCTACGCCGTCACCGCGGCCACCACGCTGCAGCCGCAGCACGTCGTCGTCGTGGTCGGACACCTGCGCGAGCAGGTGGAGGCGCACCTGGCCGAGATCGCGCCGCACGTCACCACGGTGGTGCAGGGCGACCAGGCGTACGGGACCGGGTACGCGGTGCAGTGCGCCCTGGCCGCGCTGCCCGAGCTGCAGGGCGACGTGGTGGTGACCTACGGCGACGTCCCGCTGCTCGACGGCGACACCCTCGCCGGCCTGCTGGCCGACCACCGGGCCCAGGGCGCCGCGGTCACCGTGCTGACGGCCCAGGTGGGCGACCCGACGGGCTACGGCCGGGTGGTGCGCGACGGCAGCGGGCACGTCGAGGCCGTGGTGGAGCAGCGCGACGCCGACGAGGACCAGCGCACGATCAGCGAGATCAACTCCGGCATCTACGTCTTCGAGGCGGCCACCTTGGCCCAGGGCCTGGCCGAGCTGCGCCCGGACAACGCCCAGGGCGAGCTGTACCTCACCGACGTGCTGTCCTCGGCCCGCCGGGCGGGCGGGCTGGTCAGCGCCCACCTCACCGAGGACGCCTGGCTGACCGAGGGCGTCAACGACCGGGTCCAGCTGTCCAAGATCAACGCGGAGCTGAACCGCCGCATCCTCGACCGCTGGATGCGCGCCGGGGTCACCGTCGTCGACCCGGCCAGCACCTGGGTGCACGCGTCGGTCGACCTGGGCATCGACGTCACGCTGCTGCCCGGCACCAGCTTGGAGGGCGCGACGTCGGTGGCCCCGGGCGCGGTGGTGGGGCCGGACACCACCCTGGTCGACGTCGAGGTAGGGGAGCGCGCGCAGGTCACCCGCACCGTCGCCTCGCTGGCCGTGATCGGCCCCGACGTCTCGGTCGGCCCCTTCGCCTACCTGCGGCCGGGCACCCGGCTGGGCGCGGGCGCCAAGGTCGGCACCTTCGTGGAGACCAAGAACGCGCAGCTCGGAGCCGGCGCCAAGGCCCCGCACCTCTCCTACGTGGGCGACGCGGTGATCGGGGACGGCGCCAACATCGGCGCCGGCGTGATCTTCGCCAACTACGACGGCCAGCACAAGGCGACCACCACGGTGGGCGCCTTCAGCTTCGTGGGCAGCAACTCGGTGCTGACCGCCCCCGTGGTGGTCGCCGACGGCGCCTACGTCGCCGCGGGCTCGACCATCACCAGCGACGTGGAGATCGGTGCGCTGGCCGTCAGCCGCGGCCGGCAGCGCAACGTCGCCGGCTGGGTGGTCCGCAAGCGGGCCGGCACCAAGACGGCCCGGGCCGCCGAGGCCGCGGCCGGCAGCCCCGACCCGGTCGGCGCGGCCGCCGAGCAGGACCAGGCCGCGACCGCCGCACCGCTGCAGGACCAGCAGGCGCAGCCGGCGCCCGTCGTGGACCAGCAGGTGCTGCAGCAGGCGCACGACCACCCGGGCGGCGACCAGCGCCCGGGCCAGCAGGACGACGAGGGGAACGCCCAGGCATGACCGGTTTCAAGAAGCCCAACGAGAAGCACCTGATGCTCTTCTCCGGGCGGGCCTACCCCGAGCTGGCGGAGGAGATCGCCGACCACCTGGACCTGGGGCTGGTCCCCACCCGGGCGCTGAACTACGCGAACTCCGAGATCTACGTCCGCTTCGAGGAGTCGGTCCGCGGCTGCGACGCGTACGTCATCCAGAGCCACGCCGCGCCCATCAACGAGTGGGTGATGGAGCAGCTGATCATGGTCGACGCACTCAAGCGGGCCTCGGCCAAGCGGATCACCGTGGTCGCTCCCTTCTACCCCTACGCCCGCCAGGACAAGAAGCACCGCGGTCGCGAGCCCATCTCGGCTCGGCTGATGGCCGACCTGTTCAAGACCGCGGGCGCGAACCGGCTGATGTCGGTCGACCTGCACGCCGCGCAGATCCAGGGCTTCTTCGACGGGCCGGTCGACCACCTCTGGGCGCTGCCGGTGCTGAGCGAGCACATCTCCGCGCGCTACGACACCTCCGAGATGACCGTCGTGTCCCCCGACGCCGGCCGGGTGCGGCTGGCGGACATGTGGACCGACCAGCTGGGCTGCTCGCTGGCCATCATCCACAAGCGGCGCGACCCGAACGTGGCCAACACCGTCGCCGTGCACGAGGTGGTCGGTGAGGTGGAGGGCAAGGTCTGCCTGCTGGTCGACGACATGATCGACACCGCCGGCACGATCTGCCAGGCGGCTGAGGCGCTCAAGGCGCGCGGGGCCAAGGCGGTCATCGCGGCGGCGACCCACGCGGTGCTGTCCGGTCCGGCGATCGAGCGGCTGACGGCGACCGCCTTCGAGGAGGTCGTGGTCACCAACACCCTGCCGATCCCCGACGAGCGCCGCTTCCCGGGCCTGACCGTGCTCTCCATCGCCCCGCTGATCTCCCGCGCCATCCGCGAGGTGTTCGAGGACGGTTCGGTCACCAGTCTGTTCGGCGGCCAGAGCTAGCCCCGCGCGGGTTTCCCGCCTCCTACCCGTTCCGCTAAGGTGGACCAGTTGCCTCGGCGAGGGTCGCGTACCGTGATCGACGAGGGATGCGGGCTGCGTGCTCCATCCCCCCGGACGGTCGTCCTCCTCGCCAGGCGCAGGTCAACCACCGCAAGTTCTTCTGAGGAGTTCGTTTCGTGCCCGAGGTCAAGCTCACCGCCGAAGTCCGCACCGAGTTCGGCAAGGGCGCTGCCCGCCGGATCCGCCGCGCCGACAAGGTGCCCGCCGTGCTCTACGGCCACGGCACCGACCCCATCCACATCACGCTGCCGGGTCACGAGACCCTGCTGGCGCTGCGCACCAACAACGCGCTGCTCTCCATCGACGTCGAGGGCACCGCTCAGCTCGCGCTGCCGAAGCAGGTCCAGCGCGACCCGCTGAAGCACACCATCGAGCACGTCGACCTGGTCCTCGTCCGCCGCGGCGAGCTGGTCACCGTCGACGTGGCCATCCTCGTCGAGGGTGAGGCCGCTCCCGACACCCTCGTCGTGATCGACCACAACAGCATCCCGGTCGAGGCCGACGCCACCGCCATCCCGACCCAGATCGTGGTCTCCATCGAGGGGCTGCAGCCCGGCACCCAGATCCTGGCCAAGGACATCACGCTGCCCGAGGGCGCGAGCCTGGCCATCGACCCGGAGGCCCTGGTCATCAACATCACCGGTGCCCAGTCCGAGGCGGCCCTGGAGGCCGAGCTGGCCGAGGCCGAGGCCGAGGCCGGCATCACGCCGACCATCGCCGAGGGCGACGAGGTCCCCGAGGAGGGTGACGGCGAGGTCGGCACCGGCGAGGCCGCTGACGCTTCCGAGCAGTCCTGACCGCGCTCTAGTTCCGCGGCATGCTGCCCTGGCTGGTGGTCGGGCTCGGGAACCCGGGCCCGACCTACGCAGGTCACCGGCACAACGTCGGCTTCCTCGTGGCCGAGGAGCTGGCCCGCCGGACGGGTGCGGTCTTCGGCAAGCCCAAGGGCATCAAGGCCGAGCTGGCGGAGTGCCGGCTCGGCCCGCCCGGGGCTGACGCGCCCCGGCTGGGACTGGTGAAGTCCCGGACGTACATGAACGACACCGGCGGACCGGTCTCCCGGCTGCTCGCCTACTTCAAGATCACCCCGGACCGGCTCGTCGTCGTGCACGACGAGCTCGACCTCGACCCCGGTCAGCTGCGGGTCAAGTTCGGCGGCGGGGACAACGGGCACAACGGGCTGCGGTCCATCCGCGCCTCGACCGGCACCGGCGACTACTTCCGGGTGCGCGTCGGCGTCGGCCGCCCGCCCGGTCGGCAGGACCCGGCCGAATTCCTGCTCAGCAACTTCTCCGCCCGCGAGCGGGAGGGGCTGGGCGTGGAGGTGGTCCGCGCCGCCGACGCCGTCAAGTCCCTCGTCCAGGTCGGGCTCGAGCGCACCCAGAGCGCCTTCAACTCCTGACGTCTGCCTCCGGCGCGCTCGCCGGGCGGACCCGTCCGCGTTCCGCCGGCCGGTCTCGGTCAGGGTGGTGCCGTGACCTCGGACCTGACCGCTCTTCCTGATCTCCTCGGCCTTCGGCTCCTCCGGCCCGACCCGGGTACGGCGACCGCCGTCCAGGTCCTCGAGCCGGGCCGCGTCGAGCTCGCGCTGTCGGCCGCGGATGGCCGTCCCGGGCTCCGGCTCGAGCTGGACCTCGCCGACGCCGTCGGCTACTGGCACCCGACCGCGTCGGGATCGCGGCCGCTGCCCCCCGACTGGGCCGGTCAGACGGTGACCAGCCTGGTGGCGTCCGCCCCGCTGGGCGCGCTGCACGACGCCGCCGGCCGGGTGCTGCTCGGCTGGGCGGCCGACGAGGACGTGGCCGAGCTGTCCCTCACCCTCGGGGTGTCGGAGGAGCACAAGTCGTTCGTCGTCGAGCTGTCGCCGACCCGGCCCCGGTCGGCGGCGCTGCGGGTGCTCCTCGACACCTCGGGCGAGGACCTGGCTCCTGCGGTGCACCGGCTGACCGGCTGGTTGTCCGCCCGGCACGCGGAGCCGCCCCTGGTCCCGCCGACCGCGGCGACGGTGCCCGTCTACTCGACCTGGTACACGTTCACCCAGGACGTCGACGACGCCGTCGTCACCGCCGAGGGGGCGCTGGCCGCCCGGCTGGGCTGCGGGTCGCTGTTCCTCGACGACGGCTGGCAGCGCTTCGGCCAGGGCCGCGGCTACCAGGGCTGCGGCGACTGGCTCCCCGACCCCGCGAAGTTCCCCGACCTCACCGCGACGGTCGCCGGGCTGCACGAGCAGGGGCTGGCGGTCGCCCTGTGGGTCGCCCCGCTGCTGCTCGGGGACCAGAGCGAGGTCTTCGCGCGGCTGGCGCCGTTCGCCCCGGTCCGGGTCGAGGAGGGCCTGCGCTGCCACGTCCTCGACCCCCGCCACCCCGAGGTCCGCGCCTTCGTCGTGCAGACCTGCCTGCGGCTGGTCACCGACCACGACGTCGACCTGCTGAAGATCGACTTCCTGGACCAGGCGATGGTCTACCGCGACCTCGACCCGGCGGCCGGGGACGTCGGCCAGGCCATGGCGGACCTGCTGCAGGAGCTGCGCGCGGGCCTGGTTGCGGCCGGTCGCGCGGAGGTCGCCTTCGAGTTCCGCCAGCCCTACGTCAGCCCGGCCCTGGCGCGGTACGGCCAGATCCTGCGGGCGGGCGACTGCCCGGCCGACAGCGTGGTGAACCGCCGCTCGACGGTGGACGCCCGGCTGGTCGCCGCGGGCCGGGTGGTGCACGCCGACCCGATGATGTGGGGGCCGGCCGGGGGCGCGGCCGCCGTCGCCCAGCAGCTCTACGCGGGCTGGTTCGCGGTGCCGCAGATCTCCATGCGGCTGGCCGCGCTGGACGAGGTCCAGTCCACGGCGCTGGCGGGCCTGCTCGACCTCTGGCGCGAGCACGCCGAGGTGACCCTGCACGGCGAGCTCGCGGTCAGCGGCGCCGAGCGCGGCTACGACACGGTGGCCGCCGTGCGCCGGGACCTCGACCGCAGTGTCGTCGCCCGCTACGCCCCGGTGGTCGTCGACCTCGACGAGCACCCGACCGGCCGGGTCGACGTGGTGAACGCCACCGCGGAGGCCCGGGTCACCGTCCGGACCCGCCGTCGCGTCGTCGCCGGTTCCACCCGGACGGCGTCCGGGGCCCCGTCGGGCTCGGTCCCGACGGGGGTGTCGGGGTTGGTCGACCTGCCGGTCGAGCCCTGGGGGAGCGTCGCCCTCCAACTGGGGTGACGGTCCGCGCCCCTACGCGAGCACCGCGCCTCGTTGCGACTCCCACGCCCCGTGCTCAGGGCGCGGCCGTCACGACGGGGCGCGGGAGTCGGAACGGGGCGCGGGACGGTCGCGGCGCAGCGGTGGGACCAGTTCCGCCCGGCCTGTAAGGTCGTCCGGTGACGCTGACGGGACTCGTCGACCTCTTCTGCACCGACCCCACCCTCTCCGCCAGCATCGACGACGCGCGCACGCGTCGGCTGCCGGCGCTGGACCTGACCTCTCCGCCGTCCATGCGGCCGTTCGTCGCGGCCGCGCTGGCGGCCTCCAGCGCGCAGGGCGGCGCCGACCGACCCGTGCTCGTGGTGACGTCCACCTACCGGGAGGCCGAGGACGTGACCGCCGCCCTGCAGTCCCTGATGGGCGAGGACACGGTCGCGTACTACCCGGCCTGGGAGACGCTGCCGCACGAGCGGCTCAGCCCCCGCTCGGACACCGTCGGACGTCGGCTCGCGGTGCTCCGCCGGCTGGCGGGCAACGCCGAGCTGCCGGCGCCGAAGATCCTGGTCGCACCCGTCCGCAGCGTCCTGCAGCCGCAGGTCAAGGGCCTGGCCGACCTGCTCCCGGTGCGGATCGTCACCGGTGAGGACCACGACCTCGGCGAGCTGACCGCCCGGCTGGTCGGCGCGGCCTACGTCCGGGTGGACCTCGTCGAGCGGCGCGGGGAGTTCGCCGTCCGCGGCGGCATCCTCGACGTCTTCCCGCCCACCGAGGAGCACCCGGTCCGGATCGACTTCTTCGGCGACACCGTCGAGGAGATCCGCTACTTCACCGTCGCCGACCAGCGCTCCAGCGAGCTGACGCTGCGCGAGGTGACCGCCTCCCCGTGCCGCGAGCTGCTGCTCACCGACGAGGTGAAGGCCCGGGCCGCGGCGCTGTCCGCGGAGCACCCCGAGCTCAGCGAGATGCTCGAGCGGATCGCGCAGGGCCACGCCGTCGACGGCATGGAGGCGCTGTCCCCGGTGCTGGTCGACGGGATGGAGCTGCTGGTCGAGCTGCTGCCGCCGGAGACCCACGTGCTGGTCTGCGACCCCGAGCTGGTCCGTGGCCGGGCCGTCGACCTGGTCAAGACCAGCGAGGAGTTCCTGCACGCCTCCTGGGCCGCGGCCGCGGGCGGCGGCAAGGCCCCCGTCGACCTCGGCGCCTCCTCCTACCGCCCGCTCGCCGACGTCCGGGCGGTCGCCATGGCCCGGGGTCTGGCCTGGTGGACGCTGTCCCCGTTCAGCTCCGGGCCCGACAGCGGTGACCTCGTCCGCACCGACGACGGCGAGATCGTCGACCTGCGGACCTCGGTCAGCGCCGCCGGCGTCGAGTCCCGCACCATCGCCGGTCACCTGGCCGAGGTCCACCGCGGCGACACCGAGGCCGCCATCGCCGACATCGCCCGCCGGGCCAAGGAGGGCTGGCGGGTGGTGCTGGTCGCCGAGGGCAAGGGCACCAGCAAGCGCTACGCCGAGGTCGCCGCCGAGCGCGAGATCGCCGTCCGGGAGCGCGAGGACCTGACCGAGACCCCCGCCGAGGGGATGGTCACCATCGTCACCGGCGAACTGCGGGCCGGCTTCGTCGCCGACAGCCTGCAGCTGGCCCTGTTCACCACCTCCGACCTGTCCGGGCAGCGGCCGGCGGACAAGTCCGCCCGCAAGATGCCCGGCCGGCGCAAGAACCAGATCAACCCCCTGGAGCTGACGCCCGGCGACCCGGTGGTGCACGCCCAGCACGGCGTCGGCCGCTACGTCGAGATGGTGCAGCGCACGGTGCAGGACGCGACCCGGGAGTACCTGCTGATCGAGTACGCGCCCTCCAAGCGGGGTCAGCCGGGCGACCGGCTGTTCGTGCCGATGGACCAGCTGGACCAGGTCACCCGCTACGTCGGCGGGGAGAACCCGACCCTGGACAAGATGGGCGGCGCCGACTGGGCCAAGCGCAAGGGCCGCGCACGCAAGGCGGTCCGGGAGATCGCGGCGGAGCTGATCAAGCTCTACGCGGCCCGGCAGGCCACCCGCGGCCACGCCTTCTCCCCCGACACGACCTGGCAGCGCGAGCTCGAGGACGCTTTCAACTTCGTGGAGACGCCGGACCAGCTGGCCGCCATCGACGAGGTCAAGCGCGACATGGAGCAGATCGTGCCGATGGACCGGCTGATCTGCGGCGACGTCGGCTACGGCAAGACCGAGATCGCGGTCCGGGCCGCCTTCAAGGCGG
>Ga0210040_10005266_pt1 | contig 16562 bp, 13 predicted proteins | sample CryGeyCG12114_NA_FD_185462 | JGI IMG/M metagenome (GOLD analysis project Ga0210040, IMG submission 185462) | Groundwater microbial communities from aquifer - Crystal Geyser CG19_WC_8/21/14_NA (SPAdes) (version 2) | ecosystem: Environmental > Aquatic > Deep subsurface > Groundwater | place: USA... | reverse complement strand
CTTGATCATGCCGGCCAGCACCGCCGGATCGCCGGCAACAAACAGGTCCTGTTTCATGCCTTGCGCAATCGCCTCGGCCAGCAGCGTCTCCGTGCGCAGTTCCTGTGAAATGGCGATTGCGCGCGCATGGCTGTCGAACGCCTTCACTTCCAGAAACGCGAAATAAAACCAGCGCTGCAGGTTCTCCGACAACAGAACATGGCGGCGGATCAGGCCATGCAGCCGCGCTCGCGGGTCCTCCGCTTCGCCAGTGTCGAAGGGCGCCACCGCCACATCCACGGCATGGGTCACAGCATGCAGGATCATGCGCAGCAGCGTTTCCTTGCTTTCCACATAGGTGTAGAGCGCGCCCATGGAAAAGCCGCAGCGCGTCGCCAGATCGCGCGTGGTGGTGGAATGAAAGCCGTTGCGGGCGCTGAGTTCGAGCGCCGCCACCAGGATCTTTTCCAGGTTTGGGATCGCCACATGCGGTTTCTTGATGCGAATTGTATCGCCGAACTGGCGAAACACATCCGCGCACAGCAGTTCGGGCGTCACCGCGCGCGGATCAACGGGTCCGGCGCGATCCGGCTGTTTTGGGTCGTTTGAAATCATGCCTGCGATATTGCCGGAGCGGCGGCGATGCGCAATGCGCCTTTGGCGCGCAAAGCCCGCACCGGAACCGCGTGTCACGCCATTGCCATGGCGGCCTGCGAGAAACTAGCTATCCGCTTTTTATTCGTTGCCGGACTTCTTACCTGACGATCATGACCACAAATGCAGCCAGCCCCCAGACCCACACACCCGCTCCCACGCCACAATGGGCGCAGGACATTCTTTTGTTCTGGTTCGCCGAGCTGAAACCGGAAGACTGGTTTACCGGCGGCGCGCGCGTCGACGATCTCATTCGCAATCATTTCGGCGCGTTGTTTGAAACCATGGCGAATGGCGTGCCGAACGGCGCGCTCAATCATCCGCGCATCGCATTGGCCTCCATCCTCTTGTTCGACCAGTTCCCGCGCAACCTGTTTCGCGGCACCGCGCGGGCCTTTGCCACCGACAATCTCGCTTTGGCGATTGCCCGCAACGCGCTCGACCGCGACTTCGACCGAGCCATGGAGCGGCACGAAAGGCCGTTTCTTTATCTGCCTTTCGAACACAGCGAAGTGCTGGCAGATGGCGAGCGCTGCGTGGCCTTGTTCAAGAGCCTGGGCGACGAGGCCGGGCTGGCTTATGCAATCGAACATCGCGACATCCTGGCTCGCTTCGGGCGTTATCCCCATCGCAATGCGGTGCTGGGGCGGCCAAGCACGCCGGAAGAAGAGGCGTTTCTCGACGCGCACAAGGGCTTCGGCCAGTAAGCCAAGCCGTGAGCCCATAACGGGCGACGCAGGGTAAGCTTGCCTCATCTCCGCCACATCTTCTAAACTACGCGCGACATGACAAAGCGGGAGGACGCGTGATGGCAAAAGCGACGCAGCCGGCGACACCGGAAGGCCAACCCATCGCCGATGCACCGGCTGCGGAAAAGCCGAAGCGCACGCGCAAGCTGGCCACGGAGGCAACAGCCGCGCAAGCGAGCGAGCAGGCCGCCGAAAAATCCGCCAAGGCAAAAGCCCCGGCGCGCGCAAGCCGCGCAAAGACGGCTGAACCCTCTGCTGCTGCCGGTAAGCCGAAAGCGGCGAAAGCCGCCGCCACCGGCACACGCTCGGCAAAAGCCAAAAGCCCTGCCGACCCAGCCGCGACCCCCAAGCCGCGCAGCCGGAAAGCCGCTGCCGCCGTCCCCGTCGATGCGCCAAGCGCAGACGCCGCACCGGCCATTGCCGAGCCCGAAACGCTCGCCGCGCCCGCATTGCCGGCCCGCCATGCAGCCGAGCCTGGCGCCACTGATGCTGTTGTTGCCGATGCCGGCAATCCTGGTTCCGACACGCAAGCGGCAAGTTCGTTTGAAGCAGACAGGCAGGACACCGCGCCGCAAGCCGCCGCACCTGTGTCGCAAGCCGATGCGCCGGTCACCGAAGCCACCGCCGCCTCACCGCTTGCCCAAGACGAACAATCGCCCTCGCAAGACACGAAACCCGCATCGGCCCGGCCGGCATCAGCCGACAAGCCTTGGCTTGCCAGCTATCCGCCCAATGTGCCTGCCGAAATCCCGGGTTTGCCCGCCGATACCCTTGGCGACCTGATGGTGACCGCCTGCCAGCGCTTCGGAAGCCGCACGGCCTTTACCTGCATGAACCGCGACATGAGCTTTGCCGAAGTCGACGAGGCGTCGGCGGCCTTTGGCGCTTATCTGCAATCGCTTGGCCTGCGCAAAGGCGCGCGCGTCGCGTTGATGATGCCCAACATCCTGCAATATCCGGTGGCGCTGATGGGAACGCTGCGCGCCGGCTATACCGTGGTGAACGTCAATCCGCTTTACACCGCGCGTGAGCTGGAACACCAGCTTAAGGATGGCGGTGTCGAAGCGATCGTGATCCTCGAGAATTTCGCCCATACGCTGCAAGGCATCGTTTCCAACACGCCGGTTCGGCATGTGATCGTGGCAGCGCTTGGCGACATGCTCGGCTTGAAGGGCTTTGCCGTCAATCTGGTGGTGCGCCGCGTGCGCAAGATGGTGCCGAAATGGACGCTCAAGGGCCATGTCACCTTCAACACCGCGTTGAAGGGCGGGCGCTCGGCCAAGCTCAAGCCGGTCAGCGTTTCCTCACAGGATCTCGCCTTCCTGCAATATACCGGCGGCACCACCGGCGTTTCCAAGGGCGCGATGCTCAGCCATGCCAATGTGCTGGCCAACATTGCCCAGAACGCCGCCTGGCTGGAAAGCGCCTATCTCAAGCGCAGCCGGCCGGACAAGCCGATCTATGTTTGCGCCCTGCCGCTTTACCACATCTATGCGCTGACGGTGAATGCGTTGATGGGCATGCAGCAAGGCGCGCAAAATGTGCTGATCACCAATCCGCGCGACATCCCGGCTTTCGTGAAGGAACTCAGCCGCTACAAGATCAATGTGCTGCCGGGCCTGAACACGCTGTTCAACGCGCTGCTCAACAACAAGGATTTCCACAAGCTGGATTTCAGCGCGCTGTTGCTGACCTTTGGGGGCGGCATGGCCGTGCAGAAATCGGTGGCCGAGCGCTGGCAGACACTCACCGGCTGCGTGGTGGCGGAAGGCTACGGCCTGTCGGAAACCTCGCCCGTTGCCGTTGCCAACCGCTTCGATGCCGACCAGTTTTCCGGCACGATCGGCTTGCCGCTGCCTTCCACCATCATTTCCATTCGCGACGAGCATGGCGATGAGGTCGCGCTCGGCGAAGCCGGCGAAATCTGCATTCACGGGCCGCAGGTCATGGGCGGTTACTGGAACCGGCCGGACGAAACCGCAAAGGTCATGACTTCCGACGGCTTCTTGAAGTCCGGCGATATCGGGATCATGGACGAGCGGGGCTACACCAAGATCGTGGACCGCAAGAAGGACATGATCCTCGTGTCCGGCTTCAACGTTTATCCCAACGAAATCGAGGAAGTCGTGGTGCGGCACCCGAAAGTGCTGGAAGCCGCGGCCGTCGGCGTGCCGGACGAAAAATCAGGCGAAGTGCCGAAGCTGTTCGTGGTCAAAAGGGATGAAACGCTCACCGAAGAGGAGCTGCGCACCTTCTGCCGCGAGAACCTCACCGGCTACAAGCGTCCGCGGCAGATCGAATTCCGCGACGCCTTGCCCAAAACCAATGTGGGCAAGATCCTCAGGCGGGAATTGCGGAGCTAGTCCTTGCGGATTTCGTCCTGCCGCATCGGCATGGAATCGATCAGCTCGAACAGGGCGTTCGCTTCCACCGGTGCGGTGTCACGAAGCTTTTCCTGCCCATCCTTGCCGACGAGGATCACCGTGAAGGGCGTTTGCTCCTTGACGCGGAATTTCGCGCGCAAGGCTTCCGCGCTCGGAAGACTGTCGTAGCGGCCGCTGTCAGCCACAATGCCGTTCACGACCGTCAGCACGGTAAGCTGGCGCTCGTTCACCTCCGACTGCCTGGCATCGAGCCGGTCACCCTGCTCCACCACGCTTTCGTTCAAATCCTTGCCGAAAATCAGAAGAACGCGCCGCTTCCAGCGAAAGTCACTCAGCGGGTCATTGCCCATCCCGCCACGTGCCGGCAAGATCGCCATCGCCAGGGTGGTTGCCAGAACACTCAGGATCATGAGATTTCCTTGCGTTAGGCAACGAAGCCTACACAAGTCAAAATCTTTGATCTAGGTCAAACCGCCCGTTCCGAAGCCCATTTCCACTATTCCGCCGGCTAAATTGATCGTCAGGCGCGTTTTTCCGCCAGAAATTGCGGAAGATCGGCGACAGAACCCAAAATTGCGTCCGCCAGACCCTCCAGCGTTTCCCGCGAACCAGTGCCGCTCAAGACGCCGATCGCCAGACCCGCGCCGGCTGCCCGCGCGGTTTGGAGATCATGACGATTATCGCCCACCATCGCCACTTCAGCCGGGCGCAACCCGTTGAGGTCGGCAAAGGCGATCAGCACATCCGGAGCCGGCTTCGGATTGGCCACGGCATCATATCCGTAAGCCGCGGCAAACATCTGCGCGACCCCCAAAGCCAGCAGCGTTTTTTCCGCACCCAGCGTCGAGTCATTGGTGGCGACGCCGAGCTTGACCCCGTCATTGTACAAGGCTGTCAGCGCGTCCTGAACGCCAGGCAAGGGCACCGCCTGTTGCGCACCTTCCTCGGCCGTGAACATGTCGAAGTCACGCACCATCACCCGTTGCTCGTCGGCTGACAGGTCGGGATACCAGAGCGCGACGATGTCGGCATTGGTGCCGGCGGCAAACACGGAATCTGCCCGAAAACAGCGGTTCCTTGTGTCCAAACCGCCCATTTCCAGCAGCTCATTTGCCCGTTTTGCGCTGCCATTTGCCGCTTTCAGCGCCATGTTTTCCGCAATCGCCAGCCAGGTCGCTTCGAAATCGATGAGGGTACCGTCCTTGTCGAACAGGATCGCCTTGATCGCCATACCGCGTCCTCAGCCGCGCAAAGCGGCGATTTCGGCCACCAGCCCGACCGTCGAAGAGTCCCGATCCCCCGCATCCGCCTTGCCTTCGATCATCGGCTGCAACTCGGTCGCCAGTTCCTTGCCAAGCTCCACACCCCACTGGTCAAAAGCATTGATGCCAAACAGTGCTGCTTCCACGAACACCCGGTGCTCGTAAAGCGCGATCAAACGGCCCAGCGCATAAGGATCAAGCTGCTTGTAAAGGATTGTTATCGAAGGACGATTTCCGGGAAACACGCGGTGCGGCGCAAGCTTGGCGGCGTCCGTCGCCGGCATGCCCTTTTTGATCAGCTGCGCCGTTGCTTCTTCCATCGTGCGCCCCCGCATCAAGGCTTCCGACTGCGCCAAACAGTTGGCGATCAGCAGATCCTGATGCACCTTGAGCGCCGGCTCATGCGATTGCGCGGCAAGGATAAATTCAACCGGGATCACATCCGTGCCCTGATGCAGAAGCTGGAAAAACGCATGCTGCCCATTGGTCCCCGGCTCGCCCCAGACCAGCGGACCGGTCGGGGTTTCCACCACCTCTCCATCCAGCGAAACCCGCTTGCCGTTGGACTCCATGTCCAGCTGCTGAAGGTATGCCGGCAACCGCGAAAGCCTTTGATCATAAGGGATTACAGCCCGCGCAGGGTAACCACAGATCACCCGGTGCCAGTAGCCGACCAGCCCCAGGATCATCGGCAGGTTCTTGTCCACCGGCGCTTCCTGGAAATGCTTGTCCATGGCATGGGCGCCATCGAGAAAGCGGCGGAAGTTCTCGGGTCCCACCGCAATCATGATCGGCAGACCGATCGCCGACCACAGCGAATAACGGCCGCCCACCCAGTCCCAGAAGCCGAACACGCGGTTTTCCTGGATTCCGAATGCCCCGACCTTGTCGAGCGCAGTGGACACGGCCGCAAAATGCTGCGGCACCGCATCCTCACCTAGCGCCTCCGCAATCCAGGCACGCGCAGTACGTGCATTGGTCATGGTTTCAATCGTGGTGAAGGTCTTGGACGCGATGATCACCAGCGTGGAAGCGGGATCGAGCCCCTTCAGCGTGTCATGAATATGCGCGCTATCGACATTGGACACGAAATGCGCGCGCGGCCCGTCGTGATACGGCGCCAGCGCCAGCGTCGCCATGACCGGCCCGAGATCGGACCCGCCGATGCCGATATTGACGATGTCGGTGATGGCTTTGCCCGTTGCACCGGTGGTCGTGCCGCTGCGGATCTGGTCGGCAAAAGCGCCCATCGCTTCGAGCACGGACTGTACATCCGGCAGAACGTCTTGTCCGTCCACCAGAACGGGCTCGCCGCCGGTCTTGCGCAAGGCGGTATGCAGCACCGCGCGGGCTTCCGTGGGGTTGATGACCTTGCCGGCGAACATATCGTTGCGACGGCCCTCGACATCGGTGGCCTGCGCCAGCGCGCCGAGCAGGCGCATGGTGTCTCCGGTCACCGCGCATTTCGAATAATCGATCAGCATGTCGTCGAGCCGCACCGAGAACGTCGCGAAACGCTCGGTGTCATCCGCAAACAGCGCGCGCATATCTGCCTGCAGGGTTTCGCGATGGTCGCGCAAGGCGCTGATGGCTTGCGTTACATGCGGTCGAGACATGGTCGGTTCCTTTTCGCAAGGGAAGGCTTGGTTTGCATTACGCGGCGCATACAGGTTGCGCCAGTATCTACGGCGCACGCCCTGTTTGTCACGCCGCCTGTTCCGTTGATTGACTGTCGCTTCAAAAGAATTCGTGGCTTAGTCGGTTGGTCCAGCTTGATCCGCTTTCACCCTTCCCATAGCGTCAGTGCGGAGGATCCTTCATGTCGCACAAGAATGACGCTGCTCTTTGGGCCGGCCTGTTTCGCATTTCGGCGGAGTCGGGCCAGACCCTGCAAGCCCAGATCCGACAGGCAATCGTTGCAGCCATTCTCGACCGGCAGATCGCGGCGTCCATGCCGCTGCCCTCCTGCCGCGTACTCGCCGACAAGCTCGGCGTTGCCCGCGGTACGGTGGTGATCGCGTTTCAGCAACTGGTGGACCAAGGCTTTCTCGTTGCCCGCGAGCGGCGCGGCCATTTCGTCAATCCGCAGGTTCTGGCCACGCCAAGCAAGCCGATCGCCAAACCGGACACCACACCCGCCGGCATCGACTGGAAGGCACGGCGGCGCGTGGCGGCGAGCGACATGCCTCGCCCGATCAAGCAGGAAAACTGGATCCAATCGAGCTATCCCTTCGTGTACGGCCAGTTCGATCCCGCCTTGTTTCCCACCGCCGAATGGCGCGAATGCAACCGCATGGCGCTTGCGGTTCTGGAAATCCGCAACTGGGCATCGGATGTGGTGGACCGCGACGATCCGCTGCTGATCGAGCAGATCCAGTCGCGCTTGTTGCCGCGCAAGGGCATTTTCGCCAATCCCGACGAGATCATCGTCACGCTTGGCGCGCAAAACGCGCTTTACATGCTGGCCACGCTCCTGATGGGCAAGGGCGCACGGGTGGCGATGGAAAATCCGGGTTATCCCGATGCACGCGCGATCTTTTCGCTGGCGGGCGCGGAAATCGATCCCGTGCCGGTGGATGGGGATGGGCTGGTTGTTTCCGATATTCCCGCATCAAGCGGCTTCGTGTTCACCACGCCCAGCCATCATTGCCCGACCATGGTGCCGATGAGTTCGGAGCGACGGCAGGCCCTGATTGCCAACGCGATCGCCAACGACCAGATCATCATCGAAGACGGGTATGACAGCCAGTTGGTGGACCAGTCGCCGCAACAAGCGCTGAAAAGCCTCGATCGCAGCGGGCGCGTGGTTTACGTCGGCTCCATGTCCAAAACCTTGGCGCCGGGATTGCGGCTTGGCTACATCGTGGCATCGGCCGATCTTGTTGCAGAACTGCGCGCCTTGCGGCGTTTCATGATGCGCCATCCACCGGCCAACAATCAGCGCGCCGTGGCGCTGTTTTTGTCACTCGGCCACCACGAAGCCTTGGTGCGGCGCATGTCCAGCGCCTTTGACGAGCGCCGCCAGCGGTTGGTTCAGGCCGTCTCCGCTTTGCTGCCGGAATGGCAAACGCATGATGCCGCCGGTGGAACGTCGTTGTGGCTGAAAGGGCCGTCGGGGACGGATACGCGGCGCCTGGCCGATGCCGCGGCGGTGCGCAGCGTTCTGGTGGAACCGGGCGACCGCTTCTTTTCCGGCGCGAACAAGCCGAACCACTTCATGCGGCTTGGCATTTCGTCCATTGCCTTGCAGCATATCGAGCCCGGCATTCGCGAACTGGCAACCGCAGCCCGGCTGCGGCACGCCGCCTGATCAGCGCAGAAAGTCCGGGTCGAATGGCAGCTCCGTTCGCCCGCCGTTCTCGAAGGTGACGACAAGCACGCCACCGTCGGCATCCACCGTGGCGACCGCATCATGGGTGTTTTCCAGTGGTGTCGCGCCGAATACCTGCCGTACCACGACATCGCCCTGCCCGAGCGTGAAAGCGGTGGCGATTCCTTGCCGCGTCAGTGCATTATCGCTGATCGAGGCCGCATGGCCGGATGCGCTGGCGCGGGCATCCTCGATCCCCAGCACGCCCGTGTGGCGGCCGTTCCACGGCGCATAATCGCGCCCGCCGTTGGACATCCACAGCATGGTGACCGGCAGCACGTCCGACTGTTTCAGGACGATCAGCTGATCCCGCTCGGCATGGCGATTGATCGTCGTCCAGCCAAGCGCTTCCCCCGGCGCTTCCGCCAAAGTGAGGAAATCCTCGTGTTGTTCAGCGGGCGGGTAGGTCCGCAGATCCGTTGTTCTGCCATCGGCCAGCGGAAAGGCGGCGAGATCCTCGACTTGGGCGGGATAGCGCAGCGCATAGCGGCCGCGCGCCGGATCCGGCTCCAGCGGCGTGTCGGGCGTGAGCGCAAGACGCTTGGGCGAAAAGGCGAGCAATCCGCCTGTTTCCATATGCGTCATCAGGTGATGCGACACCGAGATCCCGCCCGTGCCGCCGATCAGCCGATGCTCCTGATAGATGAATGGATGGCCGTCGCGCAGCGTGAGCGCCTTTTCCACGGTGGCGCCAAACACCGTTCGGCTGAGCCGAAACGTGGCGCGGCGTCCGCCCGCGATGGGCTCATCGGCCATGGGTGACCAGGGCGCGTTGGCCGGCCAGCCATGGCCCGGCGCGTCCTCAAGGTCGTTGCGCGAAAAGGGCGCGCAAAAGAAATCGCCCGACAGCCGCGCCAGGCCGCTCGGCGTCTTGTCCGGCAGTGTTTCGCCGCTGTCGACCCAGGGCGCTCGGTGCAGCGGGCGCAACACGCGGGTTTCGCGTTCCACCACAAGACCTGCGATATGGCCGTTGACCAGGTCGAGGGTGAGGCTGATGCCCCGGGCCTCCATGCGGTGGTGTTCTGGTGTCAGCATGATCGCTCCTCCTGTTTTTGCGGCTTACGAAGGAACGCCGCTTTGTGGCAAGCAATCTTCATGGCCCCCGTTGGGAACCATGGTCACAAGCCCCACCTAAGCCGCTGTGCTTGGTGTCGAGGACGACAGTTTGATCCGCAAGAAAATTAGGCCGCCGCGTAATCTCGTTTTGGTGATGGGCGACCAGCTCGACGCCAATTCGGCGGCCTTTGACGGTTTCGACCCCGCCAATGACGTCATCCTGCAAATGGAACTGCGGGAAGAAGCGACTTATGTGCCGCAAAACAAGCGCCGCATCGCGTTCTTTTTCGCGGCGATGCGCCATTTCTGCGGGGACCAGCGTGCCCTTGGCCGCACCGTTTTTTACACTGAACTCGACGATCCGGAAAATCGTGGCAGCTTTGTCGGCGAGCTGCAACGGCGCTTCGCCGAGCTGAAGCCGGATGGCGCGATCATCGTGTTGGAGCCAGGTGATTACCGGGTCCGCGCCATGCTCGAAGCGCTCGATCTGCCTGTCGAGATCCGCGAGGACCGGCACTTCCTGTGCTCGCGCGAGGACTTCGCGGCCATGCGCGCGGAGGATCCAAGCATGATCCTGGAAACATTTTATCGCACCATGCGCCAGCGTTTGCGCATCCTGATGAACGGCGACGAGCCGGTTGGCGGACAATGGAATTTCGACCGCGACAACCGCAAAAGCTTCGGCCGCAAGGGGCCGCCTTTGCTGCCGCCCAAGCCGTCCTTCAAGCCGGACGCAATCACGCAAGCGGTGCTCGACCTGGTGGAGCGCGCCTTTCCCGACAGCCCGGGTTCGCTGGCCCGTTTCGACCTTCCGGTGACGCGGGAGCATGCTTTGGCGGCGCTTGATGACTTCGCGCGCTACCGCCTGCCGGAGTTCGGCCGCTATCAGGACGCCATGGCCGGCGGGCAGCCCTTTTTGTTCCATTCGGTTCTGTCCGGGCCGATGAACCTGCATCTCCTCAACCCGCGCGAAGTGCTGGACGCCGTGCTCGCCAATCCCGGCGATGCGCCCTTAAACGCGGTGGAAGGGTATGTCCGGCAGGTGCTGGGGTGGCGCGAATTCGTGCGCGGCATTTATTGGCAGATGATGCCGGACTACGCCGAGCTGAACGCGCTGAGTGCCGATTTGCCGGTGCCGCGCTTTTACTGGACCGGCGAAACGGACATGCGCTGCCTCCATGAAGCGATCGGCCATACGATCCATCATGCTTACGCCCATCATATCGAGCGCCTGATGGTGCTCGGCCAGTTCTGCCTGCTGCTCGGCGTGCGGCCCTATGATGTGCACCGCTGGCATCTGTCGATGTTCTGGGACGCAATCGACTGGGCATCGCTGCCCAACACGCTGGGGATGAGCCAGCATGGCGATGGCGGCGTGATGGGCACCAAGCCGTATGCCGCGTCGGGGGCTTATATCGACCGCATGAGCGACCATTGCGGCCGCTGCCGCTACGATCCGGACAAAAGCATTGGCGACCGGGCGTGCCCGTTCACCACGCTGTATTGGGACTTTCTTGATCGCCACAAGGAGCGGTTCGCACGCAACCTGCGCATGCGCGGTCCTTATTTCAACCTGGCGAAAAAGGACGAAGCGGAGCTCGATGCCATCCGCCAGCGCGCTGAAACACTGCGTCGCGGACTGACCGCGGAAACCTTCTTGAGCGAGCCCAATCAGCTGTAACGGCGCGGAAAAGTGGAAATGGCGCGGGCAGCGGTGGCGACACCTCGTTGCAACGCGGTTTCGATGGTGCTGTTTTGGCTTAAGCTTTGAAGAAAGGCTGCGTTGAACGTATCGCCCGCGCCAACCGTGTCGATCACCTGGACTTGCGGGGATTGCGCGTAAAACACGGCATCGTCGCACCACGCCGAAGCGCCATCCGGCCCGCGCTTGATCACGAGGATCTGGTTGTCGCGCATGGTTGTTTTCAGGCAAGCGCCCGCCAAATCGACATCATCGATACCGGTGACGCCCTTGGCTTCTTCGGCATTGATCAGGGCGATGTCGGTGGCGGCGAACCATTCTCCGAAACGACGGCGGTTGGTCTCCGTCCAACCCTCGACGGGCCAGCCCGGATCGATAACGGTGCGCCAACCCTTGGCCTTGAGCGCGTGCAACAGCGGAACAGTGTTTTCGGCAAGATCCGGCATAAGAAAGTTGCCGGACAGGATCGCGTAAGCGTGGTCCTGCGGTGCTGCGGGCAAGCGCGCCAGAAGATCCCCGAAGCGTGCGCTTTGCAGATGGCCGGGCGTGGTGAAGAACACGCGGTCGCCGCCTTTGTGTACAATGCCGACGGTCACCGTCGTGGCGGCAGCGTCGTCGATCCAGATGGTGCTGGAGGGATCGAATTGCGTGCGCAGCCACAAGCCGTTCGGATCCGTGCCCGTGCAAGCAATGAAGCAATGCGGCGCGCCGAGGCCGGTCAGCGCCAATGCAGTGTTGCCGGCTGAGCCGCCGGCGCGCATCTCTAAGCGCTCCACCACGACTTCCGTGCCGATCACCGGCCAGCCATCCACGTCGCCGAGAACGAGATCGACATTGGCGTTGCCGAGAACAAGCAGAGCGGGCGTTTTCACGGTGCTTCGCCATCCGTGACCTTGGTGGAGCGCAAGGGCGTGCCGAAGCTTTCGCCGACGCGCGCGGCCGCTGCTTCGATCGCCAGACGCTGAACGGCCGGCAACAGCGTTGCAACAGCGGCAAGGCCGGTGCGCGGGGCCAAGGCGATGATCGTTGCACCCTCGACCGGCGGATGCGCCCCAAAGTCGAACAGGATCGGCGTCAAGCCATAAGAAACCGCCGCCTCGGCCACCCTTGTGACGGCAGCGGCATCCGTGCCAACCGACCGCGCGAGAACCAGCGCCATGTCGGACCGCAGCATTTCCATGGGCCCATGCAGGAGCTGACCGAGTTCCAGCGCCATTGCCGGGGTGCGCGCCAGTTCGGTGAAGGTAAGGGATGCGGCTTCAAAGGCGCTGTGCGCTTGCCCGCGCGTGGACATGACCAGCAGCGAACAGGCGTGCAGGCTGGTGATCGCCTCAGGGGGCGGCGGGACGCCGAGCGGGTCACCGCCGTTCAGCACATGGAGGAGATCGGCGATGTCTGTGCCGAGCTGGTTGAGGATGGCGGCGTGCAGACAAAGCGTCAAAAGGATGCTGCGGGTTGCGGCAAAACCCTGTTCGCGCCCGCCCTGCCCGATCAAGCAGGGCACCGCGCGGCCAAGCGTGGAGTCCGCGTTCAGCGTCAGGCCGAAGTGATCGGCATGGTCCGGCTGCTGCCCGAGATAAGCGGCGATTTCGCCGGATCCGCCGGATTGGGAGGTAAGCAGGGTCACGCGTGGCGCTGTGGCCAACGGCGCGCGCATGGCTTCGGACAGGACTTCGGCCGTGGCATCAATGCCGGCTTGGCGATAGGCCGCGAGCGCCATACGGCTCGTCCAATGCGAGGCGCCCATGCCCAGCATCACGAGGCGGCCGGTTTGCCGGATGCGCGCGGCAATAATTTCCGCTTGGTTTTGCGCGAGCGCGAAGCTTTGAAGACCGTCACGATATTGCTTTGCCATTTCGGCGCGCAATACGGTCAGGCCGGGCAGCTCACCCTCAACCATGAGGGCGCGCCACAACCGGGACATAGTCTTCAAGCTCAGGCGCGGGGAACTGCACGGTGCGGCCGGTTTCGGCGGAAAGATAAAGGCCCATCAGCATTTCCACCACGCCGACACCATCCTCGAAGGTTTCGAGCGGCTTGGCACCGGTGCGGAAGCACTCGACCATGTGGCGGTTTTCGTCGGTATAGCCGTAGATGCCGGCTTCATCTTCGAGCACCGGCATCAGGCCCTGCTCGGCATTCTGCTTTTCAACAAGGTCCTCGCCTTCCGAGCCGGTGACCTGGCGCGACATGAAGATCTTGAGCCCGGTTGCCAGGGAGTTGAACTCCATGGCGTATTCCGGCCCGAGCAGTTCAAGCTGGATGCGCAATCCGGCGCCGACATAGGCCCAGGAGGTCGAGGCCTCGACCATAAGGTCGTTGCCGTCTTCATCTTCGAAAGTCAGCGTGCCCCTGGCGAAATCCTCTGAAGGACGATTGCGGTAATCGACGCCGAAACGCTGGCGCAGCTGGTCGGCATAATGGGGGCGCGTCCATTTGAGATTGGCAACCTGGCCGTTGGCGGATTTCAGCGTCAAGGATGAACGCGGTGCGCCGGGCGCGGTGAGAAGATGGCGGCCGACTTCGACGGAATGGCACATCATGTCGGACAAAACGCCGCCGCCTTGGCTTTCGCCTTGCCAGAACCAGGGCTCGTGCGGGCCGGAGTGCTCTTCCGCCGCGCGCGCGAGATAGGGACGGCCGGTGGCGGACGCGGCGCGGCGCCAGATGATCTCCTTGCCGCGCAGCACCGGCGTACAGAAGACCTGGTTTTCGAGATAGCCGTGATTGAGCTTGGCATCATCGGCGAGGCGCAGCATTTCGCGCGCTTCGCCCAATGTGCGCGCCAGCGGCTTTTCGCAGGCAACCGCGAAGACCTTCGAGCGGCCGGCGGTCACTTCGGCGTGCAGCACGCCCATCACATCGAGACGGGTATAGTTCGGCGACAGGATCCAGATCGCATCCACGTCATCAGCCTGGAACAAGGATTCGAGACTGTCATGGGCGCGACAGGTGCCGAGGCCGAGTTCGCCCACGGCTCGAACCAAGCGCTCGCGGTTGTCGGCGCTGCGGCTGTAAACGCCGGTGACGTCGACATTGCGCACGCCGACCATCGCCTTGAGGTGGAAATGAGCGATAAAGCCGGTGCCAACAAAACCAACACGCAAACGCGGTTTTGGATGATCGGACACGGGCTCGGACATGGTTCAGGCACTCCGTAACTGGAAGAGCGATTTGGGCGCGGCGGTGGAGCCGCGGATCGCCAAAGTGGTCGGCAAGATGATCGGAACGTCCGGCGCATCCTTGCCGTCGAGAATAGCAAGCAGCACCGTCATGGCCGTACGGCCAACTTCCGCGCGCGGCTGGTTGATCGTGGTCAAGGGCGGCTGAAAGGCTTCCGACAGATACAGGTCGTCGAAACCCACAACCGACAGATCGCCGGGAACCGTGCGGCCGCTTTCATGCGCGGCGGCAATCACGCCAAAGGCCATTTCATCATTGGCGGCAAAGATCGCGGTGGGCGGCTGCGGCATGACCAGGAAGGCGTGGCCGAAGCGCTTGCCGGACCCAAGCCGATAATCGCCGCGCTGTTCATAGCCGTCCGGGATCGGCAGTCCGGCCTCCCCCATGGCATCGCGATACCCGTGCAAGCGCAGTTCCGACATGTCTTCCGGCAAGGGCCCGGCAAGGTGGGCGATGCGGGTGTGCCCAAGCGCAATCAGATGATGCACGGCATCGCGCGCCGCCGCGCGGTTGTCGATCTGGATATGCGGCAAACCAGTGTTTGCGATGGCTTCAAGCGCCACCACCACCGGCAACTGGTCGGGCACGCCATCGCGATACCGACCTTGTTGCGGCAGCTTGCCGGTGATCAGGACCATGCCGTCGGCCTGGCCGTCGCGCAGCATGTCGAAATAGCCGGTTTCGCGTTCGGGATCGTTTTCCGTGTTGCCCATCAAAATAGCGTAGCCGGCTTCACGCGCGGCGGCTTCGGCGCCCTTGAGCACATCGAGATAAAACGGATTGCCGACATCGCGCACCACCATCAGCACCGCCTTGGAGCGCCGCGTGCGCAGGTTGCGGGCGCTGACATTGGGACGATAATTGAGTGCGGCGGCCTCATCGCGGATGCGCGTCAGCGTGGGTTCGGCAACAAGGCCGGTGTTCGACAAAGCGCGCGACACGGTGGCCGGCGAAACGCCGAGCTTGCGGGCAATGTCGGTGATCTTGACGCGCGTGGTCATGCGAGGGTCACGGCGCTCATCACGCGCGCAAGGCCTTGCCCCGGCCATAAAACAGCATGAGCAGGAGCAGCGTCGCGCCGAACACCATCTGGCGACCAGATTCGTCGATATTCACGGTGGTGAGGATGCTTTGCAGCACGGTCAATAGGATCGCGCCCGCCATCGTGCCGGTGTAACCGCCCTTGCCGCCCGACAAGGGCGTGCCGCCGAACACCACCGCGATGATCGAGGGCAGCATGTATTGCTCGCCGACATTGGCAAAGGACGAGCCGGAATAACCGAGCAAACAGATGCCGGCGATGGCCGCGAACATGCCAGACAGCACAAACAAAAGGATGCGCGTGACCTTTACCGGCATGCCGGCCATGAAGGCGGCCTGCTCGTTGGAGCCGATGGCGTAGATGCGATAGCCAAGCATCGTGCGGCGCAGCAGAAAGGCCATTGCCAGGCCGATCGCGATCCACAGCCAGAGCATGCCGGGCAGGCCGAGAAACCCCGGCTGCGTGACGAATTGCGACAGGCCGGGCGCGGCGCGGCCGGAGGGAATGCCGTTGCGGATCACCACAAGCAGGCCCTGCAACACGCCCAACATGCCGAGCGTCATCACCAAAGGCGGGATGCGCAACAGCGTGACGCCGATGCCGTTGACCGCACCAACCAGCGCACCGGCGGCCAAACAGCCGAGCACGGCAAAAAGAATGCCGGAATTCTCGCCGCCCATCAGATTGCCGGCGATGATGGCGGCGAGCGAGACGACCCCGCCCACCGACAGGTCGATGCCTTCGCGCCCGCCCAGAATCACGAGGTTCTGGCCGGCGGCAACGATGCCCATCAGGCTGGCCACGATCAGCAAGCGCATGATCTGCTGGCCGGACGCAAAGCCGGGCGACAGATATTCGCCGAGAAACAGCAAAGCCACGATCAGGATGAGCGCGATGGTCAGCGGCGCCTTGAGAATCGCCAGGGGTGAAAAGCCGCTCATGCGCGCGCTCCCCGGCTCACCAGAATGCCTGCCATCAGCGCCACGAGGATCGCCACGCCCTGCACCAGGTTCTGCCATTCGGATGGCGTGCCGACGAAAAACACCAGTGAGCCGATCAGGCCGATGATCAGCGCGCCGATCACCGAACCGGTGACCGTGCCGAAGCCGCCCGCCAGGTCCGTGCCGCCGAGCACCACGGCGGCCACGGAATTCAGCGTCATCTTGCCGCCGACAAGCGGG
>Ga0210040_10005265_pt1 | contig 16563 bp, 12 predicted proteins | sample CryGeyCG12114_NA_FD_185462 | JGI IMG/M metagenome (GOLD analysis project Ga0210040, IMG submission 185462) | Groundwater microbial communities from aquifer - Crystal Geyser CG19_WC_8/21/14_NA (SPAdes) (version 2) | ecosystem: Environmental > Aquatic > Deep subsurface > Groundwater | place: USA... | reverse complement strand
GCTCCGAGACGGCGGACCCCAGCACCGCGGGGTCCCCGTACGGCACGTACTCCACGCCGCCGGGCAGCGGCGCGAACGCGGCGGCCTTGGCCGGTTGACCGGTGAGCGCCAGGGCACCCATCGTCCGCCCGTGGAAGGCGCCCTCGGCGGTGATCACCTGCGGGCGGCCGGTGAGCCGGCTGAGCTTGAACGCCGCCTCGTTGGCCTCGGCGCCGGAGTTGCAGAAGAAGACCCGGCCGGGGCGGCCGGCCAGCTCCAGCAGCCGCTCGGCCAGCGCCACGCCGGGCTCGTGCATGGCCAGGTTGGAGACGTGCCCGAGCTTCGCGGCCTGGGCGGTGATCGCCTCGACGACCCTGGGATGGGCGTGACCGAGGATCGTCGTGGCGATGCCACCGAGCAGGTCGGTGTACTCGCGGCCGTCGACGTCGGTGACGGTGGCCCCGGTGCCCGAGTCCAGGGCGACCGGCGGCGTCCGGTAGTTGCCCATCATCACAGCCGACCAGCGGCGGGCCAGCTCCGCGGTCCGCCGGCCGGTCACCGCGGGGGCTCCTCGTTGCCGACCGGTGCCACACTCTCGGCATCGACGGCGGGCAGGACCATCGTTCCCGTGCCCTCGGTGGTGAAGGTCTCCAGGAGCAGTGCGTGCGGGAGTCGCCCGTCGATCACGGTCGCCCGCGACACGCCGCCGTCGACCGCCTCCAGGCAGGCCGCCATCTTGGGGATCATCCCGGAGTGCAGGGTCGGCAGGAGCTCGGCGAGCTCGCGGGTGTCGATCTTCTGGACCAGGGTCTCGGGGTCGGGATAGTCGGCGTAGAGGCCCTCGACGTCGGTGAGGACGACGAGCTTCACCGCACCCAGCGCCACAGCGAGGGCCGCTGCCGCGGTGTCGGCGTTGAGGTTGTGCACCTCCCCGTCGGAGTCGGACGCGACGGTGGACACCACGGGGATCCGGCCGGCACCGATGAGTGCCTCGACCGTCGTCGTGTCCACGGCGACCACCTCACCGACCAGGCCCACGTCGACCTCTTCGCCGTCCACCACCGCGGTGGTGCGCTGCGCGGTGAACAGGCCGCCGTCCTCGCCGGAGAGCCCGACGGCGAAATGACCGTGCTGGTTGATCAGGTTGACCACTTCGGGGCCGACCTGACCGGTCAGCACCATGCGGACGACCTCGATGCTCTCCTCCGTGGTCACCCGGAGGCCGCCGCGGAACTCGCTCTCGATGCCGAGCCGGCCGAGCATCTCGCTGATCTGCGGGCCACCGCCGTGGACGACGACGGGCAGGATGCCGCACGTCCGCAGGAACACCATGTCCTCGGCGAACGCCCGGCGGCACTCCTCGTCGACCATCGCGTGACCGCCGTACTTGACCACGATCACCCGGCCGTGGAACTCCTTGAGCCACGGCAGGGCCCCGGTGAGCACGGAGGCCTTGAGCCGGTCGCCCTCGGGGTCATGGGTGCGCATGACCCGGCTGCTCCCGATCCGCCGGGGTGCCGGGCGGGGCGGCGCCTTGTCGATCCGGTCGAAGGCGACCTCCTCCCCCGGCCCGCCGGGCCCGCGGACATCGGGGGGCGTGGGGTCCTGGGCCGGGATGATGATGGGTCGGGGCGCGTGGTCGATGCTCATGTGGAATAGGCCGAGTTCTCGTGCACGTAGGCGATGGACAGGTCGTTGGTCCAGATGGTGGCGGTCTGGTCACCGGCGCCGAGGTCGACGTCGATGGTGATCGCCCGGCCGGTGAGGTCGACGCCCTCGCGCGGGTCGCCGATGGAGCCACCCCGGCAGACCGTGACGCCGTTGATCGTCACGTCGACCCGGTCGGCCTCGAAGGCGGCGTCGGTGGTGCCGATGGCCGCCAGCACCCGGCCCCAGTTGGGGTCGTTGCCGAACAGCGCCGTCTTGAGCAGGTTGTTGCGGGCGCAGGCGCGGCCGGCGGTCAGCGCGTCGTCGACCGTGGCCGCGTTGCGGACGGTGATCGCGATGTCCTTGGTCGAGCCCTCGGCGTCGGCGAGCAGCTGCATCGCGAGGTCGGTGGCCGCGGCGGTGAGCGCCTCGGTGAACTCCTCGACGCTGGGCGTGATCCCGCTGGCGCCACTGGACATCACGAGCACCGTGTCGTTGGTCGACAGGCACCCGTCGGAGTCGACCCGCTCGAAGGACAGGCTGGTCGCCGTCTTCAGCGCCGACCGGAGCAGCAGCGGGGGGACGACGGCGTCGGTGGTGAGCACGACGAGCATCGTGGCCAGCGCCGGGGCGAGCATGCCGGCGCCCTTGGCCATGCCGCCGATGCTCCAGCCGTCGCGGCCCCGGACCGTGGTCTTCGGGACGCTGTCGGTGGTCATGATCGCCCGGGCTGCGTCGGGCCCGCCGTCCTCGCTGAGCGCTTTCACCGCCGCGGTGACCCCGACGGTGAGCTTCTCCATGGGCAACCGCATGCCGATCAGCCCGGTGCTCGCGACCGCGATGTCGATCGCGCCGATCCCGAGCTCGGCGGCGGCGTGCTCGGCGGTGGCGTGGGTGTCGGCGAAGCCCTCGGGCCCGGTGCAGGCGTTGGCGCCGCCGGAGTTGAGCACGACGGCCCGGCAGCGCTGACCGGCCAGCACCTGGCGGCTCCAGACCACCGGAGCGGCCGGGAACCGGTTGGTGGTGAAGACGGCGGCGGCGACGTCCTCCGGGCCGGTGTTGAGCACCAGTGCGACGTCGGGGTCGCCGGAGGACTTGAGCCCGGCGGCGACGCCGGAAGCGCTGAAGCCCTTCGGGGCGGTGACTGTCACGGTGCAACTCCTACGAGCGGGAGGCCGGTGGTCTCCGGAAGGCCGAGCGCGAGGTTGGCGCACTGCAGCGCCGCTCCCCCGGTGCCCTTGGTGAGGTTGTCAACGGCGGCGACCACGACCAGGCGGCCGGCGTCGGCGTCGACGGCGATCTGCAGCGCGACGGTGTTGGCACCGAGCACCTGCGACGTCGTGGGCCACTGCCCCTCGGGCAGCAGGTGCACGAACGGCTCGTCGGCGTAGGCCTTCTCGTACACGGCGCGGGCGCTCTCCGCGTCGGTACCCGGGGCGAGCCTGGCCGAGGAGGTGGCGAGGATCCCCCGGCTCATCGGCACCAGCGTCGGCGTGAAGCTGACGCTCACCGGCCCCCCGGCGGCCTGCGAGAGGTTCTGGATCATCTCCGGGGTGTGCCGGTGCACCCCGCCGACGCCGTAGGCGCTGACCGAGCCCATCACCTCGCTGCCGAGCAGGTGCGGCTTGGCGGACTTGCCGGCGCCGCTGGTCCCGCTGGCGGCGACGACGACCACGTCGGGCTCGACCAGGCCGGCCGCGAGCGCCGGGGCGAGGGCCAGGGTGACCGAGGTCGGGCAGCAGCCGGGGACGGCGATCCGCCGCGCACCGGCCAGCTCCGCCCGCTGGCCGGGCAGCTCGGGCAGCCCGTAGGGCCAGGTTCCGGCGTGCTCGCCCTCGTACCAGCGCGCCCACGCGGCGGGATCGGTCAGCCGGTGGTCCGCGCCGCAATCGATGACCAGCGTCTCAGCCGGCAGCTGGGCGGCGATGGCGGCCGACTCCCCGTGCGGCAGAGCCAGCACGACGACGTCGTAACCGGACAGGCTCGCCGCGTCGCTGGACCGGACCACCATGTCGGCGAAGGGCAGCAGGTGCGGCTGCAGCTCGCCCAGGCGTCGGCCGGCGCTCGAGTTGGCGTGCACCCCGGCCAGCCGCAGGTTCGGGTGCGCGGCCAGCAGCCGGCACACCTCACCCCCGGCGTACCCGGTGGCACCGGTGACCCCGACCGTCCACGTCTTCCCCACACTCACGCTGAGTAACAGTACCCGGGGATGCGCAACCCGTGTCGTACATCGAACGAGTGACCTCAGGCCTCCACTCCGCCGATCCCGCACGGCGCAGAACCCCGGGATACGCACATTTTTCCGGGCACCGACTCGTGAAGAGGCGCTGCCGACGGCCCGAATGAACCGTCAACGACCTTGGTCCGACACGTCGTGGCGATCACGTTCAGTGACGCTACGGTCTCGACCTGGCGCAGCGGATCCACTCGTCCGTGGCGTCAGGGCCGGACGCTCAGGACAGAGCGCCGACCTCACGGAGCACTTCGAGGACCTCCGGCAGCTCGGCGAACGCCTCCTGGACGTCGTCGGGGGTGGCGACCGAGAAGGCGTTGGCTGCCAGGTACTCGGCCAGGGCGGCGTCGAACTCCTCGTGTCCGGCCCGGTCGCGTGCCTCCACCAGGGCAGCGCCGCCGTGCGTGTAGACGGTGTCGTAGTACACGCTGTCGGACCGCCGGAACTCCTCGGCCCAGTAGGTCATGGACCCGCCCACCGGCGGGGCATCCTCCGATGACCGGTGGGCGAAGGGCTCGTCGTCGCCGTCGGCCACCGACTGGGCGAACGTCGCGAACGACTCGTCCAGCCATGGGTGCTGACCCTGGTCGTTGCCGACCCGGCCGTAGAACCACATGTGCGCGAGCTCGTGCGTCACCAGTCCACGACGCTCCTCGGGGTCCACGTCGCCGAACTGGATCGCGCCGGGGAACTCGATGCCGCTGGTCTCGCTCGAGAGCACCGCGACCCACAGGTCGTCGTACGGAAAGGGTCCGAGCAGGTCGACGAGATCACTCTTGGACTCCTCGATCTGGTCCAGCCAGTCCTCCGCGCCGGCTGCCTCGACCTCCTGGTCCAGTCCCACGTGCACCCGGACGCCGTCGATCGAACGCTCGGCGGTCTCCAGGTTCCCCACGGCGACGGAGACGTCGCGAACCGCCGGGGCGGTGAAGCGGTGCACGGTCGTCCCGTCCGGCCCGTCGACCGCACCGTCCGCCTCGCCGGTACCGAGGACCTCGTAACGGGACGGCGCCACCACCTCGAGCGCGTCCAGCGAGAAGTCCTCGCTCACCGCTGTCTCGCCGTTGACCGGGACGGCGGGACCGCGCTCCCAGCCTCGGCCGCGCTCCCACGCCAGCAGGGGGAAGGCCGTGGCGAACCAGGCGACCTCGGCGTCGGACGAGGTACCGACCCGCTCGTCCACCTCCGCGCCCAGCACCAGGTCGAACGTCAGCTCGGCGGTGACGGTCTCCCCCGCCGGCACGCAGTCGGCCAGCGGCACCTCGACCAGGGTGCCGGCGGGTGCGGTCTCGGGCGCGCCCGCCCGGATGTCGGTGAAGGCGGCGTCCTGGCCGTCGACCTGGACGCTCGACACCGTCAGGGAGCTGCCGGCGCGCGAGGTGGCCGGCTTGTTCGGCCACGACCGGAAGACCAGCTCGCAGGTGTCCAGATCGGGAGTGAAGGCGACGACCTCGCGGCCGGCCACCGAGCCGAGGTCCGGAGCGACCTCGAAGCGCAGCTCCACCACCGGGCGGTCCGGCCACGGCTCCGCAGCGTCGACCTCCGGCGACGGCGCATCGGGGGTCGCGAAGGTGCACCCGCTCACCACCAGTGCCGCACACGCAAGAGCAACCGTGGACCACCGTCGACCTCTGCGCATCCCTGTCCTCGCGGGCTGGACGGCCGACAGAGTTCGACCGTGACATCCATGCTGACGCGCGCGGGCGCCCCTGCGTTCCCGTGTCACCACGTGGGCCAGCTCTCATCGGCAGGCAGACCAGTACTGCCGGGACTGAAGGATACCGGCGGGTGCATGTGACCAACTGTCATCTGGCAGATGCGATGAGTATGTGTCAGCCTCGATGTGTCACAACGCAATCACGGTCCGTCGCCACCGGCGGGCGGACCTCCGGAGGATCCCCGTGCGCAGCTCCTGTTCCACCGCCGGCCGTCGGGCCGGCGTGTTCGCGGCCGCAGCCCTCGTCGCCCTGACCACCGCCGCCTGCGACCCCGCCGACGCCGGGCTCGCCGGCCGGACCGACGCGACCAACCGGACCGAGACTCGCGAGTCGCCCACGATCGGCGACGCGGCCACCGCTCCGAGCAGCGCCGTCCCCTCCCCGGTGCCGACCCCCGTGCCGGCCGAGACGCAGCCCGAGGCGCCGGCCCAGGTCCCCACGGCTGAGAGCACCCAGCCGGAGACCGGGGACGTCGAGGAGCCGGCGACGGCAGCCTCCCCCGCCGAGGTGGCGCCCGTGGCCTCGCAGGCGGCCGCCACCCCGGAGCCGGCACACCGGGAGCGCGGTTCCTCGTCCGGCCGGTCGGCACCCGCTGCCGCGGCACCCGCTGCCCCTGTCGCCGCCGCGGCCGCCTCCAGCGGCGGGCAGGGCGGGGCCTTCACCGACCAGGCGCGCCAGACCTTCACCGCCGCCAACGGCCACAGCGGCAGGTACCTGCTCTACGCCGGCGGCATCGACCCGGCCCAGCCGGTCGGGTTGGTCGTCTACCTCGACGGCACCGGCGAGTACGGCGTCAACAACCCGTCCTCCTCCTACGCGCTGGGCGGCTCGTCGGGGCTGGTCGCCACCAGCAGGGCGCGCAACATGATCACCCTGGCGGTGGAGAGCCCCAACCAGTCCTGCGAATGCTGGCACACCGGCGACACCAGCGGCTATGCCGACTTCCTCGCCGCGCTCATCGAGCAGCAGCTCGGCACGTACCCCGTCGGCGAGGTGTGGCTGAGCGGCTTCTCGTCCGGCGCGCAGGAGATCACCCGGTTCCTGGTGCCGAGGCACCCGGAGCTGATGCGCCTGGGCGGCGGCTGGGTGGTGTTCGGCGGCGGCGGCCCGCCGGCCGGTAACGCGTCCGCGGTGACCGCCGCCGGCATGGCCGGGATCCGCGGTCACTGGTTCACCGGCAGCGCCGACACCGCCGTGCCGATGACCGCCTCCTGGGGCGCGCAGGCCGGAGAGCGCTTCTACGCCGGCCTCGGCGCCGTCACGTCGAGCGAGTACCCCGCCGGCGTCGGCCACGCGCTGGACGGCCGGCTGGGGCGCACCGTCGGGCAGCTGATCGACGGGTCCTGATCGCCCGGTTCAGCCGGCGCGGGCACCCTGCATCACCCGGTCGACCAGGTCCTGGGTGAGGTCGGCACGGACATCGGCCGGCACCGGCAGCCCGCTGTCGGTGTACCAGTCGGGTGAGGCTTCGGGATGCGGACCCACCACACCGACGGAGCCCCGGCCGAACGGCGCCACGACCGCGGCAGGCAGCCCGTTGTCGTAGGTCGCCAGCACCTCGGCCGGCCCACGGGACGGATCGAGATCGAACCAGCATCCGTCCTGGAAGTACACCTCGCGGCGGGAGCCGTTCCAGGTCAGCGTCACCAGGCTGTCGCCGTCGTGGTCCGGCCGGGCCCCCGGAGAGGAGATGAAGCGGTCGCTGTCGCCCGGGAGCAGCCCGAAACCGGGGGTCTCCCCCGCCAGGTAGCCGCCCAGGCAGAAACCGAGGTAGCCGCCGCCGGACCGGGTGAACTCCCGGATGGCGTCGGCCGACCGCTTCATCTTCCGGTACGCCCGCCGCAGCTCGCCGCCACCGGGCTGGGCGTACAGCCGCGCGCCGGCGAGCACGGCGGGCTCCAGCGGGAGCACTTCCCGAGGTCCGACGAAGCGGACCTCGAGGTTCCACCGGCTGCGCTCCAGCGCGGCCGCGACGGCCTCGGGGCACCCGGGGGTCGAGGCCGGCCCGCGGTAGACCAGCGCCAGGTCCCGCCGGCCCGGCCGATCCTCAGCCCCGGGGAGCACCGGCCTCCTCCACGGGTTCGCCCGCCCGCTGCACCCTGCGGCGCACCGCACCGGTCGACCGGGCGACGATCTCCTCCAGCGGCCCACGGGCGTGGAACCGGCTCCACGCGAGGGCGAACGCCACCACGATGACGGTCTGGAGGAGTAGGCCCTCGGGACCTCCCGGCATGACCGACCAGCTGAGCAGCAGGAGGTGCGAGGAGTACAGCGTCAGCGTCATGCTGCCGGCCGCGGCCAGCGGCCGCAGGAGCGCCGTCGTGGTACGGCCGACGAGGATCGCGCAGCCGAGGACGACCAGCGAGAGGCCGATGGTGAAGGCCAGGTCCAGCGGCGTGGTCGAGTGCGGCGCGAGGCTCGCCAGCCACCAGCCGGTGTCGGTCGGCGTCGTCCCGGTCCACCCGACCGACATGACCTCGGCCAGGTCACCCGAGGACATGGTCGCCGCGAGCTCGGTGCGCCCGCCGAGGACGTCGAGGAGGAACCACGAGATCGTCTGTGCGGCCACGATCAGCCCGGCCCCGGCAAGGACGATGAGCGAGACCGTGCGTCGGGACGTCAACAGCGCGCGCCCGACCGCCAGACCGGCGCACAGGTAGGCCATCCAGGGCAGGGCCGGGTACACGCCGGTCAACGCCAGCTCCCGCAGCACCTGGCCCGGTTCGCTGAACAGGGCGCCGAACGTCAGGTTCGGCACGGTGTCCCGCACCTCCGTGCCCGCCCGCAGCAGGTGGCTGAGGACCGGCATGACGACAGCGACCGTCGCGGCCAGCGCCACGAGCGCCCGGATGGACAGGCAGAGCAGCGGGATGGCGAACACGAAGAGCAGTGCGTAGTAGGGCAGGATCACCGCGGCGAAGTCGGCCGGCACCACGGAGCCCAGCAGCAGTCCGACCGCACCGATGATCAGTGCCCGGACGAGGAGTGCGGCCGCGTACCCCGGCCAGGTCCGCGCGGTCGGTCGCTGCCTGCGGCCGCTGGCGAACGCGACCCCCACGCCGGCCAGGAGCGCGAAGAGCGCCGCCGACTTGCCGGCGGCCAGCGACCACGCCAGCGACGTCTGCCCCTCGTCGTCGACGGCGGCGATGTTGTGCACGGCCATCATGCCGAAGAGCGCGATCCCGCGAGCGGCGTCGATGCCGATCAGGCGCGCGCTCTTCCGCTGCACCGGGGCGGTGCTCGACGGGGTGCCCGAGACGTCCCCCGCCTGCGCGGGCGCGCAGTCGTGGGCCAGGGACGCGACGTCCGCCGGGGCACTGCCGCGCGACGTCGGCGTGCCGGCGGTCATCGCCGACCCGCCGCGGTCGCACCGGACGACGCCCGGCGCCGGTCACGCGCCGGGGCCGCCATCGGCGCCCGCCCGACCTTCTGCGCCGGGATGCCGCACCAGGTGGTCTCCCTCGGCAGCACCTCGCCCTTCATCGCGAGGGACAACGCGGCCAGTGTCGCGTCCTCCTCGACGACGGCGCCGTACAGGACGACGGCCTTGTCACCGACGGTGGCGCGGTCGCGGAGGACGACGTGGTCCATCTTCATGACGCGGTCCTCGAACAGATGGGTCTGCAGCGACGCGTTCGCGCCCACCGACGCGTCGTCCCCGATGGTGACGAGGTCGAACTCGGTGACGTAGGTCGTGTCGATCAGCGTGCGGCGGCCGATCCGGGCGCCGAACAGCCGCAACGCCGGGCCGAGCAGCGGCGTGCCGGTCAGGAAGGTGAGCAGCGCCGGGACCGCCGCGGCCTCGTAGATGCCGGTGACGAACTCGGTCCGGCGGACGAAGCCGCTCCACAGGGGCCGCACGCGGGGCCGATACCGTCCGACGACGGCCCACTTGAGAGCCGCCACCAACAGCACCACCAGCACACTCGAGGTCAGGGCGACCGCGGGAGCGAGCAGCACCGTGGCCACGGTGCTCCAGGACAGCGCGATCGAGGCGAGCGCGTACAGGGTCGCGAACATCGCAACGGCCAGCAGCGAGCTGGGCAGCACGATGCGGAGGGCCTCGATCGCGTACCGGGCACGAACCTGCCCCCGCGACGGCGCGTACGTGTCGGCTTCGGTGAACTCCTCGAAGACCTCCCGGCGGGGCAGGAAGAACGGCGGCGAGCCGAGCCAGGAGGTGCCGGGCTCGGTGCCGGCGGTCGGCGGCACCGAACGGACGCCGATCAGCGAGCCGTCGCCCAGGTGCGAGCCCGAGGGGATGAAGGCTGCGTTCCCGACGAAGGCCCGGGCGCCGACCTCGGTCCGGCGGAAGGCGACGTGACCGTTGGCGTAGGTCGCACTGCCCACGCTGGCCATGTCCGCGACGAAGCTGCCCTCGCCGAGGGTGAGCAGATCCGGGTCGATGTTCGAGATCGTGGAGACCTCGGCGCCCTTGCCGACCTTGGTCCCCAGCGCCCGCAGCCAGATCGGCGTGTAGAGCGTGGAGTACATGGTGTTGTTGAACAGCAGGCTCTGCTCGAGCAGCTTGTCCCCGAGCCACTTCTCCAGGCCCACCTGCGAGCGCAGGTGGTGCACGCCCTCCCGCGTGGCAGGCAGCACGAGACGGCGGGCGCCGAGGATCAGCGCGCAGGAGGTCACGACGAACACCGGACCGGTGAACACGGTGACGAGCAGCGCGGCCGCCGTCCCGTATGTGATCAGCGCCCACCACACGACCGCCACGATCGGCAGCAGGATGAGGAACGGCAGCAGCTCCAGCAACAGGATGCCGCCGGCGAAGCCGGCCAGCAGTGTGGTGGACCAGGTGCGCGGCGCGTCCGAGCAGCCGGCCATGAGCTCGATGACCGGGTCGACGGCGTCGGGTGCCGACTGCGCCGGGGACCCGGCCCACGATTCGCCCGGGGGGATGGTCCGGCCGGACGTGAGCAGCGAGGTGTCACCGAGGATGGCGTTCTCGTCGACCGTGGAGCCGCACTCCAGCACGCTCTCGGATCCGATCACCGCACCCGCACCGATGGTCACGGGGGCGATCGTCAGGACACCCTCGGCGACGCGGTGGGCGTGCAGCTGGGCGCCGTAGCCGATCGTCGCGCCGCGGCCCACCCGCAGCAGCGAGGGGAGGGAGACGTCCGCCGTCCCGATGTGGGCCTCGTCGTCGATCTGCGCTCCAGCCAGTCGCAGGTACGTCACCGCCCACGGTGACCCGGCGATGACGGTGAGCGGCGAGAGCGTCATCAGCTTCTGCACGGTCCAGACCCGGAGGTGCATGCCGCCCCAGAGCGGGTGGTCGCCGGCACGCAGGCCCCGCGACAGCAGCCGCGCACCGGCGACCGGGAGGACCCAGCGGCTGAGCAGGTAGACCGACGGCAGCGCGACCGCGAGCTGGATTAGCAGTGCGAGCGAGGGCTGCCCGTCGTTGAGCCCGTACAGGACACTCACCGGCAGCAGGAAGACCAGGATGAGGGCGTAGAGGATCGACATCTGCGCCGTTCCGAACGTGACGACCCGCTCGCGGGACGGCGGCTCGGGACGCGGCTCGCGCGGCTCGAGGACGACGGTGTCGTCCTCCTTCGCGCCGGCGCCGTCCTCGAGGAAGGTCGCGAGGTCGCGGACCGTGGGGTGCTTGTAGAAGTCCAGGATGGACAGCCCCGAGCCCAGCTCGCTCTCCCGCATCGCGGACACGACGCTCGCCGCGACCAGGGAGTGACCACCCAGCGCCTCGAAGAAGTTGGCCTCCACGGACACCGCGCCGGCCGGCAGCCGCAGCGTCTCCTCCCAGAGCCCCGCGATCCAGGCCTCGGCCGGGGTCGACGGGGGCTCGAAGCCCCGGCTGCCGCGAATGAGCCGGGAGCGGGTGGGCGCGGGGAGCCGACCACGATCGGCCTTGCCGCTGGGCAGCATCGGGATCGTCGTGACGACGTCCAGGAAGGACGGGACCATGTAGGGCGGCAGCTGCGCCACCAACTGCTCGTGCAGCTCGGCGATGAGCGCGTCGACGGCGGAGTCGTCCGGACGCATCTCGCCGGCCGCGCCGTCGCCCCGGAGGATGACGTAGCCGGCGAGGTCGCCGCCGGTGTCCGGCGAGGCCAGCAGGGTGACCACGGCGCCGGTCACCTGCGGCTGCTCCAGCAGCACGCTCTCGATCTCCTGCAGGTCCACGCGGTGGCCGCGGACCTTCACCTCGCTGTCGGCGCGGCCCAGGTACTCCAGCTCGCCGTCGGGCAGGAACCGGCCGAGGTCGCCGGTGCGGTAGATGCGCTCGCCGGGGATGCCCCGGGGGTCGGCGATGAAGCGGTCGGCCGTGAGGTCCGGGCGGTTCACGTAGCCCCGGGCCACGCCCGGTCCGCCGACGCAGATCTCGCCCACGCCGCCGGGGGCCACCGGCTTGCGGTCCTCGTCGAGGAGGGTGACCCGGTACGTGGGCAGCGGGCGGCCGATGGTCACGGGCTTGCCCGGCCGCAGCTCGGCCATCGTGCACGTCACGGTCGTCTCGGTCGGCCCGTAGGTGTTCAGGATGCGGCGGCCGGGGGCGGCCCAGCGGTCGACGAGCTCGCGCGGGCAGGCCTCGCCACCGACGTTCACCGTGGTGATCAGCGGCAGGATGCGGTCGAGGGTGGCCAGCACCGTCGGGACGCAGTAGATCATCGTGATCTCGTTGTCCTCGAGGAAGTCGGCCAGGCCCGACCCGACCCGGCGGCCGTCCGTGGGCCCGGCGACGAGCGTCGCGCCGACCGCCCAGGTGGGCCAGATCTCCTCGATGGAGAAGTCGAAGGCGATCGTCATGCCCTGGTAGACGCGGTCAGAGGGCTCGACGCCGTACAGGGAGGGCACGATGCCGATGAAGTTGCAGATGCTCGACTGGCTGATCTCGACGCCCTTGGGGCGACCGCTCGACCCCGACGTGTAGATGATGTAGCAGACCGGGTCGCCGTCGGAACGGACCCCGGGCCGGGCGCTGGACTGGACGGCGAGCTCGCCGCCGAGCTCGTCGAGGTAGAGGCTCTCGCAGGGCAGCGCGGCGCAGGAAGCCCCGAACGACGTGTTGGTCACCAGAAGGCTCAGGGCGGAGTCCTCGGCGATGTACTGCAGCCGGTCCGCGGGCGCATCGGGATCGATCGGGACGAACGTCGCCTCGGTCTTCGTGACCGCCAGCAGGGTGACGTAGGTGTCCACCGAACGGTGCAGCAGGATCCCCACGCGGACGCCGGCGCGCGCGCCCCTGGCCGTCAGGAGGTTCGCCAGCCGGTTCGCGCGCTGGTCGAGGTCGGCGTAGGACAGCCGATCGCCGGCGACCTCGACGGCAGTGGCCGACGGCCGCTCGTCGCAGGTGCGCTCGAAGAACCGGCTCAACCGTGTACAGCCCGAGCTCTGCCCGGACAACTCGGCCACGAAGTTGTCGTGCAGGCGGTACGACGGGGCGGTGTCGTCCCGCTCCTCGTGCCCAGGCGTGGTGGTCGGGGACTTCCGCTCGCCGTCTTCCGGAAAAGCCGGGAAGAGATTCCGGTCGTCGCTACGCGTTGTCATTCATATACTTTCTGCAGCCCTCTATTGTCCGATCCACTCCGAGGCTAGGCGCGGATTCACAAGGGGTGCGGCGCACGAACGCCCGGATCTGAGGACGCGAGCGCGAGCGGCCTCAGGAGGATCAGAACGTGACTGGTCACGCACAATGATCATGTCATTTCTAGCCGTCACATTTGGGTGCGCAAAGCGTCGTTCTTCTACTTTCGGCGATCGCCAACGGACGGAGAGTAGCCAAGCGATGTAGCAGTCAGCTTTGAGAACATTTCGCTCCGTCACGGAGGATCTATCGCGGATGAAGTATGAATCACCCGATCGGTCGCCTCTGCTCTTCCTGGCCCGTCCCGGGGACGTCCTGCGTGCCGACGACGAGCACCTCCTGACCCCGCACGAGCGGCGACGGGCCGACGCCCTGCGCACCGAGGACGATCGGATCGCGTACGTCGCGGCACACCTGCTGGTCCGGCACTGCGCCGCTGCGCTGACCGGTCGGCCGGTGGAGTCGCTGACCCTGGTGCAGCAGTGCCCGGAGTGCGGCTCGACCGAGCACGGCAGGCCGTCCATCGAGGAGCTGCCCGACCTGCACGTCAGCCTCGCGCACACCCGGGGCGCCGTGGCGGTGGGCGCGGACCACCAGCCGATCGGTGTCGACGTCGAGCACGCGCCGGAGGAGGGCCTCGACCCGGCCGTCCTGCGCTTCGCCCTCACTCCCGCCGAGACGGACTCGGTTCGTTCCGCGGACGACCCGCCGACGGCCTTCCTCCGCCACTGGGTGCGCAAGGAGTGCCTGGTGAAGGTCGGCGCAGTCACCCTGGACGAGCTCTCCCGGGTGGAGCTCGACCCCGCGAGGGAGAGCGCTGCGGAGGCGGGTCGCACGCGCGGACAGTTCGGTTCGCTGCACCTGGTCGACTGGTTCGACTCTGCGCTCGGCGTCGGCGTCGCGGCCGCCGCCGCCCGGCCGCCCGTGGTCGGCTCGTTCAGTACCTGGGCCCGTCGCCGCACGACATGACGACCACAGGGCCGTCCACGCCTGCGGATCGGCGTTCCTCCGCGGAGGTCCGGCACGAGGGCGAATGCCTCCCGAACCGGTGAACCGCCTAGCCCGATAGGACGATCGACGGCCGTCGTCCCCGCCGCCGTGCGTAGAGTCCGCCCGCGGGTGAGCCCATCCCTGTTTCCCTCCGGAGGAGGTCCTGTCGTGCGCAGGCACCTGATCGTTGTCGGTGCCATGGCCCTCGTGCTGTCCGGTGCCGGGACGGCGTTCGCCGCCCCCCCGCTGGAGGTGACGGACCAGATCACCGACGAGACCGGGCTTCTCGGGACCGGCGCGGCGAGGGCCGAGCAGGCCGTGGCGGACCTGGCGGCGCAGGACGACGTGCATCTCTACGCAGTGTTCGTGCCCTCGTTCGACGACGCCGACTCCGGCGAATGGTCGGAGGAGACGGCACGGATGTCGGCCCTGGAGACGAACGACGTCCTGCTCGCCGTCGCGGTGGGTGCCGCGACCTACGAGTACGGCTACTGGGTCGACGAGTCGTTCCCGCTGTCCGAGGTGGACCTCGAGCGCGCGATGACCGCCGAGGTGGAGCCCCGGCTCGCTGCGGGCAACCGTTCGGGCGCAGTGGTGGCGCTGGCCGGTGAGCTCCAGAATCTCGTGGAGGTGGAGGAAGAAGCGGCGGCGCAGGCGGCCCCGTGGTCTGCTGGCACCACTGTCCTCATCGTGGGTGGCGTCGCGGTCGTTCTCCTCGCCGCCCACCTGCTCTCCCGCCGGAGGTCCTCGGCAACCCGGCCCTGAAGGGCCGGACGTCACAGGGACTTCACACGTCGGTCACCGAGAAAGGGCAGGCGCGAGGTCCACGCTTCCGGCATGACCTCCTCGACTGCGATCCCCCGTGAGCCGACGACCGTCACCCCAGCGATCCCGAAGCCCTCGCGCCACGACGTCGCCGACCGGTCCCCGGTCGTGCTGGCGACTCACACGTGGGTTCCTGCCGACTCGCCGGCCGTGGGGAACATGAGCCTCGCCGCACCCCACGACCCCGCGCTCTGCGCGGGGCGGACCTGCTCACGGCACCATCCGAGCCTCCACCACATGCGGACCTGGCCGAGGGTGTGGCGGCAGTCCTACGGCTACTCCGACCGGATGTGCCCGCACGGCCTGGGCCACCCCGACCCGGACGACGTCGTGCACCTCCAGGCGCTCGGCGGCGCCCGGACGGCACACGCCTGCGACGGCTGCTGCATCGCGCCCCTGGCCCCCGGCACCCCGCCGGGGCGCGGTGGATCGGAGCAGACCGGCGGCGGCAGGAGCGGCACGTCCGACCTCCCGCCTGCGCCGGCCTAGCTGCGAGCGATGCCTCCAGCCCGGCCGAGGGTCACGGAGGCTGGCCGGCGCCTGCGGAGCGGCGACCGGCGATGTTGCCGAGGCCCCTCCCGTCCCGCGGCCGGGGATGGCACAGTGCTGCCATGCGCACACGCCCGGGGGCAGCTCTCGCATCGCCCGCGGACCGCCAGCCGCGGCTTCGTTCCACCGCCGTCCGGCACGTGCACTGGTTCCGCTACTCCAGCGTCGATCCGTTCAGCGGGTCGAGCCTGTACACCTGCCGGTGCGGCGTGGTGCGCCCCGGCCTCTGACCCCCTCCGCGGTCAGCCGCGGAAGGAATCCCCGATGGCCGGCCGGCCCGGCACGGCCTCGCGGACGGGAACGGTCTCGACGTCGGCCGCCCGGCGGAGCGCCCAGCCGGCGGGCAGCACCAGGCGCGGTGCGACACCGACGAGGACGCCCATGAGGAAGGCGACGGCGGCGATGGCCCCGGCCTCGCCGAGGCCGTCCCGCAGCACCTCCATGCCCTCGACGTGCACGGTGCCGCCGGCCTTCCCCGTGGCGATGAGGGCCGCTACCAGGGAGACAGCCAGCCACCAGGTGCGCCGGGCCGGAGTCCGAGCGGCAGGAGCGGAATGGCGCGGCGCCCACTCCCAGGGCTGCATCAACGGGCGGCCGGGGCACCGGCCGCCACGGCGTCACCGGCCGGAGGGGCCGCGCAGACCCGGTCGCGGCCGGAGTTCTTCGCGGCGTACAGGGCGCGGTCCGCTGCCTCGATGAGCGTGCCGAGGTCGACCTCCGCCCCGTGCGCCGACGCCACCCCGGCGGACACGGTGACCGGGAGGCCGGCCAGGGGCGACGCCGAGACCGCCGATCGGACCCGCTCGGCGGCGAGCAGGGCCTCGCGCGGCCCATCGCCGGGCAGCAGGACCAGGATCTCCTCCCCGCCCAGTCGGTAGACGAGATCCGACGTCCGCAGGGCGAGGCGCAGCCGGTCGGCGACCTCGCGCAGGACCCGGTCGCCGCGGTCGTGGCCGTGCAGGTCGTTGACGGCCTTGAAACGGTCGACGTCGCAGAGCACCAGGGAGAAGTCGGCGTCCAGGGCGGCGGCCTGCACCTGGAACTCGGAGAACCGCCGG
>Ga0210040_10005264_pt1 | contig 16563 bp, 32 predicted proteins | sample CryGeyCG12114_NA_FD_185462 | JGI IMG/M metagenome (GOLD analysis project Ga0210040, IMG submission 185462) | Groundwater microbial communities from aquifer - Crystal Geyser CG19_WC_8/21/14_NA (SPAdes) (version 2) | ecosystem: Environmental > Aquatic > Deep subsurface > Groundwater | place: USA... | reverse complement strand
CTCTTGCAAATCATCAATTAATCCATCGTTTGCCAAGCCTATGTGTATAGCGCCCGTTGGTGTAGTGTGTCCATCGCCGGCAACAAAAGCGTTTACAAAAATTTTTATTTGCCGTTTACTAAGTTTAAAAATCCAGCGCGGCACTCGCTTGGTGTAAAGTGTGCCAAGTGGCTTTAGTTCGTTAAAAAGCTGCCGACTGAAAATTGAAAACCCACCTTCGTTAGTATCTTGAAAGCAGCGAAACGGTAATCGGTTTTTCAGTGCCGTTAAGGAATCGTTTATTTTAGTTTGCCTAATGTTAACACGCGGGGAATCGCTATCGAAAGCACAGCCTTCAGAAAAATACCAACCCAGAAATTCAAGCCAATCATCCATCTTTATTTTGTCGGCATTATTAGAATTTCTACCGTGACCGCGTCCTTTTGGTTTGTTGTTAAAAACATATTCTGCAATTTCTTTGCCCTCAAAATTACCGGCCCTCGGGATAACCTGAACGGTTTTGCAAAGGTGGTCTGCTCTTACGAATTTCCAACTCTTTGCTTCATCCTGCATGTTTACAACAGTGCGATGGTTCGGAGTAACTTTGAAAGCAACGCCGTTTCGTTGGTTTGCGCAGATAAGTTCGCCATCAAAATCAAAAGCATGTGTCCCGGAAACCGGCAAGTATTTAATGCTTCGGTTTGGAGACAGGGAAGGCACTAATTCACCTTCTTTTACCTGTGTTATCCTTTTCCAGCCATTTTCGGTTAACACTTCTGTATCTGGATGCATGCAGAAGTGCGTCAGCTCATCGAAACCGATAAATGGTATCTCGGAGCCTTGCCAGTCCAGTTTATTCTTTTCGTGCTCGAGGTGTGTAAACTTAATTTTCGAGCCGTGCTTCGGAAACGTCCACTCGAGTAGCGACTCGCGGGGGTTGCCGCCGAGGTGCGGGTAAAGGCCGGTCGAGGAGTCCCAGAGGCCGCCTTGAGCCCGGATTTGCGTTGTGGTGCGTCGGAAAATGACAGCGCCGTAACCAGGGACGGGCACATTTCGCGCCGCCTCTACCTCGAGGAGCCACGATTTACCTACGCCTGCGGCGGCCCCCAGGATAGCAAGGTCGGCCGGTGTTGATAGGGCCATTTCTTGGAATCCTGGTTGTGGCTTGATTTCGGGCCTGGCGGTTGTGTGCATAGCTGTTAGGCAAATATACGGGGAAAAAAGAAGGTCGGGTAGAAACCCAACCTTGTCGTATAAAATCCAATATCTTATGAAAAACCGTGGCGAATATAATAATAAAGGGGCTTAGAAAAGCCCCTCGCAAGTTTTTTTACAAAAACTGGTACAAAATACAAATGATCGAGTTTAATTCATTATAATGACCTGGCTTGTTTTTCTTTATAAACCTTTAGTTCGTTTTCAAGATGAAGCGTTCGGCTATTCAGTGCGTTGTGGATTTCAAAATTACTTTTATAGCTAATAACTGTATTAATAAGTGATATAATTTCTCTATTACTAAGATTAGCCCCTTGTATTGTGTCGTATAGAGAACCTAACTGATATGCCTTATCTGAATGTTTTAATGTTAATTTACATCGCTTGGCAAACACCTTTTTAATAACGTTTTTGCCTATATGAACGAACAAAACAAATGAGGCGAGACACCAACACGCTAAAAAAAAATAAGTTATACCCAAAAGTATTTTCTCAATCATATTGTAGTTTTTAATTCATTATAATGGCCGATGAATAGTATGGGTGTCGGAAGCAATCGACCGTCTGGTATAGTATCCGTCCGGTTGTCGTCCGGAAGGCATACAATACCCGGCAAGTGAAGCCGAAGATAGGGCTTTTTGCCTTATCAAACGTCATTGTCTCTACCTCCGGGTGGAACCGGAGTACTTCTGTCCGGCGCATAGGTTGTTTTTAAATAAACAGGTTGTAAAAGTAGGGTATAATTCTTAATAAAAAAAGTAAAATAAAAAATAAAAAAGTTTGTAAAATATTAGGTACTTTAATCTTCTTGTTTTACCTTTACGGTACAAAATACAAATACAATGACAACCACTACACTTCACTCCCCTAAAATTGCAGCCCGCACTCGCCTTATTGCCCTCATGCACGCCATCTTTAACGTCCAAGCTGAAAAGAATCTCGAGGACGTTTGCGCTGCAATGTATGCCGTAGCCGAGCTTAACGGCGTAACCTTTGATAGCAAAGAAGCCTTCCTTTTAGATATAGCAAACGACGAGGGCTTCGATAGTAAAGAATACGAAGCAGCTAAAGACGCTTTTTTACCTTACGATACAATGCAACAATATTTCGAAAATATGGTTAATACCGAGGCGATGGGAAAAAGCCTTTTGAAGTTTACCGGCCTTTGCGAACTTTGTTTTGATTTTAAAGACATCAAAACTGGCTTATAATGTCCGAAGTAATGCAATCAAAACCCAGTATAAAAATGCCGCCAGAGTTTGAGGGCCGCATTTTTGCAACCCAGGCGCAGCGACAATACTACGCCAGGTTTGCCAAAGAAAAACCGATAGTGCTACAGGCGTATTACTCCCTCCTGCGCAACCTTGTTATCGACTATGTAACTAAGGGCGGATACTTTTGCCGGCGCTTCGTAAACGTGGACGGCGAGTGTACGTGCACGGAGTATTACAAGGGGTACAACTTGACGGATAAGGAGCCTATTAATTACCTTTTTAAAAGAAATAAATGAAGCAATACCAGCTTGTAATCAATAACCATGTAGTTGATGATATTAGTCCGTTTTGTGTATTAAGATACGAAGATTACTCAACTGCGTTGTCTCAAGCCAAGCTCCGAAACTCGTGGTCGATAACTCGGCAAATACTTGCGATAGTAAAGTTTAAGGCATGGAAACCAGAGTACATTGAACACAGAGCTTCCGCTAATTTATACGGCAAACTCGCAATAGGGCCGATAAAACATAAGTGGCTCGACGAGTGCGGCAACCGGGAGCCAGTAAAGATACGCTCGTAGTTCGAGCACCCGGCCGGGATCACAAATATTTTGCGAGGCTACAGCCTCGGCCAGTATTTTTTAAAAAACAACTAATGCCACAAACAGACCAGCAAAAACAGCTTAAGCGCCTACGTAAACGGGTGCGCGCGATGGCCCCGGCTGCAATGGAGGGCGACCGCGAGGCCTTTCGCCGGCATCTTGTAAACCTTGCGCAAAGCATCGACCGGATGCTTATAACTTACGGTACAAAGCAAAGCGACGGGGCACTACAACCTTCACTATTTGAAATGTAAAATATGCAAAACGTAATCAAACACCTTGACGGCATCGCTAAAGCCTTTAACGGCCAAGCACAGCAAACGCTAAAAACGATCAAAAACATGCCTGATAGTAGCCGACGCAACAAGCTCCTCGAGGAGCTAAAATTTAGCCAAGAAGGCGAACAAGAGTATCTGGAAGCCATCGAAGTTCTGAAGGCGCATAAGGCATAAAAAACCCGGCTTTTGAGGCCGGGAAAAACAAAAAGCAACAAGCAGGCGAACTATTTTTTAGCATCTTTTTTTGCCTCGCGGCCAAAATTGCCGGTTGAAGCGGAGGACTCGAAGCCTGTTGTAGGTGCCTTTGCTTCCGTGCCTGGTTGTGCATCCCCGCTTTTTGTGCCAGCCGTATCGCCGCTACCCGCGCCGCCGCCGTCATTTGCGGTGTTCAAGTTAGTATCGCCGCCTTCGCCGCCTTGCTCGCCGGCCTTGCGGTATTGTACAAATCTTTTTTGCATGTTTAAAATGTTTCAGCTAAGTTAACAATAAAAATAAAAAACAAAATGAAAAAGAGATTCCATCAGTTCTGCGTCTTTATGCTGCCCGTATTTTTTGTGGCTGTAATAATCACCGCGCCGGCAAAAGCGGATGCACAGGCGGGCAGGCAACTCCTACTGCGCGGCAACGGCTCCGGCGGCGATTATTCAAATGCGTATCCGTCTGCGACGACACATCGGTACCTTGCCTCTTGGTATTTCTGGTGGATGAAATATTTCATCTAAATAACGGTACGGGGCTTGCTGACAGTATGGATATTTGAAATGTCTACCGCATGGATAAGGTAAACAAATGCTAAAACAATGTTATACAGCTCGTTACAGGACTTAAAACCCATATTGCTGAAAGCCGGTGTTAGCGGTTCGTGCGACCATTCTTTTGTTTGGTTTAATTCCGAAGACGATGAGGATATGTCCAGGTATTGCGAAAAATGCGGTTATGTTGAATCGCATGACTGCTAACGCAGAAAGCGTTTACGAAGCATGGGTATTTGAAAAACTTCACCTTAGCCTTGTTTCTGTTGTTGATTAAAGATAATGCGTACAAAACTTTTTCAAAAACCGATGTTTTAGCAAGCCCATGTTGTACGCCGCTCTATTTGGCTTTTGGAATTGTGTCACTTTTTAAACGTCTATTATATGAATTGGAATAGTCCAAATGATAAGGATTGGTTTTGGTTACAGGTTTGGTGTTGTCTTGGGTGGGTGCTTGCTCTTTTGTTTTTTCTTCTTTGGATGAAGTGGTGAGTTTTGTTACTCCTACAGTCGCAAGAGTGGTAAAGATGAAAAGAAGCCACCAGTCTTTTGTTGCAAATATGCTTTGCCTAAGATTGCGTAGCGTAAAGTCTTGTATTTTTTCGTCACGTTGCTCCAGTTTATATAAGCGAATGAAACCGCCATCTTCTAAAAAAGGTTTAGTGTTATATATAGCCTCTAAAACCCACCCCTCAATGTCAAGTATTTTAGGTGATTGATTATACTGTTTTAAAATGTCAAGTAAATGGTCAATATATGAACTACTGAAGGTTTCCAATTCGTCGAATTGTCGGACAATGCATTGTGTATTTTCGCCTTGAGCAACACAAAGCCGTAAGATTAAATTAATGTCTTTTGCTTTTTGTTCGGTCAAGGCTAAAATCTTCATAAACGACGGTGGTAAAAGTGGCGTACAACGGGAAAGGGCTTGCTGAAGCATGGGCTTTTGAAAAACTTGTGCAGATTGGAAAACAGAACTCCCATATTGCCTTTAGCTGGTGTTATAGGAAGTAAGGTGAGGTAGACTTGATGCAGTTAAATTGAAACTATACAGCCGAATAAAAATTTTTTGCGCGGCTGAAGCCCAGACTAACTGAAAAATAAATTTATTTTTGTATTGTTTTTGTATATATATTTGCTATACAAAAGTATTTGAAATGAAATCTTACACTTACATTAAAAGCGAAATCAAGCCGGTGAAAATTCTGGCTGAAGAAAAGGGTGTCCTGAAAATTGAGGCGGAAGATTTAATGGGCAAGACAATAGCCCTGCGTGTAAAAAGCGAAGTGTTTACAACAAAAGCAGCAGCTAAAAAGTATTTCAAGTAATGAGCGAAGAAAATAGAGACCCGATTGCCTTTATAGGTAAAGGTGGTTCTGTAAAAATGAAGTCAAAAAAATATATAAGCGCCGACGGAACACCGCGCTATATTATTAACCCAAGATCGCCGCAGTGTACGTTTTGTTTACAGGACTGTATGGAAGAATGGATGCCGGTTTACAACAGACAAGAGTTATCAGCCTATATGAAAAAAAAATAACAGTTAAAAATGGAAAAGAAAAAGCGAGATAAAATGCTTCCGAAACGGTTTGATTCAGAAGACGTAAGCAGATGGCAAGCAGCGGCCAATGAAGAAATAGGCGGCAATCTTACCTTATGGATGGAATTAAAGTTAAACGCCGCGTCCAAATTGCCGACGAAGGAGGCAAAGGGAAGCGCGGCTAAAAAAAATACAAAATAGTATAGTGCTGCAACCTTGTTATACCGCCCGCGCTTTCTGCTAACGGGTAAGGGCTTTCTGCTAACGGGTAAGGGCTTTGTGTCTGCTGTGGAATTGGCAGCACTTCTGCTGATTGAAAAACAAATGATGCCAACTTTTTCAAAACCTCATATAAAACCTGTCGCCACAGTAGCACAAAACCCATGTTCTACGAAGGCGGCTCAAAAGATTAATTATGATACTGTTGTTTGAATTTACTGTCGGTACTGGTTATGTCGGTTCAATCGTAACCGATGAAGTTGAAGTGGAGGTAGACGATGAAGCTACAGATGAAGAAATAGAAACCGCTGCTGAAGAGGCTTGGGCAGATTGGAAATCAAATATAGTTGAAGGTGGTTACAAAAGATTGTGAGCCGCTTTCGTAGAACGGGCCGGGCGTTTGAGTAGTACGGGAGATGGTTTATTCCGTCGTTGATTGAAATACTATTGCTGGCGGCTTTTTTGGAAGCTGCGGAGCACATTGCCGCAAGGCAAATAGTTCTTTGAAATACGGGTAGAAAAATATTTTTAAAAAAGTAGAAAAAAAGTTACTGAATTATTTGGTTAGTAACTTTCTGGTTACTATATTTGTGTAACAAAAGCAAATAACATGAAAGCAGCAACTATCTTAATGAGCACAAAAAATGAAGTTCTTGAAACAGCCGGCAGTACTTACCATTTCGGTGGCCTTATTTCGGAAACGGAAAAAGCTATAAAAGTGGAACTTCTCGAAGTTAGTAAGTGTGCTGATGTTTTCAACCAGCGCATTTGCTGGATTCCAAAGTCAGTATCCCAAATCGTTGAAGACACATTAAAGGTTGCTGACTGGTTTTTTGTTAAAAATATTGCTTTCAAATCTTAAATTATACACCAATGAACTACTTTATTAATCTACACGGCGTACAAAAGCACATCGAAGAAAAAAACTACGGACCTTTTAACGAGAAAAAACGTTTCCACGAAACAGTGCGCCAGCTTTTAGACAAATATGGTGATGGCCGTGAACTGGCCGAAAGCTACATCGAAAGGCAACTAAATAAAGGCGCTTTTGAATTTGGCAGCAGCGACTATACTATGACCGTTGAAACTAAAGAAGCATGATTGAACTTTTTAAAAAGGCCATAGTTGCCAAATTCTTTTTTGAAGTGTATGCACCAGGCATAAAAAATTTCAAACACAAACTTCGCGGCGTGGACGGCAATAAAAAGCCGATTGACTTTAACGATGCCGAAAAATCTCAAATAAGAGCTGGACTAAAAAAACTCTTTAAAGATTTAAGTTGACCGCCTTCTGTAAGAACTGCTACACAGGGGGAGGCGCGGGCAAAAAAGCTCTTATTCTACAGCCTCCCTTTTATTCTTCTACCCGTATTACTGAAACACCATGTTATATGGCTGCGAAGCAGCGCACCGTTTGCGCCTTCGCTGCTGTTTATCATTGCGCTGCTGTACAAAACTTTTTCAAATACCCATGCCATAACTAAAGGCGCAAATGACCGCTAACGGATAACGGCTTGCTGCAGTATGGGTATTTGAAAAACTTCACCTTAAAATATTTACAAATGCAAAATAGTGAACAGAAACCCGAACAACAACCGCAGCCCATATTGCAAAAAGCAAGTGTTAGCGGCTGTTGCAATGCTGATATGATTCCCCCAGATTGGGATGCGGCGGAAGAAGCCGGAAGTATGTGGCGGGCTTGTGCTTGCTATTTATGCAAAAGTTGCGGTAAACCATGTGAGCCCATAGATGTTCCGCAATAGCCGCTAACGGGTGCGTAAGCGAACATTAATTGATAATCAATACAATGTCATCAGCGTGTGCAGGGCTTGCCGCACCTGTCGACCGAATACGATGAAAATCTACTATTTTAGCGCAACTAAAAAACATTTTATTTATGATGCAACAGCACAACCTCTCAGGCGGCGTCGAGATACTATCGCACGCTAAATACGAAGCAGACGGCGCTACACCGCTGTACATCTTCTTTCCCGGCATCGGCGAGGCAGGTACGGCCGGACGAAAAATAGACTTGCTTTATCGCCACGGTTTTCCTTACCACCTCCGCCCTGGCACATCCTGGTCGCCCCTCGGCGTTTTCGTTGCAGTTTTCGCTCCCTCGGCCTTTCCAAAACCAGCAACCGTAAACACGATCATCGACGAAGTGCTTGCTCTTTTCCCCGGTGTTGATAGTAACCACATCAATCTCGTCGCCCTCTCGGCCGGTGCCGAAACGATTGTTGAATATATCATGGCCGATGACGCTTATGCCGAGCGTATTGCCAATGCAATCATCATGTCCGTCACCGAAAGCCCGATGACACAATACCTCAACGGCGGCGAGGCAAAGAAAAAGCGTCTCGAGTCGGTGCGCCTCTGGTTTCTACACGGCACGATAGATCCGAAGCCACATAGTATTGCACCCGTGCGTAAAGCCGTTGCGTTAATGAAAGAGCGCGGCAAAGAAGATGTTTGGCTGACCGAGTTTAAGGGAGCGGGGCATAATATCCCGTGGAACAAAGTAAGCTCTCCTACCTGGCGCTCGCCAGGCGGTAACTCACATTATTCGTGGTGTCGAGGGCATAAACGTAAGACGAAATAAAGGAAGGCGGCCTCACGGCCGCTTTTTAGTTCTGTGCTGCTTTACCGCCGCTATAATTCGCCGCTGGGTTCAACCCTCGGCCGTTATCTGGTATATAAACAAGCGGGATATTTTCTTGCTTCTGTTTGTTGTCCTCCTCAAAGAAGCCGAAGTGCTTAGCCAGCATCTCCAGCGCGGCAACCTTGTCATGGAAGACAACGCGGAGGCCGTACCTGCCTTGCTCGATGCTTTTGATGGCGGCTGTTACTGCCTTGGGTAACGCCTTGAGGTCTTCGAGCTGTATGCCTTTGCCGCCCTCAAGGCTTTTAATTACCTTCGTAATATCGGCAAATGCCAAGCGTTTTATCTCCGTCTGCATCCGCTCGATAGTAAGCGGGTACTCTTGCCGGCGCTCGCGCAACAGCTCGATGATGCGCTTACGGACTCGTGGGCGTTCATAAACATCGGTGCCAGTGTTGGCGGCCGATTGGGCGCTGTATCCGGCTCGGATGGCGGCTTGGGTGCGGTTAAAGTCTTTGCAATATTCGAGGGCAAACTGTTCTTCGAGCTCAGTAAGTTGCCCCAGGTCGTTTTGACTCATATCTGCAAAGGTAAAGGGAATTCGTCTATTTATTGCGTGGGTATAGCTGATGCATCCTGTCCATGTGTACCCTTAGCTCGGCGCGCGTTGTAATCTCGATTGCCCCTCGTTTTATGGCCGCTTTACGTCGGCTGTTTACTAAATCGTAGTGCGGTATATCGCCTCGGCTTACTTGAAACCATGAGCGCTTCATACCTATTGCATCAGCCATCGCGTGCAACTCCTCGAGGGTGTCTGCTGTCATGTGGCATGAGGGGCCGAGCTTCCATCCGTAATCAATTAAAAAGTCGACATAAACGCTCATAATGTTGTTTAAATTGTTTTATTCCTCACTATTATTTACGTATTTAAACACAGCATAATCTTTACAGTCGCCGCGGAAAAGATATAATGCTCCGGCTTTGTTTGCATCATCCCATGTAGCGTATACCTCAGGAAAACCGTGGTCGTTTAATATTAGCGAGGCGTGGCGCGTGCCGGGGTCGAGAAGTACAATGTAGTCTGTCATCATGATAAATCTTCGTAGTTAAAATAAATTTTATCGCGACCCTCGCTGTTATCGTAAATACAAACCGGGGTAATAAATAACAGCATAAACCAGCCTCGCTCAAACTCGGTAAACCAATACTCGTTTTTCGCTTCAAATAATATTTTCATTGTTTAAAATTTATAAGCTAACATAATGCCCAAATTTGGCCTGTTTTTTATTTTTGGTACATACATACCATTTTTGTGTTTGAGGGCAAATTTACTATGCCCCTGCTTGCCACACAACGCATACGCCCGTTTACTCAAACGGCATTTGCGGTAATCCCAAATCTTCCCAATCCGGCTCGCTTTGCATCGGCCCCGGCGCTGGCCCCTCAACCAGTATGTCTGCTAAATCGGCATTATCGCGTCGCTCCTCATCCGCATCGTAACTCGTAACCGTACAGCCCATCTTGGCCAGGGCCGCCCCTCGCGACACAAAATCCGCCTCAAGCTCCCCGTCCTCGGCAATTACCCGCTGTCCCTTCTCGTTCACCTTTTTGCGCATAGGCAGCAGCCCCCATTGCGCACGGCTGCTAAACGACAAGTCCGGCACAAGGCAAACCCGCATTCCCTTCAGCGCCCACATCTTTTCATCAGTAATGCCTTGCGCACCGCACGACGCTATCCAGATCGCTCGTCGTCCCTGTAGCTCCGGTAAGTAAAGGTCGGCAATTACCGCCGACTTCTCGCTCTCAACCACACAAACGAGCGTCTCCCGGTCGGCCTCCAGTAACAGGTGCTCGCCGAAGAAACAAGAGCTATATCCCTGCTTCTGGGTAAACACGCGCTTCGGCGGTATAGTTTTGATGCGATGGCCGGTTGTATCGTAAGCAATAACTTGCGCGGTACGGACACGCTGAAACTGGTCAACTTGCCAATAAACCGTTTTAAGCCCCGTAGCGGTGCCAACATAGTATTTTAATAGTTGGGTAAGGGCGCGGCCCTGATCGCCGCCACATAAGCCTGTAATGTACCAGAAAAGGGGGTTATTTTGATACTGTGCCAATGTTTTTTCAACTACCCCCCTCTCCACAGCCTTAATATTTCTTAATGCTCCAATATTATTGTTATAACCTTGTTTTTTATCATCCTCCAGCGATACGGGTATATTCTCGAGTTGTGCTATGCGGTGCAGTGCCTCGACGAAGCAGAGGTGTTCCTGGCGCATTATAAACTCGACGCTATCGCCGCCGATGCCGCAGCCAAAGCATTTAAAAATACGTTTTACGGGGTCTACGGTAAACGACGGCGTTCGCTCGCTGTGGAAGGGGCAGAGGCCGATATACTCGTGGCCGGAACGTTTGAGGCGGACGAAGTGTTGGACGATCTTTACAATGTCGGCTTCTTTTTTTACATGCTCTTTCAGACCGGTGATGTTCATTTTAAAATCTTTTGTTTTTTTGTAATGTGTTCACCGCGCAACAAACGTAAACAAAAAACAGCCCTATTATAAATACTTTAGTATTTATAGGGCTTTTTGTAGTGTTGCTTGGTGGTTTTGAAATAGCTTGTAACTAATTGGAAAACAAATGATTATACATATATTAAAATAAATTAAATATAATGCCTTCAGCTTTATACAAAGCCTTTGTATATCAATAGGTTGTAACGTTTCGCGCGGCTTGAAGAAATCGGCTAAAGTTGCAGTCACACATGGCATAATGGCATAAATACAATAAAACATATATTTTAATTATTGTTCAACCGGCAATTCACCCCAGCAAAAGAGACCGTCAATCCTTCGTCTGATTAAGCCGGAAGCAACGAGGTAATTCAAAAACCCTTCGCGCTCTTCAACCCGGTTACGTCCAACTTGGTATTCTTCCATAAGCCTGTTTATCATAGTTTCTCTATCGTAATAAATCGGCTCTTCGTCCGCCGCCGGCCAAAACATCTTTGCTGCGATTCCTGCGTGGTCATCAATGTGGTATTCATTCGGGCGGCGTTTACGGGCATTAGTATGCATGCCTTCGGAAGTGCGTTTGCTGCGTACCTTTTTTTTAATAAGTTTTACTTCATTGCGTACCACGCCTTCAAATAAATCGAAAAGAGTGGAGCGCTTTGCTAATGAATCCGAAAGGAACAAAACAGCATCAAGTTTCTGTTTTACATCATTGCTTAAAGTGTACATAATTTTAAGTTTTAGGTAAAATTATTGTACTTATTTTAAATAAAGCACATTATCTTTGCAACATTGTTGTATTTTAAATTCACTTTAATTAAAGTACTTGTGTATCAATACATTACACGCGCAAGCAAATCACCTAAAGTTAGTATTGCGACCTTGTGTCCGGCCCGTAGTACTCCTCCTTTTTGGCGCGCTTGTCCTTTGGTAGTAGCTCCTCGCGGTACGCTTGTTGTGCGTCTGTAGTTGTTGGATGAAGGAGGCTTGCCGTGCCTTTATTGCCGGCAGCAAACCCTCCGCCGCTGCCGTATTTTGCCCTCGGCGACGAGACTTTAACAACCACCTTCGGCTCCTCCGGCCTTACATATCGGCGGCCGAGCAAGACGATTGACATAATAACGAAGCCTGGTTGTAGGCCGAAATCAGGCGGTAAACTTGCGCCGTGCAAGATGTGCAACACCTGCACGTCTACCTCGCGGCCTGTATACCCTGCTGCATTGCCCGCCTCGGCCGGCTTATATTCCTGCAAACAAAGCGTATCACCCGTGCTAAACGGCCGGTCGGCTCGGCGGAGCTCAAATTTCTTATGACCTTTGCTTATATCGTTAAAATGCTCCGGCCAGGTTTTTAGGTAATGTATCATTTTAAATATTAGAGGTTATTAAGTCCCATAAATAAAGGATGCCGCATATAACTAAAAAGGATAAAACCATTAGTATTGTAATCAAAACCGCGTTGTCTGTGTTTTTGTTTGCCATTTTTACTTGTATTGAATGTGTGAAATATCGAAATCGTTTTTGTTTTTATTGTTATTAAAATAATTGACCTTTTATTGCAGCTTCCTCCTTCAACAGCCGCTCTCGGTTTGCAAGTATGTACTCGCCTACCTCCTTGTATATCCTTATACCGACATTATTATCCCGGTACAACTTCATAAGATAATCAGCCGGTATATCTTTCAGCTTATCGCCTTCGTGGCGGCCGAAACGAATTTGATAGTCGCCCAAGTTGTCGCTCATAATTAAATTTTAAAACGGCGGCTCGTCGTTATACTTATAGCTCCCGTCGTCGAGTTTTACAATAATTTTAAGGTCGAGGTAATGGTGCAGAAACCCGTCCTTCTGCTCAACCTTCAACCGGCCGACACCATACTGTTGCTGCATCTTGTTTATTAAAGCCTCTCGGCTCAATATCGTGCTGTCGCGGAACATAAGCTCGCAAATCTCCTCGTGTTGTGTCCGGCTAATCTGATCGGGCCTTGATTTCCGAGCGTTAAACTTCTCCGGCTGCTTAACCGCTACGCCGCCCTCGGCCTCGGCCTCTTTTTGCATCATTTCGATGTCAATCGTACCACGCGAGCGGTGGAGGAGCGTTGCCGTGTCAAACTGTAGGTCAACGGCCGACTGCACATACTTTTTGCCCATCAGGTTCGCCTTGACGACGTGCAGATAGTTTGTATAGGTGCGCCCGTCAGGCGAGCCGGTCTTCGGGTCGTTTGTGAGGGCGAGGATAGTGCGAGGCTTTTGCGTTATAGCGCCGGCCCCCTGCGAATCGTTCTTTTCGACGAATAACTTGCCCTCCTTCCTGTGGCCCACTATTTTGCTCTTCGCCGCATGGTGTATCAGGATTATCGTCGTATTTCGCTCGTTGCAAACGTGTTGAAAGTACGAGAGGAGTTTGCGGGCGGCAGAGTTGTCGTTGATGTCGCCGTCAATGAGGCCGAAAAGATCGCCCAAGGCATCGCCCACGATAAGGTCGTAAAAGTTTGTATCGAGTTGTAGGTCAAGTTCTGTTTTTAAATCGGCAAAGTCATCAAAGTCGCTTCCCTCCGTAAAATCAATCGCCACTTCCGCAGGGTCGCTGCCGGGATATATGGCGTCGAACTGCTTTGAGATGGCGCTGATAAACTTTTGCCGGCTGTCCTCGGTCCCTAAAAATAACGCCCGTTTGTGTTTTACGTTTAAGGGCAGGCCCAGGACGGAGGTTTCGCCTTTGGCCACCGCCAGGCAAATCTGATTACATATTTGCGTCTTGCCTATGCCGTCCTCGCCTATCAATACCGTTAATGCGCCGGCCGGTATAAGGTCAGGTATTAAAAATCGCTGCTCCTCGTCCTTTTGTTTATATAGCTCGGCGAAGGTATACGTCCGTTTTCGAGTTGTAACTGGTAAGATCGCATTAAGCTGTTCGATGCTACGCTTTCGCATAGCCGCCAAGCGGTCAAGGGCTGCATCATCTATTTTTTTATTTTCAAAGCCAGGTTCGTCGTCTGCCATACAGCGCCCTCATGGTTTGTGCGAGTTAAAACGTAGGTCTGTCCTTTTTGCCGTTGCTGCGGGTATTAAATTTAAGCCATTCAGGCAAAACGGGCCGACAAGATTTCTTGGAAATGCCGCCGCTCGTACTCCCCCCGCTCTTTCTGGAAGAACCGCTCGGGCACGCCCTCCATGCGTGCCGCGTCTGTTAGCTTTTTATATAACTCGTCGGGGTAGAACTCAAGGTTCCGTGCCCGATCTCGCTCGAGGGCTGCGAGCTTATCGTTTACCTCGCCCACAAGTTTGTTATATATGTATTCCCACATCTGGTCGGTTATAAGTAGGTTTTTGGCCTCGCAAAGGCTTTTAAACTGGTAGAAAACGGTGAAACCAAATTTCTTACCCGGTGCCATTCTGTTTTTAAGCATAAAGTAAAGTCTATCAAATTCTTTTAGGCTTGCCAATGCCGTCACTCGTTTTTGCACCTCCTCCGTAACCTCGATAAGCCGCATACCTTTTAACTCCTCTGGGTTCTTCGTTCGGCGGCGCACCCCGTTTTCATCCTCGGCAACATAGACGAGGATTTCTATCGTTTCCTCGACCGGTTTTTTGTGTCGTTTGGCACCCAGGAAATAGTATTCGACATCGTGTTCTTTAGTCGGAAAGCCGTGTTCGATGTAGCAGCCGGCGTTGTCGAGTATTATACCGCAAGGCTTCGCCGAGGCGGCTATCGACCTCTTTCTTTGCTCCGCCGTATAGCCAGGGATGTCAACGACGCCGGCCAGTGCCCGCGTAACGCGACCGACCATCTGTAGAAAAAGAGAAAGAGACTTCGTTGGTCGGGCAAGCTGTATGAACTCGCAGTCCGGAAAATCAAACCCCTCGGTAATGATGCCGACGTTTACGATAACCCGTAATAAGCCGGTGCGGAAACGCTGCAATATCGATGACCTCTGGTCGTCTGGCGTTTCGCCATCGAGGTGCTCGGCCGCAACGCCCGCCTCTAAATACTGTTTAACAATTTGCCGCGAGTGCTCGAGCGTAACGGCGAAAACTACGCCTCGCTTCCCGCGGGCGTGCTCCAGGTAGGTGTCCACGAGGGGGGCCATCGCGAGCATTCGTTTCTCGAGCTCGCTCTCGCTGTAATCTCCTGTGCTCATTTTAATCGACGTCAAATCCGGGATGTCCGCTATAAAATATCGTAGCGGTACGAGCCAGCCGTCGTCGGTAAGCTGCCTTAAATTAGGCCCCACAAGCAACTTTGTAGGCTTGCCGGCCGGGTGTAGGTGCAAAAAACCCTCGCCGCTAAGGCGGTACGGCAGGGCCGTAACAAACAGGCATTTGGCATGCCTGTAGCGGCTTATTATTTTGCCGTATGTATTGTCGCGTTGTGCATGATGGCCTTCGTCGAAAATAACAATGTCGGCCGGGGGCAGCTCGCTTCTTCCGCCAATGGTCTGTACGCTGCATACCTGCACCGCGAGCTCAAACCGCTCCGGAAAGCCACTCATAATAATGCCGGAGTGGATGCCGATGCGCTTTAGGGTTTGCCACGCCTGAAGTATCAACTCCTTTCGGTGGGCGACGAGCATAATACGCTGCCCGGCCTCGATTGCCTCGCGAATAACGTCGACGAAAAGCACGGTTTTTCCTCCCCCGGTTGCCATCGTGTACATCAACAAATCGTCCGTCAGCCAGGCTTCGCGGATTTGGCTTCGCGCCTCGGCCTGATAAGGTCGTAAGAGCATAAAGTTTATTTAAGCGTCGGCTTAAGTGTGTTAAAATAATAGTCCTCAAACTCCGGGTATGTCTTCGCTTCGTAAGCAATGCCTCCCGCCGCAAGTATGCCGTCGCGGTAAATTATCTGATCGGCACGTAATTTATCCCGGCCCCGTTTTGTGTCGACAATCAGCATTCGACCCTTTGGCGCGAGGCAACAGACAATATCGTAAACGCCTTTAGTCGAGCCGCTGGGCCGCCAAAGCTGTAGCGCCTCGTCCCACTGGCCCTGTACATTTATGCGGGCGGCGCAATGCCCCTCGCTATTCAAAAGGTTCAATATCCCCGTCTGGATATTGTTCGTCGTTGCCGGCACCATCTTCTTCTTGTAGGCCATACCTATGTTATAATGAATACCCAACTAAACTACGTATTTCTTCCCGTGTTTTACCCTTCCAAATATGAGGAATGTTTTTAGAGATCAGCTCCTCATATAATGCTGGAGTGATTGGGTTGGTGTCACCGGGCCTTATTTTATAGGAAAGGTTAAGGATTATAAAATGAATAGCCCAAGTGTCTACACCGAACTCCCGGGCTATAACACCCGGTTTTTCGCCATTTGCAATGCGGGTGCGTATTGCCTGTGCCAGCTCATAATTGAACTTTGGGCTTGTGTTTGTTTTCGATTTTTGGCCAATTAATCTTAGTCCCTCGTCAGTTACATATTTCTGTTCAAATTCTTTCATTTCTTGCCATTGGTGTATAATCTTCTCTTTTGTTATAGAAACGCGTTGGCCAGTATCAGTTGTAAGTCGAAAAACAAAACCCCCATCAGCCAAAGCAACACCTTCAACCGATTTATCCGTTGCCACGTTTTTTATGTTACCATCTACAAAAAACAGGTATCGGGTGAAGTTTGGAAATTTATATCCTTTGCTTGGTGTTTGCATTAAA
>Ga0210040_10005263_pt1 | contig 16565 bp, 11 predicted proteins | sample CryGeyCG12114_NA_FD_185462 | JGI IMG/M metagenome (GOLD analysis project Ga0210040, IMG submission 185462) | Groundwater microbial communities from aquifer - Crystal Geyser CG19_WC_8/21/14_NA (SPAdes) (version 2) | ecosystem: Environmental > Aquatic > Deep subsurface > Groundwater | place: USA... | reverse complement strand
TCCTGAAATTTGGTGGGTATAATTTTACCAATACCAATATCCGGCCGATGAATAAGAATGCGTTTTAACTCGCCAATTTCCGAAGTTACATAAATACGATCTTGCTCTGCCTCTCTATCCATAAATAACTACCTGTTTATTCTGCTGCTCTCTTTTAAGAAATACTTTTAGGTGGCTGAAATGTTGTGAGCTAATTTAAAATAAGTAAGTAGGCAGTTTTAGGTAATAAGTTTATAATTATGAGTTTTCAGGCATTTCTATATAAAGTAATGGTTTAACTTAATTCTGTTTTCTTATTAATAATTGATGTTACGCGACATTTGGATAAATATTCATTTCTGTCAACTGGCATTCACGAGTGTCATTCAGGAGAAAACTATTTGGTTATCTGCTAAATAGTTTCTTCCTGAATGACACTCTTGGATTACTTGAACTTATATTTGTACCATCAGTTAATAAAAGAAATTAAGGTTTAAACAAAACGATATCTGGGTGGAATGGGGAAAAATATGCTGGTACTTTAATCTTTCTGGCAATACCAACCGTATAGAAATATTTATGTAAAACTAAACAGGAGGATATTTTATGAGCAGTAATAAAAGAGGCACGGAGGATCATCATATTCCACCGTCAGGAAAAAAGAATATAGAAAAAGATGAAAATGGCAATATAAAGATCCAAACCGAAGGGCCGACTTTGCAAGCCGATGATACCAAGGTACAAGACGTTAACCGCGATTTACCGCAAGGTGGTAACCCCACCGGGCGTGGTCAATCGCAACACAATTCGGTTTCGGGCGGTAAATCTTTACAAGGTAATAATGCCCGTAGCAATCCTACCAGCGATAAAGCTCATAACTAAGTACTAGTTAATTAGCCTAACAGCTATCTATTTATTAGCCTAACAGCTATCTATTTATCAGATTAAAGGTGTCGATTAAGTTCGACTCCTTACTTAAAAATATTTTTTAAACAAAAGAGCCGGAATATTTAATATTCCGGCTCTTTTGTTTAAAAAGCTTGGTGTAGCCACAAGAAGAAGTTGGCTTTGTTGGGCAGCAAAGCATCCGTTACTTTCCGAACACTATATTTCTGATAGTATTGCTTTTTATCGGGCCGCAAGGTTACTTGTTGCAGTTGTTTATGCCGGAATAAGGTTAAAGTAAGTTCTTCGGATTGCGCCGAGATTAAAGCATTTATATTGCCTTCTATTTTGCGGCCATTTACCGCCAGCAGTTCATCATCGAGGCTTAAATTAAAATAAGCCGGCGAGTCCGGCGCAATCGCATTTACTTTTAGTACATTATCGTTCAGGTTGGTTTTAAAACCAAAAATACTTTCGGTTATAACCAGACTAGGTTCCATAACCAAGGCACAGCCCACGTAATGCAAAGCTTTATCTAAATAAGGTTGCAGGGGAGCTGTGCCGTAAATTATATCTTTAAAGTACTTACTAAACGAATCCTGGCCTACTTCACTTACTAGGCGTTCGTAATCTGCCTCGGTATAGCCAATTCCGGCTTTCCCGAACTCCTGCCATAAACGTTGCATAACAGTATCGAGGCTTCGTATATTATTCGTGTTCCGTCTAATTTCTAAATCGAGAATGAGAGCAGCTAAAGCGCCTTTGTGATAAATAGATACTTTGCGATCCGGTACGCCGGGTTTATAACCATCAAGCCACAAATCAAAAGAAGAATCAGCGACCGAATAATTTTGATGGCCGTAATCGCTGAAGTGTTTGCTGAGCACGCCGTTTAATTCCTCGAAATATTCGGCTGCCGAATAAACGCCTGCCCGGGCTAACAAATAATCGCCGTAATAAGTGGTTACACCTTCGGCTACGTACCCGGTCCGGAAATAATTTTCCTGGGTATAATCGTAAGGCATCATTGCGGCGGGCCGTATTTTCTTTATATTCCAGGTATGAAAAAGCTCATGCGAACTCACACCGACCAAATCTTTATACAAACTCTTACTCATAAGGAGCTCGCCGGGACCTAAAGTTATAACTGTAGAGTTGCTGTGTTCTACGCCGTGATAGTGCTTATAAGGCAGTATCTCGTTCAGGAAATGGTAGTCATTCACCGGAAATTCGCCGAACAACTTTATCTGCTCTTGGGTAAAAGCGGTAAAATCACGAACAATTCTTTCCCAATCGGGCTGACAATCACCTTGTATCCAGATAAAAAAAGGAATGCCGTTTACTTCGTAACTGGCTAATTTAAGGGTGGCACTCGCTATTAAGGGGCTATCTACCAGTTGATCGTAGTTTTCGGCGCTTAATATTTTTCCTTCTTTTTGCGGCAGCCCCGTGGCTATTTGCCAATCCTCCGGAATTACTAATTTTAGTTCGCATGTTTCTTGTTCCCGGCCCACAATAGTTGGTAAACAATTAATCGGGTTTACATACAGCTGGGTTTCATCGGTCCAGGAGCCACCGGCATCTAACTGGCGGGCATAGAAATTATAAATAACGGTGAGATCGCCCGGCGCCGGAACAGGTATTTGCCAGCAGTCTTTGGTTATTTTTGTGTAAGCCATAGCATTATTAGCGCTATCTAGCACCCGGAACTGTTGTATTTTCTGAGCAAAGTTCTGCAACTCGTACCGGCCGGGGCGCCAGGCAGGTAACTGCAATTGCACTTCCGAATCGGGTTCCGCAACCGAAAAAGTTATTTTAATTTGTAAGTAAGAAGATAAGGGGTTAGCACTCGCAATTTCGTAATATATCATGGGCGTAAGGCGGTGGTCAGGTATAAGACTACGTTAATTAATTCCAGGCGTTCCGCCTAGTGCTGCACCAAATTAAAAATTAGAAATTATGAATTAGGAATGTTCAATAGGCTAATGATTTTTCATTTACCATGTAGTTGAGATATTCCTAAAAACCAATTTAGTGGAGCACTAGTCAAATGCTTTAAGCTTAAAATAAATGAGGGCTCTACTCTTTAATTGAAACAATTGCCTTTCCTCTTTATATATTCTAAAGGAATCTTCAGAGGAGAAGAGACAACCGCAAACAAACATAGGAGATTATTTACTTAATAATCTGAAAATAATAATCTGAAAAGAGAAATGTCTTAACTAACAATAGGATTTTAATTATTATGGTTCTTCGGCATTATAAAGAATATTAGTGAGTGGTTAGCCGAAAATATTCTTATAAAAATAAAATAGTAAGGAGATTACATACCGGTTTATTCAAGAAATACGTAGTAGTATTTTGTAAAATATAGCATAAATAAGAATATTTAACTAAGTAGTTTGAAATTAGGTAAAAGATTTATAATTTTGCAGGCCATAATAAAACCTTAGGTGTAAGATGAAAAGAACATTCCAACCGTCTCAAAGAAAAAGAAGAAATAAGCACGGTTTCCGCTCCAGAATGGAAACAGCGAACGGCCGTCGGGTATTGGCCAGCAGAAGAGCCAAAGGCCGCAAAAAATTATCTGTTTCGGACGAAAGAAGACACAAGGCTTAATCTTTTAAGGTGCTTTTGCTAGCGGCAGAGCATACTAAATGGAATGAGCGCTGCACCTAACCGACCTATAAAAGATAAGATTTCCTATAGTTTCCCGAAAGAAGAACGTTTGCATAGTAAAAAGCTCATAGCCGAGCTTTTTAGCAAGGGTTCTTCTTTTAATTTATATCCTCTCCGGTTCGTATATCTTAAACACGCCCAGCCTACTGCTACTAAACCCCAAGTACTGGTATCAGTTTCCAAAAAATATTTTAAAAGAGCCGTCGACCGCAACCGCATAAAGCGGCAATTAAGAGAAATATACCGGCAGCACCGGCATCTGTTACTCGTAGAAGAAAACTATTCGGTACAGATTTTAGCTATTCTTTACATTGGAAAAGAAAAAAAAACTTTCAATTTAATCCAGAAAAAACTAAATTTAGGTTTAGAACGTTCTGTAACCGAATAGCTTCCATTTCTCTTAATTCACTTTGTTATGACGAAGAAATACCTCGCCGGCTCCCTGGCAACTGTTGTGGTTGTGCTTCTTTTTTCTTTTAAAAATGATAGTGGTCGTTTTTTCGAGATTGCCAAGAACCTCGACATTTTTGCAACCCTCTATAAAGAAGTAAATACTTATTACGTAGATGATGTAGCGCCTTCAAAACTGATGAAGGCAGGCATTGATGCCATGCTGAAATCGCTGGACCCCTATACCAATTATATTGCCGAAGACGATATTGAAGATTTCCGGACCATGACGACCGGCCAGTACGGCGGCATTGGTGCTAATATTGGTAAAAAAGACGGCAAAACCATTGTACAACTTACCTACGAAGGCTATCCGGCTCAGAAAGCGGGTTTGCTGGCCGGCGATGAAATTTTAAAAATAGACGGCGTAAGTATTCAAAAGAAAAGTGCCCTAGAAGTAAATAAATTGCTGCGCGGCCAGGCTAACACGCCAATAAAAGTAGAAATAAAACGCTACAGCCAGGATAAACCTTTAACCCTGGACATTATGCGGGATAAAATCCAAATTGATAATGTGCCTTACTACGGTATGGTAACCAACGATATTGGTTATTTTCAGCTAGCCGGGTTTACCGTTGATGCTGGTCGGGAAGTGCGCAACGCGGTAGTGAAATTAAAAGAAATGGGCGCTAAGAAGATTATTTTCGATTTGCGCGACAATCCTGGCGGTTTGCTGAACGAAGCGGTTAATATTTCGAATTTATTTGTACCCAAAGGCAAAGATATTGTGAGTACCAAAGGCAAATTGCCCGAGCGTAACCGCATGTACAAAGCCATCGACGAGCCCATCGATACGGAAATTCCGTTGGTAGTTTTAACCAGCAGCACCAGCGCCTCAGCTTCCGAAATTGTATCGGGGGTAATGCAGGATTATGACCGGGCCGTGTTGGTAGGGGAGCGTACGTACGGCAAAGGCCTGGTACAGGAAACCCGGCCGCTCTCGTATAATTCACAGTTAAAAGTTACTACGGCTAAATATTATATTCCGAGTGGCCGTTGCATTCAGGCTATAGATTATGCGCACCGTAACGCCGATGGTAGCGCCGGTAAAATTTCTGATTCGTTGCGGGTAGCTTTTAAAACCGCTACTGGTCGTGTGGTTTACGATGGTGGCGGTATTAGCCCGGACGTGGACGTGGCCGAAAAACAATATTCCGATATTACTAAAACCCTGGCTAACAAAGGTTATTTTTTCGATTACGCTACTAAATTCAAGGCCGAGAATGCGTCTATTACTAAATCTAAAGATTTTCATCTTTCCGATGCCGAATATCAGAAATTTGTAGCTTTCTTATCTAACAAGGATATTTCGTACTCGACCAGTGTAGAGCAAGCAGTAGAAGATTTAATTAAGAAGTCGAAAGAAGATAAGCATTTCGAAGATATTAAGAACGATATTGAAGCGATGAAAAAGCGGATTTATACGAATAAGGCGAACGACTTAGTTCGGTTTAAAGACGAAATCCGGGAAATGCTGGAGCAGGAAATTGTTTCGCGTTATTATTATCAGAAAGGTATGATCGAAGCTACTTTTAATGATGACCAAGATATATTAACCGCTATCAATATCCTGAACTCTTCGGATAAATATTACGCTTATTTAAAACCAGCCGGCGTTAAAAAAGCCAGCCGCTAATACCAATATTTTATTTAAAAATATAACAGAAATACGAACGATCCTCACCGCAAGCGGTGAGGATTTTTTTATACCAGAGGATCAACCGTAGAAGAAATTACAGGCAACGCTTTTAAGATTAAATTCTCAAAACCAGGATTCACTTTGATTACTGGAATAGTTTTATCGCCTAAAATTTCAACGTGTTCTAACTCTACTGCAAGGCCATCTACTTCCCCTGTTTCTACCGCAAAAGGCAAGCCGTGCACCATAATCTGATACATGACGTAACCAGGTTGATAAACCCCCTCGGTTTTTTGCGAAACAGACAAAGATGTAGCCGTACCCGTTACCTCGAAAGTTTTCTTAATAAATTCGCCTGTCGTGTAATCATAACCATCGCCGCGGTCTTCGTAAACCATGCTGGTTAAGCTGCCATCAATATAATAAATGTGTAACGTGAGTTCGGTAATTTTTTTTTCGCCTACGTATTGCTGCACCGGGTAAAAAGGAATAACGGCTCCAGCGCGGGCATAAAGCGGAATACGATCCAGGCGGGCTTCGGCCCATACTTCTTTGCCTCCACTCACCTCCGAATCGTCCCAGTAATAATACCAGGTGCCCCGGGGTAAGTACAACCAGCGGCCTTCTACTTCGGCTTGCGTAATAGGGCAGATTAATAAATTATCGCCCAATCCAAATTCGGCCATGCGGTGGTAAGTTTCGGTATTGTTTTGGTCTAAGAATACCAAGGGGCGGAGCATAGGCGTACCATAGGTAGCGTACTGCCAGAAAGTAGTATAAATGTAAGGTAGCAACTGGTAACGCAGCTCGATAAATTTTTTGGCTAGTGCTGTATATTCTTCGCCAAATGACCAAGGTTCCTGATCGCCGTGATCGCCGGAAGAGTGCGTGCGGCAAAAAGCATGAAAAATACCTAACTGCAACCACCTTATGTATAGTTCGCCGGACGGGGTTTCGATAAAGCCGCCAATATCGGAGCCAACAAAAGACATACCCGAAATACTTAAGCGCTGGCACTGAATATTTGCCATCCAGAGATGATCCCAGGAAGCTACGTTATCGCCGGTCCAGGTAGAAGAATAGCGTTGCACCCCCGAGTAGCCCGAACGGGTAATTACCAGCGGGCGGTTGGGATAACAATATTTTTTCATGCCCATATACGTGGCACGGGCCATTTGCATGCCGTAAATATTATGGGCTTTGCGATGGCTGCAGGAATTGCCGTCATAATCAAACCGGACATCATCCGGAAAAGTACCGTGCTCAAACACGGCGGGTTCGTTCATGTCGTTCCAAACGCCTCGCACCCCGTCTTCCGCAATTAGTTCTTTGAATAAACCGGCCCACCAATCGCGTACTTCCGGGCGGGTATAATCCGGAAAGTGGCAAAGGCCCGGCCACACCGACCCTTTCATGTAAGGGCCGTCGGCGCGGCGGCAATAATAATCTTTTTGAATTCCTTCCTGGTATACCCAGTAGTTTTTATCTATTTTAATTCCTGGATCAATAATAACCACGGTTTTAAACCCGTCGGCAGCCAATTCCTGAATCATCCGTTTCGGATCCGGAAAATATTCTTTGTTCCAGGTAAAGCACCGGAAAGCATCCATATAATCAATATCCAGGTAGAGCGCGTCGCAGGGAATTTGCCGATCCCGGAAACCTTGCGCTATTTCTTTAAAAACTTTTTCGGGATAATAACTCCACTTGCATTGCTGGTAGCCCAAAGCCCACATGGGCGGCATTTCGGGTTTGCCGGTTAAATTGGTATACTGTTCAACTACCTCGGTTAAATTAGGGCCGTAAATAAAATAATAATTCATTTCTTCGCCTTGCGCCCAAAAACTGGTAACATTAGAGCGTTCGTGGGCAAAATCGAAAAAAGTACGAAAAGTATTGTCGAAGAAAATACCGTAGGCCATTTTTTGGTGTAGGCCAATGTAAAAAGGAATATTTTTATAAAGCGGATCGGAATTACGGTTATAGCCATACGTGTCGCTGCCCCAGTTTTGTAGCCGCCGGCCCCGCAGGTTCATGTTACTCGATTTATCGCCTAAACCGTAATAATGCTCACCGCTCTGCACCTTTTTACTCATTTTTACAACATTATTGCCGGTCTGCAGGTCGTATTCCCATTGGTAACCCCTCTCATCTTCGTTGATAATGTTGCCCGAAATATCTTCTATTTTTACCAATAATCCTTCTTTGCGAATGGTGCAAACAAGGTGTTCAGTAGTTAGCTGGTAGTGATCGGGGTTTTCTTTAAAATCCAGACTAGGTGGCTGGGGTAAGAAGTCCGGCGATAAAGCATAAGAAAAATCAGGTGGGAAATGGCCATCAGGCGCAAACCGGAAACGAATAATTCTATTAGTAATTACATGTACAAAAAGAGCTAAATCGTTGTCGCAAAAAAAATAGAAAGCAGTATTCTCTTGCTTATAATTAATGGCTACGCCGGCAAACTGATTTTCTTTTCGGTTTGCCAGATCATTAATCATGTAATTAGTTTCTTGTACCGGGTTGTGCATGCGCTAAAGAAGAGAAGAAATATGAAAAAAAAATATTATTATTTGGTGTAATTTTTATTCTTTTGCTATGTAGTAGATAATATGTTAATTAAATTAACTTTTTTTTAAAAAATTTTTATCTTTTTAGCAATTTTATGATTAGTTTTGAAAAGCCAAGTATTATACGAGCTTTCAGAAAAAAGGCTATAATTTTTTTATATTTACCGTATAAAAAGCATCAGAATTTAGGCATAGAAAAGCTGGTAAGAGTTTTAGAGAGTTAATATTTTTTATAATATATACATAAAAATAGGTATATAAATAGAGTCCGAGTTCTAAAGCTATAAATATATAAAATGAAAAAATTAGACGTACTGCTTCTAGGTTGGGAATTTCCACCATTAACGGAAAGTGATTCGGGTGTTGCTTGTTACGAAATGGCCAAAGAATTAGCCGGCCAGGTAAATTTATCCTTAATTTTACCTAAAACCGATCCGGATTTTGTGTTAACCAATGTAGAACTGACCGGTTTAAACAACATTAATTTGCAAGCTACACCGGCGCCGGTAGCTAAACCAACTTTTAATACTTTTGCCGAACCTAAAATTGCCGCCAGCGATATTAAATTGTATGGCGCCCCTACTTATACCGGCCAAGAGCAACTAGAAACCCAAACTCCCGCTACTGAACAACCCGGCGCAGCTGCAACAGTAGGAGAACTTGGCATTAATTCCGATGCTACTGGTATTGGTACCAGTACCAGTTCGGTAGAAGAACTGAATATTTTTGGTCAAACCGATTTTAGTCAGTTAGATTACAACACGCAGGTAATTCATTATGCCCGTTACGCTACCCGCTTGGCTGCTCAAAAAGAGTATGATGTTATTTATGCGTACGATTGGTTAACTTATTTGGCCGGAGTAGAATTAAAGTTGCTTAGTGGCAAATTAATGGTAGTGCACGTGCAATCGCTGAGTGATGATCGGGGTGGGCCTGACTCGAAAGGTTGGGTGTACGAGATGGAAAAGCAAGCCTTGGAAAAAGCTGATTTTGTGATTGCTCATACCCATGAACTGGCAGCTATTATTGAAACTGAATATAATATTCCGGTCGATAAAATACGTAGTATCGGTAATTTAGACCAGCCTTTGCCCGAAGAAGTAATGGAAGAAGCCAACGAAATAATTGAAGCAGCCCAGCCTGAACCAATTGTGGAAGAAAGAGAATTAGCTTTAACAACTGCTTCGTCTGAACCTTTAGATTGGCAGGAAGCTGCCTCTAATATCGTGTCGGTGCTTCAAAAGCTGCTGGGTAAAACAGCCCTAGTAACAAAGTAAAAGCTAAAGTAATAAGTAAGTGGAAAGTTTTAAGTAATAAGTTTTAAGTTGATAATATTTTGATAATAAATTGGTTACATAATTTGTGTGTTAAACTAATTTTGTCTCTTTACTTATCTATTACCTGATAAAAAATACCTTAAAATAATTTGTATTAAAAGAAGAGCCAACTCCAGGCTCTTCTTTCTCTTTATAGCCTTTATAACCTAATAGTTTATCAGCCCAAACCAATTTTAAAACATTACGGTAGTTTTAAATCTTTAAGTTAGTTCTGGCAAGTAACTTACTTAATGCCCTTTTTTAACCATGAGAGTTTAAATGGCAATTTGAAGATTAAGCTTATAACTTAGGCAAGAGTTAATAAAAATCAGGCAAGTAAACCATTGATGTTTGGCAGCAAACAATAAACTGGATTTAACATTTATTCAACTAATATATTTGTTTGCGTATGATGAATAATTTGGACGCGTGTTGTTACATTTTAAGAGCTTCTTATTGCTATAACATTTAGGTTAATGTTTGTAGATTTGAAGCATTTACTTTTTTAAGAGATAATAATTTTGCTGCAAGCTATTAACATACATAAAGCCTACGGAACTTTGCCCGTTCTAAAAGGCATCGATCTTACCATTCAGAAAGGGGAAGTTGTTTCGATTGTGGGAGCATCGGGAGCTGGAAAAAGTACCTTACTACATATTTTAGGCACGCTCGATATTGCTGATAAAGGCGAAGTACGTTTTAACGACCAACTGGTAAATACTTATAGAAGCAGCGATTTAGCTCGTTTCCGGAACAAGTACATTGGCTTTATTTTCCAGTTTCATAACTTATTACCTGAATTTACTGCCCTTGAAAATGTTTGCTTGCCCGGATTTATAGGAGGCTTACCCCAGGATGAAGTAAAAAAACGAGCCGCCGAATTATTACGAATGCTCAATTTGGGGCACCGTCTCGATCATAAGCCATCCGAGATGTCGGGGGGCGAACAGCAACGCACCGCCGTAGCCCGCGCTTTAATTAATTCGCCCGAAATAATTTTTGCCGATGAACCCAGTGGCAACCTCGACTCGGCCAATGCCCAGGAATTGCACGATATCTTCTTTCGACTTCGTAATGAGCTCAACCAAACCTTTGTTATTGTTACCCATAACGAGCAGTTAGCCGACATGGCCGATCGCAAAGTAGTAATGAAGGATGGATTTTTAGTTGATTAACCGTTTATTACTGGATTTAAAAATGATGAACTGACCTGCATAGTTCATTGAAAAGGTATTAATTAAGCGCTGATATTTCTTAGTGTTTTATTTTATCTTATAAAAAATATAAGATTGTCTTAAATATCTGATTTTCAAGCCCGTAAAATGCTCTGTCTGCTTTATTTTTGTATTAATAAAACAAACTAAGATTTGCTATTAACGTGCTGATAATCAACGGAATTAATTTATAAAAAAGTACTCTTATTTTGCACTTATCTATACCTGTTTCTGTTAGTTAATTAAATAAGAGAAAAAGAGATGAATCAGGAAAATATGGATAACAAATTGGTGAAAAAGAACAAAATCGAGAGCTATGATATTGCTAAGTCGGATGAGACGATGCATTTAGCAATAGATCTTGCTAAGTTCATTAAAGAGAATAAACTGTATCAGAATATTCAGGGCAAAGAGTATGTGAACGTAGAAGGCTGGCAATATGCTGGTTCTCGTTTGGGTATTCTGCCGGTAGTAGAACACGTTATAAACGTAAGCACCGATACCGAGTTGAAGTACCAGGCCAAGGTTAACTTATTAAACCTGCGTACCGAACAAGTAGTAGGAGCTGGCTTTGCTATCTGCTCTAATAAAGAACAAGGCAAGAAATATTACCAGGAATTTGCAATTGCTTCTATGGCGCAAACCCGCGCTATTGGTAAAGCTTACCGCAATATTTTAGCTTGGATTATTCGGGCGGCTGGTTACGAACCTACTCCGGCCGAAGAAATGGAATACAGCGGCAATACACCCGAAGTTAAGGTAGAGCAACCCACCATAGCGGTGGCTAAACCAGCGGTGCAAGTGGTTCCGGAAGAAACCGTACAACCCGTAGTGGCCGAAGCGCCAGTTGCTAATTCGGTTAAGTACGCAACGGCGAAGCAGAAGGAGGAAATTATCCGGCTATTGAATAACCCGGTAATTACCCGTCAGGAGAAAACCAAGATGCTCTTGAATATAAATAAACTCGACGAAGAGCGGGCCACGCAAGCTATTGCAAAGCTGAAGAAAGTGATTGAAGATCGCGAAGACCAATCGGCGGCTGCTTAATCTAAAACAACTCCCTCGCAAAACCCGGCCAATCATGGTCCGGGTTTTTTCATTTTAAGATAAGCCAAAGAGGTTTTATAATTAATCTGGTAGACAATTCAGCAACAATTAAACTATTTTTATCGCGCCCCATCTTGTAAATTTGCCTAAAAACAAAAGTAGGCTTGCGCGATATTCAGGAGATATTAAAAAAATACTGGGGTTACGATAATTTCCGGCCTTTACAAGCCGATATTATTCAATCGGTGCTGACCGGGCAAGATACCCTGGCGCTGCTACCAACCGGGGGCGGTAAATCAATTTGTTTCCAGGTGCCGGCGCTGGCAAAAGATGGTTTGTGCCTCGTAATATCGCCTTTGGTAGCTTTAATGAAAGACCAGGTAGCCCAATTGCAGCAACGCCACCTAGCAGCAATAGCCATACACGCCGGCCTGCATAAACGCGAAATTGATATTGCCCTCGATAATTGTGTATTCGGCCAAGTCAAGTTTTTGTATTTATCGCCGGAGCGGCTCCAAACCGATTTATTCCGGGAGCGGGTAGCCCGCATGAATGTAAACCTGATTGCTGTGGACGAAGCGCATTGTATTTCGCAGTGGGGTTATGAATTCCGGCCGCCTTATCTGCAAATTGCTGCTTTGCGCGAAATGATACCGGAGGTGCCGGTTATGGCGCTTACTGCCACGGCTACACCCGAAGTACAAACCGATATTCAGGAAAAGCTACTGTTCCGGAAAGAAAATATTTTTCAGAAAAGTTTTGCCCGGCCTACCTTATCTTATTCCTGCCTGGAAACGGAAAATAAACCGGGTCGCTTGCTCACGATACTACAAGGAGTAAAAGGCACAGTCATTGTATACGCCGGTAGCAGGCGCCTAACCGAAGAAACAGCTCGTTTTCTGCAACGCAACCAAATAGCGGCAGCAGCTTATCACGCCGGTTTGTCGCACGCCGAGCGCCACCAGGTACAAACCAATTGGATAGAAAATAAAACCCGGGTAATAGTAGCTACTAATGCCTTTGGCATGGGCATTGACAAACCCGACGTAAGGGTAGTAGTGCATTTAGATATGCCCGAAACCCTGGAAGCTTATTACCAGGAAGCCGGCCGGGCGGGCCGGGATGAGAAATATGCTTATGCTACTTTGTTATACGGGCCCAACGATGCAGCAAATTTGCGGGCCAAAGTAACGGAAGCCCACCCACCGGTAGAAATGTTGCGAAAAGTTTACCAAGGCTTAGCCAATTATTACCAGATAGCCGTAGGCAGTGGTGCTTTCCAAACTTTTGCTTTTAATTTGGACGATTTTACCCGTACTTATAAACTTAAAGCCTTAGAAACGCATTATGCGCTGCAGAAGCTGCAAACCGAAGGTTTTCTTCAATTTAATGAAGCTTATTTTTCGCCGTCCAAAATATTAATTACAACGCAGCACGAAGAATTATACAAGTTTCAGGTAGCTAACCCGGAACTCGACCCTTTGCTAAAAATGATATTGCGGCTGTATGGTGGTAATGTATATACCAATTTCACTAAAATATCGGAGAAAGCACTAGCCGAAAAGTTAGGTACGCCAGCCAAAACCGTTAAAAAAAGTTTGGCTTATTTGCAGCAACGCAATATTCTTATTTATGAACCGCAGCACGAAGTGCCGCAAGTAGTTTTTACCACCGAACGCTACGATGCCGCCGAACTGCCGATAAATACCAAGCGTTACAATACTTTGCGCAAAAATGCCCAGCTCAAAATGGAAGCGGTATGCCGGTACGTGAAAACAACTAATCGCTGCCGTACCCAATTGCTATTAGAATATTTTGGCGAGATAACCGATGTACCTTGTCGCATTTGCGATTATTGCCTGGAGCAGAAAAAAGCTAAACGCGCATTGGCTCTAACTGAGCAACTTCGTAGTCAGATAAAGCAATTTTTACAGCAAACGCATTTGCATCCGCAGGAATTAGCTCAGCAACTTGCAATTAAAGATGCCAATATCGTATCGGAAGTGATATCGCAAATGCTGGCAGTTGGACAATTGAAGTACGAGCCGGATGGGCGGTTAAAGTGGGTGAACTAGGGACATAATAGAAGAAAAACAGGGTAAACCAATTTGTTGCTTCCAGCATATTTTATGATTTAATCTGAACCTGAAAATTATACTTTAGAATTCAGATTAAATCTCCTAAACAAGTTTGCATAGAATTTAGATGCTAAAAATCAATTATTTTTCTTTCATCTTTTTTCTGGTAACTACCAGATTTAATTTAGTTGCCTACTTTACTTTCTAACCAGAAGATTCTTTCAGAATGACCGCAAGGTTTATTTTAATAATGGCAGATAGTATAGATGATTTCGTATAAATATAAATAAAAAATCCCCAACTAACTTAGTTGGGGATTTTGCTTGTAAAATAAAAGGATAATGGGTTTAAACTGTTTCTAAGGCTGCTACTCCCGGTAAAGTTTTGCCTTCCATGTATTCCAGCAGGGCACCACCGCCCGTCGATACGTACGATACATCGTTGCCGTAACCAAACTGGTTAACCGCCGCAGCCGAGTCGCCGCCGCCAATTAAAGAGAAAGCGCCATGGCGCGTGGCATCTACTACTGCTTCGGCTACCATTTGCGTTCCCATCGAGAAGTTCGACATTTCGAATACCCCCATGGGGCCGTTCCAAAGAATAGTGCGGGAATTCCGAATAACATCCGTGAATTTTTCGCGGGCTACCGGACCAATGTCCAAGCCTAGCCAGCCATCCGGAATATGATGGTTGTGCGCTACATCTATATCGGCATCGTTACTGAAAGCATTCGCAATAATTGAATCTTCGGGCAGGTATAAATTCACTCCTTTGGCTAGGGCTTTATGAATCAGACTCATGGCTAAATCCAATTTGTCGGCTTCCAACAAAGAATTACCAATATTACCGCCTTCGGCTTTCGAAAACGTGTAAGCCATGCCGCCGCCAATAATTAAATTATCTACTTTATCCAGCAGGCGCTCAATTATTAATATTTTATCGGATATTTTAGCGCCGCCCATTATGGCCGTGTAAGGTCTTTCCACATTATCGAGCACCCGGCGCGCATTTTCTACTTCGGCTTGCATCACGTAGCCCGTCATTTTATCTTGAGGATAAAACTGGGCAATAACGGCGGTAGAGGCATGAGCCCGGTGAGCCGTGCCAAAAGCATCGTTCACGTATACATCGCCTAGTTTGCTTAGTTTTTCAGCAAAGGCCACATCTCCTTTTTCCTCTTCCGGATAAAAGCGCAGGTTTTCGAGCAATAATATTTGGCCGGGCTGCAGGCTCTGTGCCAATTCGGTAGCTTCGGGACCAATGCAATCAGGCGCAAATTTTACGTCGGTGTTAAAGGTACGTTCTAAATAAGGTATTAGGTGGCGCAAAGAATATTTCTCGGTAGGTCCGTTTTTGGGCCGCCCGAGGTGCGACATTAGAATAACGGAGCCGCCATCTTTTAATATTTTCTGTATGGTGGGTACCGTCGCCTTAATCCGGGTATCGTCGGTTATTGCGTATTGATCGTTTAGGGGCACGTTAAAATCAACGCGAATAAGCGCTCGTTTACCGGCAAAGTTATACTGATCTACTGTTTTCATAGCGTTATTTAAGTTTTAAGAACTCGTGGAAATAGCTTTTACGAGAAGCAGGACAAATGTATAATTTTTTGAGAAAAGAAGGCGTTAAATGAAAACTTACAGCCAATAATTAGCTCTTATTAAGATTAATAGCTATTTTGAATTTAAGCTGTTAAATTATTCACTAAGCCTAGCCAACAGAGATTAGATTCATCTTTTTTAATAAGTGCTGGACTTGTGCCTTTTTCAAATCAGTATAATTAAGCCTATTCACATTAAAAAAAGAAATATCTTTGCACTAATAAAAGTAGGTATCATTTTTGGCAAGCCTTTACGCGAGCAGAATATCTGTTTTAAGAATGGGGGCAGGAGCTACAACAATATAAATAAATTTTTATTCGTCTGTCTGGGTATTTCTATAGGTGCTTTTTACCGGACAGGCTTAAGGAATACTTTGGTTTTGCGGCATAGAATATAAGTTTATAAGAACAAACAAAATTTTATAAATAATTCATAATTCATAATTCATAATTCATAATTCATAATTCATAATTCATAATTCATAAGCAGTGTTCTTAAAAGCTAATTCTTTCGGCGATCTTATCAAGCATATCATTATTATCGGCATTATTATAACGTTAATATTGTTTTTCTTTTTTTTCGTTTACTTGCCCTCTACTACTCACCACGGCGAAACCATAATGGTACCCAAAGTAGAAGGTATGAAGTTAAATGAAGTAGAAGATTTCCTGGATGAGCACTCTCTGGGTTATTACGTGAGTGACTCTAGTTATAAAGCTAACCAGGAACCGTTTGCTATTACCAAACAAGATCCTCAGCCGGGCGCCAAAGTAAAGGAAAACCGGAAAATATACATTACCTACAATATGAAAACGGCACCTATGATTAAGATGCCGAAATTAATTGATGGTTCGGTTAAAAACGCCCAGATGATTTTGAAAAGCTACGATTTACAAGTGGGCAAAATAGAGTTTGTGCCGGATTTACAACAAAACGCTGTTTTAAAACAGTTGGTTAACGGCAAAGAAATAGCAGCGGGAGCCCCTATTCCGAAAGGCTCTACCGTTGACCTGGTGGTAGGCGATGGTTTGGGTAATGCGCAATTCCAGATGCCGAATGTAGTGGGTATGCCGGCCGATGAGGCCACCACTTTACTGGTAGGAGCTGGTT
>Ga0210040_10005261_pt1 | contig 16565 bp, 15 predicted proteins | sample CryGeyCG12114_NA_FD_185462 | JGI IMG/M metagenome (GOLD analysis project Ga0210040, IMG submission 185462) | Groundwater microbial communities from aquifer - Crystal Geyser CG19_WC_8/21/14_NA (SPAdes) (version 2) | ecosystem: Environmental > Aquatic > Deep subsurface > Groundwater | place: USA... | reverse complement strand
GCCTGGCCGCGATCGCGGCCCGGCAGGCGGAGGTCTTCGGAAACTTCGCCGAAAGTTCGATCACGCTCACGTTCGCTTCCGCCAAGGGAGGCGAGCGCTTCGCGGGGCTGGCTTGGCCTCAGAAGGATGCGGCGGCAGCATGGCCCCACGCCTCGACCCTTCACAGGACCGCCGACGGCTGACGTTGCTCCCCCCCGGCTCAGATCTCGGGCTTCAGGCGGCCCCCGGCGAGGCCGTCGGCCTGCGAGCGTTCGGCGGCAAGTGCTGGATCGGGGGAGGCGACCAGGGCGCGGCGCCAGTTCCAGCGGTGGTAGAACCACCAGCCGAGCGCCAGCGCGGCTACCGAAGAGACCGGGAAGCTGAGCCAGATGGCGTCGGCGCCGAGCGAGCGGTAGGTCAGCTGGTAGAAGCCGAGCCGCACGGGGAACAGCGCCACGGCCACCACCAGCAGCGGCACCCACACCGCACCGGCCGCGCGCATGGTAGCGGTATAGACCATGGTGACGCCGAAGATGATGAAATTCCAGCTCGCCAGGAACTGGATGTGGCGGGCGATGGGCACCGCCGCGCTGTCGGGCCCCAGGAACAGCACCAGCACCGGCCGGTCGAAGGCCAGCAGCAGGAGCGTCATCGCGCCGGTGAGCGCGAGATTGGTCCACAATCCGGCGCGCGTCACCTCGTCCAGCCGGTCCAACTTGCGCCCGCCGATGAACTGCGCCGCCATCGCGCTGACCGCGCCGCCGATCGCCATGGCCGGCATCTGGATGTAGGTGAACAGCTGCATCGTGGCGCCATAGGCGGCGGTGGTGAGCAGGCCCTCCTGGTTGACGAGGCCCACCATGATGATGCCCGCCGCGCTCATCACCAGCATCTGCGCGCCCATCGGCAGTCCCTTGGCAACGATGAAGCCGAGCTCGGCACGCGCGGGCACCAAATAGCGCAGCTCGGCCCCGCGCAGCCGCAGCGGCAGGTCGCGCGCATAGACGTAGGCGACCATGCCGAGGAACGAGAGCAGGCTGGCGATGATCGTGGCGAGGGCCGAACCGGCGATGCCGAGCTCGGGGAACGGCCCCAGGCCTGCGATCAGCACCGGGTTGAGCACCGCGTCGATTGCCACGGTCACGCCCATGAAGATGAGCGGCGTGCGCGAGTCGCCGGTGCCGCGCAGCCCCATGCTCAGGATGATCGAGATCATCATGAACGGCATCGAGAGGAAGATCAGCCGCAGGTAAACCAGCGCCAAGTCGTAGGCCGCCGCGGGCGTCGCCAGCAGCCGCAGCAGCCCTGGCGCGGTGAGGAAGCCGATTGCCGCGATCGCCGCCATCAGCACGGCGCAGAAGCCCACCGCGGTGCCGAAGGTGCGCCGCGCCCCGTCCACATCGCGCGCACCCCAGCGCTGGCCGATGAGCACGGTGCCCGCCATGCCGAAGCCGAAGGCGGCGCTCGAGACGAGGAACATCACGATATTGGCATTGGCCGTGGCCGCGAGCGCCGCCTCGCCGATCAGCCGGCCGACCCAGATTGAGTTGATGGTGCCGGAAAGCGACTGCAGGATGTTGGTCAGCAGCGTGGGGATGCTGAACAGCAGCAGCGTGCGCACGATCGGCCCCTGCGTGAGGTCCCCACGCAAAGCCGGCCCGGGCGCGGCAGGCGTGGGCGCGGGTGCGGGTGCGGGTGCGGGCGGCGATTGCGTGCTCATATGGCCGCATAACACCGAACGGGGTGCTTGGGAGCCGCCAGTTGCGTCCGGATCCAGGCTGCTATTAAAAGCCGCGGATCGAATGCCCGCATGCATGCTGCGGGGAGACGGCACGGGTTGTGTGCGTCACCGAGCCTTGCCCTCTCACCCAAGCTCACGCGCTGTGATGATGCCACTGCGCGATGCTTTGCAGCGTCTCGACCTTTGCTGGCCGCCCGGCTCCTTCGCCGCTTACCGAGGGCATCACGCAAGGTCGTGCGCAGCGCGCGTATCCTTTCTTCGCGACCGATGGTTCAGCGCGGGCGCCGAATCTGCGGCATGGTGGATCGACCCTGATTCGCCGTGACGAGCGGGCTTTCGGAGCGCCTCCAGCAGACCGGCGAGGCACGAGGAGCGGTCGCGCGGGCGAGGTAGACAGCTAAGCTCGGCGGCTTTCGAACAAGCAACCGGGGCGGGAAGTATCTTGCCCGTCCGCACAGGTATGCCGGCAAGGACGCGGATCGCGCCTACCACACACACGAGGACGAGTGCGGGCCGCCGGCGATGCTGCCAGAGGTTCCCCTGTCCGACGATCGCACCACTCAAACCCGCCGCATCCGGCCGACAAGGGTGGGAGAACCCCCACCGATCAAGGCGCCATGGCGCATTCCAGCAATGGGCAGACCATCGCCAGCACCCCAGGCATCGCCGCAGGTGACCGAGCGCGTCGTGGAACGCTTGTCGTCGCTCAGATCTCGCCCATGCTGGTGACGTCGAGAAGGTCGAACCCCGCGCGCCAGCCGGTAACCTCCACGCGCCGGCCCACCAGGCGGCGCGCCATGCAGGCCCAGCCGATGTCGAGCTGCCACACTCCGCCGCCGTCCGCCTCGAGCGCATAGAGGCCCGGGCCCGAGGCGCGCAGGGTGCCGGTGAGGACATGCTTGGTGTTGCGCGACATCCCCTGGCTTTCTGCGGCAGATCATGCCGTGCTTGGATCGGCTTGCAGCCTGCCGGCCCAGCAGGTGCTGCCGGTGCGTTCGCCCGGCACGGCGGGGTACCTTCCCGATGATTGTCATTGCTCGGCAGCACCCGCCTCCGCCGCGACGGGTTCCCGCTCCTGGTCTCGGCACAACATCCAGTGCCCAGGCCTCTGTACGACAGACAGGTTGCCAACTGGTTATCGGCGCCCCACGCCCCCTGATCCGCGAACCGGCGAAGCGCCCCAGGTCGCGCTGGCAGGGGGGAGCGGCAGACCACGGCAATCTGCTGAAAACTTGCTCTTTCCGGTCGCGACCCTCTAAGGAGAAAGAGAGGGTGGGCTCGCGATGGTTCCGGCTTCTTAGAGGAGTGCTGGCGGGCATGGAGCGGGCGGAAATCGAGAGCTATCCCTTGACGGGCCGGTTCCTGATGGGCCGGCTCCGCCACGCGATGAGCGCCGAGGAGCGGCAGGCCGTCGAAGCGCTCGTTACGGATGTGCAGGAATTGTCGCCCGGGGAATGCCTGCTCGCGCGCGGCGAGCTGTGCAACCGCTCGACCATGCTGATCGACGGCTTCGTGCTGCGGGTCATCCGCCAGGCCGGCAGGCGCTACGTGGTGGGCGTGCAGGTGCCCGGCGATTTCGTCGACCTGCATGCCTTCGCGCTCAAGCGGCTCGACCACGACATCATTGCCGTGGGCCCGGCGAAGGTGGGGCACGTTCCGCACGAGCGCCTGTTGAAGGTGATGGAGACCGCCCCGCACCTCTCCCGGCTGCTGTGGTTCTCCACCCTGCTGGACGGCGCGATCCATCGCGAATGGATCATGACCATGGAGCAGCTGCCCGCGGCAAATCGCGCGGCGCATGTGTTCTGCGAGATCTGGCAGCGGCTCGAATTCGTGGGCCTCGCCCGGCATGACGGGGTCGATACGCCGCTGATCCAGGCGGATCTCGCCGACATGTGTGGCACCACCGCCATCCACATGAACCGGGCGCTCACCCAGGTGCGCCGCGATGCGGGCGCCGATTTCCGGCGCGGCGTGCTGCGCACCTCCGACCGGGCGAAGCTGGAGGCGTTCGCAAGCTTCGACCCCGCCTACCTCTATGGCGAGGGGGAAATGGCGCCCGCGGACGGCCTGCGCGCAGAGCAGGATTGAACAAGGCTGCGGGCGCCTCACCTGAGGGCTGAGGCCAGGTGCTGAGGACGAGGTAGATCCGCTTGCCACCCATGCAGTCCCTCGCGCGCAGATTTCCGCTGGACCAGGCGCGATGCCCGGCCGTGCCGGCTGGCCGGGCGTCTTACGCGGGCCGCGCGGCTCCGGCGGCTGGGCAAGGCAGCCTTCGGTCCTTGCCCGCCGCGGGGTCGATGGGCGCATGAGCGGCGAGGGCTACGCGACGCGCCGCCGGCCGCGCTATGGTTTGATCGCCTTGCTCGTCGGCCTGCACGGGCTGGTCCTGCTTGGGCTGGCGCGCGCCTTCGCTCCCGATTTTACCGCCGCCGTGATCGAGGAGGCGACCTCGCTGGTCACCGTGACCGTCACCTCCCCGCCGCCCCCTCCCGAACCCCAGCCGAGCCCCGAGCCCAGCCCGCAACCGAACCCCCAACCAAGCCCCGCGCGCGACGAAGGCGCGGCGGCCGAGCCCGCACCCGAGGCGGTGCCGCGCGAGGTAACGGCTCCCGCGCCGCCGATCGTGCTGGTCCCTCCGCAACCCGTGCCGCCCGCACCGTCCACCGGCTCGGCCGACACTGCCGGCGCGCTCGACGCCGGGGCGGGGACCGGCGCGGGCGGCGAGGGCGCCGGGACGGGCAGCGGGCGCGGCGGGGCCGGACAAGGTGGCGGCGGCCAGGGCGGCGCGGTGTCGCGCCCGATGAAGATCGCGGGCGACATCAACAACGCCGCCGACTACCCCATCCCCGCCGGCGGCCGCGACATCCGCCTGGGTCATTCGGTCACCATTTCCATGACCGTCACTCCGGAAGGCCGCGCCGAGAACTGCCGCGTGGTCGAGCCCAGCCCCGATCCGGTCGCCGATCGGATCACCTGCGAGCTGGCGCAGGAGCGCTTCCGCTTCGAGCCCGCGCGCAACGCAGCCGGGGAGGCGGTGGCGGCGACCTATGGCTGGCGGCAGGCGTGGTTCCGTAAATGACAGCCCGCCCGTGGCTTGCTAGGCGGGCGCAGCTTGGCCACCGGGGCGGTGGCTGCTAGGTCCGCCATCCGAACCGGAGCGAATAACAGACATGGTAGAAATCACCCCTGTGGTCCTGTGCGGCGGCAGCGGCACGCGGCTCTGGCCACGCAGTCGCAAGACCATGCCCAAGCCCTTCCTGCCCCTGGTGGAGGAGCGCACGCTGTTCGAGGCGACCATCGCGCGCAGCCTGGGCGACGATCGGTTCGCCCCGCCCGTGGTGGTGACGGGCAGCGCGCACCTGGCGCATGTGCTCGCCCAGTCGCAGGCCTGGTCGGGGGTATCGGTGATCGTCGAGCCGGTCGCCAGGAACACCGCGCCCGCGATCGCGCTCGCCGCGGCGCGGCTCCCGGCGGACGCGGTGATGCTGGTGTGCCCGAGCGATCACCATATCGGCGACGAGACCGCCTTCCGCCGTGCCGCCGTGGATGCCGCGGTGCTGGCGCGCGAGGACTGGATGGTGGCCTTCGGCATCGAGGCGACCGCGCCCGAGACCGGCTACGGCTACATCCTCAGGGGCGAGCCGCTGCCCGGCGGCTACCGCATCGCGCGCTTCGTGGAAAAGCCCGATCTCGAGACCGCGCTGCGCTTCCTCGAGGATGGCAATTACAGCTGGAACGGGGGCATCTTCGCCCTGCGCGCCGGCGCCTTCCTCGAGGAGCTCGCCCGCCATCGCCCCGCCATGCACGCGGCCGTGCTGCAGGCGGTGGCCGAGGGGCACGAGGAGGGGGCGATCTTCCACCCTGGAGCGGAGGCTTTCGCGGCCGTGGAGGAAGAATCGGTCGACTACGCAATCATGGAGAACACCGGCCGGGCGGCGATGGTGCCCGCGGCGATGGGCTGGTCCGACATCGGCAACTGGCAGGCACTGCGCGACGTGCGGCCCGGCGATGGCGACGGCAATCGTGTTCGCGGGCGAGCCGAGCTGATCGACTGCCGCAACGTGCTGGCCGAGACCGACGGCCCGCGCATCTCGGTCATCGGCCTGGAGGACATCGCGGTGATCGTGGATGGCGACGAGGTGCTGGTGACCTCGATGACCGGCGCGCAGAAGGTGGGCAAGCTGGGCGGCGCGGCGCGGCAATAGCGCATCGCGCTGCTCGCCAAGGCGCGGGCGCCGTTCAGGTGGTGCCGAAGCGCGCGAGCACGCCTTCCAGGTCCTGCAGCGCATAGGGCTTCTTGAGCACGCCGTTCGCCTTGGTGCTGGCGAGCTTGTCGATGGCATCGCCATAGCCGGTGACGAACCAGAACGGAGTGCCTAGCGCGGCCAGCTGCTCGGCCACGGGTTCGCTCGATTCGCTCCCCAGATTGAAATCGAGCAGCGCCAGATCGAAGGGGCCGCCTTCGATCTCGGCGAGCGCCGTGTTCACCGAGCTCGCGACCACCACGTCGGGGATGCCGAGGCGGCGCAGATTGTCCTCGGTGTCCATGGCGATGATCATGCTGTCTTCCACCACCAGCACCCGCGCCACCGGCTGCGTCGCGCCGGCCGGGCCGTTCGACGCGACTGCATCCTTGGCCGGTTGCGCCATCCGCTGCTGTCTCCTGTTCTCGGTGACGAGCTTTGCCGGGATCACGAAATCCGCCTCCACGCCGGCGAGCCTGTAGCGGATCTCGGCTTCGCCCTTGAGCTCGTAGGGGATGGAGCGCTCGATGACCGTGCTGCCGAAGCCACGCCGCTCGGGCGCGCGCACCGGCGGGCCGCCGCGCTCGCGCCAGGCGATCGCCAGATTGCCGCGCTCGTCGATCTGCGTGTCGATGTGGAGCCGGCCGGAGCTGTCGCACAGCGAGCCGTACTTGGCCGAATTGGTCATCATCTCGTGCAGCACCAGCGCGAGCACGGTGTAGCCTTCGGGCGCGATCAGCGCATCGCTGCCGGTGATCGCCACCCGGTTGGCCTTACCGCCCAGATAAGCCTCGGCCTCGGCCTCGATGAGGTCGTGCAACGAGGCGGGGCCCCATTGTTCCTGCGTGAGGTTGTCGTGCGCCAGGGCCAGCGCCTTGATCCGCCCGCCGATGAGCTCGGCGAACTGGCCGACGTCCTGCGCCTCGCCGCGCGACTGGCTGACGAGGCCGCGGATGAGGGTGAGGATGTTGCGCACGCGGTGGTTGAGCTCGGCGATCAGCAGCTCCTGGCGCTCCTGCGCGCGCATGCGCTCCTGCATCTGCTCGTCGGTGATGCGCAGGATCACCTCAAGCAACGTGACGCGCAGCGATTCGGCGATCGCCTGCTCCTCCTCGGTCCACGGCGCGCTGCGGCCGCGCACCGATTCGCGCCACGCGGCGAAGCTCTTGCGCGGGGTCAGCCGATCGCCGTTGGGGCCGTGCTCGACCGGCTTTTCCGGATTGCCTGCCCAGGTCACCACCTGCGGCAGCTCGCGCCGCCAGAGCACCACGTAGTCGCGCGGGCGGCGCGAGACGGGGATCGCCAGCGCGCCCACCGCGCGCTCCGCAAAGCCAGTGGCGCCGGGGATCAGCTCGCCCAGGGCTTCGCTGGCGATGATGCGGCTGGTGGAGCCGGTGTTGAAAGCCGGGACGAGGGCCTTGAACTCCTCCTCCGTCGGGGCGGCCCCGCGCGCCTCGTAGCGGCCTTCCACGAAGGCGCTGGAACCGTGGTGCGGGATGATGTCGCCGATGACATCGGTGATGACCGAGAGGTTGTTGGCAAGCGATCCGCCGCCCGCGAGCCGGGCCATCAGCCGATCGTGCAGCGCCCGCGCCCGCTCCGACATCAGGTTGCCGGCCTCGGCGATCGCCAGCTCGAGACGCAGCGAGAACAGCTCGGCGAACAGCTCGGCGACGGTGCGCAGCGAGTAGGGCACGCGCCTGGCCGCATAGTGGTGGCAGGCGAACAGGCCCCAGAGCCGCCCCTTGATGACGATCGAGATGCTCAGCGAGGCGCCCACGCCCATGTTGCGCAGATATTCGATGTGGATCGGCGAGACCGCGCGCAGCACGCTCATCGACAGGTCGGGCTCCTCGCCCTCGATGCCGCGCGCGGGCACGATCGGCACCGGGTTGGCATTGACGTCGGCGATGATGCGGAAGGGGTTCTGCAGATAGAGCCGGCGCGCCTGCTCGGGGATGTCGGTCTTGGGATAGCGCAGGTTGAGGAACGCCTCGAGGTGAGCCTCGCGCGCCTCGGCGACGACCTCGCCCGACTGGTCGGGATGGAAGCGGTAGACCATCACCCGGTCGAAGCCGAGCAGGCGCTTGAGGTGGCGCGCGCCCTGGTGGCACAGCTCCGTGATGTCCTTCGCGCGTTCCAGCCGTTCGGCGATCGGGCGGAGCGAGCTGCCGTGGTGCAGCAGGCTGTCGGGCTCGTGCCGCTCCACCTCGATGATCAGCAAGCGGCCGCTGCGGTGGAGCGCGCAGTCGAACAGCTTGCGCGGGCCGGTGATGTCGCGGCTGAGGTCGAGGCCGAAGATCCGCTCCACCGTGCCCAGGTCGGCCGCCTCGGCGAGCTTGCGGCGCAGGAGGCGCAGCGCTTCCTCGGGGAAGTGGTCGGCCAGCCGGTCGCCGACGGCGATGGGCGTCCCAAGATCCAGGATGTCGGCGCAATTGGCCGAGATGTGCGCGACGTTGAAATCGCTCGTCACCGCGACCAGCGCGCCGAAATCCTGGATCAGGCCGAGCTTGTGGATCGGCTCGCGGTCGCAATTGGTGAGATCGACCTTTTCGTGGGGATCGGCGTTCATGCGGCCTGCCGGCAGGCGGCCTCCGCGCGTCGCACGACCGGCGCGAAGGCCTGCTCGAAGCGGGCGAACACGGCGCGCGCCGCCACGAGCGCGGGCTCGGCGTCGCGAACGGGTTCCTGCAGGCGCGGCAGCAGGCGCTGCCAGAACGCGGTCATGCTGCCATCGGCGAGAAACCGGCAGGGCAGCGCAGCCGAGGCGCCCGCCTTGCGCATGCGGACCAGGATCGCGCGGTTGCCAAGGTGCGACCCCGCGATCGCCCAGGCGAGACCGAGCGGATCGGCGCCCGCGGGCAGCGCGAAAGGCGCCAGAATCGCCAATTCGGCAGCGCCTTCCCACGCGCCGCCGTCCAGCTGCTCCAGCTCTGCAAGGTCCTCGCCCAGGAGACCGCTGACCGAAGGCGGGCGCAGCAGGGCCGGGCAATGCTGGTCCGCCCAATCCTCGATGCCGTCGCGCGCGGCGAGCTGCCGGGCCAGGAAGCCGTGGTAGTCGGCAAGGCGGAGCAGATCGAGCCCGGCCACCGACTGGTCCAGCGAGTCGTGCACATCGCTCGTGCCCGCCTGCAGCAGTGCCCGCAGCGGGGGGGCCATTCCGTTATCGTGCAAGTCTGCCACTCTACCAGTGGACCGTTGCGCCTACCGGCGCAGACGCGCCGGAAAGGCTTCCAATCCGTCGAACATCCTCAATTCCCTAGCCTGCTACAGGTTCCCGCCGGGTCAATTGCCGGCTAGGTGTTTGCCCCTATTCAAAACAGGTGGAACATGCAGCCGGCAATGATCGCCCAGACCATCCAGCTGGCGCTGGCGCCGGTGTTCGTCCTGGTGGCGCTGGGCAACATCATGAACCTGCTGTCCGCCCGGCTCGGCCGCATCGTCGACCGCTCGCGCTATCTCCAGGGCCATTACGCCAGCACCTCGGGCGCCGAGCACGATGTGATCGTGCGCGAGATCCGGCTGGTGGACCGGCGCATCACCCTCATCAACCGCGCGCTGCTGCTGCTGGTGAGCTCGGCGGTGTGCATCGGGCTGACGGTGGTGCTGCTGTTCTTCGAGGAGCTGTTCGGCACCAACCTGCAGCCGGTGGCGGCAGGGGTGTTCATCATGGCCGTGGGCCTGCTTATGTGGGCGCTGCTGCTGTTCCTGCGCGAGACGCAGGCGGCAACCGAGGCGCTGCGTATCCCGCCCAGCTACCTCGAGCTCGATCGCAAGCTGTAGCGGCTCCCGGCCTCACGACTTGGGCGGCGCGAGCAGGAGGTGTCCCTGCTGGCGGATCGCCCCTTCCACCATCGGCGAAATGAAGCTGAGCGCGGGCGGCAGGTCGAGCACCACCTGGATGTCAGTATCGCGAATGTCGATATAGCCGGCCACCACCTGGCCCATCGCCTGGACCGAGAGGTTCATGCGATCCTCTGCGGGCCAGCTCGTCTCGACGTCCGCCATGCCGCCGGGGATCGCGCTTGCCAGCGTATGGCTGCGCGATTTCAGGCGCCGGCGAACCTCGTCGCGGCCGAGCTGGTGGGGAATGGCGACCTGCATCAATTCTTCTCCGTCAGGGATGGCGCCGACGCCGATAGAGGTGTGGCAAGTGATGCTGCGAAAGGCTGCACGCCCGAGGGGGCGGCGAGGGGATCGGGCGGGGCGAGCGCAGGCGGGCCGTCGATCTCGCCGCCGAACTTGTAATCGAGGTAGCGCGAGCGGATGGCCAGATCGTCGAGCGCGCCGTCGGCGAGCTGGCGGGTGACGTGGTCGATCTCGCCGCTGATCTTGCGCAAGGACTCAGCCAGCTGTGTATCGGGCGTGGCGCCGGCGCGCTCCTCTTGGCGTAGGTGCGCGGGGATGCGGCGATAGGAATCGATCATCTCTGGCAGGTACTCGCCCACCAGCTTGCGCGTCTCGGCGGCGGCGGGATGCGCGGGGTCGATGTGCTCCAACTGCAGCCCCAGCGCATCGAGCTGGACGCCGATGTCCTCCACGATCGCGGCGGCTGGCGCGGGCAATGCCGGCCGCTGGTGCTCCAGCCACAGCTCGGTGCGGGCGACCAGCTGCTTGACGTCGCCGCGGTTGAGATCGGCGCGGCTTGGCACCTTGATCCTCGGGTAGCGGGCCAGGACGAACAGGGCCACCACGATGGCCAGCGCGGTGAGCATGATGCCGGCAAAGCCGATCCCGTCGACGATGAGCCCCGCCAGCATCGCACCCACGATGATCGCGAACACGGCGATGACCATGGCCGCCAGCTTCTTGCGCCAGTGCCGCAGCCGCAGCGCCGCCGAGCCCTGGCCGATCGCCTTGGACCCGCCCGAACCCGCGCCGGCGCGGCGATGGCGGCCGCCTTCGCGATTGTCGCGCAACAGTGAGTTCCCGTCGCTTAGCAGCCGGTCGCTGTGTCGCGTGAGATCTTCCGCCATCAGCTATCGAGGCTCAGCAGCGAGGCCTCGCTGCGACCCTGGAGCTGCGCGCCCGCCTGCGCCTGCCCTTGCGCGCGGGCGATGTAGCCCTTGGATTTCTCCACCTCGCCCGACAGCGTCTCCACCGTGGTCTTCATGCTGGCAAGCGCGCGGACCTTGAACTGGTCGACCTCGTCCATCGTGTCGTAGATGTTCTGGAACGCGCGCTGCAGCGTCTCGAGCGGGATGGTGCTGGAGGCGGCCTGCTCGTGGATGCGCGCGGTGTTGTCGCGCAGCATCTGGCCGGTGAAATCGATGATGCCCGCGGTGGTCTGGTTGAGGGCGGTGATCTGGCCGAGCACCAGCTTCTGGTTGGTCATCGCCTGCGCCACCGTCACCGCGGTGCGCAGCGCGCCCACGGTGGTGGTGCTGGCGCGGTCGACGCCCTTCACCAGCTCGACATTGTTCTTCTTCACCAAATCCAGCGCCAGATAGCCCTGCACGCTGACCGCCATCTGCGTGAGCAGGTCCTGCGTGCGCTGGCGGACGTAGAACAGCGCGGTCTCGCGGATGGCCTTGGCCTTCTCGGGCTCGGTGAGGTCGAGGCTGGCGGCCTCCTCCTCGAGCTTGCCGTCGAGCGTTCGGGCGATGTGGATCATCTGCTCCAGATTGCCCATCGCCTCCCACAGCTTCTGGCGCTCGACGTCGATGGCGGCGTTGTCCATCAGCAGCTCGTCCTTGCCGCTGGAGAGCCGCGCCAAAATCGCCTGGATATGGCCCTGCGCCGAGCTGTAGCTGTCGAAATAGGTCTTCAGCTTGTTGCCGAAGGGGATGATGCCGAACAGCTTGCGGCCCGACATCTTGCCCTTGCGGCCGGGATCGAGGTCTTCGACCGTGCGGCGGAGTTCCGCCAAATCGGTGCCCACGCCGCTTTCCTGGTCCATCGCGCGCACCGGGCGATCGAGGAAGCGGTTGGACATGCCTGCGGCCGCGGCGATCTCCTTGCGGCCCATATTGGTGATGGTGTCCACCTGCTTGCCGAATTCAGGCGAGCGCGGGTCGAGCGCCACCAACTCGGCGACATAGCCGTCCACCTTCTGCTCGAGCGCGGACTTCTTCTCCTCGCTCACCGGCACGAGGCCCGCTGCGCGTTCTGCAGCCACCACGGGCACGGGATCGGGCGGGGTGAGCTGGAGGCCGGGAGCCTCGAGCGTGGCGGTCTGGTTGGTGGTGGCCATGCCTGGTCGATCCCTTCGGTGCGCGCCCTCTGGTGCACATGTGTATTAGGTGGACAAGACACGCTTTTCAAGCACGTGGCCCAGCTGGGACGATAGCGGGTTCGGGGCGATAGGGTAGCCTGTTGCACATACATCGGCGGTGGCGGTCGGCCGAGAACCTTGCCTTCGGGTCGCGCGTTGCGCGGGCATGACCACCGAACTCACCGTCCTAGCGCTCGGCTGCGTGCTGCTGCTCGCGCACGTGCTGCTCGCGGCGCACTTCCAGACCCGGCAGTATGGGGCCGAATGGAACATGGGCGCGCGGGACAAGGAGATGCCGCCGCTGGGCGCCGTCGCCGGCCGGCTCGAGCGGGCGCGGGGCAATTACCTCGAGACCTTCCCTGTGGCGATCGTCGCGCTGCTGGGGGTGAGCCTGGCCGACAAGGCGAACGCGCTCACGGCCGTCTGTGCCTGGGTGTGGCTGGCGGCGCGGCTCGCCTATCTGCCGCTCTACTGGGCCGGCGTGCCGCTGGTCCGCTCCCTGGTGTGGAGCGCGGGCATGCTGGCGCTGGTCGTGGTGCTGGGCGTGCTGCTGCTGGGCTAGGCCCGCCTTCCGCCACCGCCGACCAGCCTGGCGCCGGGGAGGAGCGCGTCGCCTCGCCGCTGCCATCCTTGCGCATTGCCAGGGCCTTCGCCTGAACCGCCCGGGCGAAGCAGCGACGCTCGGCTGGGCAGATCGAGGCATCATCCCAGCCATGGGGCTTCCGCGCGTCCGCCGCCTGTGCCAAGGCGCTCGCCGGGGCCCGCACGAGGAAGTCGAGCGATGTTGGACATTGTCGCGAGCGCTGGCGAGGCGCTGCGCTGGAGCGAGCTGGGGCTGACGCCGGGCATAGAGCTCGGCTTCTTCACCCTGCGCTGGTATTCGCTGGCTTACCTCGCGGGCATCGTGCTCGGCTACTGGCACTTGTCGCGGATGATCAAGGCGCCCGGCAGCCCGATGGCGCAGCGCCATGCCGACGACCTGTTCTTCTACTGCACGCTCGGCATCATCCTGGGCGGGCGGCTGGGCTATGCCACGTTCTACCAGCCCGAATTGTGGGGCTCCATGGCCATCCTGCGCTTGTGGGAAGGGGGCATGAGCTTTCACGGCGGGCTGGTGGGGGTGCTGCTGGCGATCGGCTACGTGTCCTGGCGCAACGGCCTCTCCTTCATCCGGATGTGCGACTACATCGCGGTGAACGTGGGCTTCGGCATGCTGTTCGGGCGGCTGGCGAACTTCGTCAACGGCGAGCTGTGGGGCCGGCCGACCGATGTCTCCTGGGCGATGATCTTCCCCACCGATCCGCTCGGCCTGCCGCGCCACCCCAGCCAGCTCTACGAGGCGGCATTGGAGGGGGCGCTGGTGATCGCGGTGATGCTCCCGCTGTTCTGGTTCACCCGCGCGCGCTACCGGCCCGGGCTGCTGGTGGGGGCGTTCACGGCGCTGATCGCCGCGGCGCGCTTCACCGTGGAGTTCTTCCGCGAACCCGATGCGCAATTGTCCGATTTCGCCGCGCGCACCGGGCTCAACATGGGCCAATGGCTGACCATCCCGCTGATCCTGGTGGCCCTGGCGCTGATCGCCTGGGCGCTGGCGAGGAAGCCGGTGACGGGCGCCGACCAGAGGCCCCGACCCGCGCAGGCGTGAGCGAGGAGCCGCGTGTTCGTATTCGGGCGCTGGCCGAGGCGCTGCGCCGGCTGATCGCCAGCGACGGGCCGATCAGCCTCGCGCAGTTCATGGCCGAGTCGAACGCGCACTATTACGCGCATCGCGATCCGCTGGGAGCGGCGGGCGATTTCACCACCGCGCCCGAGATCAGCCAGATGTTCGGCGAGCTGATCGGGCTGTGGTGCGCGGATATCTGGCAGCGCGCCGGGGCGCCTGCGCGGGTGCTCTATGTGGAGCTGGGTCCCGGCCGCGGCACGCTGGCGGCAGACGCCTTGCGCGCGATGTCCGCGCAGGGCTTGCGCCCCCGGGTGCACCTGGTGGAGGGGAGCCCGGCCTTGCGCGCCAAGCAGGCGGCGCTGGTGCCGAACGCGCAGTTCCATGACGACCTCGCCGGCGTGCCCGAGGATGCGCCGATGCTGCTGGTGGCCAACGAGTTCCTCGACGCGCTGCCGGTGCGCCAGCTGGTGAAGACCGCGCAGGGCTGGCGCGAAGTGATGGTCGGCCTGGAGGAGCAGCGCTTCGCGTTGCGCGCCGGCACGGTGCCGATGGACGCCGCGATTCCGGAGGGGCGGCGCGAGGCGGAGGGAGGCACGGTGATCGAGACCTCGCCCGCCGCAGCCGGGATCGTGGGCGAGGCGGCGGCGCGGCTGGCGGCACAGGGGGGCGCGGCGCTGTTCATCGATTACGGCCATGCGCGACCGCGCGCCGGCTCCACCCTGCAGGCGGTGCGCGGGCATGCGAGCGTCGATCCGCTGGCGCATCCGGGCCAGGCGGACCTGTCGGCGCATGTCGATTTCGCCACGCTCGTCCGGGTGGCGCAGGCCCGCGGCGCCCGCTGGCTGGGGACGGCAGAACAGGGCGCGTGGCTGATGGCGCTGGGCATCGACGCACGCGCCACGGCCTTGGCGCGAACGGCGCCGAAGCGCGCGGATGAGATCGCGGCGGCCCACGCGCGGCTGGTGGCGGGCGAGCAGATGGGCGCGCTGTTCAAGGTGATGGGCCTGGCCGCGCCGGGCTGGCCGGATGGGGCGGGGTTTGCGGGATAGCCACAAACGGCGCGCATGGCGCGTAGCTTGGCACGACCCCATAGCGCCACCCGCTGTCTCAAGCCTGCCCAAAGGCCGCAGCTCACGCTCCCGTCCAAGAACTGGAGTGATTCAAGCCGCTTATGCTCGGCATCCGATGCTGGAGTTGGATGCCAAGGCCATCGTGACTTGGGAGTTTGCACAAGTGCCCGAGGTGAGCGGGCTGCGGGCAGCGGCCTCTAGTAGGAGCGTCTCGATCGGCTCGAAGCCCGGCGTGTACGGCGGAACGATCAGGAGCGCGGCGCCTGCGGCCTCCACGGCAGCTCGGACGGCGATGCCCTCGTGGGCGTCAGGTTGTCGTGGATTACGACCCCGGCGCGGCGGAGTGTCGGCACGAGCCGCTGCCCGGTGCAGGCGAGGAACCACTCGGCGGGTCATCGGGCCGGCGAGCACCATCTCCGCGGTCATGCCGGTGAGCCTGGGCGTGCTGGCGAAGCCTGTCGAAGGGGTGGTCGTTTTCCAAGCCGGGAGATCGCTGCTCGCAGCCGCTCTTCACGCGGCGTCCGTCCATGCAGGCGAGCCATCCTGGTGCCGGGGCCGGTCTTGTCGATGAGCACGAGGCGGTACGGATCGAGCGACTCTCGAACCGGCCTCGCGCCGCCTCAGGAGATCGGGACGATCCCACTCGGCCGCATGCCCGGTCTTCCGAGCGCAATCCGCCGGGGCTGCAAGAAGCGGCACAAGGCAGCGCTGACGCCCATCCCGCGCCCCGCAAGCTCATCGCGCAGGTCGGCCGGCGTGATGTCCGGCTTCCTCTCCAGCGCACCCAGGCTGACGTCGGCATGCGCCTCGATCCCGCCGAGCGGCAATCCCCCGCCCTGGGGCTTGGGCGTGACATCCCCTGCCACCTTCGAGCGCGCACGCCAGCGGATCGCTCGATGCGCTCACTTCGCTACATCCTGAACACACCGAAGCGAGGCTGCTCGGCCACGGGCGCCTCGAGGCAGGCGGCGAGGGCCAGGCCGAGCACGTCGCGGGTCTGCGCGGGGTCGATGACGCCGTCGTCCCACAGGCGGGCGGTGGCGTAGTAGGGGTTGCCCTCCTCCTCGTACTTGGCGCGGATGGGCGCTTTGAAGGCTTCGGCCTCCGCCTCGCTCCAGGTCTCGGCGTCGCGGTGGACGGTGGCGAGCACCGAGGCTGCCTGCTCGCCGCCCATCACCGAGATGCGCGCGTTCGGCCAGGTGAACAGGAAGCGCGGCGAATAGGCGCGCCCGCACATGCCATAGTTCCCGGCGCCGAAGCTGCCGCCGATCACCACCGTGATCTTGGGCACTTGTGCCGTCGCCACCGCAGTCACCAGCTTCGCGCCGTGCTTGGCGATCCCTTCCGCCTCGTACTTCCCGCCGACCATGAAGCCCGAGACATTCTGCAGGAACAGCAGCGGGATGCCCCGCTGGCAGGCGAGCTCGATGAAGTGCGCGCCCTTCAATGCGCTCTCCGAGAACAGCACGCCATTATTGGCCAGGATCGCCACCTCCATGCCCCAGATGCGCGCGAAGCCGCACACCAGCGTGGCGCCGTAGAGCGCCTTGAACTCGTGGAACTCGGAACCATCCACCAGCCGTGCGATCACCTCGTGCACGTCGTAGGGCGCGCGCACGTCCTCTGGGATGAGGGCGTAGAGGTCGTCGGC
>Ga0210040_10005260_pt1 | contig 16565 bp, 14 predicted proteins | sample CryGeyCG12114_NA_FD_185462 | JGI IMG/M metagenome (GOLD analysis project Ga0210040, IMG submission 185462) | Groundwater microbial communities from aquifer - Crystal Geyser CG19_WC_8/21/14_NA (SPAdes) (version 2) | ecosystem: Environmental > Aquatic > Deep subsurface > Groundwater | place: USA... | reverse complement strand
TGGCGGTGCGCGGGAAGACGTAGTCGCTGCCGACGAGGAACAGGCTCTTCACGCCCTGCTCGGACAGGTAGTCCAGGGCCGGGATGATCTGCTGGTTCGTCGTGGCGCCGGTGTAGAAGATGTTCTCCGAGGACTCCAGGCCCTCGTACTGCACGGGGTAGAACAGCAGCGAGTCGTTGGACTCGAAGACCGGGAGCATCGCCTTGCGCGAGGCCGAGGTCCAGCCGCCGAAGACGGCCGCGACGCAGTCGCTCTGGATGAGCTTCGTGGCCTTCTCGGCGAAGACGGTGGGCTCGGAGGCGCCGTCCTCGGTGACGACCTCCAGCTGCTTGCCCAGGACGCCGCCGTCGGCGTTGATCTCCGCCGCGGCCAGCTGCAGGGAGTCGTGGACGGTCTGCTCGCTGATCGCCATCGTGCCGGAGAGGCTGTTGAGGAAGCCGATCTTGACGCTGTCGCCGGAGGTGTCGACGCAGGACTCGCCGCCGCCGGCGCCTGCGGCGGCCTCGGCCCCGCTGTCGGAGACGCGGGCGCCGCAGCCGGTCAGGGCCAGGCCGAGGGCCAGGACGGCGGCAGCCGGGGCGGCTGCCCGCGGAACTGCGCGGAGGTTCAGGGGGGTCTTCACGGCGAGGCCTTTCACGTGGTCCGTCGGAGAGGGCCCGCGCGGTCTCCGGAGGTCCGGGGCCGTGCTGGCGATCCGGACGCTAGGGACGCCGCGTTTCCCGGTTCCGCGCTCTGCGTGACGCTCGGGTTACCCGAGGTGCGCCTCTGTTACCGGCGGCCGCCGGGCCGTGATCTTCGCCGCCCCCCCCCCGCACTCGTGGCGGGAAGTGCGGGGAAGGGCGCCCTCTGCGCGCACTCGTGGTCGCACGTGCGAGAGAGGTCGGGCTCAGACGCCGCCGCGAAGGGCGCTGATCGGCTCGTTCGAGGCGGCCTTCATCGCCGGGGGGATGCCCGTGAGCACGCCGATCACCCCACCGCCGAGAGCGGACAGGAGCACGACGCCGAGGTCGTTCGATCAGACCAGGTCAGGTGGGGTGGGAACCGCGGTGGCGGCAGCGGTGGCAGAGCGGGGCAGGGCGACCTGCACCGTGGTCACCTCCCCGCGCTGGACGAGGCTCGCCCTGCCCGGGGGCGCGGCCGAGGCGGTGCGCGGCAGACGGACGCCGAGCAGGTCGCCGTCGCTGGCGCCCAGCGGATGCAGCAGGAGGCCGCACCGAGCACGGCGCACCTCCGGCACGAGGCCGCGGAACGCCGCCGCGAGGTCGGGGCCCGTGCCCGCGGCGACCAGCGCGCCGGCGGCGGCGGTCTCGCCGCGGTGCGCGGACACGGCGCGCAGGTGCTCGACCAGCGCGTCGTCCACGGCGCCGCCGGCGAGCAGCTCGGCGTCGTCGACGAGGACGACGGCGCCCGAGCCGCCGCCTCGACGGGCGGCGGCGAGCGCGTCGACGACCGCCGCCGCGTCGCCGGGGTCGGGAAGCGGAGCCACGACGGACGTGGCCCAGGCGCTCAGCGCCGACCGGCGCGGCGCGACGACGACCACCCACCGGCCTGCGGCGTGCAGCCGCTGGGCGAGCGCGAGCAGGGTGCTCGTGCGGCCCGAGCCGGGCGGCCCGGCGACGAGCTGGACCGGGGCGTCGTGCAGGGGCAGGGCGACCGGCTGGACGGCGTCCCCGCCCACCCCCAGCGGCACGCCTCCGCTCACCCGGCCCGGCGCGCGGCCGGCGTCGAGGGCATCGCCGGGGAGCCGGCTGGGCAGGGGCGTGACCGGTGCCGGGAGCTCCGAGGCGGGGACCTCCGCCCAGCGGTGCCTCGCCTCCTCCGCGAGGCGCGCAGCAGCAGCCCGCTGGGCCGGAGCGCTCGGGTCGTCCTCCAGGACGAGCACCTGGGCCTCGTGGGCGCCGTCGGCGCCGAGCAGGACGCCGCGACCCGGGGGCATGCTCTCAGGCACGTCGCGCGCCGCGAGCCCGGCGAGCAGGTGGTCGGTGGGATCGGGCATCGCGAGGACGAGGCGGTCGAGCACGCCGGAGCCGAGGCGGGAGGTCAGCAGCGAGCGGTCCCCGGCCAGCGCGGCCACGACGCCCACGGCGGGCCCCTCGGCCACGAGCCGCTGGAGCAGGCCCAGCGCCTCGTCGCCCTCCGGGCCGGCGGTGCCGGCCACCGCCTCGGCCACGACCCGGTCGGCGCCGTCGACCAGCAGGACGAGAGCGGGGGCGCGCCCCACCCCCGTCCTGCCGGTCGAGCCGTCCGAGTCGTCCGCGGATCGGGTCTGGCGCACCGCCACCTCAGCGACCAGGCGCCGCAGGAGGCGCAGGAGGCGCTCCCCGTCATCACGAGCCACCACGGCGGCGGTGTGGGGAAGGCCGTCCAGGTCGGCGAGCCCGCCCCCCGCGCCGTCGACGACGTGCAGGTGGACCAGCGCCGGGGACAGCTCCGACAGGCCCGCCGCGAGCGCCCTCAGCGCCGCGGTGCGCCCGCTGCGCGGCCCGCCCGCCACCACCAGGGGACCGGTCAGGGCCCAGCTCAGCGGGCGCTGCGCCTGGTCCTCGGGCACGTCGACCAGTCCGTAGACGACGCCGTGCACCGCGCCGTGGACCGGCCCCGGGACCGGCCCCAGGACCGGTCCCGGGGCCGACCTGCTGCCACCTGCGCCCGACGGCGTCCCGGTCAGCACCGCGCTGCGGGGCAGCACGTCGGGCAGGGGCGGCAGCCAGGGGCTCGGCGGGCGGGGCAGCCCGCGGGCGGCGTCGCGCACCGAGGCCACGAGCACCTGCAGGTCGCTCGCTCCGGCGGCCTCTGCTCCCGCCCGCTCGTCAGGGCCCCGGGGCGCCGTCGACCTCGGCGCGTCCAGGCGCTCGACCCGCACCTGGTCCTCGCCCGGCGCGGGTGACCGCCCGGAGACCCGTGCGGTCTGCACGGCCACCAGCGGCCCACCGCCCGTGCGGGCGAGCGCGCGGCCGGGGTGGTCGGCGCCGATGCGGGCCGCGTCAGGGGCCTCCACGACGTCGACGGAGTCGGCCTCGTCGCGCACCCGCAGGGCGATCCGCAGGTTGACGTTGGCGCGGATGTCAGCGCTGACCACGCCGGCGGGGCGCTGGGTGGCGAGCACGAGGTGCACCCCCAGGGAGCGCCCCACGGCGGCCAGTCGGACCAGCCCGGACAGGAACTCCGGCAGCTCCTCGGCGAGCACCCGGAACTCGTCGACGACGATCACGAGGCGACCGAGGCCCCCGGCGCGCCCCCCGGCGTCCACCGAGGCGAGCAGCTCGTCGAGGTCGCGGCAGCCGGACGCGCTGAGCAGGCGCTCGCGGCGGCGCACCTCCGCCTCCAGCGAGGTGAGCGCGCGGCGGGTGAGGTGGGCGTCGAGGTCGGTGACCAGGCCCAGCACGTGCGGCAGCGCGGCGACGTCGGCGAAGGCGGCACCGCCCTTGTAGTCGACGAGGACGAAGGACAGCTCGTCGGGCCGGTTGCCCACCGCGAGGGAGGCGACCAGGGCGGCGAGCAGCTCGGACTTGCCGGCTCCGGTGGTCCCGGCGACGAGCACGTGGGGGCCGTCCAGGCGCAGGTCGACCGTCCAGGGCCCGACCGCCGTGGCACCCAGGACGGCGGCGGTGCAGCGCGGGCGCCGGGCCCAGCCGGCGCGCACGGCGGTGGCGTCGCCCGGGTCGGTGCCGCCGGTGAGCAGGAGGTCGACCAGGCGCACCTGCTGCGGCAGCTGGGCGCCCTGCTCCGGCGGGGCGGCGTCGCGCAGGGGGGCCAGCGCCCGGGCCAGGCGAGCGGCCCAGCGCGCCGGCACGAGGTCGGGCTGGAGGAGCACCGGGTCCGCGCCGCGCCGGCTCAGGACCGCGCCCGTGCAGCCGGGTCCGCCGGGCCCTCCGACCGCCAGGGTCGCCGCGCACTCCAGCGGCAGCCGGGCCGGCTCGGCGTCCAGGCAGACGAGCACCACCCCGGCGGCTGGCCCGTCGGCGAGCAGCTGCGCGACCCCCGCCACGCCGCGCAGGCGCTCCGCGCCGTCCAGGACCACCAGCACGCGGGGGTGCGACGTCCGGACCGAGCCGCTGGAGGAGGCCGGGCGGTGCTCCTGGCGCCCGGCGACCTCGGCCGCCAGCGCGGCGACGACCGCCACGGCGTCGGGGCCGGTGGTGCCGACGCCCTCCGCGTGCGGCAGCCACCGCGACCACCGCCAGACCCCCTCCTCCTCGGCGCACAGGACCACGACCCGGACGTCGCGCGGGGAGTGCAGGACCGCGACCTGCCCGAGCAGGCAGCGCGCCGCGCCGAGGACGAGGTCGCGAGGACCGCTGACGCCCAGGACACCCACCTCGGCGAGCGGCAGCACCACGGGCGCGTCGGCGTGGACCAGGGCGCGGGAGCGGGCGGGCGGGCCGTCGTCGTCCGGCTCCGACGTGGCGACTCCGGAGCGCACCTGCCCCAGGCCGAGCCGCACCGCGAGGACGTCGGGGTCGTCCCGGCGGCGCTCCCAGAGGCGCCCCCCGAGCGCTGCGGCGGTGGCGGCCACGCCCGCCGGGTCGGGGTGCTGGGATTCCAGGACGATGCGCTCGGCATCCCGCCGCCGCTCCGCCTCGCGGTGCACCTCCTCGGTGGCCGCCGCGTGCGCGGCCGCACGGCGGGCGTGCTCGCGCCGGGAGCCGCGGCGGTCGCCGAGAGCGGTGCCGAGGGTCATCACCGGCCCGGCGAGCCCGAACAGCAGCGCCGTCGGCCCCCACAGCAGCGCCAGCGGCACGGAGAGCGCCAGGGGCAGCAGGAGGGCGACGGCCGACAGCCTCAACGGGGGTGGCGGATCCGGAGGGCGGGGGAGGCGGAGGACGACGGGCTCCGGGAGCGCGGCCAGGCGGGGCGCCCGGTTGACGTCGACCCACCCGTCGCCGGCGGGCGTCGCCGAGACGGTCGCCGCGACCGGTGGCCGGACCTGCAGGACGCTCGCCCCGACCTGCAGCCGCGCGCCCGCGGGCCATGGGCGCCACTCCTGCTCGACCGCGTCGCCGTCCAGGCGCGACCCGTTGGTCGTGCCGAGGTCGCGCACCCTCACGCCGTCGGTCCCGACCTCCAGCTCGGCGTGGACGCGGGAGAGCAGGGGGTCTTCCAGTCGCACCTGGACGCCGCCGGACCGGCCCACCCGGTGCCGCCCCGGGCCCAGGCCGATCACGTGCCCCGCGTCGGGGCCCGCGAGCACGTGCAGGGCCAGGAAGCCCGGCGCCGGGCGCGGACGCACCCCGCCGGGCGCCCCAGCAGGCCGGGGCGGGGCCGCGGCGAGCACCGCCCCGCGCACCAGCGGTGGGAGGCCGAGGCGGGCGGCGGGCGACAGGGGACTGCCGTCGTCGGCCAGGAGGACGGAGCCGGCCGGGGCTCCGGCGGCGGCCAGCACCGTAACCACCAGGTCCTCGACGCGGGTGCCGGCCCCGGCGCTCACCGCGAGGTCGATCGCGGAGCCGGGGCGCGCGGGGTCGACCACGGTCAGGTGCACCTCCATCGCTCTCCTCCCGTCGGTGCGGTGTCCCCAGGCTGCCAGGGTCGGGAGCGCCCTCGCTGGGCCCGGACGCCGGCCTGTGGACGACGCCCGCCCCGCGCCGGCTGTCACGACGTCGTGCTGCCGCCGGTCACCCCTCGTGAGCGCTGCTGGGCCGAGCGGTCGGTCCTGGGACGCACGGGCGCCGCTCGTCCACAGGCCCCGAGCGCGGTGGCCCCTGCTCCTCCTAGCGTCGGCCCAGGAGGTGGGGCGTGGACGCGGTGGCGATCGTCGAGGACGAGGTGCGCGAGCTCGTGCGCCGTCGTGCGCTCGACCCGGCGCGCGACGTGGACGGCGTCCGCCGGCTGGTCGACGAGGTGATCGCCGAGTACGACGACCGCGCGCTCACCGGCCTCCTGCCCCCGCTGGCCGACCCGGGCGCGGCGGCCCGGGCGGTGCTGGACGCCGTGGCCGGGCTGGGCCCGCTGCAGCGCTACCTCGACGACCCCGAGGTCGAGGAGGTCTGGGTCAACGAGCCGGGCAAGGTGTTCATCGCCCGCGGCGGACGCTCGGAGCTCACCACGACCATCCTGGGCGAGCAGGAGGTCCGCGACCTGGTCGAGCGGATGCTGAAGCCCTCCGGCCGCCGGGTCGACCTCAGCTCCCCGTTCGTGGACGCGACCCTCGCAGACGGCAGCCGCCTGCACGTGGTGATCCCCGACATCACCCGCCGCCACTGGGCGGTCAACATCCGCAAGTTCGTGGCCCGCGCCTCCCGCCTGGAGGACCTCGTGGCGCTGGGGTCGCTCACCCCCGCGGCCGCGGCGTTCCTGGACGCCGCCGTGGCGGCGGGCCTGAACGTCGTGGTCTCCGGTGGGACGCAGGCGGGCAAGACGACGCTGCTGAACTGCCTCGCCGCCTCGGTGCCACCGCGCGAGCGGGTGGTGACGTGCGAGGAGGTGTTCGAGCTGAAGTAGTCAAACCCAACACGCATGTCTGATGCCAGCCGTAGCCTTCGGCCACCGAGAGTGCGGCTTAGGGATGGTGCGCGGCGTGGAGGACTATCAGGCTCGTCTGACGGGTCGTGGGTACGAGCAAGCGGTTGCAGATGTCCGTCAAGCCTTGGATCACCTACCCGCATCCGCCCAGGACGCGCTGGCCCAACAAGAGCCGCAGCTCGTGGAGCGGGTGCAGATTCTCTTGGATCGCGCCCTCATCGTCGTCAGCACGAGCATTCCCCAACTGGTGACAACGGCACGCATCGAAGAACTTCACGACCGCATCACCGATCTTGGCATCGTCATCACCCAGTTCGGGGAGCAGGCCAGCAACAGGAGTTTGGCCGACCTGACCAACTACGCCGAGCAGCTGGCTAGCGAATTGATCATCTGGCCTGTAGCAGTCACCGACGACTGGAAGGAGGCGGTTACCAGCGCGGCCAGCGCCTACCGCCGCAGCGCGGGGCAGCAGATCAGGGATGTCTTGAATCAGACGCGCGCCCTCCATGAAGAGCTGCAGCAGCTCAGCTCGCGGATCACCAGCGTCGATGAGGCTCGTGCGGCCTCGGACGCAGAGCTGTCCGAGCTGGTCGAGGAAAGGGCAGCCCGGATCGAAGGGCGCTACAACAAGCTTGACGCGATGCAGGCGTCAGCGAACTCTCAGATCGACGCCAACGTCGCGCGGATCGACCAAGCCGTCGCCCGGTTTGAGGAGCAGTTTTCTACGGGACAGCAGAGTCGAACCGACGAGTTCAACACTGAGGTGAAGCGCCTCACCACTCAAGCCAACGCCCTCTCGGTGCAACTGACCGACGACGCGCAGGACATCATCGAGAAGATCGAGGCTCAGCACGAGAAGTCAGCAGACCTCGTGTCCGTCTTCGCGGCCGGTGGCACGGCCAACGCCTACGGCGAGGAGGCCAATCGACAAGGGAAAATCGCAGACCGGCTGCGCATAGCCACCATCGTTTTTGCCGTACTCGCAGGAATCGCCGCCTACTGGCTGGCCCACACAGCGGCTCGTGACAGCTCGCTGTCCGTCGCCACGATCGCTAGCCGACTCTTCCTCAGCGTGTTGGCCGGCAGCGTGGCCAGCTACGCGGCGGCGCAGTCAGCTCGCCACCGCAAGCGTGAGGAGCAGAATCGGCAGATGGAGCTGCAGCTCGTTGCATTCGAGCCGTTCATCCGCGAGTTGAAGGATGAGGAGAAGGACAAGGCGCGCGTGACTGTCGTGAACCGGATCTTCAACTCTGACCCGTCGCACGCGGACGACCAATCCACGCCGTCGATCACCAACGACCAGATCGGGTTGCTTCAAAAGATCGTCGGTCTCTTTCCCCCTAGGTAGTCGCCGCCTTGGTGCGGTCCTAGAGAAGTGACTGGTGCTGAGCCGCTACCCGTCGGGGGAACGGCCTATGTTGGGTGTCCCTACACATTGGAGGAGCCATGACGAACTCAAATCCGCAAGAAGCGCTCGATGCGGTCCGTGCATACATGCGTGAGGAGGATCTACACGTTCCTGACCCCCTGGTGCAGCAGGTGGCGCTCCTCCTTGGCTACCGGACGCCCATCTTCCTCGACACCAACCTCGGCGCAGAGGATGGGCCACTGACGGGCACGCTTGTGGCCTACACCGACGTAAACCTGGTGGTCGTCAAGGTGGAGACCATTGAGGACGATGTGGAGATCACAGCCAGCGTCGTGTCCAGGAAGGCGTTGACGGGGGTCCGTGCCGCTAGTTCCGTCCGCGCTCGCTTCCCCATGCCGACGCCTACCCCGCGCTGGCCGCGCAACGCCGGAATCGGTCTCGACTACACAGGGCTAGGTGAGTCGGTCACGCTTCCCCTCGGGCGGGGTACACGGGCGCGCAACGCCGTGGAGCAGCTGCTCCCCAGTCTGCTGGACGATCTGAACTCCTGATCTCAGGCTGCACGACGCCCCCGCGCCCGATGAGGGCTGCGGGGGCGTCGGCGTTTCGGCGCAGGTTGGGCGCTGTGTTGGAGGGCTCGGCCTGACCTTCGATCCACCTCGGCGGGTATCCGCCGCCAGGCGGCGACGTTGACGCCGGTGAAGGCGCCGCCTGGCCGCTGACCTCGACCGGGCGGCGCGAGGATCAGGCGAGGGCGCCATCCAGGGCGACCTGGACGACGGCGGCCTCGTGGGGGAAGGCGAAGCCGACGCGGGCCGTGGCGCGCACGGCCACGCGGTCGGACGTGAAGTACACCGAGCCGTCCACGTCGACGCGGGCCTCGTCGCGGATGACCAGGTGCACGCGGTCGCCGGGGATGCCCCACACCACGCCGTCGGCCACGGCGGAGCTGACGAGCAGCGGGCGGCCCTCGATGACCCGCCGGGAGGGCATGGCCGGGTCGGCGGCCAGGAGCGGCACGTTCGACCCGTCGCCGGTGCGCAGCCGCGCCAGGGCGAGCGCGGTGGCGGGGCTGGCGACCCAGGCGGTGAGGTTCGCGCCCTGCTGCTCGGCCAGGCTCGCCCCGGCCGCGAACGGGTCCAGCGAGGGCCCCCAGTTCGCGCCCGCCTGGACGATGGAGGTGCCGTCCAGAGACGCGAGCCCGGCCGGGGCCGGGGCGGTCAGAGCGCCGAAGAAGGCCTGGTCGACCCGGCGGGCGATGTCGCGGGCCAGGCCGTTGCCGACGACCTCGGTGGCCTCGGGGCTGGTGTCGTCTGCCAGCTCGCGGGTGATGACGGTCAGGCCCGCGACCTTGCCGGGGGTGACGTCCACCTCGTCCAGCTCGGCGTCGGAGACGGGGATCTCGTCGCCCTCGGCCACCCAGGCGGCGCTGGGGTCGGCGGCGACGACCGGGAAGCGGATCGAGGCCGTGGAGATGGTGACGACGTTGGCGACCTGGGCGGCCACCGACAGCTCCATCGTCGGGACGATGAGGAGGTCGTGGACCTCCTCGGGGCTGAGGAGGGGGGCACCGGAGGCGGCGCTGCGGTTCATGACCATGAGGAGGCTCCTGGAGGGGTGCGCGCACGACGGGCGCGACGAGTGAGAGGACCGGGGTGCTCTCCGCCGGGGCCAGCCTCCAGCGGGCGCCCCTCCAGGGGGCCATCAGCGGCAGCCGCTCCAGCACCAGGCCGGATGCGACTGCCGCTGACGATCTTACCGCCTGGACAGCGCGTCTCCCCAGGTCGTGACCCGCTTCGCGCCTCCCTGGGCGTGGGTGCTCCCCTGGGAGCGGTCCGGCGCCGGGCGGCGGCGCCCTCGCAGGCCCGGCCGGGCTTCCAGCACGCCCGCCACGGCCTCGGCCACGGCCTCGGCGTCCACCTCGCCGTCGTCGTCCAGCAGCTCGGCCAGCTCGACGCCGCCGAGGGCCCACAGGTCTGCGGGAGCGGCCAGCCCGCCGGTAGAGGCCAGCCGCTCCACGTCGGCGCGCTGCATCCGCTCGACGCGCTGGGCGAGTCCGTCGCGCTCGGCGGTCACGGCGTCGCGCTGGCCCTCGGCCTCCCGCAGCCTCCGCCGGTAGCGGGCCGCCTCGTTCCCGCCCTGGCCGGTGTCCTCCTGCTGCTGCTGGTCGTCCTGTTGGTCCTGCTGCTGGTCATCGGTCGTCGTGCTCATGGCCGGCTCTCCTGCGTGCTAGTTACGGTCGGTGACGATGAAAGACATGCTGGGCAAGTTCTGAACCTGACAGACCCCGGAGACCCCTCCCCGAAGGTCTCCCGTCGCACCCCAGGGGGACCGGGAGCCCCCACCCCACCCCCGGGGTGGTTGCGCTGCGTCACGACGTCACCGCCCCGTCGCCGTCCAGGTCGACGCCGTGCCACGACCGACGCAGCACGGACTGCGTGACCTGCGTGACGGTGGTCGTCGGGTCGATGCCGGTCACGCCGCACGCCGCGAGCAGGGCCAGCTCCGTCGCCGTCGCGGGCCGCGCCCACGACGTCCGGGCGCGGCGCTGCATCCGCTCGTGGTCGGCAGCCTTGGTGGCGTCCTCGGCAGCCAGCAGCGGGCACCGCATGGCGTGGAGCCACACGAAGCCAGCCGGGTGCCGGACCATCCGCTCCCCGTCGCACGAGGGGCAGACGCCGGTACGCAGCGCGCTCATCGCTGGCCTCCCTCGCGGGCGTCGGCGTCCACCATCGCGGCGACGACGGCGTGGAGGTGCTGCTGGGCGGGCGGGCTGGCGAGCAGCGTGGAGGCCATGTCGGCTACCACGTCGACCAGGGCCACGACCAGTTCGCGGTGCTCGGCCTCGGTAGTGACGTCGGCCAGGACGGCCTCGGTGCCGGGGCCGCTGGTGGCGGGGTCGGTGGCGTGCAGCAGCAGGGCGGCGGCGCGCCGGTAGGCGGTCGGGCTGGGCGGTGCCTGGACGGTCATGCGGACTCCTCGGTGGTGGTGTCGGTGCTGTCGGTGGTGGTGCGGCCGTCGGCCTGCTGGCGGGCGTGGGGGCTGGAGCGGTCGACCCCGGCCCAGACGCCGTGGACCTCACCCAGCGCGGCGGCCAGGTCTCCGCACGCGGCCAGGGCGGGGCAGGCCCGGCAGGTGGCCTGAGCGATCTGGACGTCCTGCGGGGTGCCGGAGTAGTAGCGCTCGGGCTCGTCGGCGCAGGGCGGCTCGGCGCCGTCCAGGGCCGAGGCCATGGCTCGGAGCGCGGCGGCCGGGTCGCCGGGGTGCCGCCCCCTTGGCCACGGCGCGGGGGAGGTCCACAGGCGCACGTTCGCCGTCTTCTCGTGGTGGCTCACAGCGCGGCCTCCTGGGCGCTGGCGATCAGCCGCCGCAGGGGTGGACAGAGGTGGACATGTCCACCCCGCGCCGTCGGAACTCGCCTCGGCGTCGCTGCAAACCTGCAGGTCAACAACACAACATGCCTCCCACGGGGCTGTTCCTGGTCTCTGGGGGGTGGACATGTCCACCTCTGTCCACCCCTCACGCGGCACCTCCCGGCAGACGCAGCCGCTGGCCGTGGTCGGACTCCACGGCGTCCACCTGGCCGCTGGCCTGCAGGTGCTCCAGGGCGTCATCGAAGGCAGCCCGGTCGCGGGCGGGTAGCCGCTTGCGCAGCTCGCTCCGGGACTGCTCGCCGTGGCGCTGCAGGTGCCGCAGCAGCAGCGGGGCGACCCGGCGGACGGCGTGGGCCACGGCGGCCTCGCCCGCCACGGCTGCGCGCACGCCCTCGGCCTGGCCCCGGGCGAGGTTGGCGGCGCTGGCCCGCTCGGCCAGGTGGCGCACGACCCCGGCGCGGGTGTCGGCGCTGATGGCCATGACGACGCCGGCCAGCCGCCAGTCCTCGTCGGTGATGCCGCGCCGGACGTCCAGGAGGGTGAGCGCGGCGGCGACCTTGAGGCGGCACAGGAGCGCGTGGCCGTCCAAGGCGTCGCCCTCACCACGCAGCCGTGCCAGGCGGGCGCCACGGATGGCGTCCACGGCGGCGTCGGGCACCACCAGCGGGCGCAGGCCCCTGTGCTCGGCCTCCCACAGCTGCCCGGCCAGGCGGCGCGGCTCCGGCGCCGGAGGTGGGTCATCGGGCGCGTCCGGGTCCGTGGTGGGCATCCACAGGAAGCGCTGGGGCGTGCCGCCGTCGGCGTCGTCCAGCAGCGGCGCGGCCCGGCCGGGTTGGACGCCGACGACCATGCTCAGGCGGTAGCTGTGGCGCTCCAGGGTGATCCGCTTGGCCGGGTCGGCGTAGGCGAAGCCCAGCGCCTCTCCGGACCACGCCTGGCGGAGCTGGGGCATCAGCGTGGCGCCCTGGCGCGAGCCCAGCGCGGTCAGTCCGTCCACCTCCGGGACGGTCAGCAGCGCCGTGGTCCGGTCGCGGATCAGGGCGCCCTTCTCGCGGTGCGCGAACAGGTGGCCCAGGCCCTCCCCGGAGCCCACGGAGGCGGTGAAGACGACGCCCAGGTCCACGGCGTCGGCCGCCGCGCCCTCGGCCGCCCCCTTGCCGCCGCCGGAGGGGCCGACTAGCGCCGCGAACAGGTTGAGGCTGGCGTGGGAGCCGACCAGGGCGGGCAGGACGATGTGCGGCGGCACGGTGGCGATGACGCGGGCCAGGACGACCGCCAGCACCGCCAGCGGGGAGGTGAGCCGCGCCTGAGCAAAGGCGCGGACGTGGGCCAGGGACTCCCGCTCCCACAGGACCGCGAGGAGGTCCGGCGCCTCGGCGGCGTCGTGCGCGTTGACCAGGGCGGGCGGCGCCATGCCGAGGCTGTGGCCCGACGTCGGCCGCTCCGTGCGCCCTGCGACGTCGGCGCGCACCTGCGCGGGGTCGGCGGCCTGCGCCTGGGCGACGGCCCAGGCGAGGATGCCCGCAAACTCTGACTCCGCAGCCCTCGGGCTCAGGCTGCGAGCACCGGCGCCCCCGGCGACCATGAGGGCGGCGAAGGCCTCGCGGAGCTGGTCGGCGGCGGCGCGGGCCGGGTACAGCCCAGCGCGCGCCTCCCGGGCCGCCCAGCACGTAGCCGCCACGGCGGCCTCGTGACGGCTGCCGCTGGCAGCCGCCTGGGCGAACCGCCGCAGCACCGCCTCCAGCAGCTCCGGGCGGGTGGTGCCGATGTGCTCGCGCAGGAAGCGCTCCACCTCGGCGTCGCTGGCGGCGTCGGTGGCCTCCTCCGCGTTGGGCAGCAGAGCGGCGACCGTCTCAGGGAGCACCGGCACGGGGCCGGTGGTGTGCCAGGCGTAGCGATCCTCGGAGGGCGCGGCGACCACCACGCCGTTCGCGCCTCGCACCTCACCGAAGGCCTTGCCGAGCTGCCCCGTGCCGTTGCCCAGGCGGCGGCCGGGAGGCTGCGCGAAGACGTAGTGCCCGCGTCCCGGCTCGTCCGGTCGCGTCGACTGGAACGGCGGCGCCGCTGCGGCGAAGGCCTCGCGCAGCACCTTGGGCAGCGCGTCCGGGCGGTCGACGTCGAGGACGACGGCGCCGGAGCGTCCGACGTGCAGGAACAGGCCGAGGTCGGCGCCTGCGAACCAGGCGGCCAGCTGCTCGGGCTCACGGGACGTGAGGTGGTGCCAGCCGGTGCCCAGGACGCTGCCGGGGTTCTTCGACCCCCGGACCAGCGGGCCGACGTAGAACCCGGCATCGGCGTAGGCCAGGGCGGCCGTGAGCGCGTCGACGTACGGCGCTAGGTCCGGCACGGCCAGCGGTGGCACCATTGAGGTCGAGCGAAGGGCCTGGGTGGCGCTGGACTCGTTGGCGGCGGTCCCGGCCAGGGGGCCGCCGCTGTTCTGTGCGATCACGTCCGGGCACCGCCCCGGCGGGCGGGCATGTCGCGCGCCTCGGCGTCGGCCAGCAGGTCCACGACGGCGCCCCAGTCGGCGGCCTCGTCGCCCTCGGGCGCGCAGCCGTGCTCCCAGCGCGCGGCGTCGACCATGGGCACGTCCGCGACGGTCGCCAGCTCGCCCAGGCTCAGCTCGGCCGCCAGACGCAGCCGCCGGGCCTCGCCGGTGGTGGCGAGGACGTGCGCCAGGTCGATGGCCTCGGCCATGGCGGCGCTCATGCCGCACCGCCGGTCGGCAGCCGGCCACGGCGGTGGCGCACGTCGGCCAGCCGGTCGAGCAGCAGTCCGTCCAGCGGCTCGTGAGCCAGCCCGGCGGCGGTGGCTCGCGCGGTCCAGCGCGCATCCAGCTGGGCCAGGGCGTCGTCATGGCAGACCCCGAGGCCGAGCAGGCGCCCCAGGTGGGCGTCCACGACGTCCTTGGCCAGCGTGCGCCAGTCCGGCTCCACCGGGGCGGGGATGGACCCGACGTGCAGGACGGCGGGGCGGCCGTCGATCGTCACGAACTGCGCGAGGCTCATCGGGCACCGCCCCGAAGGGCCACGGCCAGCGCATCCCTCATGGCGGGGGTGAGCGCGGGAGCGCTGGCCACCAAGCGCTCGATGTACTCCTGGGCGCTGACGAAGCGGTAGTTGCGGGCGCGGTCTTCGGCGCGGCGCTGGGCCTCGGCGTCGTCGGGACGGCGGCGTGCTTCGCAGTGGGCGGCGGCCAGGGCGGCACGGGCTGTAGTACGCCGGGGTGAGAGAGCGGGCATGGCTGCGTTCCCCTCCTGAGGGGGTCACGCGCAGCCCGTGGCGCTCCCGTGCGTTGCCCGGCACGGCGGGTGTCCCGACTGATCGGGACGCGGAGCAGGTTCGTGGAGTTGTGCAGGCGACTCTACGTCTAGAAGGTCAAGCGGTGTGGATCATGAACACATCTTCGACATCGACCCGGCGGGCCTTGCGCGAGCCGGTCGCGCCGAGGCGGCGGGCCGCCTCCTGGACGCGCTGGCGGTCGATGACGTGCTCGTGTCCGCAGGCGCACCGCACCGGCAGCTCGCGGGCGCCGTCAGGGTTGGCCAGGTCGCCGGTGAACTCGCCCATCAGCACCAGTCGCCAGCGCTCCGGCCGGTAGTCCCGACCCGCCACGACGCCGATGACGCGGGCGCCGCAGCCGAGCTGGAGCACGTCGTCCCCGATGTCGAGAAGGTCTCGCACGGGCTTGTTGTTCACCTGCCAGCGCTGTCCGTTGCCCGGGTCGGTCGTCACAGTCATCCACACGTCCGGCGCGAAGGCGCCTTCGCCGTAGGGGGTGGTGTGCGGGCCCAGGCTGTCGCTCATGCGTCGGTCCTCCAGGTGATCTTCACGGTGTCGGGTCGGAACGTGCGGGTGCCCTGGCCGGGGGAGAGCAAGGCGACGTACATCAGGGTGGCGATCACGGCTCGCTGCCGGTCGACGTCCAGCCCATCCCAGACGGCTCGCGCGTCTTCGGCGTGCACCAGGGGCCCGAGGACGTCGGCGCGGCCCGCGTCGACCATCTGTACCTCCACGGCGGCCAGCTCCTCGCGCAGCCGGGGCGCTTGGGCGCGCACGGCGGCGGCCGTCAGGGTGCCGTCGGCCACCAGCGATGCCAGGTCACCGATGGTGGCGCGCAGCGCCATGGCCTTGGCGCGCAGAGCCTCCACGTCGGGGCGGTCGCGGTCGAGCAGCAGGTCCACCGCGTCCTCGCGTATCAGGCGCGCCAGCACGACGTCGGTGACGAACTCCTCCAGCGGCTCGGCCTTCCGCACCAGGTGGTTGGACACGCTGCACCGCAGGGCCCGGACCTTCCGCTGGGTGCGCCCGGTGGTGGTCAGCGCGCCGCAGGGCTCTGTACGGCCGTCCCGCTCGACCTCCACCCCGCAGGTGGCAAGCCCGGAGAGGACGTACTGCCGGGCGTTGCCAGGCGTCGTCCGCCGCGCAGGGTCGGTCAACAGCGCGAGCGTGGCGCGCCAGGTGTCCTCGGGGACTACGGCGTCCCAGGAGGCGCGCCCGATCACCTCCGAGCGGTACAGCCGCAGGCCCGCGTACCGGGGCGACAGGAGAAGGCTGCGGACGCTATCCGCGCGCCAGGTGCCACCGAAGGGCGTCCGGTGCCCGGCGGCGTTCCAGTCCCGCGCGATGCCCCGCAGCGACCCGCCAGCAAGCACCGTCGCGAACGCCTCGCGGACGGCGGCGGCCTCGGCCTCCCGCACGGTCATCCGGTCGTCGTCGTAGCCGAAGGGCCGGGGCCCCCCACCGGGGCGGCCCGCCTGAGCTGCGGCGAGGTTAGCCCTGGCCTGCCGCGCGCCCTTGCGCTCCACCTCGCCCTGGGCGATGGAGGTGAGGACGCGGGCCATGATCCGCCCGGTGTCGTTGCTCAGGTCTAGGTCGCCGGTGCAGGTCGCCACGGGCACCCGCAGGGCGATGACCTCCTCAACGTCCAGCACCCGGCGGGCGAGGCGATCGAGGTGGTAGACCGCGATGGCGTCCACGCGGCGGGCGCGGACGTCGGCCAGGAGCCGCTGGTAGGCAGGGCGTGGCTTGGCCTTGGACGCTGAGGTGTCGTTGTCCGAGTAGAGGTCGACCACCTCCCAGCCCTTCGCGGCGCACAGAGCGCGGGTGTCGGCTTCCTGGCGGCCGACGGCGGCGCCCTCTCCTGAGCGGTCGAGGCTGGCGCGGACGTAGATGGCGGCGCGGAGGGGGCCGCTCCTGGTGATCGTCACATGCGTGATCGTGTCATGTTCGTGCTCCGCCTGCCCCTGCGCGACGTCGTGGCGCTGCAGTGCCGCCAGCCGAGCCTGGAGGGGACCGGCGAGGTGCCGCTGCGCCGCCTGGTCAAGGAAGCGCTGCGGATGCGCCCGGACCGCATCGTCG
>Ga0210040_10005259_pt1 | contig 16569 bp, 17 predicted proteins | sample CryGeyCG12114_NA_FD_185462 | JGI IMG/M metagenome (GOLD analysis project Ga0210040, IMG submission 185462) | Groundwater microbial communities from aquifer - Crystal Geyser CG19_WC_8/21/14_NA (SPAdes) (version 2) | ecosystem: Environmental > Aquatic > Deep subsurface > Groundwater | place: USA... | reverse complement strand
AACCTACATAAGAAGTTTTACCAGATAATTTTTAATTTGTTGAAAAGTTTATAGCTACAATTTAGGAAATAACTTTAATGATTTTTTGTAATACCTTAAAATTCTTTTTTCACTCCATGTAAATATAATACTCATTCATTTACTCATTCATTCATAGTCATTTACTGTTTGACTTAAGCATGTACGAGATGTGTGAGGACTTTTCTTATCAGAAAGTTCCAACAGCTTTTTGATTTCCAGTATTCATAATCCTAACTATAGGATAGGTTTTTTTTAAATTCACTTTTCTTCACTTTTCACACAACTACTATACGCATTAATTACATATTGCAATTGAAATATGTAGACAATGTAGAGCACTTAATCTTGTATTTTTGGTCTGTGACATTATTAGCAACCGATGCTGTCAACTTGCAATTTTAGCTTTCAATTTTTGTGTTTATTATTTTCTAATGATTTAATGCCATGTTTAGTGAGTTGATTAATGATTTTTTAAATGTTCATAATATTATAATATGAAGTACAAAATCTAATAAATCTATTGCATACTATAGACTTTTTTGTCACTTCATTATTTTTCCCCATAATCAAGTTGTCATTGAAATCATACTTAAATCACATATTCAGTACTTTTTCACAATTTTAAATTTTCCGTTTCAAAAAACGAAATAAATTGACTAAAATTATTTCGATTCTATCATCTATCTATGACAGTATAAATATAACAAGCGTCATTGTAGTTTAGCACATCGGCTATGGCAAAAATCATTTTTGGTGAAATTCAATATTCGCGAACTTCTTGTTCATGCATCTATTTTCAATCGCATGCGCAGTCTACGATAGATCACTGCACTAGTGTTCTCTGTTTGCCATGTTGGTTTGACATATTTGATCTCACATCGTGGGTGGGTGGGTGAGATAAAATAATTTTTTCTCCCTGAATTTTCTTACGTTTACCGACTTTTATGTCTTCACGTTTCAGCAGCTGAACTGTCAACAAGGTTGTGAAAAAGCTGCATCGCTGCATGCATGCATGTAAAAATTCATTCCGCGTTTTTCAATCAGTTGCGGTGTTTTTCAGTGTAAAATGTCAGGACTGCCAACTTTCTGTCTCGTCCAAGGTAATATTATTTCACTCAGATTTGTAAAAATTACACAAATTCTAACACGTATAACTAACAATAAACTTGAACACAATGAGTTTCCCGTTTTCCAGACATTTTATCTCCGAAATCCATTAAAAAAGAGCCAAGTATAGCAAGCTATGATTCCAAAGAAGATATATTTGAGCCACCAAGTTGTTCTACACCCATTGGCAGGTCCCCAGGATGGGAAAGTCCTCTCAATGCTCCAAAGAGGCCAAGAGGAGCAAGTCGTTTGCAGTCTAGAGGCAGAGGACGAGGTGCTAGGCGTCTAAATTTTGATCGAAAATCGAACTCTGATGATTATGATTCAGATAAAACAGAAAATCTAAATGATGCATTTATGGAAGATATTGATCCAAATTCCAATCATCGATATAGTTTGAGGAGTCGTAATCGGACAAGAATGCGGTCATTTAATGTGAAAGTTGAAAAAAGTGATAGTGGTGTTAGCAGTGATGAAGAAGAAAAATGTCGCAAAACTAAAACTCGTCATCGTTCAGCAGAATCTGATACTAGTGTACATTTAACTGACAAAGAAGAGGATGAAGACGACGAGTTTGATCCAAAAAGTAATGATTTTAACATTATGAACTGTTTGGATGTATATTGGCGCTCTAAACTGATACTAAACTCACAAAAAAGTGATGCCCTAATATCCTTAACCGTATAATTATTTTTTACGTTTTTAGCAAACGCATATGGTAAGAAGGAAATATGCCGTAGATCATATTCTACACCCAGACCAGCAAGAAAACGTGGACGCAAGAAAGGCAATGGTCGTGATGTTGTCAACAAGTGAGCAATCATGAAATTAAATACGTGCACAACATGAATGCTTCATGCTGAGCTGAAGTGGTGATAATTTTCAGATGCTACGGAGGATTTTCCTGCCGACGCCATGATGTTCTAGCTCCCATAGAAGCCATGATGCAAAATGTGAACATTTCATTTGATTGGCATCTAATCGGAAATATTAACAGTATGGGAACTAACAATGGAAACTGGGGTTATCCTAACTCTAACTAGCCAAATCTATCTAGTCTGTTATATCGTTATATGTTATAGGTTTTTACTTTATTCAATAATCAGTTAGTTTAGTTGTTATTTTTAGGGTAATCAACAGTAATTCAATATTTCAAGCGAAACGCATCACTGGTACGGAATTGTATAAAATCAAAATCGAAAGTGTAAATCAATGTGAATGCCGTTTGTAATAATTTTAAGTCGCATGTTCAAACGATGAAACTTCCTTCCCAAATAATTATTCTGCCGGTCGCTGGCTTCTCCGCCCTAAGAAAATAAAAAATAGCATACAAAATGTCTTATGAGAGCTGCTGTCTTAAAAAATAGTAGATTTATACGAGCCATGGATTTCCTCCTCTTGGATTTTTGCATTTCATCTTTGATTTCCAACTCAGTTTGTGTTCCCCTATTACTCAAACCACCTGGGGATCTCAAAAGGGCTTCTTGAAGAGACTCATTGGATGCTTTTTTTTGAGGATTTGACGTAGAAGTTTCTTCATGATGGGATTCAAGTCCATCCTCATTTGCAACTACCAAGATAACTGGCGTAAAGGGACAATCTGGTTTCTATAATAAATTGAAAGGCCAATTGTTCACGAGTAGTTTTAAATTGTGATTTTGGGAATGAATATGTCAAAAAAGGCAGACTAACTATAACTACTCACTTTACTTAATTTCAAGCATGATCTGGGCACCAAACAAGGCGCAGTGTAAACCTCTCGTGTAGAATAATGATTCACAAGTTGGCCATGAATAAGGAAAACATCAGAAACATATTTTGGTATGACCATAGACAGGAATTTGGGATCTGTCGGAACTGTCGAAGTTTCCAAATGTAGCTTTATCTTATCCGTGGACCAAGACTGAAATGTTTTGAAAATGGAGTATATTTCTTTCTTATAAATGCAAATGAGAATCCCGCAAACACAGTACTAGATAGTTGCTTACAATATAGGCTGGTTGAGTAGGCAGATATTCGACAACCAATTTCATTCCCACTGCCCGCCATAATCGCGACTCCAGAGAGTTATATTTGTCATCAAACTCTTTCAAAGCATTTTGCATCACCTCGTGACTAACATGGTAGGCCACAACATCAGTTTCACATTCCACAGACGCAGCTCTTGTGTCATTTGTTAACAAACCGATTTCTCCAACCACAAATGGAGCTCCAATATAATCCTCTTCATGTCGGTTGCCAGTATAGTCTACCATTGTCTCTTTGTTGATAATTTTACCAAATTTTTCCAAACTCGTTATAAACCGTGCTTCTGGTGCATACGTTACTTTAACGATTCCCGACAAAATTATATGGATCCCATCCGACGGGTCGTCCACTCGGTATATTTCTGTTCCCACTTCGTAATTATGTAGTTCAGCATGGGACTTGAAAATATGGAACAAAAAATTGAAGGCTCATAGATATTTTTGAATGTGGGGAACCAAATCTTACCTTCAAATACTGTCGCAATACAATATCACCACCAATCCAAGGTATATTTTCAAATATTGTTGCAAATGCATTAGGAGTAACCCGAAGTTGTATGTTATACAAACGCTTCATTTTATCTTCAACCGCATTCATAAGTACTCCAAATTCTTTCTCGTCCAGTAACCCTACAATTTTAGGAGAAGAGAAAAAAGTAAGATGCAAAATAAATTATATATTTCGAGCCCCCAAATAACAATTTTTCAACGATTTATGCATTTGAATACCATCTTCTTTCATTTCCAGCAGACTATCCTTCATCTGATTTAAAACAATCCTACTTGAATGTTTTGTTTTCATCGCTGACACTACATTTGGATGATCATAGCCCAGCAGACCTAACTCCCTGTATCCCTCTCGTCTTTCATAATCAATGATAAGCTGCATACGCGTTTGAAGTAAAGGGTGCTCAATCATTTGAGGTAAAAATCGCAAAGTTTCTTCCAAGGCTGTCACATATCCTTTGGCCACTTCATAACCCAAGGCTAGTTTGGAATCAATTCGTCGCTCAACCAATCGTACAAAGAAAGGAACTATTGGCTGCATTCAACATGACAAACCAACTTACTTTGTATGGATTGCTCGTAAAGTAAGTAAATCTATAAATCTATGCAACATACTCTCATCCATCGAAATGCTTTGGTAAATCGAACAACTCTAATGTTTTTCATTGTTTTCAAGAAGGTGGTGAGAGCATATCTTTCGTTTTGAGATCTTGCAATGGCTGATATGGATAGGGAAAGTTCAATCAATGAAAGAACAAGGACGACAAAATCTAAATCATTCCAGAAATAACACCAGTAGCCTCTGCATCCTCGACCAATGATCTTTATAAAAAACATTGCTTCGTCGTAGTTATGCATAGTTTATTGTCTATCTATATGTAACGTAATCTCATGCATACCCTGAGCAAGAATTCGACGAAATAGAGAAATGTGAAGAAACCACTGCAGACTACCAATTCAACTTCTGTTTCAAATGTCACTGTCACATCATTGTAGTAGTAGTGTGTGTCAAATGCAATTGGAATAATGTTGATAAGGACGATAAAATAAACTACGAGATCAAACCACGGCTTTGTGACCAGCCTATATGCAGGTAAACGCCACCTGTAGTTATTAAGGGTAAATAAAAATAAATTGCATTAAAATTAAAGGTGACCAGTTGATTCTTTTTGCGTACGGAACGAACGATAATACCTTTGTTTTGGAGGAGGAGGTATTTCCTCGAAAGTCTCTTTAGTAAGTCCACTTAATATTTCCCGTAGTTTTGGGGTGAACCCCGAAACTTTCCAATGACTTTTCATGTCGAGTACATGGACCATAGCCAGTTCCTGATCTTCTACATCTTCCACTGCAGAGATTAGCGTTTGTACTGGCTCTTCACCCAAAACCCCCTTTTCAAACTGTCGCCAAACTGATATTTTGATTGCTTTCAGAAATCGTAGTCGGCCTTCTTCAGTCATTTCTCGGAATTCTTCGTGAGTCGGGGTGGCATGCATGACGGATCTGCTAAACGGTTTAAATGTAGCTTTGCTCTCAGCAACTACAGTTGTTACACTTTTTCCTTCTGGTATAGATTGGAGTGTTTTGCTTTTTTCTTTTACTTCAGCTACAGATACTTGACTCAAATGTCCTCCTTTTAAAAGTCTTTCTATTAGCCCAATAGGTTTTTTCTTTTTCTTTTCTTCGTTTTTATCTCGTCTTGCTTTCTCCTAGAGATTTTACACCAAAATTGAATAAGTGAGACAAACATTTTTGGTTGCACACAGCACAAGAATTTTGTCTGATTATGCATGGCATTACATATCCATATGGATCACTGATACTAGTGAAGGAGTGAACAATTCTCCAGCTGGCATCGGCTAAAAACCGATCATGCTTTAAAATCGCTAATGTTCGGTTTCTAGCATCCAAAACAACTTTCATGGCGTTCGACATGTCTTGAAGTTTACCAATCGAGATTTCGGTGATTCCAAGAGTATCCAATAGTTTATTCGTTGTGGTACCATTGATTACTAATGTGAGAAAGACTATCCCAGCAGTTTGAAGCAAAATCTGAATTACGAGCAGTTTATGTTTAAACTACTGCGCAAAGCAACTGATAAAAGGTTAATGCGAATAGCTATAAGACAATATAAGACCGAAGTCGCCTTGTTGGATAAACTAAAATAAAAAATTTTCCTTCCTATGCTGCAGTTGCCATTCATTTAAGGGATATTTACAATATTTTCTAAAAATTTCAAATTTTCAGGAGCTTACCTTAGGACCAACATTAGGTAAATGACACAATCCTTTGTTTTTGTATATCTCTAGAGCCAGTAACATTCCTACAGCACCTCGCAAGCCACCCCACATTAGAACCATAATAGTTTTCCAATTGATTCCATAACCTAAGCGGCAAATAAACGGGCTGAACAGAAAAAGCATCAGCAACCTAGTTAAGTAAACGACGAGTTTTGAAGAAATGCTGGATAATAACATGCTTTTTTGAAGAAGATCATTACATACGCAACTTGAAAAGCTCAGCTAGTTACCTTATAACATTCAATGATATGTACAATAAGACCGTGTAGGATCCGTCAAAACTCTCAAAACTATTCATAGCTGTTTCAGTGATAACCACTCCGACAATTAAAAACAAGACGGTGTTTGCAATGTAGCTCAACATTTCCCAGAACTGATGGACAAGGCTTTCAACTTCTGGACTAATGCTTGTACTTTCAGCATTCATTGTAATGCCCAAAATTACTACAGATAAGACTCCTGATACACCTAAAAAATATGGCGTTTGTAAGCCAATTTCTGTACAAAGTGTACACAAATCTGATTTGAAGCAAAAAATATTGACTCCAAATTACCTAGAAAATGCTCCGCAATAAAGTAAGTCAAATAAGCTGTGACCAGTGTGATAGTAATCTCTGTAGCCGCATCATTGAAAATGCGGGACAAAAACAGACACGATAGTTTTGCCATGAAAAATCCAAAAGCTGGTCCTCCAATAGTGATTCGAATGAAAAGTGCCACAAGTCTTAGTTCTTGATCATCTGAGCCTTCTGGTTCTTCCACAAATTCTTTAAAAACTTCATACAATAAAATAGCCACTCCGTCGTTCAGAAGGGACTCTCCTTCCACCATGATGCTTAACATCTCAGATGTTCCTGAATAAATAATATTTCTAAATCTACACATACTCATCGAAAGCTTAATGTCTATACTACAACGACCATCCGTCTAACGCACTCAATTATACCTTAAATGCTCCCTGTTCTCGTTCTAAATTAGTTCACCTTTTCCTACTTCATGGAGGCTTGGGTGAAACAATACTTGTACCAATATCAAGAATTCATCCACCTTAAATCTTACCCTACAGTACTTCATCCGATTTTGATACTTAATTTATTTCGTAAAGTGTTAAGCGGCGTCGAACGCAAAAAATGACTCGGTCTGTCCTCAAGTTAGTAGAGTTGCTTTCTTATAAAAAACTTACCACTTTCCCTCAAAATAGCAACTACTGCCACTGGATCAGTTGCTGAAATAATTGCTCCGAAGAGACAGGACTGACTGAACGTCCATTGATAGTTGGGCATGAATTGTCTACAAGCAATGGCAGTTATGAAAGTGCTCACAACCATCCCTGGTACAGCCAATACTGTGATCTAAAGAACATATAGTAGTGCCGTAGTATTTGACACTTCAATCGTAAATTAATATACAGGATAAAAAACTGAACAAGATCCTTGCTTACTTGACCCCAACTACGAAAAAATACATGAGCCTTCATGGAAAAGGCAGATTCGAAGATCAAAACCGGTAAGAACACATAGAGGATGATTTCTGGAGGAGTTCGAGCAATTTTCGTAAATGTGCTCCATGTTTCACAAAACGTAAGATTAATTTGAGATCCAAGCCCGATCAAAAGTCCAGAAATCATAAGAACCACAGTGTACGGGATGCTGAGATGGAAAACTCGCAATATTGTTCTCACACAAGCTCCCCAAGCAATGGCCATGAACAGACTAAAGATAATTTTTAAATTGTGATGGTTCAATCTGTCGCAATCTCGAGCTGTGAATAAATAAATTGTTTGCAGCTGAATCATTGTGCAATGCAAACGTCATTGTTTAATTTCAAACAAAGAGAACTATGGAAGTCAGTTGAAGTACTACGAATGCTTAATAGGTGGCGTACTCTGGTTAGCATTTTGCGAGAGCTGCCGTTGTTTCTCACAAAATACATTCCTTTCTGCAGTCACGAATGTCTTGATTGGCTCCCCGACCCGATATTTAGGAAATTCGTCCACACATGTCACTAAAGGGAGAAGGATAATTATTACGGCTATAATTAGTAACTCGTAGACCAAATGCTTGCCCATTTCGCCTATAAATGGATTTAAATCAAATCAATGTGATGTACACAAAAACAAATAATTCAGTTTCTTTTACAACCGATTCTCGTGTGGAGAGTCTTTAAAAGCAAATATGAGGGAATTAAATTGCTAAGGAAACTTAGACTGATAATTATTCGTTACCAACGGGTTACAATAGTCCTTGACAATGAGTATCTCAGTCAATGAAACTTCATTTCGCTAGATCCTGGGCATTGCAATTATTCTCATTGTGTGCTCAATTAGTTCAAAATTAAACAGGATTGACTAGCCGTCGAGAGATGGGAAGCTTATATGTAATTTTTGCACCGATTAAAACACAAATCTGAAGTTTTCAAATTTTAAAACACGAAAACTTTTTTTATACAGAAACCAGGTTCAAAATCAAAGTTGGGTGTCACCATCATCTTATTTGAATATGTAATCATCGCTTGGGCGTTAAAAAACCCAAACTTGCCCTATGCTGGTCAGTATGTGGACTCATTCAAAGCTCAGCAAGAAGGAGGCAAGACGGATGGACATTTGTACATTGTGAACAAAACGCATCTGTTCGTACACGATTTCGTGTACGACGGAGACTGTGCCGATTCATACTTTTGGGTGGGAAAGACAAACAAGCCCGATTCAAATGGTAAACCATTTTTATCGACTGCAACCGGTCGAAAGAGTCACGCCAATATACTGCTGAAATTACCAGCGGACTTTGAAATGAAAGGTTCAAACCCCGATTCCCTCAAGTACGTAGCTTTCTGGTGCAAAGAAACGAAACGAAGTTTATCCACAATCTCAGTGCCTTCTATAACTGAAATGGCAATTCCATTGGATAGCGCCCCAGCTGGAGCATTCACAACAGTGGCTCACGGGGTCACGGCCAAAGCCACAACAATTCTGAACAGTCGAACCATAAAACTTGAAGGATTCAGTTATGATGGTAAAGGCAAAGGGGTCGGTTTTTACGTCGGTCTTGGAACGTGGGATTCAACGGGTTCCGTTTTATCACCTCGTGGTGTACGAGAGAGAGCCTTTCATTCGGTCCCTGTGCAAGATAAGTGGCAAATCTATGACGATAACTGCAAAATGGGCAATCTTGGGGAATACAAGTCCAAGGATATTGTTCTTCACATTGGAGATGCAAAGGAGGAAACTATTATAGATATTGACTTCATATCTGTGTACTCCAAAGAGGACAAGCAGTCTTATGGACATGTTGTCATACCCTTGGATTTGCGTGTGCAGCCACATATGGACGGCACTTGCACCAAATCATCTCCACAGAATGATGGCAAGGCGGGAAATTTGAGACCGACGGTAGTAGTTTTGGCTGCCATTGTGCTGGCTGCACGGATATTCTAAAAGGAAGGTGGATTTTGATAAATTTAGGACTTGATGTCTGAATGTTAACTAAGAAATAGAAGTAAAGTCTTAGTTTGAAAATTGGGTGCACAGTGTGTAATTTGATTGGCCAAGAAGAATAAACACAAAGAAAAGATACACCCAAAAGATTGATTTTAAAAATCAGAAATTAAATTTCAGGATTTTTGAACATGAGAGGTTAGAATTTTGAGTTTATATTCGTGCACCTGTTTTAGACAAAAAATGCATAAAATCATTTGCGTTGGGTCCACCTGTGCACGTATAGATGTGCGTAAGTACGTAAGAGTTTAACAAGAGATGAAAAACTTTGCTAATTCAGCTAGTTGTATCAAATTGTAAAAACTTCCTTTATTTTCCCAATCCCACATCATCCACCGGGTCCATCCCATATGGTTTCAAAATTAATTCGTTGTATAAAAATTGCTGAACTCACAAAATAAAAATCTTTCCCCCGTCTTTTTAGAGTCTCCATCACTCAACTTAAAATCTCATCATATAATACCTTTCTTGAATCAACTGATTGTACACAAGAAAGAAGATCATGTAACTAAACTAACTTTCTTTTGTTCGCCGGAGCACGTTTCTTTGCCTCCTGAGCCTCTCAAATGCAATAAAATAAATAAAAGGAAAAGAGAAGGCAAAACTAACTACATACATTGTATAAGTAAGTAAGTAGGAGGGATCATCATGGTTCCAGAGAATTGGATGAGATCGTTAAACAGATAGAGATATAGATAACCAGAAGCAGCACCACATCGCGGCTCCTCTTTTAACAGCATCAGTTTGTGTACCGCTTCTCTCTAACTACTTGCGTACCTAGCTAAAACAATAAGCAATACCATAACCATACACACAAACCACTATTAAAAGAAAATCACCCCAAAAAGGCAAAACAATACTCTGACTCACTGACCAAAACAAAAATCCATGGGCCCACATAATAAAATCAAATGAATCGGCTTCAAAACTATAGTCCCAATAATCATTCAATACTAAATAACATATAACCCATATCTTATCATCTTTCACAAAAATCTCAACCATTTCAAAAAAAAAATCCTATCGCATGCAATGCAGTACCCAACCAATGTAAAAAACCAAACCAACAATCTGATTGTCATTTTCCAACCTCACCAAATTTGGCTTCCCATCCCAACCAAAAGTAAATAAAAGTTTCATCTCGCCGAACGATCCCACCTTAATGGGAACACATGCTTCAATCTGACTATAAAACATTCTTACGTGCATTATTATCATAAAGGTAGAAGTAGCAGAAACTAAACTACTTGACTAACTTGGCTATATACAATGCATCTCCGTGTATTGCGTTCATGTCAGACTTTAACTACAACATTTAATACCCTGTGTGTATGTGTATTTGGATGGAACATTGGTTTTCGTTTCGTAAAACTTGCAGTACTTAAAACGAACAGAGAGAGAGAGAGAGAGAGAGGGAAACTCTATCTCTTTGGGCTCTCTCAGTATGCCTTAGTGACACTCTTCCATCACCATTTCTATGCAAATGACAATCTTCTCCATTCTTTTATGACTTCCCCTCCCCCAACTCATTGCTGTTTACCTCTCCGCCTCTTGATTTATGTGGGGTGCCCCCCAAGTCCCATCGTCTTTTTAGATTACTCACTATACGGACTGCTACTAACTATAGACAACATTTTAACTCTCAGGCACCAGACAGCTAACTATGCATATATGGGTACTTACACTTCACAGGGAATTATTATTACCACCATAGACTACCACCAGAATGGAACATAATAATGCATACTAGACTGTGTGCGCGTCAGTTTCAGCTTCCAGACGCTATATTGCTTTCATGTCCCATCCATCCGTAACAATGGTTCGTCATAGCAAGTTGGTTAGTTAGTATGCATCCGAGTCTCATGATTATTATTGCTAACTGTTATTATGTTGGATAGAAGGAAGGTAAATTTTCTCCGTATATGAGTATGTGTGTGTGTATGTGTATGTAGTTCGTTTGTAGTTTTAGTTTGTGAATGACTGAAGACTTTTAGTTTAGTGGCATTATATATGCAAGGCTGGCTCTCACTCGCTCTTTCACCTATCATTGCAGAGAGAGTGTGTAAGTGCCATAAATATGAGGGAACAACTGGCTTTTATTATCGGAATTGATAGGCGTGCATACATATGGCCGGACTGTTAACTTTCGGGGTAATGTGTACCAACTTTAGCGCTTTGTTGACAGTCTGTGAGCAATAATATGGACGGGGCTCCAGATTTTAATGAGTTTTATAGCATACTAATTACCATAGTTAGTTAGTAGTTTGTCCGTTAGAATATTGTATTTTTGGTGGATTTCGATGAGTGAATTCAATCCCGGGGAGCAGGGTGTATTGCATGAAGCAGGTAGGCAAATAAGTTACAATGGACGGGATTGTTTGGTTAAGTTAACAGAATCTGGTGAATTTAGATTGCAGAAGCGAGTGACTAAATTAAGCCAATAGTGGAGGACACAAGTTGTTTATTCAAAAAATTTTCGGTCAGTTTATAATATTGTGGAATTTAGATGCAAAGATTTTGAAATTTTTGTCAGCCCTGACTGGAGCTGATTTCGGGTGAAGCTAAATGTTTTGAACCTAAGGATGCTAGCAAGGGAAAAGAAGGTCCATTGTTAGAATTCCATGTGGGAACGGGAAGACCACAACTTCAAATTGAACCTATCAAGGTGAACAAGACAGGAGGAATGGAATAGGACAGAGACAGAGGAGAGAGACCATCTGCCCTGGTATATAAATTCATGGGCTCGTTGTTGTGTGGACCAAAGTCGTTGTTGGTTTTGAAAATGAATGGATGAGGACAGACTGGTCACTTGTTTACAGATGAAAGAGCCCTCTGGGTGGGATAAATACGGGGTAATGGATCTTATTGAAAAGTCCCCGAGGAGAGCCCAAAGTGACCACATCCCATCCGTGAATCTTCATTTGGTTTGATCTATGAGACTTTCAATACTTCTCCAGGGAGCTTGGACTAACACTCTATACTTTTTCTTCCACTCCGTGTTTTTTAATATTTCACACCTTGACAGTCCAAAGAGCACATAAAAGCACTTGGTATGTACTCTTAGAAAATAAATGGAAAGGAAAAAAGACAATAAAGTTTGAAAAAAGGGCATCAAAGATGTATAAAAAAAAGTTACAACTTGTGTCGTCTTTTTATATTAAAAAACTTTTAATTTGTCATCCATGTTGAGATGAATGGAAAGGGAATGTGAAAAAACGCACTCGCCATAATAATAAAGATTTTGTAGACGAAACATTCAAAAAATTTACACCTGTCTTTATACGTACATAAGGTTGTCTCTCAATATTTGAATCTTTCTTTGTTTGCATATAATATTTTTTCCACCCTCTCTCTCAACTTTATATTTCGTTTCCCTTTCTCCTTCATTTTGATTATTCCGTCATCATCCTATCCATTGTTATTACGATGATTATTATTATTTACGACAGTCGTGCACCACAAGCCAACACAAACTTTCAAACTTACTCTTGATTATTTCCCGAGTCTCTTCATCACATTTTTGAACCGTCATTAACAGCATGTGATCGTGAAAAAACGCTCAACTCTGCTTACAAAAACTAACTATAACTAACTAACTAACTTTGCCAACAAAAAGCAACATAAAATATAGTCTCATTAAACTCCCAGTATCCAAATCCTTCCGCAAATCAAGAAATATATCAGGCCCAAAATGATGAAAAATGCTACCAGCCGGCTCACGCTAATTTCCCATGTAATTATAATAAATAAATCTGACATCATAATGATAATCATAGGCGAACTCATTCCACGTAGATCTCACTCAAAAAGAGCCCAAGCCCTCTCTTTCCCGAATATAAGGCAATATTAATGCCAGTTTCGTATTTTCCTTAAAACTTAACTAACTAACTAACTGGCGATCATTACTCCTAACTAATGTACTATACCCGGGCGGGCACCCTATATATAACTGATGCACAACTATGGAAATTATAATAATATTCAGACGTACATTATTGTTAGGACTACTGACTCTGGTTGTAGTACCCATGTATATCTATACAAGAGGGAAGTTCCCAACCAGTGAGAGCTTACGGTGTAATAATAATGAGGGGGAATATGCACGAAGCGGAAGGAATAACAATATCAGTGATTTAGTGTGGACATTGTGCACGGAGGCTAATCTTAAACGCGTTACGTGAGCTGACATTAATTGGAAAAGTTCTCCATGATTTGTGCCACCACTTGGTCCTCTATTGATTGCATTCCATGTATAGTTAGTTAGTTGCTAGTTACAAGGAGAGAGTGGCAAAGACGAAGAGACAGTTTTACTTTATTCTGGAGGAGCATACACACACACAGTGTCTATCTTCCTTTTCAATGTGTGTCTATAAATGCGACCAGCTTCCCATTGTTACTAGCTCACGTTGGTAGCGCTGCTTGAGAAGAAATCTTTTTAACGAGTAATACCAAAAGACAATAGTTAGTTAGTTGGTAAGTTAGTTACAGTATCATGTGTTCTTATTAGTTTTCCCAATATATTTCACTTTTAAAGAAACAGAAACATACAAATGAAAAATTAAAGCTAAATTTTTCTCTTTTTGGTTTGTTCAACAGGCGGTAAGTTTAGTTTGTTAGTTACCATTTGGGTCAGGCAGGAGAGAAAGTCTAGAGTAATCTCATATGGTTCGTGTTTGTTACTAACTTACTTACTTACTTACTTACTACTGGTTAGATAGTCTATGTAGTAGTAGTGAGTGGTAGTGAGTAAAAGTGGTGCCCAATGTTTGCTCACCCTTTCACTCACTTGACTAGTACATGATCTATTCAGTTGGTAGACTGGGGCAACCTAAACCACCACCGTTTTACGTACCAGCCGCGTTCTCCACTTGATAAATTATTCTCATCATCACCGAGAGACTACTAGGCTCTAAATGGAGTCACCACTTGTTCCAACTGAAACTAAGATTGAGTTCAAAATGATTAGGGTGGTGAAAACTTGCTCATAGTCAAAGGTATCCTCCACAAGTTGTTTCCGTGTGTATGATAAGCAACAAAATAGTGATGCGTGTTGAATGTAGGCTAACTCGCCAATACGTTTTCTGCAGAGTTCAATTCTTTGAGAAAAATTTGCTACAACTATATAGTAGTAAAAAAAGGGAAAAAGCTTTTAATGATGTCGGTATAATGCATGCAGTAAAAAAGCTTGGAACCCTAATCCCTAAACAAATGAGGGAGACTCATTACTACTTGCCACTTTTAAAGAGAATTTTGCCGGGTGATTTTTGTTAATTAAGTGTTAATTAAATACTGTGAACGTATTTACGAGGATGAATTTTTCTTGGTTATCCCAACGACTATGATGGAGCATTGTCTGCCACCTAACTACTATGAAGCCAGCCAGCGTAAGCTACCACTGGTTTTCTGTAGCGCGCACATGTGGACACTCGTTATCGTAAATATTCCGTCCCGTTTTAATTACACTTTCATAAACTAGACTAATGTGACTACAGAGCGGGCAGGCCGAGCAGGCTGCGTGTATTTCAAAAGGTGCTTATGCATATAAAACGGTTGCATACATTTCGTACAACGTGAACAACTAAAACTATAGTTTTTAGCTCCCTAACTAACTAACTATACCGTGTACTACTACTGGCCACGGGACGACGACGAGCCTGTGGCAGTTATTTAGGAGACAATGAGAGAAAGTCAGATGGAGAGTGAAACATTTTGGAAATGGGTAGTAGTGTGAGCTGTATTTTTAGCCAGCTTCTGGAGGTTCCCATGTCAACCCCAACTGGGTGCGGGGTAGCCGGTCTGTAGTGCTGGATAATGGGAGGGGGGAGAGTAAGCATGTGGGCTTAAAGTAGTTAGTTTATATGCAAAAGGGAATTTGGAATGGCATCCATACGTCACATTAAGTGCTCTAGAATTAAAGGGGGAAATTAGAGAGAAAATGGGAAACTGAAATGCTTTCTCCCTGGCTCTCCTCTCCCGTTCACTTGCTCTCTTTTCCAAAGTCTTTCTCTGTGTCAGTCTTAAAGTCCTTTCCGGTTGTAAAACAATGTCCTCCTTCATCCTTGACTTTGTCCATCCAACCGCTCCTATCATATCAGAATCCATTTTGATCTCACTCTCTCTCTCTCTATTTGAGTCCCATCTACTACAATGGTTAGTTAGTTTGGTCCGTCCTTTCTTATAAATACCATGTAGTTGTTAGTAAGTAAGTCTTGCAGATAAATATGAGTGAGTGACTGACTGATTGAATGGAAAGAAACAAGAGGAAAGCGTAGCAAATGGAACACGGCACTTTCAATGTGTAGTTAGTTGGTAAGTATAAGGGCTATATACTACACGTACTGATGGCGACTACAATAATGGCAGTTGATGGCCAAGATATGAGAAGGAGCAACTCCCTTTCGTTTTTACTTATTCCTCCTGTCATCTTGTGACGGTGAAGAAGTCACTTTTCTCAAATCGAACGCTTCTGTAGGATCCTATTGGTTTTATGTACCATTTAGAGGAATCTAAATGGATTTGGCGCTCACATTCCATATGGCATGAACACCCTTTGAAGTGTTGTGCTGTTCGGTTGTGAGTTGTAGGTAGTAGTTTATGTTTTGGCTAAAGTGCAAGGATTTCAGTTTTGCTTTATCGAGACAAGTTTGAACTCCGTTTAGAGATCAAGTCAGATGGAATGAGGGAATGAATTCAATGAATGCTGGTTTAAAAGGTGTGAAATCGGCGTCTATAGATTGTTTATAGTCTGATTGTAATATTCCAGTGCCGTTGACATTTTCTGTGAAACTAATAACTGCAATAAGCACCATATAATAGATGCGAAAGGCTTGGCAAACGAAGTAAGTTGAAAAGTTGTTCATATTTTAGTAGCTGATGAAAATGACTGGTGACGCCCAGTGATGTAAGTTTGGTCTCAGCTCCGCTCCGCTCCGCTCCAGAGCTTACATAAATTTTGGAGCTCCGCTCCGCTCCGCTCCAGTTCGCACAAAAATTTTGGAGCTCCGCTCCGCTCCGCTCCAGTTCGCACAAAAAATTTGGAGCTCCGCTCCGCTCCGCTCCAGTTCTCACAAAAAATTTGGAGCTCCGCTCCGCTCCGCTCCAGTCGGCACAAAA
>Ga0210040_10005258_pt1 | contig 16569 bp, 15 predicted proteins | sample CryGeyCG12114_NA_FD_185462 | JGI IMG/M metagenome (GOLD analysis project Ga0210040, IMG submission 185462) | Groundwater microbial communities from aquifer - Crystal Geyser CG19_WC_8/21/14_NA (SPAdes) (version 2) | ecosystem: Environmental > Aquatic > Deep subsurface > Groundwater | place: USA... | reverse complement strand
GGACCGCCGAGACGCAAGCTCAGAGCTTGTTCAGGACGTGGCGGCAGGTAGCGCCAGTCTAAGGACATTCGTAACCTCCGCTATTCCGTTTGCCGTCGACTGCCAACTCGGCGCCACCCCAAGCCGCATGGAGCAAGTTCGCCAGCTTGCCGACAACGCACTCGTACCGGACCCCGACTTTCCGATCCCGGAGGCTTGCGGAGCATGGGGGCTGAAGCCGCTGCCTGCCGCCGCTAGAACACCGGTCCGATCGGGCGTACCGATCCTGTTCTTCAGCGGAACGCTGGACGGAAGGACGCCGCCCAGCAATGTCATCGATCTGCTCCCCGGCTTTTCGAACGCAAGGCAAGTTCTAATTGAGGGCTCCGGCCACGGACACGACCTGTTCGTCGGCTCGCCGGATATTGCCAGGGACACGTTGGCCTTCTTCGGATCGGGCGAGGTCCCGGTATCTCACATCACTCTGCCTGCCCTCCCGATCCAATGAGGTTTCCCATGCGCACTATGTTGCTTGCAGCAGCTACCTGCTGCTTCGTAGCCCCTGTTAAAGCTCACCCAATCGCCATCACCGATACGACCGTGATCGATCCGAGGTCAGGCTCGGTCCGTCCGCACTACACGGTGGTCGTAGAAGGCGATCGCATCATAGCGGTTCAACCAGCGTCACTAGCCGTACCCAAGCGCGCCAAACGCGTGAGCGGGGCGGGTAAATATCTGATGCCGGGATTGTGGGATGCACACACTCACCTCAGCAAGACGGGCGAAGCAGGGCTCACTTTGTTTGTGGCGAACGGGGTCACCGGCGTGAGGGACATGGGGAGCAACCTGGATGAAGTAGCTGGCTGGAAAGAAGCAATCCGCACCGGGCTCATCGTCGGACCGAGGATCAAATACTCCGGACCGATGCTCGAGGCCGCCAGCAACATCACCCGGATGCGGGCGCAGAACGGCATCGAGAACGTCGACCGTCAGCGCGTTGGTCTGGCGAATGCTGATGAAGCGCGACGTGAAGTGCAGAAGCTCGCCCTGGCAGGCGTTAATCAGATCAAGATGCGGACGAGCCCTGACCTCGCATCCTTCGAAGCGGTTGCGGACGAAGCAAGAAGGCACAATCTCCCATTTGCCGCACACCCGCGCGACCCGGAAGAAATGCTTCAGGCCCGCTTATCGAGTACCGAGCACTTTCTGACCTATCCGCCACTGAACCTGGACGCCGCAGCCCGCGGCGCCTTGTTCAAGCGTCTTGCCGATCAGGGCATGCGCGTCGACAACACGTTCGTCGTCTACCAGGGCGTCACGACACCTTACGAGAAGGGAAAGCGAATCCTCGCCGGGGACGGTGCTATCGCCGATCCTCGCCGGAAATACGTCTGCGGCTACTTACTCAAGGATTGGGCCGAGCAGTTGGAGGAGGCACGCGAAGGTGGCTTTGGCGAGATCACGGCCAACCTTCCTGCATGGTACCGCGACTTTCGTGAGATGCATGAGGCTGGCGTGCCGTTACTTGCAGGCAGCGATGCGGCCGTCCTGTTCGTGTATCCCGGATTCAGCATCCACGATCAATTGGAGCTCATGGTTCGGGACATCGGCTTACCGGCCATGGACGTCCTGAAGATCGCTACGACGGGCGTGCCGGACTACTTCGGTGAAGCGCATAGGGCTGGCGCGGTTGCGCCCGGACAGAGCGCCGACCTCCTTCTTCTCGATGCAAATCCGTTGCACGACATCGGCGCGACACGGCGGGTGAGAGGTGTGATGGCTCAAGGAAGATGGTTCGGTCGTGCTGACCTCAACAAGGCACTCCATCGCGTCGAACGCGATGCGGTCGGAAATTGTCAACTCGGCAGCAAGGCGGGCGTCCGAGCCTAACGAACATGTGCGGGACGCCGATGCGCGCTGCGCTTCTGCTCTTAGAACGAGGAACCTGGTATCGAGCGGAGACCGACGGAGCCTTCAACCAATTGACGCCCGGTGAGGAGCAAGAGTGGCTGGCCGCCCTCGACGGAGCCCACCTATGCAAATCCGACCTGTACTGACGCTGGAGCAACCTATTTGATCGCGTCGCTTCCCAATCGTCCGTTCCTGTTGCGTGCAGCTAATTGCGCAACGCCTAGGTCGGAGCGCCGGGGATAGTCCGCTATTAATCTATGATGGGGGAGCTGGTGCGGCGAATATCATTTTTCCCCCAAGGCAGACATTCCGCTTCTGAGCACAGCGTGAACCTCTCAAAGCGTCCCCAATGGGCGCGAAGCTGACGCGACGACGCGCCCGAACCGATGTCCGCTTCTGCTGATTTCGGGCCGAAAGCGGACGTTCCGTTTTCCACCAACAGCAGACACGAGGCCGAGCTCACCGGATCGGCAGGTCCGCCGGGGTGAAGGGCTGAGCGCACCAATTTCTGTCCTCGCCAATCATTCTGGTAAAGGCTTTGCTATGAGCAAGGCTCGTTCGTTGACGACCCGCTCCTGTTCGTGCACCACGAAGCAGCCGACCGGCGAGCGCATACAAGCTATGCGTACAATCGACGGAGAGGCGGACGTTTGAAAGCGGCTGTTTTCTGCGGTTCATCTTTCTTGGGGTCCCCTCCCGTAGGGGTCACCACCGACTGAGTCTCTGTACTTACGGGATACTGACGTCGAACGTACGGCGACTGAGTGGCTGAAGTCAGCCACTCCTTAGAGGCCGGTTGCGCGGCCAAGTCGCCAGAGACTCTGATGCGGAGGGGCGGCAGCGGATTGCGCTCTGTTTTTTTCTGCCGGTTCCATTGCATGTCTCGAGAGCGAAAACTGCAATGCTGGCATCAGGCGAGCAGCAGCTCTCCTTGCTCGCTCCAGCACAGCGGCAGGCCATCAAGGTTTTGCAGAGATTGACTCGACCGAAGCCGCTTCGGTGGGGTCGGTGCGATTGATCGATGTGCTCGGAAGCTGTTGGCAGCTGCCAAGAAGAAACCTAGTTTTCGGCCGAAAAGCTCGGAGCGTCGCCACGCTGGAGCCTAATTCGATACCATTGGCGTGTGAATGCGCTTGGGGGAACGCAAGCTCTCAGCTGCCCAGCTCGCGATGATGACAACGCCGACCACCAAGGCACACGAAAGTAGATAGGCAGCGTAGGTGCGCTCGGCCGCAAACCAGAACCCGACCGCGATTGATGTTGCTGGAATGCTGGCTGCGAAGCCGTACAATGTCTGGCGGCCGACTAACGCGAGTAGTCTGCTCAGGGTCCGGTCCAGCTGCGCCCTGAACGTCACGAGCAGGCTGCTCAGAAAGAGAATGGTAAGGACGAAGTGCGCCAGCCTTAGCGGCGCAAGAGTCCCCTTGTCCGCAAGCGCAGGGTATCCCCACAAGCCGAGCTTTTCGACCAGCTTACTGGCGGCAAACACCGCGTAGACCGCATACACAGCGACCCTGCGAGAACTGGAGGCTTCCAGCCAGGCGAACAGCTTCTGGTGCGCTGCCAGCGTTCCCGCGTACATCGCACCGTAGAATAGGAACTGCCAGGATAGCAGGTTCATTCCCCAGCTACCCGCCAGCGTCCACTCGCCGTTGGATGTGAGGATCGCTTGCGGCAAGGCCAGCCAGGTGAAGAACTGGGTGGCGACATAAACACCACCCGAAATGAGCAGGGTGGTCGTGGGTCGCCGCTGAATACCAAGCGCCACCAGGGGTGCTGCCAGCATAAGAATCACATACATCTGCAACACGTCGAGATTGTTCGGCTGTTGCAGCATCGTGAGGAAGAGCAAGGTCCCGCGCACCGGATGCGCCAGGATGACGTCCTGTTCGAGCGCGTTGCTGACCAACGACGGCAAGACAGCGGCGAGCAGCAAAGCGACGGCGAATGCAACCGCGTTGACCCGGTAGATCAACCACGCGCGCTTCCAGAGCGCCCCAGCCCAGCCCGGACGGCGCAGGTAAACCAACCCTACCAAATAGCCCGAAAGACCGAAGAACAGAGAAGCAGCGGTTGAGTAGCCGAACGAACTTAGCGTGGGTACGTTCTGCTGTGAGAAACCAAGCCGCTCGACGCCGAAAGTGACGTGGTTCACCGCTATAGCCAGCATGGCATAGCCGCGGATGAGGTCCAGGCGGTTATCTCTGCCCGCAGTCATGTACGCATTACTCATCTATCTACGAGAACAGGGAATTCGACGGCCCGTAATCCTTACTCAGATTGTCCCTGTTGGTTCCGCGTTTAACGGCAACGCGTGCCTTTGAGCAGTTGTACTTGCTAATCCAAGTTTCTGATTGGATTGACCATCAGCCAGGATGACCCAAGTGATTCGGTGCCGTTCCTTTCGCAACGGCTCGCACGAAACGAGCACCTAGCGGCCGTAAACTCAGAACTAGACAATCCAAAGTTGATTGCTAAAGGCTGGCGCAAAGAGGGTCAGGGCTTCGGTGCTTTTCAATTCGGTCACGTTTCTCGTATACTTCCTGCCACTCACTTTTGCAGGTTATGTTGCGTGTTTCCGCTTTGGGCACGGTCGGCTTGCTGCTATGTGGCTGACCGCGGCATCACTGGTGTTCTACGGCTGGTGGCGCCCTGAAACCCTGCCGTTGTTGATCGGCAGCATCCTCTTCAATTACTGGCTAGGCGGTAAGCTGCTGGAGAACGCAAGCCGGTCGCTGCTAGTCTTCGGCATCGTTGCCAACGTCGCGCTGCTTGGCGTGTTCAAGTACACAGCCTTCGCGACGGACATCTCGAACCACGCCTTCGGCACCCATCTGGTCGTGCCAGCGATCGTGCTTCCACTCGCGATCTCCTTCTTCACCTTTCAGCAGATCGCCTATCTCGTCGATGCTCACGATGGCGCAGTCACGGAACACAACTTCCTCAATTATTGTCTTTTCATCACCTTCTTCCCGCATCTGATTGCGGGCCCCATCACGCATCATCGCGAGATGCTGTCGCAGTTCGGGAACCCGGATAGATTCCGCCCGCGCTGGGACCTCTTTACGGTCGGGGTGACCCTGTTTCTGATCGGCCTGTTTAAGAAGGTTCTTGTTGCGGACCCGTTTGGATCGTCCGTGACACCAATCTTCAATGCGGCACAAGCTGGGCCGGTGCAGCTCGTGGAGGCGTGGGCCGGGGCGATCGCTTACTCGCTACAGATCTACTTCGACTTTTCTGGCTACACCGACATGGCGATCGGCCTTGGCTTGCTGTTCGGCATCTCGCTCCCGCCCAATTTCAATAGCCCCTACAAAGCGCGCAACATCATCGAATACTGGTCGCGATGGCACATGACGCTGACGCGCTTCCTGACCGCGTACATCTATAATCCGGTGGTGGTCGCTTTGACTCGGCGACGCGCGGCAAAGGGGCTGCCATTGCCGAAACGGGGCAAGATGACCCCTGGCATGTTCCTCACGCTGGTGGCCCTCCCAACGGTGCTCACGATGTTCGTGTCCGGTGTCTGGCACGGTGCCGGCTGGCAGTTCGTGATCTTCGGCCTGCTGCATGGGTGCTACCTCGTGATTGCGCACGCCTGGCGGTTCATGAAAACGCGCCGTGGCATCCCGCTCGACGGTGGTGGTCGGTGGCGAGTGGCGGGTTCTGTCTTGCTGACCTTCCTCTGCGCCATGGTGGCGCTGGTGTTCTTCCGTGCACCCGACGTGCCCACCGCCTTGAATGTGCTTGGCGGGATGATCGGCCTGCACGGCACCACACTACCCTCTCCGGTCCGCGCCTTGCCGTTTGCCGAACCGCTCGCTGCCGCCGCTCATATCGGGATCGGAAAGTTGTCCCTGTTTGACGCATCGCTGGCTGTTCGCATCGTGCTGTTCCTGACCGTTGTGTGGGCATTGCCGAATGCTTACCAGTGGCTGCGGGATTATCCGACGGCGCTGAGCATGAACACCAAGCCTAGCTGGCTCGAGCAATTCATGTCCGCGGCCCGGTGGCGGCCAAAGCTTGGCTATGCCCTCGCGGTAGGAGGATTCTCCGCGATGAGCCTGCTCTACGTGTTTTCCTCAGCCCCAACCGAATTCCTTTACTTCCAATTCTGACATGACCTTCCTTCCTTGGCTTCCATCCCACGACAACCTCGGCGACGCGATCCGTGCTGCGGCGAGCGTACCCGAAGCCGGTCGCCGTCTATCCGAGCTGGTGCAATTAAGCCGCCACGATCGCGACGTGATCGCCACGGGCAAGATCGACCGATTGGCCGGCAAGTGCCTCGAACGGTTGGGGGAGGAAGAAACCCGCGGCGCCGGCCTTCTGCCGTTCCGTTTGGCCATTCTTCCGACGCACACCGTCGACCATCTGCTGCCATCCATCCGGGTGGCCGGGCTCGGCCGGAAGTTGGCGCTCGATCTGAAGGTGGGGACCTACGGACTTCACCGTCAAATCTTGCTGCTCGGCGACGAGGAAATCGAGCGTTTCTCGCCCCAGGCCATCCTCCTCGCTCTAGATGCTGCCGCGATCATACCTCAGCTGCCAATCGACGCGGGCGACACGGAGGTCGGCGAGGCAGTGCGCCAAGCCGTAGACGAGCATCGCATGCTCTGGCGGAACATCCGGGAGCGCTACGGGGCGCAGCCAATCCAGCAATTGCTTTTGCCGACGGCCACCCGCCTGTTCGGATCATTCGACGATCTCGTGCCGGCTTCGCCCGCGGCATTGATCGCCCGGCTGAACGCCGAGGTCACGACAGCCGCCCGGCAGGATGGAGCGTTGCTGCTCGACCTGGGTGACCAAATGCCCGAGCGCATCGGACCACACGACCGCTTCGATCCGGTCCGCTGGCATCAAGGCAAGCAGCTGATCAATCCGCCCTTTGCTCCCCTTTATGGAGACCTGGTGGCACGAGTGGCGGCCGCCGTCGGGGGCACATCGCGCAAGTGCCTGGTGCTCGACCTCGACAACACCTTGTGGGGCGGCGTGATCGGGGACGATGGGCTCGAGGGGATCAGGCTTGGTCAGGGCAGTGCGGAGGGCGAAGCCTACACTGCCTTCCAGCGCTACGTGGCGCAGCTTGGTGCCTGCGGCGTGATCCTGGCCGTATCGAGCAAGAACGACGAGGCGATCGCTCGCAGGGCGTTCGACGAGCATCCCGAGATGGTGTTGCGTGCTGCCGACATCGCTTGCTTCCAGGCCAATTGGACCGACAAGGCGGCCAACATCCGGGCGATCGCGCAGCAGCTGAACATCGGTCTCGATAGCCTGGTCTTCGTTGACGACAACCCGGCCGAACGGGCGATCGTTCGCCGCGAACTGCCCGAAGTCGCGGTTCCCGAACTGCCCGACGACGTGTCCTTCTACCCGGCTCGCATCGCCGCGGCCGGCTATTTCGAAACCGCCTCCCTGACCCGCGAAGATCTGGCGCGCGGCCGCAGCTATGCGGCCAACTCTCAGCGGAAAGCCGTGCTAGTTTCGGCCACCGACCTCGACGGCTTCCTCAAGGGGCTCGACATGCGGCTGGTGGCCAAGCCGATCGGTTCCGTTGACCGGCCCCGCACGGTGCAGCTCATCAACAAGAGCAATCAGTTCAACCTGACGACCCGCCGTCGCACCGAGCAGGAGCTACAGGATCTGCTGAGCAGACCGGGTACGATTGGCTTGAGTTTCCGGCTGACCGACCGCTTTGGTGACAATGGCCTGATCAGCGTCATACTGGCCCGTCCAGATGAAACACTGGCCCCCGAGGAGCTTCTGATCGACACTTGGCTGATGAGCTGCCGAGTGCTTGGTCGGGGCGTCGAAGCCGCTGCATTGGGCTGTCTGATCGACGTGGCTGAACGGCTAGGAGCAGCCGCCCTGGTTGGCGAATTCCGACCCACTGGTCGTAACGGCCTGGTCGAGAACCATTATGCGTCCCTCGGTTTTCAGCCGATGGACGGTCCGCCTGGCGCTGAGCCGTCCGCTCGCTTCTGGCGGCTCCCGCTCGCGCAGGTCGAGCGGCCCAAACACCACATCAGGCTGGAGGAAGAATGACTGACGCCGAGATCTACGATGCCCTGAACGACATCGCCCGCGACGTGTTCGACAACGATGCCATTGCCCTGGGACCTGAAACCCGAGCGCCTGACGTTCCGGGGTGGGACAGTCAGGGCAACATCATGTTGATCGTTGCGGTGGAGCAGCATTTCGGAGTTCGCTTCCGCCCGGCCGAGTTCGAAGCATTGAAGAACGTCAGCGACTTTGTGACTCTCATCTCGACCAAGCTGGCTGGCTGATGACCCGCGAGGACTCTGCCGGGGTTGCGCCCGACGCGGGAAGTCGGGCGATGAAGCGATATCTGCTTGGCCTGCTCCTAGGCGGTTTCCTGGCCTTGCTGCTCTTTGTGGCGCTGCTGGCCTCGCTGGCAATGCGCGGAGCGTTGCCGCCCCCTCAGATTGCCAACAGCCTTTGTCTCGATGAAAAGCTCGCGTGGATGCAGGAGCATCCTCCGGGCGCTCCTAATCTCCTGGTGGTGGGCTCGTCCGTAGCATGGCGTCACTTCAACAGCGCGGAAGCGGTGCGAGCCAATCCGGCCCTTCGTCCCTATAACGCAGGGCTCTGCGGGATCAGCATCGGACAGACGGAGAAGGTCGTCGCTAGCCTGCTGAAGCGCCTCAATACTGTTCACCAAATGGTACTGATTGCTTCGCCAGTGGACTTTTCCGACTGTTCCTCGGCAAATCCAGCCAACTTCGACATGGAGGCCGCTGACCGGTTCGTTTTCCAGCGTTCCCCGGCTTACCATTTCTATCTTCGGTACTTCGATCCCGGCACGCTGCTGATGAATTCGTTCAACCTACGGGCTGAAAGAAGCGACAGCACGTCCTTCGACTCGCTGGTGATCAATTCGTTCGGCGACGGCCCATTGGATCCTCCACGCCCGAGAAAACTTCTCTATGGTGAGGCGCAGTTCGACCCTCGGTGCTTCTCGGCCTTGCAGCGGATAGCCAAGCTGACCCAACGGCAGGGCGTGTCACTGTTCGTTTCGCTGACCCCGCTCAATCCGAGGTGGGTCGATCAATTCGATAAGAACGGGCTTGTTCAGCAACAACTTCGTCAGCAGGCGAAGGCAGCCTTGGCGGGCACCGGCGCCACCCTGGTACTGCCTCCCAAGCTGCCGGAACGGGCATTCTTCGACGCCATTCACCTGCGCTGGCGTTATACGGGAATCTTCACCCGCATGCTGGTCGCTCACGCCCAGCCGAGCTGATATCATTGAGTCATTCGTGGGCGAGCTTCAGATACAGCTTATAGCCGTTGAGTGTATCAACAGCAGCGTTGGGACCGCATCGCCTGCTTGGATCGCACTGAGGACGATGACGTGGGAACGCGAGCCGGTTAGGCATAGGCCATGATCTGATTTTTCGTGGGCCTCGCTGCTTGGATCGCTCCGGCCCTGGTGCTCGGCATTATAATTGGGTGGGTGATCTGGCGGAGCCCGCGCCACGATGACCCCCGCAGCCGTCCAAAGTCCAAACTCCCGACTACAGACGAGGTGGTTGCGGGCGAATAGACGTCGGCGCGCTGAGCGTCGGGGTGAAGGCGCTGCGCGGCGGGGGCGTGCTCATCCCGAGCCCTTGAGCGGCCGGGCGATGCTCGATGGTGAAAAGGGGGACAGCCCTCGCATCGCTCGTTCTATCCGCTATGGGTGGGCCGAGGTCGGGCCATGGGGCTCGAAACGCAAGGAATTTTTGCAGACGTGGACGGAGCGGTCGAGTTGAACGAGGAACCGGCGACGCCTGCCGGCTATCGCAAACAGGCGGTCAGCGGCGCGATCGTGACGGCGGCGGCGGCGGGCAGCCGGGCGGTGCTGCACGTGGTGGCGATCGTCGTGATGGCGCGGCTGCTGACTCCCGATGATTTCGGCGTAATGGGCATGGTGTTCCCGATCATCGCCTTCGCCACCATCTTCCAGGAAGCGGGGCTGAGCCTGGCGACGCTGCAGCGCGAGCGAATTTCGGACGAGGAGCTGAGCACCGTGTTCTGGCTCAACGCCGGCATCGGGCTCGGCCTATGCCTGCTGCTGGTGGTGGCGGCCCCGTTTGTGGCGGCCTTCTATGAAGAGCCCCGGGTTGCGTTGCCGACGGCTGCGTCCGGGCTGCTGATCCTGTTCGGGGCGTTGGCCGCGCAGCACATGAGCCTGCTTAACCGCAACCTCCATTACGGGCAATTGGCGCTGGTCGATGGGCTGTCGCTGCTGCTGGGAACGGTGCTGGCGATCGGGGCGGCGGCGATCTGGCACACCTATTGGGCGATCTATCTTCTGAGCTTCGGGCCGGCGTTCGGGGGATTCGTGCTGAGCTGGCTGTTTAGCGGATGGCGGCCGGGCAAGCGCGCGCCGCTGAGCCAGGTGGCGGACGTGATACGGTTTGGGGCGCATTTCACCGTTGGGTCGGTGGCGACCTATTTCGGGCGCAACCTCGACAAGGTGCTGATCGGGCGGGTTTGGGGAACCACGGCGCTCGGGTTCTATGACCGGGCGTCGAAGGTGGTGCTGATGCCGATCCTTTTTGTGCATAATCCGCTGCTGCGGCTGATGGTGCCGATCCTAAGCCAGAACCGGGCGGAGCCGGAGCGGTACCGGCGGATGTTCCTGGTGGCGTTCCAATTTTCCCTGCTGCTGACGGTCCCCGGGATCACCCTGCTGGCGGCGGCCGCGCGCGAGGTGGTGGCGCTGGTCATGGGGCCGCAGTGGGTCGGCGGGGCGGCGATCTTCGCCTGGCTGGCGGTGGCGTGCCTGGGGCAGCTCGCGACCGGGCCGCTGACGGTGCTGTTCGTCAGTCAAGACCGGCCGCGTGATGCGATGGTGTCGAGCGTGGCGACCAGCATCTATTCGTCGATTGCCTTCGTCATTGGCCTGCCGCACGGCGCGGTCGGGGTAGCGGCGGCCTATGCGGTGAGCGAGCTGATCCGGACACCGGTGATGCTTTGGTATGCGACGCGGGTGGGACCGATCCGCTTCGGCGATTTGGGGCGGGCGCTGGTGCCGTTCCTGGTGGGCACGCCGCTGTGCCTGCTGGTGGTCACCGGGCTGGTGCGGCACCTGGACCATGGCATCGGGCTGTTCGCGTTCGTGGCGATTGCCGGGGTGACGGCCTATGCGGTCGTGCTGCCGTGCCTGCTGCTCAACCGCTCCGGCCGGGAGTGCCTGGCAGAGATCGCCACCATTGCGCGCTCGTTCACGCTGCGGCTTTCGCGCGCGAGCTAGGCGGCGTAGCGGGGTAGCTTGACCAGGCCGCGGTCCCACACACGGCTTCGCGCAACCTTCGCATAGGTCTGCTCCCGGCCCACTGCGGACGTTGGCCTCTCCCGTATCTTGTGCGAATGCGTGCACACGATGAACTGTCGTTGGGTCTGGTCCAGGAGTCCGGGTGATCTCTCCGGTGCTGCGATTTCACGGCAATTAGTTTGCATGGGGTGCGGAAAGAAGCAGAAGACGCTTCGCCGCCATCTCCAGACGGCGCACGGCATGACCCCTGAGCAGTACCGGCGGGAGTACGGCCTGCCGGACACGTACCCGATGATGTCGGCGAACTACTCCGAGCAGCGCAGGAGCATGGCGCAGGCGATCGGGGTCGGTCGCAAGAGAGCTCAGCCGGAGCTGGCTATCGCTCCCGCAAAGCGGGCGGCTCGCAAGCCACGACTGAGGAAGCTCGAGCCGGCTGGCGAATGAGGACGGCGCCCGCAAGCGAGCTTGCGTCGTGACTAAGCAACGAACGACCACCACAGGCCGGAGGACCAGTGGAAGCGTGTCGCGGAGGTCTTTCGATGTAAGCCGGCCGCTCTGGACTCAGTACGCTCCGGCGGGTTCGGAAAGGCGATCGACGGCGATAAAAAGATTATCGAAGCTACGTAAGGTGCCTATGAGAGGGAGGAGCTGCGAAGGTGATCCCAACCTCGTAGTGAAGCGATCATTCAGGTTGAACACTGACATGGGATCAAACTTCGTCGTGAATGCGAGATTGAGCTACGCAGTGGAGATCTCCGCATCAATCAAGAGGTCGGATATCTGAATGCAACGTCTTCTTATCGTCGGAGGATCAGAGAGCCACACTGGCGGCAGTGAGCATTTCATCCGGCGAAGCTCAGAAGCACTCCGGCGCAGGGGTGGCTGGAAAGTCGAGACGATGCCGACGAACAGCGCTTACCTCAGTGCGAGCACGATCAAGCCTTATTTATCGAGCCTGGTGTCATTACTTCGGCGTAGCAAGGGCTTCGATCACCTGTGGGTTCAATACGGCAGTTTTCCGGATCTTGCGTTTGTTGTACTTGCACGGCTTACGGGTTGTGACGTCATTGTTACCCCGCATCTTGGCACAAATTGGCGGTCACAATCTTCGCCAATTCTGAGGTACATCAGTCAGTGGGCCATCGGCTTTGCGGACCGTGTGGCGATCTTCTCGGAAACGCAGCAGGCGGAACTCGGTCTGTCCAATCTGCCGATTACCCGTATCCGGACCTTCTTGCCAGAAGAGAGCTTGGATCCGGTGCAGGCGGAACAGCCCACGGGAGCAACGAAGAGACTCGTTCACGCGGCCCGCCTGTCCGAGGAGAAGGGGAGCTTCCTGATGATCGATGTTTGCGCTCGCCTCAAGCAAGCCAATGTCCCCTTTTCCGCCGAAATCATCGGTGGCGCTGACGAAGTGACACTGGAGCGATTGCAGCGTAAGATCCAGGAGAGTGGCCTTGGTGGCGAGGTTTCGTTGCACGGGCACATGCCCGTCCCAGATTTGCTCAGGCGAGTCCGTAGCGCCGACTTCTTGGTGCACCTGTCTAAAATGGACTCTTACCCGCTTGTGGTCCTCGAAGCCCTTACCTGCTCGACTCTACCGATATGCCTTGACCTGCCCGGCGCCCGTCACATGATTGAGACTTACGACGGCTACGTCGTGGACTCATCGCGAAGCGCCGAAGCTGCAGCAGCCATCATCATCGATCTGAACGTCAAGGAAGCACGCGCTCGAGCGGAGAAAGCGGCCTCGCGAGTGATCGCTGACTACAATTGGTCGAGCGCGGGCGAACTCCTTGAGAAGGCCTTGGAGACAACTCAGCTGGCCGTCGGCACGAACAGAGCACGATAGACCAACAGTGCTCACTTGAAGCAGGCTCCTGACGTACTGCGCTGTGCTGGCCGGACCCATCGGCACTTTCGCCGCTAACGTCCTGGTTCTGCTCGTTTCGCTCCACCTCCTTGGCCAACGAGAATTCGAATCGATCTCGCTCGTCCTCATCTTAGCTCAGTTCACTTGGTCCGCATGGAGCGCGCTGTTCAGTGCACCACTGCCTGTCGTACTCGAAAGCAGCGAGCCTTGCTTCGAGGACCCGCGAGTAGCCTGCATGATGTTGATAAGCATTGTAGCTGCCTTGGCGGCCGCCTTGCTCTACTTCTTCGTTGCAAATGGGTTTGAAGTCTCGACGGCTAGGCGCAATCTGCTTCGGTGCCTTGGGACCTCGAGCCAGCAGGAGCGCCGAGACAATCCTGATAGAGTCGTCCGGTCGCTTCCGCTCCTTTGCGCGGGCCAGTCTTATCTCTGGCCATCTCACTTGGCACTGTCTGAATACCCATCGAACTGGCAGAAGTTCTCTGGTCTATTGCGGCAATCTTGATAGGTGGATTGTTTTTACGGCTCTGATCTGGTCCTCGACATTAACCTGGAAAAACTTGGAGCCAGCCCAGAGAGACTTGGTTAGTTCACTCATATGATCTCATCGACTACGGTTCCCACCTGATTTGTAGACGGTTCCAGTCGTGTTTATTATTTGAGCTTAATGGTGGCTGCGTAATTAGTTGTCTGTCCGATGTAGCAGGCGAAGCAATTGCCTTGCCGATATCGGTGGCACTGACCGCCAAGTCTGCATCTTCGCGGTTGGCCCTTCCGAGCAGAAACCACAACAATGCCGCGGTTTTGATAGAGAAAAGTGCCCAACTAACTGTAAGGTTCAGCGCCAAATATGTAGCGACTGCGAAATAAACGAACCGCGCGTTCGGGGTGCTCAGCCCTTTGACGAAGATAGCTGCCCATAGGACGACGACGATGACAATCGACTGCGATATGACAAGGTAGGCAAAACCGGCGTCCTCAACTGCCTTCATCTTGGCAAGTGATACGCCGAAATAATCTTCAACACCGAAGTCTTGAAAAACTTGAACGCTGTAGGCTAGACGGCCCCCGAAGTCGTCCTGCCCCTTTTCCAAGCCCAGTATGGCTACGCTTCCGAACATCAAGGCAACGACCACGGGTGCAATTGGGACGGCTGCGTAGCGCGGTATCCTGCGCCGAAAACATGCCGCCACGAGAATAACTAGACAGGTCATTGTTGCCATTCGGCTATCACTTCCGACTAGCAACAATGTGTTGATCAAGATTGCTGACCACCGGATCCAGTTTGGCATTTCACGCCAGGACGCCGCCAGCCATATGGTAGCAATAATTACATAGTTGCCGAGGGATACCGGTTCAAGGAAGACAGATGACAACCGATGAACCGGGAGACTGGGAAACAGAAAACGCGACTCCGGTCGAACAGAACTTATGAAGAGCCCGTTGTTGATCCACCAATCATCATTCTGGAGCCCGCGCGTGTGCGCAAAGAAGTCGGCCACCGAAAAGAAAGAGACAAAGGTGCTCAGAGAGACTGCTTCCCACAACGCGAATAGCAATATGGTAACGTGAAGCGCGTACATTCTCTTGTGGAAGGTAACGCCGCGGCTCGCCTGCCCTAACATGATGAAAATAGGCATGATCGCAACGTCGCGAAAAAGCTTAGGATTTAAGGTTTGCCGAAAAATCGAAAGAAAAACCCAATTAATCAACAGTGCGAAGAGAAGGTAGTCCATTCTCTCGATCTGACGAGTTCCAAAGATAAACGGCGTGAAAAATGCAAAGCCGAGAATAGCGGCTTCGGCTGCCATGACGTGAACTGGCCCAAGCGCGACAATGTTAGTGTCAACGAAGCAAAGAGCGAAGTTAAACAGGATGCATGCGAAGACAATTAGATCTGGAACGCTATCTCTGCCTCTTGCAGCTGCCCGCGGTTCTAAGCTCGCCTGCCGTGGCGAGGGCTTCATGAGCGCAGATCGACCGTCCTTCAACAAGTGCTTACAATCTTCGAACTCACGACAGGTGCGCAACATCGATTTCGGCTATTCAACGTGCGAGGCCGAGCTACTCACATCGCGCCGATCGACAGCGATGGCGAACAGAAAGCCAATGGACCGAATGAAATATCGATGAAACAGGCGTCGAGGTTCTGTCCCGAACCGCCAGAGCCACTCCAGACCGATACGTTGCATGAAGATGGGTGATCTCTTCTTCAGCCCCGTTACAAACTCGATGGCGGCACCAACGCAGAGAACTATAACATCGCCTAATTCACTGCGATGCTCGTGTGCCCAGATCTCTGACTTCGGAGCACCAACTCCCATCACAAGATGAGTGGGTTTACGTTCTCTGATGCGTTTGGCCAGCGCCGAGTTGTAAAATGCGTCCTCCTCGAAGCCAAAAGGAGGAACCTCGAAGAAAAGATTGCTATCGGCGAAGCCGCGCGTCTGCATATGCGATCGCATGCGGGAAGCAGCCTCCTCGCTGCAGACCAGCATGTAGAGGCGATGTTCTGCAGGTCGCCAATTTTCTACCAATTTGGCAAAGAGATCGGATCCGGTCACGCGCTCACGGACGTTCAAGCCGGCAGCCTTGGCATAAACGAACACCGGCGCGCCATCGATAGTGACTCGCCAGGCATTGGCATAAGCTTGGCGGAAGCGCTCATCATCTCGTAGCGTAACAACGTGATCGACATTGACGGTAGCAACCAGGCGCACGCCGCTTCTGGAAGGAAGTGGTTGAAGGATCTCGTGAACAATCGACGCCATGCTCTGGTCTGAAATGTCCAAACCGAAAATGCGTTGACGCGCGTTGGCACTCCTAAGAGGCCGGAGACCAGCCTGGTTCAAGCGGCGAGCCTCGCCGGTTCGACTGCTAACTGCAACAAAGGCAGAACTCGAGCTTTTGGGACGCTCCCGGGCCTGGAAGCATGTGTTTCGGGGCATGGCCTCATCTGTTTCAAAGCTACACCTTAGAGTTACACGGTGACAGGGGCTTACATGCGTCTCTTCTAATATCCCAGCCGAACCGAGCCGGCAACGGCTTGGCGGACCCTGTCGGATTGATAGCGGCGCACGGAAGATGCCGAACTCTCTCAGCGTAGTGGCTTATCGGGTGCACATGGCAGGCGTCCGCACCTGGACAACGCGATGTTGCGTTCATGATACCGCAGATCTAAGGCCAGGTAAAACGATGGATGGCCTGATATTCGAACGTCGCGCAATTGGCCGAGCAGCTTGCAGGGCGACCGGCAGTCGGCGCCGCCTGGAGATCATATGGTCGGTGAGCCAGTACTGGTCAGCGACGGAGCGGATGGGGAGGAGCCGGAGTACCGACCGTTTCATGCGCTAGCGCCCATGCCCGCGCTGGCGTCGCGCCTGTCCACGGCGGCGGTTGACCGGGTTTACACCGCGTTCGACGTGTCGCAGCCGGTCGGCCAGCCGGACGACCTGCGCGGCCGCGACCGAGAAGTCGCTACGCTGCTGAGCGGCGTGCTGCACCGACGCAACCACGGCATCGTGTC